>Ga0075029_100002491_pt1 | contig 10459 bp, 7 predicted proteins | sample LitLauG_LLR_2013_FD_71391 | JGI IMG/M metagenome (GOLD analysis project Ga0075029, IMG submission 71391) | Freshwater sediment microbial communities from North America - Little Laurel Run_MetaG_LLR_2013 | ecosystem: Environmental > Aquatic > Freshwater > Creek > Sediment | place: USA...
CTGGGCACCGTCCAGTCCGTTCCCCGGCTGATGCCCGGCCAGGGTGCGATCTTCGGCGTCGGGGCGCTCAACTGGCCAGCCGGCTTCGAATCGGCCGACCCCCGGGCGCTCGCCGAACTGGGTGTGGGCAAGGTCATGACCATCACCTCGACGTACGACCACCGGATCATCCAGGGCGCCGAATCGGGTCTCTTCCTCAAGTTCGTCGCCGAGTGCCTCACCGGCGCCCACCGGTTCTACGACGACGTGTTCGAATCACTGGGGATCCCCTACGAGCCGGCCCGCTGGGCGAAAGACAGCAATCCCGCGGTCGCCGAGGGAGACGCCGAACGGATCCTCAAGCAGATCCGCGTTCAGGAACTCATCAACATGTACCGGGTGCGCGGCCACCTCAACGCCGACCTCGATCCACTGCGCAGCGAACCGCCGGCCCTCCACGCCGAACTCGACCTGGCCAACTACGGACTCACCATCTGGGACCTGCAGCGGACCTTCGTCGTGGCCGGCCTCGCCGGGCGCAAGGAGGCGACCCTCGAGGAGATCCTCTCGATCCTGCGCGACGCCTACTGCCGCACGATCGGCATCGAGTACGGCCACATCATGGATCCCGAACAGAAGAAGTGGATCCAGCAGCGCGTCGAGGGCGTGCAGGTGCAGATGACCTTGGAAGAGCAGCACCACATCCTCGACGCGCTCAACGAAGCCGAGGTCTTCGAGAAGTTCCTGCACTCGCGCTACGTCGGACAGAAGCGATTCGGCCTCGAAGGCGGCGAGTCGACCATCGTCGCGCTCCAGGCGATCCTCGACGTCGCGGCCGACCAGGGCACCAGGGAGGCCGTGATCGGCATGGCCCACCGGGGACGGCTGAACGTGCTCGCCAACATCGTGGGCAAGTCCTACAGCGACATCTTCTCCGAGTTCGAGGGCAACCTCGATCCCGAGAGCGTGCAGGGCAGCGGGGACGTGAAGTACCACAAGGGCGCCCGCGGAGTCTTCAAGAATCCCCGCGGGGCGGCGATCGAGGTCTCGATGGCGTCGAACCCCTCGCACCTCGAGGCCGTGAGCCCCGTGGTGGAGGGCATCGTGCGGGCCAAGCAGGACCTGGTGATCCGACCGAGCGACGGCACCCACACGTCGAAGCCGCTCGACCACTTCCCGTACCTGCCCATCCTGATCCACGGCGACGCGGCGTTCGCGGGCCAGGGCGTGGTGGCCGAGACGCTCAACCTTTCGCAACTTTCGGGCTACCACGTGGGCGGAGCGATCCACATCGTGATCAACAACCAGGTCGGCTTCACCACGGCGCCGGAGTCGGCGCGCTCGAGCTTCTATCCCACCGACGTCGCCAAGATGATCCAGGCCCCCATCTTCCACGTCAACGGCGACGACCCGGAGGCCTGTGCGCGGGCGGCGCGACTGGCCTACGACTACCGAGAGACGTTCCATCGAGACGTCGTGCTCGACATCGTCTGCTACCGGCGCCACGGCCACAACGAGGGCGACGACCCCAGTTACACCCAGCCCCAGATGTACAAGATCATCGACCAGATGCGTTCGGTGCGCAAGGTCTACACCGAGACGCTGGTGCGCCGAGGGGACATCTCCATCGACGAGGCCGAGGCCGCCCTCAACGACTTCAACGCCCGCCTGCAGGGGGTGCTCGACGAGGTGCGCACCATCCCGGTGCCCGAGTTGAGCGCCATCCCGGTCGCCGAGGTGCCGGCCGACCTCGAGGCACCCCAGACCGGCGTCGCCAAATCCGAGTTGCTCGAGATCGCTCGAGTGACGATGAGCGCCCCTAAGGGCTTCACCATCCACCCGAAGCTCGAACGGCAGTTCGCCCAGCGCATGGCGTTGCTCGAAGCCGGCGAGGTCGATTGGGCCCTCGGTGAGGCGCTCGCCATCGGGACCCTCGTCAAGGCCGGTTCGAACGTGCGACTGATCGGCCAGGACTCGCGCCGGGGCACGTTCTCACACCGTCACGCGGCCCTGATCGACTACGAGAACGGCGACCAGTTCGTCCCGTTGGCCAGCATGGGCGCCGCGGGGTTCTTCACGGTGCGTGACTCCTTCCTCAGCGAGTACGCCGCCCTCGGCTACGAGTACGGCTACTCGGTCGAGGCCCGCAACACGCTGGTGGCCTGGGAGGCCCAGTTCGGCGACTTCATGAACGGCGCCGAGATCATCATCGACAACTTCCTCGTGGCCGCCGAGGACAAGTGGGGCCAACTGGCCAGCCTGGTCATGTTGCTGCCCCACGGCTACGAGGGTCAGGGGCCGGAGCACTCGAGCGGACGGATCGAGCGATTCCTCTCGTTGTGCGCGCGAAACAACATCCGTGTGGCCCAGCCCACCTCGGCCGCCCAGTACTTCCACCTCCTGCGCAGCCAGGTGGTGCGCGAGCATCCGACGCCGCTCATCGTCTTCACCCCCAAGTCGATGCTCCGCGCCGTCCAGACGCGCTCGCCCATCGAGGAGTTCGTCACGGGCTCCTTCCAGAGCGTGCTCGACGACCAGGTCGACGACCCGAACACCGTCACCCGGGCCGTGCTCGCCACCGGCAAGGTCGCCCACGAGGCCATCGGTCGGCGCGTCGAGATCGGCGCCAATCACGTGGCCGTCATCCGCGTCGAGCAGATCTACCCGTGGCCCGAGCAGCGGATCGACGAGGTCCTGGCGCGGTACCCGAACGTCTCGGAAGTGGTGTGGCTCCAGGAGGAGCCCGAGAACATGGGATCGTGGCCCTTCGTGCACCGCCAACTCCACGATCGATTCCACGGACGCGAAGTTCGCCACGTGGCGAGGGCCGAATCGGCCAGTCCCGCCACCGGCAGCGGCCTGGTGCACACCGCCGAGCAGGCCGACCTCTTGAAGCGGGCGATCGGGTGAGTACGCCGCGTTCGCAGCGCCTGCGCGTGGTGGTCGACGGATCCAACTTCGCCACCGAAGGTCGGGTCACGCCGAGCCTCGCGCAGTTGGACGAGGCGGTTCGAGCATTTCTGGAGGAGAATCCGAACGCGGAGATGATCGTCGTGGCCGACGCCAGCTTCGCCCACCGGGTGGCCCCGAGCGAACGACCGCGGTTCCTCGAAGCCGAGTTGGCGGGGGAGATCGTGACCCCTCCGGCTGGGGCGGTCGGACGTGGTGACGCCTTCATCTTGAAGATCGCCGACCGGATCAAGGGCGTGGTCTTGAGCAACGACTCGTTCCAGGAGTTCCACGAGCAGTACCCGTGGCTCTTCGACGAGAACCGACTGATCGGCGGCAAGCCGGTGCAGGGCGTTGGCTGGGTCTTCACGCCGCGCCTGCCGGTGCGCGGAGCGAAGTCCGCTCGATCGGTGAAGAAGCTGTCCGTGACCCTGTCGAGCGGCGAGAAGCCCTCGATCGGCACGACCTTGACGCCGGTGAAAGCCGTGAGAGCCCCGGCGAAGAAGGCGGCGGTCGTCGAGGAGCCAGTCAAGAAGTCGGTCAGGGCCGCGAGGGCCCCGGCGAAGAAGGCGGCCGTGGCGGTCGTCGAAGAGCCAGTCAAGAAGTCGGTCAGGGCCGCAAAGGCCCCGGCGAAGAAGGCGCCGGCCAAGGCCGTCAAGCCGGTCAAGACCCCGGCGAAACGACCGGCCAAGTTGGAGGCGGCCCCGAAGAAGGCGGTCGCTCCCGAGGCCGCCGTGCCGACGGTCGCCTTGCGCCGTGGCCGGCATCCCGTGAACCCCGAGGGGGACTTCGCCGCGTTCCGCAGTGCCCATCGCATCGGATCTCGTTTCGAAGGTGAGGTCACGGCGTTCACCTCGCACGGGGCCGTGATCAAGGTCACTCTCAAGGGCGGCCAACAGATTGAGTGCTACGCGCCAACGACCCTGCTGGGCGATCCGGCGCCCGCCCGGGCACGCGACGTCCTCCAGCGCGGTGATCGTCGGTCCTTCCGGCTGGTTACCGTGGACCCCGAGCGTCGAATAGCGGAGTTGTCGTTGTCATGAGTGAACTCTCCCTGGACCCTGCGCACTGGCTGCCGCACCGGCCGCCCTTCCTGCTGCTCGACCAGATGATCAGCATCGAGCCTGGACTTCGGGCCAGTGGGCTCTGGACGCTGCGCGGCGACGAGTGGTTCTTCCCGGGACATTTCCCCGGACGCCCGACGACGCCCGGCGTCTTGTTGCTCGAGTCCCTCGCCCAGTGCGGCGGCGTGGCCGTGTTGGCCGACGAGCGCTACACGGGACGGCTGCCCCTCTTCGGGGGCATCGAGCACGCGCGGTTCCGCCGTCAGGTGGTACCCGGCGACACGGTGCTGATCGAGTGCGAGATGACCAGGCTCTCGGCGCGAGGAGGCAAGGGACACGGACGCGCGAGCGTCGACGGTGAAGTCGCCGCCGAGGCCGACCTGCTCTTCATCCTCGCATGAAGGTCGTCACCTGGAACGTCAACTCGTTGACGGCCAGGTGGCCCCGGGTCGAGTCGTGGCTGATCGACAAGATGCCCGACGTGGTGCTGATCCAAGAGACCAAGCAGACCGACGCCAAGTTCCCCTTCGCGCCCCTCGAGGCGCTCGGCTACGAATCGGCCCACTACGGACAGGGTCAGTGGAACGGCGTGGCCATCCTCTCGCGGGTCGGACTCGAGGACGTCGTGCGCGGTTTCGCCGACGAAGACCCCGAGGCGAGGATCATCGGCGCCACCGCCGGCGGACTGCGCGTCTACTCCTGCTACGTACCGAACGGTCGCGCTCTGGACAACCCCCACTACGAGTACAAGCTCCAGTGGCTGGCGAAGCTCGCGGACCTCGTGGAGCGCAGGGACCGGTCGATGCACATTGTCGTCGGGGGAGACTTCAACGTGACCCCGACGGACTTCGACTGCTACGACCCGAGCGTGTTCGTCGGCGCGACGCACGTCAGCGAGCCCGAGCGCGCGGCACTGCGCGCGCTCGAACGCTCCGGATTGGTGGACCTGACGCGGCACCTCAACCCGACCGAGCCCTGTTACTCGTGGTGGGACTACCGCAACGGATCGTTTCGCCGGGGGTGGGGACTGCGCATCGACCTGTTCTACGTCGACGCGGGGCTCGTGGAGAAGGCGGTCGCCAGTTTCGTCGACCGCGAGGCGCGCAAGGGCGAGAAGCCCTCGGACCACGCACCGGTATTCGCCGAGTTCTCGCTCTAGCCGAGTCCCCGGGGCATCATCGCCTCGATGAAGGTCGGACCGGGCGTCGCGTAGGAGCGCAGCAGCGCGCTGACGAGTTCATCGGCGTTCGTCACGCGCTCGCTGGGCACGCCGAGGGACCGCGCGACCCCGGCGAGGTCGAGGGCCGGGTTGTCCAGGTCGACCAGGCTTCGACTGGCCGAGCCGTCGGGACCTTGATGGACCTGATCGAGCTCGAATTCGACGATGGCGTACCGGCGGTTCGACAGGGCCACCACGGTGACGTCCAGTTCCTCGCGGGCCATGGTCCACAGCGCCTGGAGGGTGTACATCATCGAGCCGTCGGCCTGGAGGGCGAGGACGCGCCCCTGCTTCGCCTGGGCCGCTCCGAGGGCCGCCGGGAGACCGAAGCCGAGGGAGTTGCCGGCGAAGCCCATCACGCGATGGCGCCTGGAGAACTGCGTCGCCCCGTAGACGTGCAGCCCACCGGTGACCGACTCGTCGGAGATGATGAGACCTTCGGGGATCGTCGCCGCGACGGCCTGCGCGAGCGACAAGGGGTTGAGCACGCCCGTCGGGGCCGGCGCGGGTTCGCCCTGGGGAAGGGTGAGCGCCCCGGCGGCGGTCGAATCCACGAGAGCCGCCAACGTGGCACGGGTGTCGCCCCCGGGCGCGCAGAGGGAAATGATCTCGCAACCCTCGGCCACGAGGTGGTCGGGTCCGCGCCGGTAGGCGAAGGGCGCCACGGGCGCAGCGGTGCCGATCAAGACGATGGCGTCGAGCTCCGACAGCTGGGCCCGGGCGAAGTCGCTCAAGTAGATGAGGCGCTCGGGACTCACCACGCCCATCCCGCGGTCGTAGATGGCGGGGAAGGTCTCCATGATGAGCCGCGCCGAGGTAGCCGAGCAGACCCGCTGGGCCAGTTCGAGCTGTCCGGCGTCGACCGCGTCCCCACCCACGAAAAGGGCCGTTCGCTTGGTGCGCAGGCAGTTCAGCGCCTGGACCATCGTCGACTCGTCGAAGGTCTCGCGCGGTGACCTGACCGACAGCGGCCACGGTGCAGGAGTGGCCGTGACCTCCTCCCACGCCACGTTCGACGGCAGCAAGAGGGTGGCGCTGCGCCCCGGCGGACCGTAGGCGGCGGCGACGGCCTCGCTCGTCAGGCGCGCCACGTGGTTCGCCGAGTCGATCCGGGCGTGCCAACCACCGAGCGACCGGGTCAGCGATTCGAGGTCGCTGTTGAGGGGCGGGTCGAGCAACCGGTGTGCGTCAGGGTGGTCGCCGACGATGTTGACGACCGGTGAGTTGGCCCGGCGCGCGTTGTGAAGGTTGGCCCAGCCATTGGCCAGACCCGGTCCGAGGTGCACCAGCGTCGCCGCGGGACGTCCGGTGACCCGGGCGAATCCGTCCGCCGCTCCCGTGGCGACCCCTTCGAACAGACAGAGCACTGGGTGGACGTCGACGACGTCATCCAACGCCGCCAAGAGGTCGATCTCCGTGGTTCCCGGATTGGTGAAGATTGTGGTGACACCGTTGGCGCGCAACGTTTCGAGCAGGGCGTGAGCGCCGTTCATCGGACCTCCGTCTGGTTGCCCCCGATGCTAACCAGTATCAGTCGAAGAGGTCCGGGTCGGTCCTCACGATGTCGTCCCAGAGCGGTTGGAACGAGAACCAGCCGGCCAGCGGGTAACCGGTCTGGTCGCGGGTGTACCTGGCGCCGTCGGCGTCGACGTGGATCGGGGTCCCGGCCGCCTCGGCGATCAACTGGGCCTGACACGACCGCTCCATCGTGATGAACCACCAGGCCGCCTCGTCGACGCTCTGTCCGACGGTGAAGAGTCCGTGGTTCTGGTGGATGGCGGCCTTGCTCGCGCCCAGACCGCGCGCGAGCGCTCGGCCGCTCTCCTCGTCGAGGACGATGCGCCCTCCGCCTTCGCGGACCAGCTGGTGGTCTTCGAAGAAGACGCAGGCGTCCTGGGTGATCGGGTCGAGCGTTCGACCGAGGGAGGAGAAGGCCTTGCCGTAGAGCGAATGGGCGTGGGCCGCGGCGACGACGTCGGGTCGCGCGGCGTGGACCGCGGCGTGGATGACGAAGGCTGCGCGGTTGACCGGACGGCTCCCTTCGACGACCTCGCCGTGATGGTTGACCAGGATGAGGTCGGAGACCCTCACGTGGCGAAAGTTCATTCCGAAGGGATTCACCCAGAAGTGGTCGAGGAGTTCGGGGTCTCGCGCGGTGATGTGCCCGGCCACTCCCTCGGAGAATCCCAGTCGTCCGAATATGCGCAAGGCGCCCGCGAGACGAGCCTTGCGATGCGTCCGCTCCTCGTCCGGTGAGTCGAACGACGGCGGCAGGTTGAACACCAACTTGGACTGATCCGGCGTGAGGCGACTGGCCACTTCGGTCATGGGCCCTCCTTGTTCGATGTTTGGCACTATACCGGCGGACCGTCAGTGGGCCGTCTCGGGTTGACCGGCCTCGCTGGCCACGACCGACGCTTCGAGCTCGGCGCGGATCGCCGCGAGACGGGCTCGTCGCGCGTCGCCGGTCAGGGGCGCGTCGCGGGCTTGGATCTCGTCGATGGCGCGTTCGACGCCGACGAGGAATCTCGACGGCGAGCGGTCGGGGAAGCGGGGGTCGTTGCGCCCGCGGCTCCACGTGATCAGGAGCGAGTCCTCGGCGCGACTCAAGGCGACGTAGGCGAGCCGCTGCTCCTCGGCCAGTTCGCTGGGCGACGTGGCGTTGTAGTTGGGCAGCTGTCCCTCGGCCCAGCCGATGCTCGCCACGTGCTGGAACTCGAGCCCTTTCGCCCGGTGGATCGTCGACAGCGCCACGGCGTCGTGCTGAGCGTCTTCGAGGCGTCGCGGCGTTGAATCGAGCGTCGTCAGGTCCGAGGCCGGTGAGTGGTCGGCTCCTCGTCGTTCGTAAGGGATGTCGGCGGCGTCGAGGAACCCGGCCACCAGTTCGAGTTGGGCGTTGGTCCGCGCGAGAACGGCCATGGAGCGCCAGGCGCTGCCCGGACGGTGCCGCAGCGTCAACCACGCGGCGACGTGCTGGGCCTCCTCGTCGTCGGTGTTGTATCCCCGCACCACCGGTATCTCCCCGTCGTCCTTGGCCGGCTTGATTCCGCGAGCCCCCTCCTCGAGCAACGTGTTGGCGACGGCGATGATGTTCGCGGTCGAACGGTGGTTGCGGGTCAGGTCGAGCAGCACGGTGTCGGGCCACGTGCGGATGATCTCGTCGAGCAGTTGTGGATTGGCGCCGTTGAACCCGTAGATGGACTGGTTCGGATCACCGACGCAGAAGAGATCGGGGTCATCGCCCGCCATCTGGCGCAACAACATCAGCTGCAGCGGATTCATGTCCTGGGACTCGTCGACGTAGAGCGAGCGACTCCGGTGGCGAAAGGCCGCCAGGACCGCCGGTTCGTCGCGCAGCAACGTGATCGCCTCGCTGAGGAGCAGGTCGAAGTCCAGCACCCCGCGGCTGCGGCACAGACCGATGTAGCGGTCGAGGACCTCGGCGAACTGCGACGGTGCGAGCGGCGCGTCGCGGCGCAGGCGCCTGGCGTTCTTCGCGTACTGGGGACCGTTGAAACCCTGGCTGAGGGCCCAGCCGATCTCCTGCTCGAGCCGAGGCAACTGCCAGTCCTCGAGCAGAAGGTCGCCCGACTCGCGCAGCTGCCGGGCGAGCGACGTGACCAGTCGCCGCCGGTTCGCCTCGACGGACAGGGGTTTCAAGTGGTGGTCCTCGCGGTACTGGGTGACGATGTTCAGCGCCGCGCGGTGGAAGGTGCCCGCGCGGATGTCGCGGATGCCCACGCGGAAGAGGCGCTTGCGCAATTCGTCGCCAGCCTTGCGCGTGAACGTCATCGCCAGAACGTCGCCCGGTTCGATCTCGCCCAGCGCGATGCGACGCTGGATCCGCAGGGTCAGGACGTGGGTCTTGCCCGAACCGGCGGTGGCGCGTACCAGGAGGCGCCGCGCGGGCGACGTGACGGCTTCGCGCTGCTCTGGCGTCAGCCCGACCAGCATCTCGTCCGAGAATGCCGTTTCGTCACTCATAGTCCCAACGACGCTACCGGCAGGGCGTGACATGGTCCAGAGCGAAGTTCGGGGTTCACTAGCCTGAAGTACGTGCTGAGAGCCTACGGCGACGCAAACCTGTTCGGAGAGACCTTCGGAGAGGGTCCGGTGAAGGTGGTGTGGCTTCACGGTTGGGGCCGTCGGGGCCAGGACTTCTCCGCCCCGGCGCGAACCCTCGCGGCGGCGGGCTTCGCCTCCGTCGCCCTGGACCTGCCGGGATTCGGAGCGTCGCCGGCGCCCGAGGTCGTCGGTGGCGCCCGACACTACGCCGAGTTGCTGGTGCCCGCGATCCGCGAGATCTCCGGCGAGCCCCTGGTCATCGTCGGGCACTCCTTCGGTGGCCGCGTGGCGACGGTGCTCGCCGCGGTCCATCCGGAGTTGGTGAAGTCCCTGGTCCTCACGGGGGTGCCCCTGCTACGCGAGGCGGCCGTACGACGACCACCGCTGGCGTACCGGCTGATCCGCTGGCTCCACGGACGCGGCGTGGTCGACGAGCGCCGGATGGAACAGGCCCGTCAACGCTACGGTTCGACGGACTACCGCAACGCCCGAGGGGTGATGCGCGACGTCTTGGTGGTGACGGTGAACGAGAGTTACGAGGACGAACTCTCCCGGCTCAAGCGACCGGTGACCCTCCTCTGGGGTTCGGACGACACCGAGGCGCCGCTCGCCGTCGCGTCTCGGGCGCAGCAGATGGTCGCGGCCCCAACGTCACTGCGCGTCCTCGACGGGACCGGCCATCTGGTGCCGACGAGCGCCCCCGTCGAACTGGCCGAAGCCGTGCTGGAGGCGCTCGCGCCGTGAAGGTCGCGCTCGACCTGATCGCGGCCGTGGCCTTGGCCATCGCCTTCACGGCCCAGATGCTGCGTTGGCTGAGGGTCCTCCAGCGCGAGCACTACGAGCCGACGTCGATGAGCCGATTCCTAGGTCGCTGGTCGTCGCCCCAGGTGGCGTCCGCGAAGTCGCCCGCGCGGGTCCGGGCGAGGCGCCCGATCACGCTGACCCACGTGTTCTTCGTGGCGCTGCTCGTGGCGCTGGTGGCCCGCGTCGACCTGGCGGTCGTGGCGATCTCGGCCGCCTACGGCGTAGCGTGTCCGCGCGGTCTCTCGATCAAGGGGCGCACCAGCGCGTTGCAGTGGACGAGGCGCCTCAAGACGGTCGCCGTGCTCGCCACGCTGGTCGCCGTGGCGGTGGTCGGTCTCGGACTGCTGACCCCGAGGCCGTTCCTGGGCGCCGTCGTCGT
>Ga0075029_100002497_pt1 | contig 10444 bp, 11 predicted proteins | sample LitLauG_LLR_2013_FD_71391 | JGI IMG/M metagenome (GOLD analysis project Ga0075029, IMG submission 71391) | Freshwater sediment microbial communities from North America - Little Laurel Run_MetaG_LLR_2013 | ecosystem: Environmental > Aquatic > Freshwater > Creek > Sediment | place: USA...
CATTTCTGTCCGGTGGCGCGGTTGACGGGGGCCAAAGCCCCCCACGAGACACCCGTTGTCGCGCAGGAGACAGAGTTTGAAATGGACGCTGAGCAGGTGGCCGGCTGTCGAGTTCGCAGCGATATGCCCGAGTTGTACTTTTGTGCCGACATGAAGGGCTACGGGTGGTGCGTCCGCAAAGGGAACTATCTCAATGTGGGCCTGGGAAGGGCGGACCCGCACCGGCTTTCGGCTCACGTCGTGGAGTTTATAGCGTTCCTGAAATCGGCCGGCAGAATCTCGTTTCCGCTGCCCTCGCTGCACGGCCATGCGTACCTGCTCCACGGAACATCGACACGAGCTGTCATTTCCGACGCCGTCCTTCTGATTGGCGATGCGGCTGGCTTGGCATGTCCGCAAAGTGGTGAAGGAATCTGGCCGGCCGTCGAATCCGGATTACTGGCGGCAAAGAGCATTGTCGCGGCCAACGGCTTGTACGGACAGCGGCAGCTCGAGAGTTATCGGCGAACGCTTGCTAAGCGGAAACCATCCAGAATCATGAGTCTCAGCCACTATACGCCTTCGTGGGTGATTGGGCTCCTGGGCCGAAGTCTTCTGCGCGCACCTTGGTTCGTCCGGGAAGTTGTTGTGAACTCATGGTTCCTCCATCCGACGTCCGGGCCTAGCAGGGCAGGGTAGCGTGTTGCGCCGGCCAACTGCGCTTAAGGACTTTGTCTGCAGATCCTTTCCGGGGTTCGTTTTGGGATTGCTTTGTTGCAAACAAAGGGCCTCTTGGGTTCGTTTCGTAAATTTGCGAGCGAATCTATCCCTTCCTTTCGTTCCGCGATGTTCCCATTCCGTCGCCCAGTGTCTGTCCAAGGGAGTGCAGGAAGCGGTCGTCAAAGCTCCATCTTGCGGATTGCCGAAGAGTTAATTCGGAGCATTATTCGTGAGCGGCGAGGCGACGCCGCGTAGGAGAGACGCTAACTCAGCCATCTCCGGAACGGAGGCGCGCTCCGATTTCTTCTCGCGCTCTTCGGTGTGAGTGTCGCCTCCGTTAACAGCAACCGAAACTGCATTGTCCAACGCAGTCCGCTCCATCAAATCCACGAACCTTCCGCTCGACGCGTCCAGGCCGAAGTTTCCCTTGCCCGGTCGCGTGCGGTCAACCACAACCCCTCCGTCGAGAGCCGAATTCTCTGCTATCTGCCGCGTAGGAGTTTCCAACGCTCTTTTGAGGATGCGGAGACCGGTTTTCTAGTCTTCGTGAGCCTCTGCCTCCTCCGCGTCCACCGCTTCGATAGCACGAAGCAACGCCAGCCCGCCGCCGGGCATAACGCCGTCGGCGATCGCGGCCTTCCCGGCGGCGATGGCATCCTCAAACGCTTCCTTCCGCTTCTTCGCCTCGGACTCGGACGGCGCGCCGACGCGGATCACCGCGACACCTCCGGTGAGATTGGCGAGCCTTCCGCCCCCAAATCTCCCGCGATCATCAGCAGCGGCTTGCCAATCCGCACCACTTCTTCGAGCAGTAGCAGCAGATCTTTCACGTCGCCGATTTTCTTTTGATGCATCAGCACGATCAGTCAGTACGGCGAGGTGTAGCCTCGATCGAACTGTATACCCTCCGCAATGTCCAGCGCCGTTTCCGTCGTTTTGATTCCTCCACGGTGATGGCGCCATCGGAGCAAACTTGATCCACCGTCTCCGCCACCGACTCCCCAACTTTTGGGTCACTATGCGCGGAAATTGTCGCCACTTGAGCTTTTTCACGCTTAGTTTTAGCGGGGCGCGAGAGCACACGTAAAGACTCGATCGCGGCCTTCAATCCCCGCGACGGGCCGCGCTTCAAATCGATCGCGTAAGCCCCCGCGGCGACGTTGCGAGTTGCCTTGCAAAGAATGGCGTGGGCCAGTAACGTCGCCGTCGTGGTCCCATCCCCTACCGCGTCTCCAGTGCGCTCCGCTGCCTCCCACACCATCTGCGCGCTCCCAAGTTTTCCACCGGGTCTTTCTACTCGACTTCCTTGGTTATGGTGACCTCAACGTCGCAGACAATCGGTCGCCGAATTTCCTCTCAATCAGCACACATTTCGATTTTGGCCCAAGTGTTACGCGCACGGCGTCGGCTAAAACGCGGGCGCCGCGCAGAATGCTCTGGCCCGCATTAGCGTGAAATTGAAACTGTTTGGCAGGCATGGACCACTCCTTTCTCTTGAAGAGGCTCCTCGACATAAGCGGCAGGCCGTGTTCCACCGGGTGGAACCGCACGTGCACATGCACAGAGACAGAGGGCAATACAAAATGACCATAGCCCATCCATCAACCACCGATTTACTTTGTCCAGAGAATGCTCTGGAGCTTGCGCGCTCGCACGGCCCCTGCATCACGATCCTGCTTCCACCGTTCCGCTCCGGCAATCGCAGGGTTGCGCCGGCCGTACGATTGAAAGCGGCGATCGACGATCTGGCGCGACGTTTTCAGGAAGAGAATATGCAGTGCGAGGATGTTGCCCGCCTGCTACGGCCCCTTGAAGCGCTCGCCGGAGACAGCGAATTAGCCGCGAGGTCCCACTGGAGCCGCGTCATCTTCCGCTCCCCTACCATCTTTCGCTCTTTCCTGATTGCGGATGAGGAGGAGGAGTCCGTCAGGGTCGCAGGAAGCTTCTTCATCCGGCCGCTAATTCCCGAGCTCTACCGCCCCGCGGTGTTCCACGTCCTGGCGATTTCGAAAACTCATGTATCGCTGCTGCGGTGCGCGGGGCAGTCGGCGGCGGTCGTGAAACTGCCCGAGGCTGTCCCGGCCACCTTGGCGGAGGCGCTCGACTTGGAGCCGCCGGATCACGATCTGGAGAACCGTTCGGCGGTCGGACCTTCCGTCGGCTCCATGCGCCGGATGCGCTTCGGCACCGGATCGGAGCGTGAGAAGCGCCACGCGCACCTCGCCGATTATTACAAGTGCGTCGATCGTGGCCTGCACGCCGTTCTTGCCGGCGCTCCCCTGGTTCTGTGCGGGGTCGATGAGGATTCGGCGATGTACCGCAGCGTGAGCGCCTACCCTGGCTTGGTCAAGGAGAGCATTTCAGGCAGCCTGGATTTCGATCGGGACAAAGCCGAGATTCTGAGGAAAGCCTACCTTCTCCTCCGGGCGGAGAGAGATAAACGCGAACTCGATGCCTGCCTAATGGCCCGCGAAGGAACGGCACCGGCGCGATACTCCACGGATCCGTCCGCGATCCTCCGCGCAGCCTTCGACGGACGCGTCGCTCAGTTGTGGCTTAGCGATCAGTCCTTTGGAGTCGGTATTTTTGAGCGAGAAAACTATCGGAGCTGGGGCAAGGAGGATCTGCTGAATCTGGCGGCGGTCCAGACTCTTGCTCACGACGGCAGGTTAGCTGTTCTGTCGGCCGCCACGGTGTCCCTGGGATTCACGGCGGGTGCGGTGCTGCGTTTCTGAACGAGGAGCCGTTCTCATGCATTTGCGGAACGCGAAATCGCTTTCGCGCGACCGGTAACTCGACTTCAAAGAAGAGGGTTTTCGGAAGGACATCTCCTCGACCAAAGGTTCCTTGTACTCTTGCAGGGAGAGGTTTCAACGTTCACCGGCTCGTTGGGCGGTTTTCAAGAGGCGATACTGCGGAATAACTGGCCTGTAATGGCACTCCTTCGACTTGCGCTAGAGAGAGTTCGTCGGCGCAGCCTCAATGCAAACGTACGGTTCGGACCGGCTATTGAATGGTGATCAGATCCGCAACAGGCGTGCTTGCGCCGTTGTAGCTGCAGTTGATGGAACGGTCGCCCGTCGTGGCGGGCGTATTTGGCACGGTCAGGTTCAACTGGAACAGACCGGGCCCGATGAGTCCAGCGAACGCGACAGGTGCGTTGTCCGTGCCGATCTGGCAGACGGGTAGAACCGGCAGCGAACCGCCTTGCGTCGAAGAGCCCGCGGTCAGCGCCGCGGAAGGCAGACCGAAGCCCGTCCCATAGATAACGATCGGCTCATTCTTCGCCGCTGGCGTCGAATAGCCGGGATACAGGGTTGCGGGACCCAGCAGGGACCCGTTCGCGTGAGTCGCGACCACATAGGGCGCGCTGAACAGGAAGAACGACGGAACGCCCGCGCGCATCGTGGCGGTGGCCGGCGCGCTCGAGACACCTCCACTCGTGACGACGATCTGGACATCTCCGAGGGTCGAGTCGAGCGGGGAAAGAACATTGACCTGATCGCTAGCGCAAACGGTGCTGGTCGCCGCGCTGCAATAGTAATAAACATAGGCTGCTTTTCCGTTGATCGTGACGCTGACGCTGCCAATTTGGGTTGGCATTTTGCCCTGCTGGAACTCGGGAGCAGTGCTCCAGATAACTCCGGCCGCCGGAGTATTGGCCGGGACGATGTTGGTTCCCTTAATCTCTACCCATGCGTTCTGCGTAATACCGGATGACGCCGGGGATCCCGAGATGTTCACAGACTTGATCGCCGCGCCGGTTGTGGCTGCGGTGATGGTAATATTTGCCGTGACAGGCTGAAGTCCAGCAACCGTGGCCGTAACCGTCGCAGTACCCGCACTGGAACCTAACGTCACCACCGTGGAAGCGTGGCCCTGAGCGTCGGTCACCGCCGATGCCGGATTTAACGTCGCGCCGGTCGCCTGGAACGCCACGGTTACGCCAGCGATCGACGTTCCCTGACTATCGACGACTTGGACGGTGAAGGCCGGAGTGAGAGTCGCGCCCGCGCTCCCTGAGCTTGGAAATCCTGCAACCGCACTTACTGCGGCGGGCACAGCCATCACCTTTCCACCGAAATCGAATTTCACCACAAAGCCGTCCCCACGGGGCCACTGTGAGCCCATCCCGCCAAAGGAAGGCTGCACGGCACCGGTTGATGCCGCTAGGCCAACTGAGAGTGTGTTGCCCGCAACGTAGGGGTTGCCAGCGGCGTCCACGGCAATCGCCAGTCCGGCATCGTCCTTGCTTCCTCCGAAGAAACTCGAATAGGTCAAACTGCCCGAGGCGGAGAGCTTCACCAGAAAAGCATCCCCGGTATTCCGGACTCGCTCGGTGTCGAAACCCTGAGACGGATTTGCGGCAAGACCTTGCCCTCCGAACCCAGCATTCTTTGGCTGAAGTGCATCGGAAGTCACTGGAAAATCGTTAGAGATCGTAAACCCGGTGAGGTATGCGTTTCCAGAGGCGTCCACCGCTATGTCGGTTCCCGCATCATCTCCGGAGCCGCCCAGATAGGTGGAATAGATCAGCGCGCTTCCAGCCGGGTTCAACTTGACAGCAAATGCATCGCCGAACGTGATATCGCCAAACGATCCGACCGTCCCTCGTCCCTGGTAGCTTTTTTGAACCGCGCCGGCAGTGGTCGGAAAATCAGTTGAGGCAGTGCTCCCCGTGACGTAGGCTGCTCCCGTGCCGTCAACCGCGATCGCAGCGGCCCCGTCCCGCAAGGAGCCGCCGAGGAATGTGCTGTACACCAGCGCACCCTGCGAACTCAGTTTGGACACGAAGCCATGCCCGACTGGATTGTTATAGTCCTGCGTGTTCTCGTTGCCAAGATAGGTTGTCAAGAGCGCTCCGGTCGTCGTCGGGAAGTCGCCCGAACTCGTCATGCCGCAAATATAGATGTTGTTCTGCGCGTCCACCGCGACGCCGCGCGCGGCATCGTGACCGCGGCCGCCGAGGAAGGTGGAATACGTGAGGGCGGTTCCGGTCGGATTCAGAATGGTGACGAATCCGTCCCCGGCCACTGCCGAGCCGACGTTTCCATTGCCTCGGTATTGCCGTGCGATTGCCGAGGCCGTGGTGGGGAAGTCGGTGGACTCCGTAGCTCCGACAACGATCGCATCGCCCGCCGAATCGACGGCCACTCCCATCGGCAGGTCATTGAGGGTGCCGCCTAAATACGTGGAGTACAGGAGGGCGTTGCCGCTGGGGTTGAGCTTTACGACAAAGCCGTCTCCGGGGTTGTAGAATCCGTTATTATCGGCAGCTGTAAACCCGAGATAAGTCTTCTGAAACGCTCCCGTCGACACAGGAAAGTTCGATGATTGGGTGGCACCAACCACGTAAGCGTTGCCGCTGGCATCGATTGCCAGAGCGGTCGCAAAATCGTCTCCACTGCCGCCCAGATAGGTGGCGTACAGCAAAGCCGTACCGGACGGATTGAGCTTGGCTACGAAGGCGTCGCCGAACTGCCCCTGTAGCAGCGGAGAATTGGTTCCAGCATAAGCGGCCTGCACTGCGCCCCGGACTGGGAAATTGGCGGAAGAGGTAAACCCGGCGATGTAGACGTTCCCGCTCGCATCCGTTTTGATGCTGGTTACGCTGTCGTTCAGGGCCCCCCCGATGTAGGTGGAGTAGCTGACGACGGGATCGATAATCAGCGGGAGGCGATGGTCATAAGCGCCAACGGAGAGGGCCACTTCCCCACTTGCCCGCAAGACGTAGTAGCAGGGAACCGCGGCACGTTCCGACCCTCGCACTGTCTGGTAGGCAACAGGTTTGTGTTGCCGCAGCGCTCCGACCAATAAATCGCCATTGGAATCCAGCCGCGGACCGGCGAGGCCTTCGAACTTCATCACGATCCGGGACGAATCACCACCTGGGTGCACGCGGAAGTCGAACTCCAGCCGTCCCTCCGTTCCGTAATAGTTTATGTCAATGCCTGGGTACGCGCCCTGGTTCTCAACTCGGGCAAAGGTGGGGAGATCCGTATGCCAGCGCTTGGGATCGGACCCAATGAAGTAATTCACTTTGCCGGCCAACGGATCCTTGGCCATGAGCCGGGATGCCCCGGACACGCCGACGAGGCGCAGCACGGTCGACTCGCCCTTTCCGTCGCGACCGCGCACGCTGATGGCGGCTCCATCGCGGCGCACGCCGACCGTGTATCCAGCCCCGCGCGCCAGGTATTGCGAAGCGCGCGCTCCCTGCCCTTGATTCGGCTCAAAGGAGAGGGGGAGACTGCCTGACGCATGCGCCACAACCGCGCCACCGGCAAAGAGCAGACTTACGCGAAGTGAATTGAAATATGCCATCGTGCTTGTTTGACTCCCTGCAGTGACGGCAATGTTAGCATGCTGAAACCTGCGAACACAATGGCGTTGACAACGCCTTCGATCCTTGAGCGAATATCCGATGACGTGTTAGGATTCAATCGGCTCGCTCTCCGAAAACGGAACCCATGAGAAGCTCCTGGCGATACACATTTTTTGGCGTCGCGCTTGCCGTGGCGATCGTGGCGCTTGTCTGGTCTTCCTTCCGGATGCGCGCCGACGTGCGCGGGCCGGTGGTAAAGACGGGTTTTGTGCACCCCGTTCTGACGATCGTTCGTGGGCGAGTTGGAGGAACCGTCGGCGAGGTCCACGTCAAAAGTGGGGACCACCTTGAAGCGGGACAGCTGTTGCTGCGACTTGAGGCGAAGGAACTGGAAGACCGGCTTAAGGGTCTGCGGAAGGCGGCTCAGGCGGCTGAATCAGGCCTGAGGGGCGCAAACGCGATGGCGCAACTTCCAAACCAGGTGCGCCAGCTTATGTACGATCTTCATCCAGAAACAGGGAGGGCGGATCGCGAATATGCGGAAGCCTTGACGTCCTTTGACAAGGCGCAGGGGGCTGCCCGCGAGGCGTCCGGCGTCCGGCTTCGCAAGGCCGAGGTGGAGCGGATGCGTGTACGCCGTGACCTTGGGCAGCTATTCGCACGTGAAGCGAATCCTGAGAATGCACGCGCTTATCATGCGGAGATCGCCAGAGCCATCCAGGGCGTGGAAAAGTTGATCGAGGAGACCGTGACGCGCGCTCCCGATGAGGCTTTGGTGGACATCATGGATATTCATGCAGGAGACAAAATTCAGCCAGGGCAACCAGTTGCCGTCCTGATTTCCACGAAAAACTATTTGGTTGACGTTGGAGTGACCGCAGGGGAATGGAAGCGGCTGCATCCAGGCCTGGCTCTGAAAGGACGGTTGGAAGGCAGCGGCGCGGCGATTGAGGGGTGGATCGAGTCGACATTCTTGCGGAGGATTCCGGTGATTGCGCGGGACAACCTGCGCGTGGCCGAGGGGCCTGTCGTGCGCGTGCGAATCGTGTCCGCCGAACCTTTGAGAGGCGGCGCCACCGTGGCATTCGAACTTCCATGATCTGTCCGGGAATTTCGGCTCGCGATCTGACGAAGTCTTTCGGTGAACATCCTGCATTGCGCCAGGTGAGCCTCGACGTGGCGCGAGGCGAGATCTACGGACTCCTCGGCTCGAACGGCTCTGGGAAATCCACGTTACTTCGGATCCTGGCCGGCGGTGTGCGGGCAACCAGCGGCCAGTTCGTTTTGCATGGCTCCACCGGATACGTCGCACAAAAATTCGGCTTGTATGAAGATCTGCTGGTGGAGGAAAACATCGCGTTCTACGCCCGTTGTCACGGGCTAAGGGGAGCCGCGCTGGCGGCAGCCGTTACGGAGTCGCTGAGGTTACTTGATTTGACCGCGATGCGGCGGCGGCGCAGCAATGAGTTGTCCTACGGCTGGAAGCACCGTCTCGCCCTCGCTTCTGCGATTTGTCACAAGCCCGGGATTCTGATCATGGATGAGCCGACTGCCGGGATCGATCCGGTCGCGCGCGTTTCTACTTGGGAGATTATTGCCGGGATTGCGCGGACCGGGACCGCGATCCTCATGGCGACGCATCATCTGGACGAGGCGGACCGCTGCCACCGGATCGGTTATCTGCAAAGCGGAGAACTGCTGTTTTCCTCTACGCCGCGCCATCTGAAAGCGTCTTTCCGTGAAAGAAGTGGCGGGAATGACGTGACGTTAAGCGCTGCCCTGGGGGCGATGGTCCGGTCAGGTAAACCCGCATGATGCGGCGCGCGCTCATTGTAGCTGGCAAAGAGTTCCGGCATCTCGTGCATGACCGCCTGACCCTTGCGATTACCTTTGCGGTGCCGGCAATCCAGTTGATTCTTTACGGATACGCGTTCGACACGCGAGTGCGGCAGTTGCCTGCGGCGCTCATCAATCGTGACACGCACGAGCCTGGGCGCCTGCTGGCGGAACGCTTCGCTTCCTCTCCTTTACTCGCCATCAAGATTACCGAAGGGTCACGCAGCCAGATTGAATCGGCGCTTCGGGCCGGATCGATTCGCGCTGCGATTGAGATTCCCGCCGACTATTCGTCCAACCTCCTGCAACGAAGGCGGACGGCGTTGCGCGTGTGGCTGGACGGATCCGATGTACTGACGGCCAGCTATGTTTTAGCCGGGATCGAGACCCTGAGCGGCGATGTGCCGAAGGACAATTCCATTGGTATTGCCTCCATTCCCGCACCCGAGATTGAGGCGAACGTCTTGTTTAACCCGGAAGGACGGACGGCATCGTATTTGATCCCAGGATTAGTGGCGATCCTGGTACAGATGGTCACCACGCTATTAATGGCCCTATCGCTGACAACGGAGCGCGAACGTGGAACGTTAGAGCAACTGGTGACAACGCCGATCGGGGCTAATGCCATCATTGCGGGTAAGTGCATTGTGATCGGATGCGTGGGCCTTTTGGAATCCGCGTCCTTGATTCTTCTCATGCGCTGCTTGTTCAGAATCCGGATTGAAGGAAGCGCTTTCCTCCTTGCTGCCATTGTGCCGCTGCTGGTTCTTTCACCGATCGGATTTGGGCTTCTGATCGCTTCCAAAGCGAAGAGCCAGGTGCAGGTTCTGCAACTGACCCAGGTTGTTTTCCTTCCGTCTGTGATGCTCTCCGGATTCATTTGGCCGCGCGAGTTCCTCGCCTATCCGATCAACCTGGTCGGGAGCCTTCTCCCAGCAACCTATCTGGTAGCCTTGTGTCGCGCCATCGTCCTGCGCGGGAGCGGAGCGGTGCAAGCGGCACCGCACATAGGAATCGCCACGTTGTTTGGAGTTGGACTCTTCCTCGGTGGTTTCTTTGCAATGCGTCGCTCTCTCCGTCCATAGCAGGTTGCCCGGTCTGCACTGCGGCGAGCACTATCCGGGCGAAAAAGACCTTCCGCAACGACGAGTACGTTACTCCCTGGCTTCAAGCCAAAAGGTCGGCCGTTCGAGTCGGTCCGTGCGCACCACTTTCTCCCCCGTGCCGTCGATCATTTTTTAACAAGGTCGCCCACGATGGGCGGGACGGGACCGGAGAATGTACCCGAGGACGATCCTTCCTCGACCTCGGACACGATGACTTCGCCGACTGGCGCATCGGTGCGGCGCAGAACATTCCCGGTGGCCGGATCTTTGATTTCCCGACCCGCTCGGGCCACCTGCAATCGATCGCCAACGTGGACTCCGGCCCTCGAGCCGATGTTCAGAATCAGGGTGGCCCCGCTGACGTCAGCCACCAATCCTTCGATCCTCACAGCCGTTACCGGCAGTTTCGCCGCGCTTTGATTCAACTGCCCGGCCAGGGCCGTCACCGCTTTATTCACGGCTTCTCCCAGAATCGTGT
>Ga0075029_100002498_pt1 | contig 10440 bp, 7 predicted proteins | sample LitLauG_LLR_2013_FD_71391 | JGI IMG/M metagenome (GOLD analysis project Ga0075029, IMG submission 71391) | Freshwater sediment microbial communities from North America - Little Laurel Run_MetaG_LLR_2013 | ecosystem: Environmental > Aquatic > Freshwater > Creek > Sediment | place: USA...
GCTGGCTGGGGTTTCATTCTGTGGGGCGCGCTCCACGGAATGTACCTGGTGCTGTATCGCATTTATGAAACCTGGAAAAATGCACGGCCCGCGCTAAACGATTCAAGAGTCTTGCCGGGAATTTGGCGAGTGTTTACGCTGGTTGCGGCAACGGCGGCTTGGGTGCCATTTCGCGCGGCGTCATTACTGAGAGCGGGCAACATTCTTTCATCAATGTTTTATCGCTTCAGCAGCGGGCATTCCTTTGGGGCGGGATTTTACGCGTTCACAGTGGCGATCATGGCGTTTTGTGCAGTGGAACCTTGGCTGATGCAGAAGCTCAACGATATTGAAGAATCGGCTGGCGCGGGCGGGGTGTCGCCCTTTCGCGTCCTTGTGCGTCCCATCGCTTATTGCTTCGGGTTACTGTTATTCCTACTTTTCGACGAACACAACTCACAGTTCATCTATTCGCAATTCTGATTGCTAGGAGGAGTGCGGGGTGTCACTGAATCCGTGTGCCGTCGGGGAGGAACACGGGAAAATCGTCATTCGGGCGTGCTAGGACCAGTTGTTGTGCCGCGGCCATACGATCGTAATCAAACAGAAAAAAACCAAATTTATAGTGCAGTGCCAGATCATTGGGATCCTGGGCAATCGCCCACTGGTACTCGGCGAGCGTCTCCTGAAAACTCTCCGCCGAGGTGGACGCGCGGAGCATCAAGCTTTGCAATTGTTCATTGTGAGTGAGCTGTTTGGTGAACGGCGGCCGCTGCACGCGATCGACCATTTCTCCCGCAACACGCGCGCGGTCGTGCGCTGTGAAGGCCAACAGGCGCTCGCACTCACCTTCAGTGAGTGGCTCGAGTGTTTTGGACGCGCTCGTCACATCCGGAGGCAGAGACTTCACGACTTGTGTAAACACTTCCCGCGCGAACAGGTAGTTGGCCAGAGGCGTCAGATGCACGTGGTCGTAAATCATCTCCGCGCCGGTCACGCCGTCGTGGCTGTTGCCCTCGAGCAGGGCGTCGGTATCCAGGAGTGTTGCGCGATCCCGCGATGCATTGGCAGTAGCGCGAATGATGTCATTGATTCGTGAATCGGCGCGAAAGCGCAGCGTATCCAGATCGCGCGCACGCATGTAGTGCTCTTTTGCCGCCGCAAAATTCCCCATGCCAGAGTGGCAGCGGGCGATGCGGAACTCTAATTCCGCATACTGGTCGTCAATCTGCGCTGCCGAGACGTAATATTTCAGTGCATCGCCGTAGGATTGCGCTGCCTCCGCCGCGGCACCTTGCTGAACGAGTCCAGTCCAGGAATGGAGTGCATCCGAGGTCAGGTCCGAGCGATGCAGCGAGTCGAACGGAGCGGAATCGCGCAGATTGGTTGCGACCGTGCAAAGCAGAACCCGCGCGCCCCTTGTGTGCGCCACCTCCACGATATCCTTGAGATTGCTCGCAAAATTCCGGTAAGCGGGTTCCATTCGGGGTGAATTGGCGCGCACCTGCTTGTCCAGGAACATTTCCATGCCGCGCCATTCTTGCTTGGGCTGTCCACTTTCGGCGAGAAGTTGGCCAATGCGCGAGGAGCGCACGAAAATGCTCGCTCGAATCACGGGCAAGCTCATTGAGCCAGTGGTTAGTACCGTACCCGGCCCGTATGGGCCCACGACTTCGTTGCTTCCGGCATAAACGACGTAGAGATCCGGCTGATAGTTTGCTAGCCCGCGTGCAATCGCCAGGCTGACGTGCGAATTGATCGCAACCATGCCGGTGTTGACTACTTCAAACTTCAGGCTGGGGAAACGCGTGCGCAGCATCACTTCCAGGTATCGGCTGAAGCCATACGCGAAATCCGGATCGCCCATGGCTGCCGATTCGCCGAACACGAAAATCCGGTAGGTGCCGTTCGGCTTCACGGGATCGATCGAGAAAAACTGCGGCGTTTTGATCATTCCCGGCGGAAAATATGGAGAAGCAAAAAAGAGATTATAACAATCAGAAGGGCGGCCGTGGATGGTACACGGCTCCATCAAACTCGTGGCATATCCTACGTTGAAGAGCCGCAAAGCACCTTCGGTCAAGGCAAGCAACATCAGAGGCGCGGTGATGGCAAACGCGATCCGCGGGGCCCAGAATCGCCAGCCTCTCGGCGCTTTTGAGTGCACTTTGTTTTTCGTGTCGGCCATAATTCCTTTTGCAATCCCGCGCGCCGCTTACCGGCGTATAAATACGGTCGCGATATCGTCGTGGTAGGTCAGTTGGAATCGTTTATCAATCGTCAGAATCTTGGCCAGCGGCAGCGTGGAATCCAGAATCACGAGCCGTGATTCATCCAGATAGGGGTCACTGGCGTAGGAGGGGAACGCGGATTGCGACTCGTAGAAGACCTTGTCCATCGCGTCGCCGTAAAGATCATTGCGTCCATCCACGGCCACGGGAAGTTCCGGGAGGTACCACATCAGAAAGCCGCCCCAATTCAGATTGTTGTATAGCGGCCCTTGGAATCCCTGGCGGCGGAGAAAATTAATGGCATTCACCGGGTAGTCGGCGCTGATAGCGCGATCAATCGTGCGCGAATCGAAATGCACCAGCGGCGCCGCAAGGAAAAGTACGGCTGCCAGCATCCCGGAGGCCAGAGCCAGGTCACCCCAGGATTCCTGATGTTCGCGCGCTGCTTCCGGGGCAGGGAAGTCCGCGAGGCACGCCACAGCCGAAAAGCACAGGAACCAGCCGTCGCGCATGGTGCGGAAGGCGACCGCACTGGCCACCAGCAGCAGGAGCAGCTTAAACGGATCAATCTTTTTCTGCCAACCAATGGCGTAAAAGCCCGCCGCGCCCAGAAAAAGTTCCGTGAAGTTGCTGAAGCCGCGGAAACTCAGCGGTTGCAACTCCATGATGATCTGGTAAGCGAATTTGGATTTGGTATAGGCAAGCACGGCCAGATAGGGCCGGTAATAATTAGGGCCGATCAAAGTCGCCGCGAAGCAAAGGCCAAGAATGATCAGCAGCGGCTTTGTCGCGAAAGTCGCTGGCTTGAGAAATCGTGGTGCGAAGCCAATCGCTCCCAGCAACTGCAGCGCAATGCTTACGCTCACAAAAAGCCCGACGGCGAAGAGTCCATAGATAAACTGAATGTGCAGATTCGCCCAGAGCATCATCAGCGGCGGCAGCCAGTAGAGAAATTCGATCTGGCTTGTGTTTTGCGCCTCCAGCAGCAACGCCAGCGTCGCGCCATAGAGCATCATTGAAAAAAAGACCGGCCGGGGCATGCCGTTGAACAGAAACGCCCCGCACGCAATCCCTGCAAGCACAAGCGCCAGCCAGAATCTTCCCGAAATCCGCCGTGCCATCCAGTAAGCCGAATAGGCGACTCCAATCGTGAGCAGGGTTCCAAAAACTCCCATGCCGACCAGGCCAAACCACACGTAGAAACGGGACAGGAGCACTTCATAGCCCCAGCTATACGCAATCCACGGATGATCTGAAGCTGTCCGCGAAAGAATGCCCGTGCGTGGCACGCCGAAGTGCTCCACGATCCAGTCGCCGGTTTTCAGGTGCCACCACAAATCAAAATCAATCACGCAGTATTTCAATCGCAATGCGTTGATCCCGATATACGCAAGAAATCCCGTGAGGGCGGAAAGGTGTAACCAGGGGTTGCGGAGAAAGGTCATGAGCTTGCGGCGGTAGCGGCAATAGGATTCGTCGTGCTCTCTAGCTGTTCGCCGGCGCGGCCCGATTCGTGGTACTCGCCGTCTTCATTCACGGCCCAGATATCGTATTTCTCTTCGCCAGCCAGGATATTCCGCGCTGCCAGCATCGCCGTCATCATGGCGTGATCCTGATTGTTGTACTTGTGCATGCCGTTTCGACCAACCAGATGCAGATTCGGGCAGTTCGCAGCCAGGGCCCTGCGAATCACCTCGACGTGCTGCCGGTAATCGTCGTCGTAGACGGGATATGCCTTGGCCTGGCGAATCACGCAGCCATCCACGACCTCTGCGGCAGCACCCAGGCCAACCTGCTCAATTTCTTTTTTCGCCAGCGCTTTCAAATCTTCATCGGCCATCGTCCACAGGCCGTCGCCTTCAAAACAAAAATATTCCAGGCCATAGCAGCAGAAATTCGGGTCGGGTACCATCTCGGGCGACCACGATTTGTAATTCTGCACGCGGCCCACCTTCACGTTGGGATCGTGGATATAAATCCAGTTGTCACTGAAGCGATTGCGCTCGCGCAGAATCAAGCCGATAGTCAAGAAGTCTCGATATCTGAGCGAACTCCCCGCCCGCAGCGCCGCCTCCGACAAACGCGGCTCGATCTGCGAAACCAGTTGGCGGATCGGCATCGAAGAAATCAGGTGCTCGGCGCGATACTCTTCCCGTTTTCCATCGGAAGTATGAGCCGTCACCGTCCAATTCTTCCCCATCGAATCCCAGCGGCAGCCCGTCACGCCGCGTCCGAGCAGCACCTCGCCACCCATCGTACGAATCTTCTGCGCGCACGTCTCCCACATCATTCCCGGCCCCAGCCGCGGGTAGCGGAACGTATCAATCAGCGTTTTCACAACCTGTGTGCGATCTTTCGGTGCGCGCTTCGGCAGCAACGCGTTCTTGATCGCCGAGCCCAGCGACAGCCCCTTGATCCGTTGCGCCGCCCAGTCCGCGGAAATCTCCTTGCAGCTCATCCCCCAGACTTTTTCCGTGTAGGTCTTGAAGAAAATGCGGAACAATCGCTCGCCGAACTGGTTTACCACCCAATCTTCAAACGATTTCGGATTCTGCGTGGGATTAAGTTTCGCTTTCAGGAATGACAAAACACAAAGCGTGGATTCCAGCAAACCCAGCTTGGAAAGCGCTTCGAACGGCTTCAGCGGATATGTGTAGAATTCGCCCCGGTAATAAATCTTGGAGGAGCGAGGGCGCTCCAGCATGTCCGCGCCCAGAATTTCGGTCCAAAGGTCCTCAACTTCGTGCGATTTCGAGAAAAAACGATGCCCGCCAATGTCAAACCGATACCCGTGATACGCGACAGTTCGCGAAATGCCGCCGACGTATTGTGGGTCGCTCTCCAGAACCAGCACGCGCTGCCCCTGCTTGCTCAGTTCGTATGCGGCGGTAAGTCCCGCGGGTCCTGCGCCGGCGATGATGGTCTTGTACTGAGGGTCGCTCATGGGGCAATGTTCCTGCAGATGAACTCCGGCTCAGGCGCTCCTAGGACGCAATTCGCACTACTCTAATGATTCTGCGCCTGCGCCATCAACTGCTCTACTTCCGTCTTATTCGGATACGTGGGGTTCGCTGCCAACAATTTCTGCCACACGGCGATGGCTCCCGGTCCATCTTTTTTCCCCTGCCACTTTACGACGCCGAGATTAAAAAGGGTATCCGCCTTGTTGGGATCATAGGTCAGCGATTTGTTGAATTGCGCGATGGCGGTATCCGCATCGCCGGTATACCAATACGCGGTTCCCAAGTCCGTCCGCACGGAAGTGTCCGCCGGCTGAATCTTTAATGTGCGCTCGTAATACTCGATGGCCTTCGGATAGAGCTTGGCGTCGTAATAGATGTTGCCAACGCTGGTCAGCAGTGCCGAATTGTTGGGATCGGCCTTAAGCTTTTCCAGGATCGGCGCGACCTGAGAGTCGGCGGCTCCCTGGAGTTGTTGCACGCTTGGCGCAGCGCTGGGCAGCCCGAAATTCGCCGGTGGGGGCGCGCTTGCCACGTTAGCTGACGCGGTGGCCACCGCCGCCTGTGGCGAGGCAGGTTTTGTCGAAGACTTGCGAATCAGCCAGCCGCCGGCCGTGCCAACCAGCAAAGACACCAGCACGAGCGCCACGGTTTGCGGGCCACTCCATGAATCACTCGAGGTCGTTTTCAGTGTTTCCGTCACGGGCATTGCTCCTTCCGGCGCGATCACCGGGCTCATTTCTTCACCGCCGGTTTTTGCTGTGCCTCAGCGATCAACTGCTCCACAACGGCCTTGCGGTCCAGATCCGGATGCGACTTTAAGAGTTCCTGCCACGTGGCGATCGCCCCAGCGGCATCGTCCTTGCCTTTGTATTCGATCATTCCGAGATTGAATAGCGCATTCACGTCGGTTGGTTTGTACTTCAGCGCCGTATGCAATTCGCTTAAGGCTCCATCGACGTCGCCTGAATAATACATGGCGGAAGCAAGCTCGGTGCGCGTGGTGACGTTCTTGGGATCGACATCCAGGGACTTCCGATAATAGTTCGCGGCATCTTTGAACTGATGCGTGCTCGCATAGAGAGCCGCTGTCTGAGCTAGCAGTTTGGGATCTTTAGGTTTGGTCTTCAGGGCTTCCAGCAGGGGAGCGGCCTTCACGTCGGCCATGGCCTTCATCTGCTCCATCGTCGGCACAGGATGACCGCCGGGCGGCATTCCCATCCCCGGCGCGGTTGCAGCGGTGTGGACTGGCGCGGCAGGGGGAGCCGTCTTCGGACCTAACCAGAAATACCCAAGCGCCAAGCCCACGAGGAGGGCGGCGCCAGCGAGGGAATAAACGCGGGAACTTGGCAATCCGGCAGTTGGCTGCGGCGGAAGGGTCTCTTCGGTTGAGTTGCTCACCATAACGTCGTCACTCCTTTGCACCGGATCCCAGCCTCGACAATATTGCTGATTTGATCCCAGCTGATCCTTCGCTCTTCTGGGCGATTGTAACCAATTGTATTTCCATCTGTTAGCCGTAGGTCAGAGGGACTCGACCGATCCCGGCGAGGCCGCAGGCCGGAAGACTTCTACATGCTCCGCTGACCTTATGTATAAGCTATAGGTTCCATCTCACGTGCTTCCGCGTCGTTCGTCACATCAACTTGTGACCTTCGTCACACGGCACATCACACTTTGTCCGATTGCCAATCTCCCCGCCAAATGCGATAAACTGTTGCCCTCGGATGCACCTGAAGCGCACCATTCACCGCCTTTTCCCGGTCGCGATCGCGATCCTGTGCGTGAGCGCGCTTGTCATTCTACTCCCCGCTGTACATCGCGACCTAAATCGTCCAGCCACGCGGCTGATTCGCTCAGCGCTTGCGCAAGGCTCAACCCATTTTGCTATCGCCGACTTCGATGGCGACTTGCGGCCAGACCTGGCGATGATTCGCGTGACGCGTAATGGTGCGCCGACCACCGAATATTCTCTCGAACTGAAATTCAGTTCTGGCAAACGGGCGCCTATCGGCCTGATTGGTCCTGCGGGCGGACTGGAAGTCTCACCGGAAGACGTCAACGGTGACCAGTTCGCCGATCTCGTCATCACTTCCGTTGTGGACCGGGAATTCGTGGCCATTCTTCTCAATGATGGGAAGGGGAATTTCAGGCAAGTGGATCGCGCGGAGTACCCGCACGTGGGGAAGCGTGCCGAATCCGGCCTTTGTGCTCCGGCGGAGTTGAATACCTATCAACTCGCGTTGCGCCCGGGTCGCAATTTTTATGGCGATGAAGTCGTGTCGCAAAATTGGCAACGCGCGCGGCAAGATTCGTTCGCGCTGCTGCCGGTTTCCGATCGGGTCGTCCCCCGCTGGGTCGTATCGCTCAACCCCGGCCGGGCTCCTCCGCTCGCCTGATCCTCACCAATCGTTCCTCAAGCCAGTCGAAATCATTCCGTGCACGGGTCGCACTGCTCTCGAATTTCCGGCTCGCAACGTGTAATCCGAGCGGCAATCCTGAGACACCGACTCGCCTAGCTTTTTCCATCCGCACGATGACGCGGATCATGCAGAACCAGTTCGAACGAGGGTTTTCTTATGCCGCAGTCTAGCAATCGCGCTCTATACGCAATGCTCCCCGCCACGTGCTTTTTCGTTGCCAGTATGGCCCTTCTTGGCTGCTCCGGAAAATCGGACAGTGGAAGCGCCGCGCCGCCTCCAACCGTGGTTGTGAAGGATTTCGATCCCAACAACTTTGCGGTTGAACATCCGGAACAATTTCCGCTCGTGGCCGCGGTCGAGCACAAGTCTGCCCCCGCGCTGAATGTTACCGGAGTGGTGCAGCCGGATATCGCGCGTGCCGTGCCGGTGGTTTCCCTGGCAACAGGACGAGTGGTGGAAATCAAGGCGCGTCTCGGCGACACAGTGAAAAAAGGCCAGTTGCTGCTGCGGGTCCGCAGCAGCGACATCTCTGGTGCATACCAGGTGTATCTGAAAGCGGAAAACGATGAGCGACTGGCGCGGCAACAGCTTGAGCGCTCGAAACTCCTCTATGACAAGGGCGCCATCGCCAAGGGCCAACTGGAGCAGGCCGAGGACACGGCACAAGACGCCAGGGTGGATCTGGACACTGCGACCGAGCAGTTGCGTCTGCTCGGTGTGGATAAAGACCATCCCTCGGGAATCGTGGATGTTATCGCGCCAATCTCCGGCGTCATCACCGATCAACAAGTCACGAATGCGGCCGGCGTGCAAGGCATTTCTGGTCCCACCCCCTTCACCATCTCCGACCTTTCGTATGTCTGGATCCTGTGCGACGTTTATGAAAACGATCTCGACGCCGTGCGCGTCAGCGAATATGCGGATATCCGGCTGAACGCGTACCCCGGCAAAGTGCTGAAAGGCCGCATCGACAACATTTTCCCAATTCTGGATCCCGCGATTCGCACGGCGAAGGTGCGGCTGGAGGTGCCCAACCCCGGAATGATGCGCGTGGGGATGTTCGTCACAGCCACTTTTTACGGAAAGCAGGTGGAAACGCGCGCGGCGGTTCCCGCAACCGCCGTGCTGCATCTGCATGATCGCGACTGGGTCTACGTCCCCGAAGGGGACAAGAAATTTCACCGCGTTGAGGTGACTCTTGGCTCCACTTTGCCGGACAACATGCAGGAAGTTGTCAGCGGCGTGCAGACCGGACAAAAAATAGTGCAGAACGCGCTGGTTTTCCAGAACACGGTGGAGCAGTAGATGATCCGCAAAATTGTCGATTTCGCCCTGGAAAATCGCTTGCTTGTGATTGCGATCGCGCTGGTGCTGTTTGTCTGGGGCGCGATTTCGTTTCATCAGTTGCCGGTGGAGGCGTACCCAGACGTTGCGGACAATTATGTGGAGATCATTACGCAGTGGCCGGGAATCTCCGCAGAGCAGATCGAGCAGCAGGTAACGATTCCGCTGGAAATTGTGATGAATGGGATTCCGCATGTCACCCATTTGCGCTCTTTTTCCTTGTTTGGCCTCTCGGACATTAAGCTGATTTTTGACGATGAGGAAGATAACGCCTGGAACCGCGAACGGGTTCTTGAGCGCCTCTCGCAAGTCACCCTGCCGCCGGGTGTGGTTCCGCAGATGGGGACCGACTGGAGCCCCGTCGGGCAAATCTACTTCTTCACCTTGAAAAGCACGAATCCGAGTTACGACGTGATGGACCTGAAGTCCATCGAAGACTGGGTGATCGAGAAAAATTTCAAGGCAGTGGCGGATGTGGTGGACGTCGCGAGCTTCGGCGGACCCACGCGCGAATATCAGGTACGGGTGGACCCGAACAAGTTGGTTTCCTATGGCCTGAGCCTCGCGCAGGTGGAGCAGCAGCTCACCAGCAACAATGCCAACGCTGGTGGCAGCTTCATTGAGCAGGGACTCCAGCAAGTCAATATTCGTGAAGTGGGTCTGGTGAGGGATGTCCGCGACATCGAGGACACGGTGATCCTCACTAAAACAGGAACCCCGCTACGCGTGAAAGACATTGCCGTCGTCACGCAAGGACCGAAAATCCGGCTCGGGCAGTTCGCGCGTGCTATCCATCGTGAGGACGGGAAAATCGTTGATAACGACGATGTGGTCTCAGGCATCGTGTTGCTCCGGAAAGGAGCGAATGCGGATGAGGCGCTTGCGGGAATCCACGCGAAAGTCCAGGAACTGAATGATCACATCTTGCCGGCAGGTGTGAAGGTTATTCCATTCATTGACCGCAGCGATTTGCTTCGTTTCACGACCCATACCGTGCTCCACAACTTGACGGAAGGGATCATCCTGGTTGTCATCATCCTGTTCATCTTTCTCGGGAACGTCCGCGGCGCGGTGATCGTCGCGCTGACGATTCCGTTTGCGCTGTTATTTGCGGCAACGTGCTTGAAGCTGAAGGGCATTCCTGCAAACCTGCTGTCGCTGGGAGCGCTAGACTTTGGCATGGTCGTGGATGGCGCGGTGGTGATGGTGGAAAATATGATTCGCCACTTAAGCCACCCGGATGACCTTTACAAGTCTCCGATGGAGCGCATCCGCGAGGCGGCGCATGAAGTGCAGCGCCCCGTGTTCTACGCCATCGCCATCATCATTACCGCGTACCTGCCGATCTTCACGTTACAACGAGTGGAAGGGCGGTTGTTCAAGCCCATGGCCTGGACCGTGGCGTTTGCGCTTCTGGGCGCGTTGCTTTTCTCGATGATAATCGCGCCGGTGCTGGCGAGTTTCTTTTTCCCCAAAGGCACGCGCGAGTGGCACAACCCGGTG
>Ga0075029_100002500_pt1 | contig 10434 bp, 11 predicted proteins | sample LitLauG_LLR_2013_FD_71391 | JGI IMG/M metagenome (GOLD analysis project Ga0075029, IMG submission 71391) | Freshwater sediment microbial communities from North America - Little Laurel Run_MetaG_LLR_2013 | ecosystem: Environmental > Aquatic > Freshwater > Creek > Sediment | place: USA...
AGGACGCTCTGCGTCTCGTTGCCGAAGGTGCTCCCTTCCGGGCGGAGCTGGACGAACGCATCACCGATGATCGTCACGAGGCCGGGACCTCCCCCACGGGCTGAGCGAAGTAGTCCCCGAGCACGCCGAGCACCATCGCGTTGCGCTGAGCCGCGGCCTCGTTCATCTCCTCGACCTGCGCCGGCGTCAGCCGACGAGCGCGCCGGCCGACCGCGGCGACCGCACCAGGATCACCCCAGGACACGGCAACCGCCAGCGCCTCGCGCTCCTCGGACGACCCGAGCGCATCGTGGTAGTGGACATAGACGAACGCCAGGAAGCGGCCGACGTCGCTCTCCATCAGGTCGAGCGCGTCGAACCCGGCGGCTGTCGCACGCCCATCGACAAGAGGCCAGTGATCCGCAGCCCACCCCGCTAGGGAGCAGGCTGCTCCGTAGGGAAAACGCCATTGATCTCCTTCAGCATCCAGGCCAGGGTCTCACCGATCTGCTCCAGCTCGATGTTGACCTTCGGGTCGTCCACGAACGCCCGGAACTCCCGGTAGGCGTCAGGCCCGAGCCCGGTCTCGTACACCTTCCACACGGCGTCGAAGTCGTGGATCGAGATCCGGTCGCGCGCCTGGGCGGCCATCGCGTCGAAGCCGACGGTCCCGGGAACCCAGCGCGGGTGGAAGATGAACTCCCGCTCGATGACCTCGTCCTCCTGGCCGGCCTCCACGAGCTCGACGCCGACGATGAACGGCAGCGCGACGTCCTCGACACGCTTCTGCCGGCGAGACATGAACCGGGGGGCCGACCCACCCGGCGGCTGCGCTGAGGGAGCCAGGGCGGCCGCTGCGGCCGCCTGGACGTCAGGGTGCGACGCTGACCCGAGCGGCGGCTCCACGGCGGCCACGGGCACCGGAGCGACCGGCATCCCGGAAGCGGAGCGGAGGGGATCATCGGACAGAGACATGCGGGGCCTCCTAGGCGGACTTGCTGGCGGAATCGTGCAGGATCAGCTTCATCGCTTCGACGGGAAAGTTGTTGGGGTCGGTGCCGGGATGCTCGACGTGCGGGCCGAAGTACTCGTCCGTCTGAGCGTTGTGAAGGGAGTAGGGGCCGAGGGCGTCGATCGGGTGCGGGTCGGTGCCGTCCACGACGTAGCGGAACTTCAGGTGGCCGGGATCCTTCGAGCAGCCGATCAGGATCCGCGGGTCGACGCCGGAGATGAACCGCAACTCGAGTTGGTCGACCAGGTGCGGCCCGTCGTCCTCGTTGTCGGACACCGGGCACAGGGCCTTCGCCCGCTCGAAGATCCGCTCCCCGAGGATCCTCCAGCCGGGCATCTCCGCGACCGCGGCGTACAGGAGCGGTCGGGGGAGGCCGACGAAGCGCACGTTGGCCATCGTCAGCCCCGTCCGGTGCAGCAACGCTCGGCTGGGATGGTCACAGGCGGGTCCTCCCCGCGAGGCCCCGTGAGGGCCACGAGGCCGGCCTCCAGCCAAGCGTCGAGCTGCGGGCCCTCCGCCACGTCACGCCACGCGTGGGCGCGCACGCCGCCGGGCAGGTTCGCGAGGGCGAACACGCGTCGCTTCCCCATCTCCGGTGCCGGCACGCCCGCCAGGATAGGTTGCCGAGCCCCGGTGGCCGCGGGATGCAGCTCAGGCGAGCTGCAGCGTCACGGGGATCTCGAAGCCGGCGAACCCACGGTTGGGCAGCGGCGACGAGCGGCCGATCAGCATGCCGTCGGTCGGGTTGGCTGTGGGCCGGATCGGGTTGCCGGCGAAGTCCAGGTAGCCGTTCTGCGCCGACGCGTACAGCGCCGCCCACACGGCCCCGAGGGCGTCCTCCAGGTCGTGGGTGACCGCGCCCAGGTCGTCAGGCGAAGGGAGCACCCCAGCCTGCTTCACGGTCGGCCACGGCAGCCCGAACTGGATCGACCAGGCCGCCGTGCGGAACGCGCCCTGGCCACGGTTGCCGTAGGAGTCCCGGTACTGCTCCTCGCCCGAGCGGCCCTCGTACATGCCGACCAGGTAGACGTAGAGCTGGCCGTTCGGGCCGGCAGTCCCGAACGACCGGAACACCGGCTTGTCGACCACCCGAGCACGGCGGATGAACCGATCGCCGAGGCCGGCACCCACGATGGCGGCCTCGGCGATTTGGAGCAGCACGTCGCCCTGGCCGGAGATCCAGCCAGGGGGAGGTGCGGGCGGGTAGGGAAGCGCCTGCGCGTCGACCGTGAAGGTCGTGCTCAAGCGGCGGAGGTCTGCAGATAGGGCCCGAGGGGCGTCGGCAGCGCGTTGTCACGCATCCAGTTCACGGCCCGGCTCGAGTCGAGCGCCACGACAGGACCGACGTTGCCGGCGCCGGCCGTGGTCCAGTCCGAGTTGGGACCCGTGCCCCAGTTCGGGTTCTCGATCGCCCACCCGGTCCACAGGTGCGGGGTCTCCTTGTTCTCGATCTTCTGATCGCCGGGGAACTGGTAGGCCCGGGGGATCGCGACGCGCACCCACGGCGAGCCCGGGATCGCCGGAGGACCAGCGACCCCGCCCGACGGGTACGTCGCCGGGCCCTGGTAGCCGGTCAGGCGCAGGATCGCCTTCGCCCACACCTCGATCGAGATGCCGTTCGGGTTGCCGACGGTGAGCAGCGGGATCGACTGGTAGCCGATCGTCTGCGCCGCGACCGAGCCGAGCGTGATCGACACGCCGGTCCCGGTCGCCGTCGCCGCGTTGTTGAGCCGGGCGACCGTCGCCGAGATGACGTCCACGATGTAGGTGTTGGCCGGGATGCCCGTGCCGGTCACGGCCCGCCCGTAGTCCATCCCGGTGAAGCTGGCGAGCGCCGGGGAGTTCAGCAGGTTCGAGCCCGTCGTCGTCGCACCATCAGCGAACGTCCGCCCAGCGTTCGACGCTCGGGTGAGCAGGGCGCCACCGTCGATCAGCGAGTCCCGGTCGTAGTTCGAGTCGCCGACGGTGATCCCGACCTCCCACCGCTTCGGCCGGTCGTAGTCCTTGTAGGACATGACCGGCTGCCCGCACGCCGACACCGGGGTGATGTCGACACCGTTCTCGTAGACCGGCTTGAGGTCGAGCGTGATCAGCGGGAGGTTGTCCTGCCAGGTCATGTTGGCCCCGGCGATCGGGGCGCCGGTCGAGTCGATGGCGGCCACCCGGATGGCGCAGCCCTGGATCTGGATCGCGCCGTCAGACATGGCGGCTCCTTTCGGTCGTGCGGATCTTACGCCCGGTCACGTCGACCGGCCTTGGATGCTGTTGGGCGCCAGGAACACCGTGCGCCGACGACGCTTCCCGGGGTTGTACGCCTGCAGGAACAGGTCGATGATCGGGATCCCGGTCAACGACTCGTGGAGGTACTGCAGGGCGTCGCCCACGGCGGTGCTCATGCCCTGGGTCGCGATCGACAGGACACGGCCAGGGAGCCGGCACGAGTCCTGCCCGGAGAACCCGAGCGCGAGCTGCGCCGCCAGCTCCGCGCACGCGAGCTTCCCGGAGTCCGGCGGAGGCTGCCCCCACTCGTAGTCGATCTGCCAGGTGCCCGGCTGGTTGACCGGAAGCTGGAGCTGCTGATTCCACGGCCACGCGCCGGTGGTCGAGCCGGACTGGTCGACGTTGCGGACCAGGCGCCGCTTGTCGTACAGGGTGTACTGCGTCGGGCCGAGCACCGCGCCGTCGACCAGCACTTGGTTGATGCGCCGCACCGGAGCCTGCAGCACGACCTCGCTGAGATCCTGCCCGTTCTGCCACCAGCCCATCCCGATCGCCGTCCACGCCCATCCCGCAGCGAACCCCCACGCCGAGCCGTAGCCCGACATGCTTGAGTACGGGTACAGGTAGGACTGGTTGCCGTAGGCGCCGTTGATCGCGGTCGGCCGACAGATCGTGCGGCCGGTGCGATACGCCCGCCCGGACAGGACGTAGAGCAGGTCCGTCGCCGCGGCGAGCATCAGCCCCATCGGGATATCCGCGAGCGGCGAGCCCTGCGAATCGACCAGGCGCTTCGGAGGAATGTCGTCCTCGGACGCCCACGGGTTCAGGTAGTGGTGCGACGCGGTGATGACCCCGACCGGCTGCGGCAGAGCGACGTCGGTCACGCGCGCTCAGGTGAGAACGGTGGAGTCGACCAGGACCGCGGCGCGCAGGATCTGGTTGCCGAGGATCGCCCACGACCGCTCGACCCGGACAGGCGCGTTGTTGTCGACCGGCACGGCCGGCGACATCTCGTTGAAGTCACGCGGGTAGGCGTGGAGGTCGCCACGGCACCAGTACTGCATCTCCGTCGCGTAGCACCACTGCTGCGGCGAGCCCGTCGCGTCGCCGCCGAGCCCGTGGATCGTGATCGCGCTGGTCGTCTCGTTCGCGAGCGCCACCTTGTCGAGGATGACATGCGTCGAGTCGGTGACGCTCAAGATGTGCGTGCCGGCGGCGAGGCCGGTGCCCGTCACCAGGCGGCCGATGTCCGACGTGGTGAACGCCGCGCTCGCCGAGCTGAGAGTGTTGACGCCGACGCTCAGATGCCCGTCGCCAGCGGTCGTCCGATCCGCCTGGTCGGGGCCAGTGCCCTTGTAGCCGTAGCCCGGCACGAACAGGTTGTGGTTGACCGTGTACACCTTGCCGTCGGGGTCGCGGATGTAGGAGAAGATCCGCATGAACGCCTGCACCATGAACGGCGTCGCGTGGATCATCCCGGTGCCGGCCTCGGAGTCGGCGATCGCCTGGTCGAGCGCTTCGAGCGCGAGCCCGAGCCCGACCGCGACGCCGAGCGTCGTCCCAGGAGCAGGATCCGGGTTCGGCCACGCGGTCGTCGTCCGATGCGGCGACGACGTCGGGGTGTTCGGCGACGCGGTGAGGTGGAAGTTGGTCGGGATCGTCGCGCCCGTCCAGAACTCCTGCTCGACGTCGTAGCTCTCGTGGGCCACGAGGGCACGCCGAGCTCGATCGCGCCGATCCTCGTAGTCGACGTGGCGGAAGCCGAACATGCTCCGGTCGTCCAGGGCGATGACCTGGAACGGGTCGTACCACAGGAACGACGGCGCGGTCACGGCCTCCGTCGACGCGTTGGGCTTGAGGTTCAGCGTCGTCGGATCCGCGCCCGAGGTGTTCGCCACCGCGGTGTCCGGCGCGAACGTCGAGAGGGCCAGCGCCTGCGTCAGCTCGGGAAGGTACTGGAACCCGTGCTCCCAATGCGCGAGGTCCTCGACGCGCTTGAACGCCGCCGACGCCCAGGCTTCCGCTTGGGTCTGAGCGTCGGTGGCGTCCTCGAGTTCGCGCTGCGCTGCAACACGCTCCTCCTCCGGCGCGCCGGCGAGGCGATCGGCTGCAGCTTGCGTGAGCGCCTGGGCGGACACGGCGGCCTCGGCAACGAGCCGAGCCTCCTCGACCAGGCCCTGCACATCCAACAGCTCCCGGGCGAGATCGAGCAGAGAGAGAGGGGGCACCACGAGCGGCGGCGACACGGGAAGCGTGAAGTCGATGCCATTCACGCTGCTCATCGTCGGAGTCGTGGTCATGGTGCCCCTCTCTCAGCTCTACAGGATCAGGCCGGGCGCACGGCTTGGCTCAGATGCCCGAGCCAGCGCCGAGCGTGATGCTCGCCGCAGCGCCGTAGGTACCGTCGGCGGCGACGGTGTGGACGCCTCGCAGCGACCGGGTCCCGACGAACGCCGGGGTCTCCCACTCCTCCTGGAAGTTGCGGAAGCGGTTCTGCGAGTTGAGGATCGAGTCCCGCACGAGCCCGAGGTTCAGCTCGCCGGTCGTCAGGCCGAGCCAGGTGCCCTCGGCCCACATGAAGCTGACGACCTTGGTGCGGAACGACGTGGTGACGCCGGTCCCCGGATAGTCCGGGATGGCGATCGGCGTCGCCGAGTTGATGCCCGTGTTCGTCGCACCGGACAGGCCGGTGGTCGAGAACAACTGCGAGATATCCGACGGGCCGTCCTGGTAGAAGAACGGCACCACCCGGATCTGCTGGAAGAACCCAGCGATCTCGTCGTCCGACAGGCCCCAGTTCTGCGCCCCGCCACCGATGAAGGTGGACAGGTAGTCGGCCCGCATCGCGTTGATCGCCCACGCCGGCACACCGCAGCGGAGCACGGCCATCGGGTCCATGCGCTCGCTGTTGCGGTAGAACGCCGCCATGTGCTCAAGCTGCGTCAGGAGCTGACGGGCCGTGCCGAACGTCTTGGCGCCGGTGAATAGCGTCGACCAGGCGGTGATGACGTCGAGCATCTGCGTCTCGGCGACCCGGGCGGCCAGCGCATCGGCGACCCGGATGTTGGCCTCGACCTGCTCGGGGAACGTCCGCGCCGTGAGGTTCGCGAACTGCAGCGACGTGTAGACGCTGTAGACGTCGAACTCGGTCTGCGAACCGTCGGGCACGTCGTAGGTGAACTTCACCGTGTTCGGCGGGCCCGCAGCATCCTGCGCTGCGGTCACGACGGCCACGGCCGGGCCGAGGTTGTTGGGGTTGCGGCCAGGCAGGTAGAACGACACGCCGGTGCCGGTCGACGTCGTCGCCGCGCTGAGCACGACGGTCGTGGCGTTGGTCACCGAGCTGATGATCGTCCCGGCGGCGAACACCGTCGAGGCGCCGACGTTGAGGACCGGCTTGCCCACGTCCGCCGCATTGAAGGCGGCCGTGGCCGACACGAGCGAGGTGTCGGTGTTGGTCACGCCGTCGGCGAACAGGCCGGGCCGGGTCGCCGCGGACACCGAGCTGATGCTCGGGGGGAGGACCAGCTTGATCCCTCCACGCTCGGCGACGAACGTCGGCAGCGCCGCCTGCACGGGGCGGGCGCCCTGGGCGATCACGAGCTGCGGGTAGTACGGCTCGACCGGCGCCGCGAGTCCGCCGGATGCGATGAGGGCCTCCTTGCCGGTCCACGGGTCGATGCCGACGGCGTCCTTGCCGACGATCGCCATGATCCGCTTCCGGGCCTCCGCCCACGGGATGTTGCGGAGGTCACGCTCGGCCGGGATGTCGATCTTGACCTGGGCGAGGGGGACCTTCTCGTCGTCCACGCCGGCCGCACGCCCGAGGGTGTCGAACCGCTTCATGAACAGGTCCCGGAGCTGCTCGAACCGCTCGATGCGGCCGCCCATCGCCAGGCCCTCGGTGTCCGACAGGGACACGAGGTTCGCCTGGAAGCGGGAGCGCCGACCCTCGCCGCCGACCTGGGGGGCCAGGGCGTCGGGACGATAGCCACCGAGGTCCGCTGCGCTGACCCGGCGGGCGGTGGCGGGCACCGTCTCCCGGGGAGCGCCGGCAGCGGCGGTGACCGCGGCCAGGGCGGGCTCGAGTGCGGCGGCGGCCGCACGGGCGCCGGCCTCGGCGCCTGCGGTGACGGCGGCCACGAGGTCGTCGCGGCTGAACTGCACGCCGGCCGGGATCTCGGTGCCAGGGGCGGGCGCCGGCTCGGAGCCGGACAGGAGCGCGCGGGCGGCGGCCATGGCGGCCTCACGCTCGGCGGCGGCGGCCTCGGCGGCGGCGGTCGCTGCTGCGGCTGCCTCGGCCTCGGCGGCGAGGCGGGCGGCCTCCGCTGCGGCGGCGGCCTCGGGGTCGCCAGCGGCGGCCTCGGCGGCGGCGGCGGCCTCGGCGAACCGGCGGCCAGCGTCGGCGCGGATGGCGGCGACACGCTGGGCCAGCTCGACGGCCACGGTCGTGTCGGAGTCGGGGATGCCCTCCAGCCGGTGGAACTCCGCCAGGTAGGCGGTCTCCATCTCGGCCAGCGCGGCGTCGGGGATGGTGGTCAGGTCAGCCGGCCACTCGGGAAGGCCATCTGCGACCAGGGCCTTGAGGGTCCCGTCGCGGCCCACCAGGGCGAAGCGGCTGTTGAGGATTGCGTCCACGAGGGGACCTCCGGGTGCGTTCGGTCTTGGATGGGGTGACCGGGTGCGCTGCACCGGGGGCCGTCGGCTTCGCCGCGGCGGGGAACGCCCTCGCGCTCTTGGGGGGATAGTGAATCACACGGCTGTAGCCCGCGGGGTGGATCAGGGGCCAGATGTCCCGCGCGCGGGACACGCGCCAGGCGCCGCTGTGTGCCCCGTGGAGCGGTTAGAAGGCGAGCACGAGCTGCCCGACGGCGGCAGCCGCCGTGGGCGCCGTGGGCACCGCTGCTGCGAGATCCAGGGCAGCGAGCCCGTTCGCGTAGGCCTTCGCGAACCCGGTGCGCTCCTTGGCGGCGATCCCGGCGGGCGCCACGACGATCTCGTGGTCGACGGCGGGGAGCACGTCGCCACGGGCCCGGAGCACGACCCGCCCGATCCCGTACTCGTCCACGACCACGTCGCCGTGGCCGGCGAGGACCGCGCCCATCTCGTCACGGCAGCCGGTCGCCAGGACCCGCACCGAACGCCAGGCCGGCGCCTTCTTGGTCGGGTCGGACGCACGGGCCGGGATGACCCGGCGCACCTCGTAGACCGCCCACTCGGTGGCGGCCAGCTCGGCGTCGAACGCTGCGACCGCATCGGCGAGCCCAGCGCCGGCCACGAGCTGCTGCACCGACTTGCCGGCGAACAGGGTCGACCGGGGGTTCAGGGCCACTGAGCGGTGCTCGATCATCATCGCCTGCGCCGCAGCGGCCGGCTCCGACACGTACCGGCCGAGGTGGTTGTCCCGGGCGAACGGGCAGAACGTGCAGCACGACTTCGCCCATGGGGTGCCGACGGCGAGCTCGATGTACGTCTCGCACGCCACCCGGCCCCAGCCCCACTCCAGGAGCGGGTACTCGGACAGGCGCTGCTCGGTCGAGTAGCTGGCGTCCCGGTCGACCCGGAACTGCTCGTCGGCGTTGAAGCCCATGACGTGGCGGTAGGGGCGGTCACCGAACTCGGCGGCGAGCCAGCGGTCCAGGACCCAGCCCTTGAACTTCACCGAGCAGAGCCGGCGGCCCGAGCTGAACTGCGGGATCGTGCCGGCCTCGCGCAGCTCGTCGCTGAGCTTGTAGGCGCCCCGGAGGTGGACCTCGGTCGTCGCCCGGCTGTCGGACAGGACGACGATCCCGGCCTCCTCCAGGAGCCCGCCACGAGCGAGCTGGACCCAGCGCACGCCGGCCGCAGCCAGGCGGGGCAGGATGAAGTCCGTGACCAGGTCGCCGGTCTCGGTGAACTCGTCACCGACCATGGCGGTGATGACCACGAGGTCGGATAGGTCGAAGTCCCGGCTCGACGGGTCGGCCAGCCAGCGGAGCAGGATGGCGGTCGAGTCGACGCCCATCCCGTAGCTCAGGACTACCGGGGTGCTGGTGGAAGCGGCCATGCCTTCATCATCGGCGAGCGGGCCGACGACTTGAGCCCCGAGGGCCAGGAATCTTTGCGCGCGATCGCGCGCAAACCGGGACCTAGAACAGGCTCACCTCGGCGTCCATCCGGCGGAGCCAGCCCTCCAGGCGAGGCCCGTTGGTCTTGGGACCGAACCCGAGGAACGTCCCGTCGACCGAGTCGGCGCCACGCTCGATCATCAGCTTGGTCCGCTTCCACGAGTTGACCCGCCCGACGTGAACCCACTTGCCGAGCCGCAGCGCCTCCTCCATGCAGTCCGCAGCGTCCTGCCCGAGCTTCCACTCGTCGTCGCCGCCGACGAACAGGACGTCCCAGCGCTCCGGCTCGTCCCACGCCGGGGCGAACGACTCCAGGCCGTTCTGGCCGACCAGCGCGGCGGGGATCCCGAGGTCCCGGATCCGCTCCAGCCACGGCACCGAGCGCTCCCACGTCGCCACGGCGTTGCCGAGGACGTCGGGCGCGGTGGCGAACAGGCAGCGGCGGACCTCGCCCTGGCCGGGGAGCGTCTGCAGCCAGGCGTACCAGGCGTCGTCGCCGAGGTAGGTCTTGGCGTTGAAGCACCCGTTGTCGGCAGCAAAGAACCGATACCGGGCGGCCTTCTCGGAGTAGTGCGTGCCCGGCTGCGTCATCAGCCCGACGTTGAGGCCAGCGGCCTCCATCTCCCGGGTCTGCGGGCACTCGACGCCCGACAGGTACAACGTCCGGGTCCGGTCCGGCTCCGGCCAGTGCGCCTGCACCGAGCAGGTGACGTCGGGGCCCTCGGAGTAGCAGAATGGGCAGAACCGGGCGTCGGCCTCGCGCAGCGGGCCGTAGGGCCACAGCTCCCTGCCGTAGAACTCGTCCACGACCCGGGCGCCGGCCAGGAGGTCGGAGGTGTCGCCCATCACAGGGCCCAAGCCGGTTCGCCGGAGTAGTCAGCGACCTCAAGCGGGCAAGGGCCGGCGCCCGGGTAGCCATGGCCGAGGCCATCGCAAATCGAGCAGGTCGGGCCCTCGATGAACTGCTCGCCCGAGCGGGCGTCCAGCTCGTACTGAGCGAACGCCTGCAGCGGGCCCCGGACACGGGACAGGGCGAGATCGGAGAGGTTGGCGAGCGCAGCGAGCTGCGCCGGGGTGGGGAACGTGGAAGCGGTCATGCCATCTTGATCGGCAGGC
>Ga0075029_100002503_pt1 | contig 10428 bp, 10 predicted proteins | sample LitLauG_LLR_2013_FD_71391 | JGI IMG/M metagenome (GOLD analysis project Ga0075029, IMG submission 71391) | Freshwater sediment microbial communities from North America - Little Laurel Run_MetaG_LLR_2013 | ecosystem: Environmental > Aquatic > Freshwater > Creek > Sediment | place: USA...
AGGCCGATGACTTTGTGGTCGAGACTGAATACCCACTTGCGGATAAAGCCTTGTGGAGCAGCGTGAGCGTGACTTGCGTGAGCGATTTCCCGGGTAGCCATTATTGTTTGTCTGCCTCCCGCGCTGCCATCCAGGTGTCAAACTCCTGCTGGCTGACCACTTTCAACATTCCGTGCATTTTGTAGTGACCCATGCCGCAAAGCTCTGCGCATGCGATTTCGTAATCGCCGGTTGCGATTGGGGTGAAGTGCATCTGAATCGCCAGGCCGGGCACGGCGTCCTGCTTGAAGCGCATCGATGGGACAAAAAAACTGTGGATCACGTCGTGCGCCCTCAGGGTTAGTTCCACTTCGCGACCGACCGGCACGTACATCGTCCCAGCGACGACGTCATCCTTGGACGCCGGGTCCGATGGATCGAGACCCACAGCGCCCTCTCCGCCGGAGGAAGGATCGATCAGTTCGGGCTTGGTCGCGCCGAACTTACCATCCGGCCCGGGATAGCGGAAATACCATTGGAATTGCATACCGGTTACTTCCACGCGCAGGGCGCCAGGCTGTGCGGGGCGAAAACGCTCAGACGCCCAGATCGTACTGCTGGCCAGGTTCAGTCCGACAAACAGAACGAAGGTAAGAAGCGTCCACGCAATCTCCATTCGATTGTTGCCATGCGTGTAGTGAGCTTTGGAGGACGATCCCTGATCGCGGTACTTCCAGGCGAAATACCCCAGCACACCCTGTGCTGCCACAAATACGATTCCCATCAGCACCAGCGTGATCATGAAGTAGTGATCAATGCTGGCTGCGGCAGCGGAGGCTCCAACGGGAAACCACCAGGTTTTGGCAAAAAAGAAATAGGAACTGATCAGAGTGATCAGCCAGATCACCACCAGAAGCACGAGGCCCATACCTGAGGAAGACCTCCCGAGTGCAAAGTCCCGGCGATCCCCACTACGGCAGCCTGCAAGAATTGCAGTGAGGCCCCGAACGGGTGGAAGTCTATCACAGCTATTTGGAAGCGCAAGCGAGTCCTTGCACGTTTTCTCGGGATGGGTGTATAAATTGCGGCGCAGGAAGTTTGGGCCAGAAACGGTGAAAGAACGGAAGGTCAAACAAGGAACATAAGGATTGGGCGGCGCGCACGCTGCGCCGCTGTTTATTTATTGGGCGACGCGGTCAGGAGGCAGAGTGGCCGGGGAAACTCCGTCTGACAAAGGGAAACCGGATGCCGCGAAAGCGGCAACCAGTTCGGTGGACGCCACTGCTTTCGTTGGCACACCAGCGGTGGGCACGTCAAAAGCCGCACCAGCCGCGGGTATAGCGAGCACCGGCCCCACCGACAACCAGGTCAACCAGCAACGGCGCCGGTTGGCGTGGACCATCATCGGATCGTTTCTTGGCGCGTGGTTTATTTCGTTCCTGCGTTTCTTCCTTCCGCGCACTCTCTTCGAGCCTCCAACCGTATTCAAGATTGGCTATCCCTCGGATTACGCGTTGGGCGTCGACACCAAGTGGCAGCAGAAGTACCGCATATGGGTGGACCGGACACCGGACCGGATCTTTGTGATCTATGCGCGTTGCACTCACTTGGGCTGCACACCCGACTGGAAAGCCAGCGAAAACAAATTCAAGTGCCCGTGCCATGGCAGCGGCTACGACAACGAAGGTATCAATTTTGAAGGCCCAGCTCCGCGGCCCATGGATCGAGCCCATGTGGAGCTGGCGCCCGACGGACAAATTGTGGTGGATGTTTCGCGTCTGTACCAATGGCCGAAGGGAACGCCTGGGCACTTCAACGATCCCGGTTCGAACCTGTCGGCGTGATGCGATACGGCGGTCTACGATTTCGTTCATCAAAGCGGGCATGAGTCAGATGTTTGAGGCATGACCAAACGGGAGAGCGCACTCCATGGCAGAAGGCAGAGACTCGAAGGGCGAGAATGGGAAGCCGGTCGGACTGGTGGACCGGGTCAAGCAGGACATTGAGTCTCTCAAGACTGAACTGCCCGCCAAAGCCAAAGACCAGATTGAATCGCTGAAGAAGCCCACCAAGACCCAGGTTTTCACTTCGATCTTTCGCCACAAGCACGACGACACTCCGCGAAACCGGGCGCTGGGTGTGCTTTCCAATGTCTTCCTTCATCTGCACCCCGCCAAGATCAACCGGGATGCGGTCCGCTACAGCTATACCTGGGGCATGGGTGGCATCACGTTCTACCTCTTCATCGTGCTCACGTTCACCGGAACGCTGCTGATGTTTTACTACCATCCCACCAAGGTGCAGGCGTTTCGGGATGTGCTCTACCTGGAGCATGACGTTCCATTCGGCAAACTGCTGCGCAATATGCACCGCTGGGCGGCTCACCTGATGGTGATCGCTGTCGAGTTGCACATGTTTCGTGTGTTCCTCACCGGCTCCTACAAGAAACCGCGCGAGTTCAACTGGAACGTCGGCGTGATCCTGCTGGTGCTGACGCTGCTGCTTTCTTTCACCGGCTATCTATTGCCGGACGATCAGCTGGGATTCTGGGCGGTAACGGTAGGAACGAACATGGCCCGGGCAACACCATTGCTTGGCCACGAGGGACCATTTGGATCTCAGCTTGGCATGACTCCGTATAACGATGTTCGCTTCGGACTGCTGGGCGGTTCGATCGTGGACGCCAACGCGCTGCTGCGTTCCTACATCTGGCACTGCATTGGAATTCCGATCATTGCGTCGATCTTCATGATCGTGCACTTCTGGCGAGTCCGTAAGGATGGCGGCATTTCCGGTCCTGCCGAGGTCGTACTGGAGTCCGAGGTTAAGGAGACGCAAACCTAGCTATGGATTGGAAGCAGCTTTGGGAAATCGTTTCGGCGCCGGACAATGTGCCCATCGTGGCGCTGATTCCGCTGTTGGCCTTCTATCTTTATCTGGCAGGGAAGCAGGCCTTTGCTAACGACCACCTGATTGAGGAGCTGGAAGGGGATCCTGCTGCAGCCAAGACGAAATATCGCAAGACGTGGCCGTTCAAGACCGGCTGGCAGAAGGAAGTCCACGTCTGGCCGTTCCTGCTACGCGTCGAATTTCTGGCTGCGATCATCGTCACGATCATCCTGATGTTATGGTCGATTACGCTGAACGCGCCGCTGGAAGAACCCGCGAACCCCAATCTCACCATGAACCCTGCGAAAGCGCCCTGGTATTTCCTCGGCTTGCAGGAAATGCTGGTGTACTTCGATCCGTGGATTGCCGGGGTGGTGATGCCCACGCTGATCATCGTCGGACTAATGGTGATTCCTTATATAGATACCAACCCGCTGGGCGCGGGCTATTACACGTGGAGGCAGCGCAAGTTCGCGATATCAACATTTCTTTTTGGATTCGTTATCTTGTGGGTCTCGATGATCGTGATTGGGACTTTTATACGCGGCCCGGGGTGGCAATGGTTCTGGCCCGGGCAGACCTGGGACCACAATCGCGTCATCTATGAGGTTAACCGCGATCTCCCGGACATATTTGGCCTGACATCAAACTGGGCGAAGGGAATATTTGGCGCGGCTGTGGTTGGCGGCTTTTATGCGGTGGGCGGACTTATCGTGCATTCGCTCTTCCGGACATACAACCTCAAGAATTATCGCCGGATGAGCCTGCTGCAGTATTCGCTGATGATGGTGTTCCTGCTGACCATGTCGGCGCTGCCGATCAAGATTTTGCTGCGGCATCTATTCCACGTGAAGTATGTGTGGGTTACACCCTGGTTCAACGTGTAGGAGACTTCGTTGCCCGAAAAACCCATTCCCGAACAAGATCCGATCGTAACCAAGTCGCTGGCCACTTATTACGTGGTGGCCACGGTCATCTTGATGGTGACTCTGTTCTGGGCGCTGTGGGACGAAAACTTCGGCCAGCGCCCGTGGAAAGCGTTTCAGCGCGAATGGAAAGACCGCTACGCAAGGTTTCTGGGCAGTGCACACTCCAAAGCCAACACTTCGGAAAAAGAGGTGGAAGGTAACAGCGAATACAAAACCCTCAAAGCCGCGTTCGATCAGGCCAACCAGACCGCGGCGCCGCGAATAAGAGAAATCAACGAAAAACTCCGCGACCTGAACACGCAGATTCTTGCCGTTCAGGACGTTTTCACAGACCGGCGCGCCTACGTCACGGCCCTCACCTACGACATCGAAACCAGTTCCTCGAAGCAGAGCAAGCAAGACGCTCTCAAGAAGTATGAAGAGGAGAAAGCGACCGTCAAATATCCTGATGGCTCATCGAAGCAATACAACTACCACGAACTGGAGGAAACGTATCAACAACTGAAGGACCAGCGCACCCAGCTGAGCACCGAACTCGGCGAAGTAATCAAGCCGGTCAATGAGCAAAAGGAAAAACTGGATACGTACGTCTCCGATCACATGGTGGACTTGACGCCGTCGCAGCTTGCCGGCCTGCAAAACAAGGCCGAGGCCTGGGACCCGAAGATTGTCCAGATCAACGTTGCGGAAGCGAACATTGTGGACCGCTGCGAGTCGTGCCACATGAGTATCCGGGAGCCGGTGAAATTGACACCGGCGGCTATGACATCGCCCGGTAAGAAACCGGATGAGTATGCGCGCGCCTTTACCAGTCATCCGGAACCGGAGCTCTTGAAGATCCATGATCCCGACAAGTTTGGCTGCTCACCGTGTCATCAAGGCAACGGCCGTGCGACCACCAGCGTTGAGAAAGCCCACGGCAACTATGAGCACTGGCTGTGGCCGCTGTTTCCTAAAGAGAACACCGAAGCCGGCTGCCAGACTTGTCACGCTGCCGACATGGTCCTGGTCAGCAACGACGTGGGCTGGACGATCAGCGCGGGCAAAGACTTGTTCCGCCAGCGCGGGTGCGTAGGATGCCACCGCTACGAAGGCTACGATCAGGAGCCGGATGAGTTGCTCTCGATCGGACAACAGATCAAGCAGTTGGAGCAAAGGAAGAAAGACAATCTGAAGCAAGCAGCCCTACTGATGAAGCAGGCGGACGCTGCCGAGTCGAACGAAGAGGCTAACCACCTGAACGACCAGGCGGTGGCGCTCAAAGTCGCCAACAGCGGCATGGACCTGCGCATCACGCAGTTTGATCGCCTTACTCGGAGTTTATTGCAGGACATCAAGAAGGTCGGGCCGAACCTCAAGGATATCCGGCTGAAGTTGAACAGGAACTGGATTCCGGTGTGGCTCAAGAAACCCACCGATTTCCGGCCCACTACTAAGATGCCGAACTTCCGCCTGAGCGACAACCAAGTCAAGGCGATCTCCGCCTACTTGTGGCAGTCAGCGTTGACCGACGATTTGCCGAAACATAAGCCCGGCAACGCAGTCCATGGAAAAGAGTTGTTCGAGACGCGGGGTTGTCTGGCATGCCATTCCCTCGGTGAAGGCGACCAGATGCAGGGCGGCACCTTTGCCGCCAACCTCACGCGAGTGGGTGAAAAGGACAGCTACGACTACTTGGTGCGCTGGGTGCATAATCCACGCGAACGCACGCGTCCTTATTGTTTGTATGAAAAGAAAGACATTGGCCCGGAAGACTACAAAAAGAAAGGTTTGCCTTACGTCTTCGACCTGGACCACAGCCGTTGCCCGAACGATGGCCACGAATTGCAAGTCCAGAACATGACCGTCATGCCCGTCCTGCGGCTCACCCCGCAGGATGCCGAGGACGTTGCCAGCTATCTGATCACGCTGAAAAAGCAAGAGCCGTCAGCCTATGCCGACGCCAGCTTCATGGATGATCCCGCACTGAAGGCCGAGGGCAAAAAATGGGTCCGTCATTTTGGTTGCGCGGGCTGTCATGAGATTGCTGGACTTGAAGACGAGGGCCGCATCGGCACCGAACTTACGGTCGAGGGCAGCAAGCCGATCGAGCGTCTGGATTTTGCGTTGCTAACGGAAAGCGCGCAACGTGGCGGTGCCGAGCCGATTACCGATCCTGACGACGTACAACGCCTACCCGACGGCCCAGCCAAAGCCCCCTGGTACGACCACAAAGGATTTTTCGAACACAAACTGGCTGAGCCGAATGTCTGGGACAAGGGCCTGATCAAGTCGGAAACAGAAAAGCTGCGCATGCCGAACCTGCACCTGGCGAAGGACCAGATTCGTGCTTTGACAACTTTCTTGCTGGGCAGCCAGGAGAGCGCTCTGCCCGCCTCTTACCAGTACCTGCCTCAGGACTATCGTCGCGATATCCAACAAGGCTGGTGGATCATCCGGAAGTACAACTGCATGGGCTGCCACCAGTTCATTCCGGGTCAGAGAACTTCGCTAATGACGATGGCGCGCTATCAGGGGCCGGACGGGCAGGAACAGCTGCCGCCAAAGCTGCTGACCGAGGGAGCACGGGTGAATCCAGACTGGCTGCTGCGTTTCCTGAGGAACCCGGCGTTGAGTGAGTCCGACACCAACCGCAACGGAGTGCGCAGCTACCTCCAGGTGAGGATGCCGACGTTCTCATTCTCAGAGAACGAACTGGGGAAGCTGGTGCGCTTCTTCCAGGCCCTCTCGCGTCAGCCCCTGCCCTACATACCGCAACAATCCCCAACGTTGTCTGCGTCGGAAACCGAGATGGCGCGAAGTCTGTTCAGCAGCCCCGCTGCGCCCTGCTTGAAGTGCCACGCTACCGGTGATCCTGCCCATGACCGAACCGCCACCGCTCCCAATTTCCTGCTGGCCAAGGATCGGCTGAAGCCGGACTGGGTACAGCGGTGGATTATCGATCCGCAGGCTATCAGCCCGGGAACGTCCATGCCTTCGGGCCTTTTCAAGCATGAGAATGACCGCTGGGTGTTTTCGGGCCCGGTTCCACCGCCCATGCAGAGTTACGATAAAGACCATACCAAGCTACTGGTGGACTACATTTTCCAGCTCACGCCGGAGGAGCAGCGTCGGGTGGGGGCGTCCATGGGCCACGCGCGGCTCAGTAGCAGCAACGCGCCGCCCGGGAAGGCGGCTGGCAGCATCAAGCCTCGTACTGAGGACTAGAATTCAAGTCATCTGGAGATTCAGACTCTTAAAGGGGTGCACGAGAACATGAAAAATAGAATATGGACAAATGCCGGGCTAGTTGCAGCGTTTTTGGCAATACTCTGGTTGGTAGCGTGCAGTAAGAAGGAAGCTGAGCAACCGGCGGCGGAGACCGCGGCGCCCGCAGCCACTGCTCCTCCCACGACAATCGATCCGGCGACGGCAGCCACAGTCAATGGCACAGTGAAATTCGACGGAGCCGCGCCCAAACCTGCCAAGATCGACATGAGCCAAGACGCCAGCTGCAAAGGATCCAATACGGCCGAAAACATTGTGGTCACCGGTGGCAAGCTGGCCAATGTCTTCGTGTACGTGAAAGACGGTCTGGGTGACCGCACCTTCGCCGTTCCGACCGATCCCGTCAGGCTGGATCAGAGCGGATGTCAGTATCATCCCCACGTGCTCGGCGTAATGGCTGGGCAGACCGTGCAGATCGTCAACAGTGACCCCACCACGCACAATATTCACCCGACTCCCAAGGACAATCGTGAGTGGAACGAGTCGCAGGCGCCGCAGGCCGCTCCTATCGAGAAGACTTTTGCTCGAGAAGAGATCATGCTGCCGGTGAAGTGCAACCAACATCCCTGGATGAGGATGTTCATCAACGTGACCAAGAGTCCGTTCTATGCAGTCACGGGACCTGACGGAAAGTTCGAGATCAAGGGTTTGCCACCAGGGGACTACACCCTTGCCTTCGTCCAGGAAAAGCTGGGTGAACAGGACCAGAAGGTCACAGTTGCGGCCAAGGACACGAAGACTGTGGATATGTCGTTCAAAGCGCAGTAATTCCGCTGCGATCGTTGTCGCGTTGACGGACGAGAAGGGAAGCCGCGAGGAGGCGTGTACCCCGCTATGCTGCTGATTTCCATCGTGCTCGGCATTATTCCGCTCGCGGGAATTGTGTGGATCATCGTTTCGCAGACGATGACGACGGTGGATGGCCTATTCACCAGCCTGATTCTGCTGACGCTATCCGGACTGTTCTTCTTGAACGCCGGCGTGGAGTTGCACCAGCGTGGGCTGCTCAGCTTTCCTCAAAAGAAAACAGGATCGGCGGTACAGCCACCGGCGAAAGCGAAGTAGACTTCAAGAATGGCCAATGGTCCACCCTACGCTGCATCGGCAGATCAGCTAAATTTGAGCCCTGACCCGGCAACTCGGCCCGCCGGGCGCCGCAAGATGTCTCCGCTCAAGCGGTTCCTGTTTTTTTTGGTCGCCTGGCTCATCGTGCTCATGCCGTTCCTGTTCTGGTGGAACACCTGGTTTGGGCGGCATTTGTCCGATCAGCAAATTACCGAATACCTGAATGACGATAAGCATCCGCGGCACATTCAGCACGCGTTGGTTCAGCTCGGTGCCCGCATTGAGCGGCACGACCAAAGCTCCACGAACTGGTATCCCGACGCCATTCGCCTGGCCTCGCACCCGGTGGAGCAGGTGCGCAACACGGACGCATGGATCATGGGCCTGGATACGTCGTCTGCAGGGTTTCACGCAACTTTGCTGAACCTGCTAAACGACCCATCCACCATGGTGCGGGGAAATGCAGCGCTATCGCTGGTACGCTTCGGCGACGCCTCCGGCCGCCCGCAAATTGTGGCCCTGCTGCAGCCAGCCACAGCGGTGGCCCCTTCGGCCGGACAAGTCGTCGACGTCGACCCGTCCGGGACAGCCGTCCATTCGGGTGGGCTCATTGCAAGACTGCAAGTAGGGGACACAGCGACGGACGTGCGGTCACCGATAACCGGGCGAATCAGGACACTTTCGGTGGCGAAAGGAGCGAACGTTGTGGCGGGAGCGGAGATTGCTACCGTCGACCCCGGTACGGAGCAGATCTGGGATGCGCTACGCGCCCTGTATCTGGTGGGGCAGACGGATGATCTTCCGGCAATCCGCATCTATCAGCGCGACGTTCCGGAGATTCCTGATCGCGTTCGACGGCAGGCGGTCCTCACCGAAAAGGCGATCCAGGAAAGAGCCACGCAGCGGCCCTAGTCACGGGGCCTGCTAATAAGACATTGGCCCGACCGCCTTTTCGACCTCTGCGGTATCCACCATGACGATGGCATCCCAGGGGCAGCCGTCGAGGAAACAGCCGTCTGGTCCTTTACTCACACATTTCTTGCAGCCGATGCAAAGAAGTGGATCGACCTGAATGCGCCCGAACGGCGGATGGTCCTCATCCGGCACCCAGAACATGCAATCTTCCACTGGGCAATACTCCACGCAGGCAGGCGACCCTGCGCACCCCGTGCAACACTCGGTGATGACGGCCAGTTCCTTGGGCTTCTTCTTTCGGGGCATGGCAATGCCTTTGGACCGCGGTTCCTGCTTCATCTGGTCGGGAACCATCCCCGCCGCTCGTTGTGTGTCGGACTCGGTTGCCATGGATCGAAAATACTTTCCTCGCTCCTAAACAGGCTATTCCGTAGCTTCCTTCCCAGGAATGAAGTACAACTCTTCGAACATGGAGCCCTTCTGCCAACCGGCTCGCTTGAGGATGCCCTGTCCGTTCTCGCACATCGTCGGGTGTCCGCACAGATAGGCAGTCGTTGTATCCGGTTTCAGGCCCCAGTGGTCCGTGTATTTCCGAACCAAGTCATCCACGCGACCGGTTTCGCCTTTCCAGGCGGCATCTTCCCACGGACGGCTGATCGTGGTCACGAACTTGAACCAGGGAACTTCGCCCGCGATGCGCTCCAACTCGTCTTTATAGCCGAATTCCCACGATCGGCTCGCCCCCATCACGCAGTAGAGTTTGTGTTCTCCCGGCATGGGGCTCCCACCCGCTTTCCAGTCCCGGTAAAGAGTGCGTGCATAGCTGACAAAGGGCGCGATGCCGGTCACCGTGGCGAGCAGCAGGTGCTGGGTCCGGCCGCTCTTCATTTCCAGCGTAAACCGGCCTTTGGCGACCTTGCGGCACGACATCGAGTCGCCCACCTGCAGCTTGTAGAGATGCGGCGTCAGCGCACCTTGGGGTACCAGTTCGATGAAGAACTCAAGGAATTCTTCATAGGGTGACGACACAATCGAGTAGGCGCGCTCGATCCTTTTGTCCTCGTGTTCGACGCCGAGGGTCGCGTATTGTCCAGCGTTGAACTTGAAGGGCCCGCCCGGGTCCACGCGAATCACCCACAAATCCTCTGCGAAATCGCGTCGTTCCAGAATCCGTGCCGTATAGTGTTTGTCTGATGCAGGCAACATAGTCGTCTTTCTCCGTCAGAGCGTCGCTATTACAACAGACCAGCATTTGAACCGGGCCATCCCATCGAATCTGACCATCCGGCGAATTGTATCACCTCATTTTCCACTTGGTGCAGACGGGAATTGCCAGTGCCTTTGGGGTTTGTGGGGTATTAGTTGATCTTTGTGCCAAAGGCCA
>Ga0075029_100002505_pt1 | contig 10425 bp, 5 predicted proteins | sample LitLauG_LLR_2013_FD_71391 | JGI IMG/M metagenome (GOLD analysis project Ga0075029, IMG submission 71391) | Freshwater sediment microbial communities from North America - Little Laurel Run_MetaG_LLR_2013 | ecosystem: Environmental > Aquatic > Freshwater > Creek > Sediment | place: USA...
ATATGGGGCGCGTCCGATACAGCACTAGCGTTTCTGGATAGCTTCGTTTGGCGTCCATCCGCGAATGATGGGATTGATCAACACTGCTCCGTTACAGAGGACTCATCAACATCAAAGAATCGGTTATCCAACGCTCTCCCACAAACGATTTCTGAGCCGGAATACTTCCGGTATAAGCCGACGAAGCGGTCGGAGGGCGTGTGCCAACCAACATGGCTGTTTCTTCAAAGCGGGTGTTCTTACAAACTTTTTACGTCCGCCAGACCACAGCCTACGCATAGATAGCTGCAGTATACGGACATCACACGAAGGCCTATTACTACGCCCTTGTGCGGAAACGAGTGTCCGCTGCCGTGCGCACCAGCAACGCACGCGCACCCGCGGTTTACAAAATTTTAACAGTTGAGTTTTGACAAACTTTTGACAAATTAATTGACATATCCCAAACAACCCGCACGCCGGTTCCCTCCATAATCTACAGCTTGCAGCGCACCGTTAAGTAGGGGTAAGAGGATGTCTGCGCTTACGTTGGAAAGGAAATTCGATGAGAAAAACAAATGTCAGTCAATGGCTGTTCTTCGTCGGATCGCTTCTCGCTCAGACCGATCGTCGGATTCGTAGCTCCATCAGAAAGAGATCGTCCGGGAATCCAATGACCGCGTTTCTGATTCTTGCCGCGTCCTTGTTCACTGCCGCCTCGGCCGGTGCTGCGCCTACCCTCACCGTGCTCCATACCTTCAATGGTACGAATGGGGACGATCCGAACGGGCTGATCCTGGCATCCGACGGCAATTTCTACGGCATCACCTACCTGGGCGTCGGCACTGTTTTCCAGGTCACGCCCGCTGGGCAGTTCACGACGGTGTTCACACTACCTCCGCAAAACCCGAACCGCTTTTTCTACGGCGACTACTTTACAAGCGTGGTCGAAGGGCCCGATGGCTTTCTTAACGTCACAGCCCGCGGGAGCAACAACAACCCGAACCCGATGGTCTTCAGGATCAGCAAGTCGGGCAGCGACTACCAAGTGGTGCTGCAGGAGGCACCATACGCTCTGTCGGTGGCCTCGGACGGCAACTTCTATGGGTCGGACGGCAACGGGATTTTCCGGCTCACAACCAATGGCACTTATACCCTGTTGTCTACAGCGAGCAGCAACGGGTTTACTGTCGACAGCTTGAACAAGCAGGCAAGTGACGGCAACTTCTACGGGACCTGTTACAGCAGCTGGTACCACGTGTGCCGGGTGACGACCTCCGGTCAGGTAACCGCGATCTTCGAGTTCGCCACAGGCACCAATGGGCGAATTCCCGCGAACGGGATTTTGACTCAAGGATCGGATGGCTCTCTGTACGGTGTTGCCGCCGGGGGCCCGGGCGACGTCGCCTTTCAGAAGATTTTCCAGCTCAGCACATCGGGCCGCTACGCGGAGCTTTATCAGCTTGGGGCCTGCACTCCGAAGACCGGGTGCAGCATGGTGCTGCAGGCATCGGATGGAAATCTTTGGATTGCCGATCCGCCTCAGGATGCCGTCTACTCGATCACGACCAGCGGCACGCTGCTGCAAACGGTCTCTTTCTCGTCGCAGCCGAATGCAGACGCTCATCCTCAGCTCCTGATTCAGGCATCCAGCGGCATCCTGTACGGAACGACGGGCGAGCCAAATCCCGCGTATAACGACTACGGGTCGGTTTTTTCCATCAACGCGGGCCTGCCGCCGAGGTAAGGGTTCGGTACGCCCGCCGTCGCCGGGGTCGCTGCGCAGATCGTGCGCAGCAGTTTGTTTATCGGCACGCGACTGCCAAGCTGAGAGGGCCCGGCTGTCGGCGGGCCGACTAGCCGGCTTCACGGACTTACCAGTATGCCCAGTAGAGTGATCGTTGTCGGATGACGGGCAAACCGAAAATTGCGCAACTGGAAAAAATTTTCACGCCACGGCCCAGAAGTCGGCTTCGGGGAGATTGCCATTCATCTCCTCCACGCCCGTGTCTGGACCGCGAGAGCGAACCGCTACGGTGCAACAAATGTGAACATTGTGCGAAGCAACCCGCAGCAACTGGACTTGCATTTCGTCGCAACAGCCGACTATGTGCCGACGAGTGTTATGGCCACGGTTTATTCGGGCTCCTGATGATTCTATGGCTGGCACTCGGCGAGCGGAGCGAGAGGAATGCTGTACTCTTTCAAGTCGCCTTCCAGTCGATGTTGAACGGCTGCGAAGCTGTTGTCCGGCAGAGCTGCGGAGTTCAGCCGCATGCTCGTTCCGCACACCTCCACCGCCTCCGACTTCACGTTGAATCGGCTCATCACCTTCTCGCTTCCGAAGAGAGGAACACCGCCAATCAAGACCAGTTGCACATCCTGCGGTTGCGCGTTCGCCAGGGCGGTGAACGGCTGCGCCGCATCCCCCTTCAGCACGAACAGGTCGGCGTAATGGCCAGTCTCGATAGTTCCAACCTTGTCATCGATCCGCGCGATGCGTGCTGGCATCACGGTTGACATTCGAAATAGCTCCCGATCTGTCAGCTGGCTGGAAAGGTGTTCGCGGTTGTAACGGCTTGCATACCCTAGCTCAGCCAGCATGTTCGTGCTTCCCGTCGGCGACCAATCCGGGGCCAGTGCTACGGTAACTTTCTCTTCGAGGGCAGCAGGAATGTTGGTGGTTACTCCATACAGTTCCATGTTGCTCCGCGGAGACCAGACCAGCGCTGTACCCGCTGCGTGCATCTGGCGAAAATCGTCGGCCAATAGCGCCGTGCCATGGATGATGGCCGTGTGCGAACCGAGAAGGCGGCGGCCTTTGAGCGCCAGGAACTCCACGGATGATTCCAGATCCTGCGGAGATCCCTCCCCTACATGAATCAGTAGAAGATCGACTTGCTTGGTCCTGAGCTCTTCATGGAGTTTGGCGGCATCGCTTTCCGACATGTCATGCGGAGTCACACCCAGGGCGTTCTTGACCCGCTCATGCCCTAGGGTCGTGCCGTAGAAGCCGGAAGCCCAATCGAGATTGCGGACCAATCCCGCAACGCACTTCGGGACGGGCATCGGTGTCCCATACCGTGCAGAAATTCCGGTGATGGAGGTCGTTCCTCCTACCAAAGCCCTCACCTCGGAGTACTCATCGAGGTCGCAAAATGTCTGATCGTTCTTCTTTTGAAGCTCGCTGCCAGGCGTCCCGACCAGATCTTTGTACTGCTGGAGGTCGCGCCACTCGTACCTGTTCTTGAACTTTGTAGACGGATGCCATTGCGGAAAGGCGTTGTACATTGGGTGATTGTGTAGATCAATGAATCCCGGAAAAATGATCCCCCCAGTTTCGACAAGGGGAGCCTTCGCTAGAAGAGGACGTTTTTCTCCGATGGACTCGATACGACCTTTGCGGATAACAATCCACCCCTTCAAGATGATCTTGTCTGGTGTGACAATAGTCCCGCTGAGAGTTGCATCTTGAGCCTGCAGGGCCGGTGCGGCCAACAACAGAATAATGAGGTGCTTTAACAGTTGAAGGCTCCCACTTCTCATCACGGCCTCCTATGCCCCTCCGGGCGAGGAATCGCGGATTGCCGCACTCAGCGTAGCATGGCGGGCCCTGTCCAAGCAGCACATGGAGGAGACATCTCAAGGTATGTACGGTTGACGTGTGACGCTAGTGCTTTTTCGGACGCGACGTCGGGATGAGTGCTTTGGGGCTAAAGGAAGGTGTGGGCGTCGCGTTCGAAAAAGCCGTCAGAAGGAAGCCGCTGGCGCGGCGGACGCGGGACTTATGCAAATTGAATGGAGCGAGCGAGGGGTGTAGATGTTCGCGCGAGTCGTAAAGGCCGGTGGAGTAGCAGCCGGTGCAGCTATGCGAGCACGAGTCGATGGCCGAAGTGAGCTCAGGCGGGGACAGGGAGAAGATGTCTGGGTGTCACGGGGACACACTTCGGCGAGACGCTCTGAAGCGCGCCGACAGTGCGGTGAGTGGGCGAGTGATTTCATGCAGCCGTGGCCAGGAGCGGTGGAGAACGGAGTTGGAGTTGTGCGGCTGTGAATCGTTCGACGACGGCCATCGGTCTGCCGCACTTGGCACAGCGCCACAGCGGGTGCGCTGTAGGAGCGGTCGATGTTTCCGATTGGTTTTTCGGTGGAGTGGCGTGGAGAGCGGCGAAGCACCGTGGCGGTACCACACTTCGCACAAGACGACTTCGGGCCAACTCCTCCCCGTGGACTTGCTTTAGCGTATCCCGGAATCCACCAGAAACTTTTCAACGTCGTTGCTCCACTATCGCAAATAGTGATTCTGGGCCACGGCACTCGCTCCCCGACCGCATCGCTCCTGTCTAAATTCTGACAGCGCCGGTATGGTATTCCAGGCCACTTTGGAAAATCAGCCACCCCGCCCAGAACGACATTACAATCATGCAGGTGCCATCATGAACCTCGAGAGCTTATCTCAGGATGTCCACTTCGGCTTGCGCTCGATGTACAAGAGCCCCAGCTTCACCATCATCTGTGTTGTTTCCCTGGCGCTGGGCGTCGGGGCAAATACCACGATCTTCACCGTGGTAAATGCCGTGCTTCTGCACCCGCTGCCCGTCACTGACATTTCCGGCCTCGTGCAGCTCGATACCGTTGACAGCAAGACTATGGTCACGCAAGCCAACACGACAAAGATGGGCATGTCTTATGCCAACTGCGAGGACTACCAGCGGCAGGCGCAAGTGTTCACCGGCCTATCCTGCATCTCCGGCACACTGCTCACCTGGAGTGGAGAAGCTGAAGCCAAACAGGTCGGGGGACAGTTGGTGAGCGCCAATTACTTCGGCGTCTTGGGCGTCAAACCCGCTCTCGGACGCTTCTTCCTTCCCGACGAAGACACCAAGCCGGGCGGAAACAACGTAGCCGTACTGAGCTACAGTCTCTGGACCAACAAATTCGGCTCCGATCGCAACATTATCGGCAGAGCAGTCACCTTCAATGCCACTCCATTCACGGTCATCGGCGTCGCGCCCAAAGGTTTGAAGGGAACATTTACCATAGGACCAGCCGACCAGGTCTGGGTTCCGGTCAGTATGTACGGCCAGGTTCTCGCCGGATTTGTGAAGGACAATTTCAGGGACCGCCGGTTTCTAAACACGTTTACGGTGGCACGCCTGAAATCAGGAATCACGGACGCCCAAGCCGAAGCTTCGCTGAAAACCATCGCCAACCGGCTTGAGCGGGACTACCCGAAAGACAATGGCGGCCGCGGCGTCGCGGTTTCCTCGCTCGCCGATGCCGCGGTTGGCATCAATCAGCACGATCAATTCGTGCTGGCGGGAGCGCTCATGATGGGCGTGGTCGGGCTCATCCTTCTAATCGCCTGCGTCAATCTAGCCAATCTATTGCTGGCCAAGGGTGCACGCCGTGAACGCGAGATGAGCATCCGCAGCGCCGTAGGCGCCAGCCGCGTACGGCTGGTTCGCCAGCTCTTGACCGAAAGCGCGGTGCTATCTCTCTCCGGTGGGGCGGCCGGACTGCTCCTGGCCTTTGCTGGCCGCCGCATACTTTGGGCATTCCGTCCGCCATTCATCGAGAACAATGATCTTGACCTCGCGCTCGATTCCCACGTCCTGATGTTTACTCTTGGCCTGGCGCTGCTGACCGGAATCATTTTCGGCCTGGCACCCGCCATTAAAGCGTCCAAAGCGGACATTGCCGGGAGCCTTAGCGCGGGCGGCCGCACGGGAAGCGCCACCTGGTCCCGCGGTCCGCTGCGCAGCATACTTGTCGTTTCTGAAGTCGCTCTGGCACTTATCACGCTTGTCGGGGCAGGTCTTTTCGTCCGCAGCATGCAGAATGCGCAGAAAAGCGATGTAGGCTTCGAATCAAAACGCCTGTTCGTGATGGCTGTGGACCTCGGTGCCCTTCATTACGACGAAAGCCACGGCCAGCAGTTTTATCGAGATGCTATTCAGCGAGCCGTGACCTCGCCCATGGTGCAAGCCGCTGCCGTCGCCTCCAATTTGCCGCTCGGGGGAGGACTGGGCCGCACTGTATTTCCCGAAGGGCAAGACGAGACCTCCGGCTATCGCGGTACGTTGACGCAATTGAATGATGTCTCACCCAGCTTTTTCGACACACTGCGGATTCCGCTGAAGCGCGGACGAACCTTCAACGGCCTCGACAAGGCAGATACCACTCCAGTCGCCGTGATCAGCGAAGCCATGGCCCGCCATTTCTGGCCGGGTGAAGACGGCATCGGAAAGCGCTTCCACTTCTTCGGCGATCCCAAGTTGCTGCAGGTAGTCGGAGTCGTCGGCGACACCGTCATTAATCAGATCGGCGAAGATCCGCAACCGCTCGCCTATTTGCCGCTCACCCAGGATTTCCCGCCGGCCGCAACCATTCAGGTGCGAACGTCCGAAGACCCGGAGGCAGTCATCGCCACGGTACGCAACCAGGTACAATCGCTCGATCGTAATTTGGCGATCACTAACGTTCAAACCGTCGAAGCGGTTTTGAACCAGGGGCTCTGGGCGCCTCGCATGGCCGCCGCTCTACTCACGTTGTTCGGTGGGCTGGCACTCATTCTGGCTGCGGTAGGCGTCTACGGCGTGCTTTCGTATTCAGTCAATCAGCAGACACGCGAGATCGGAATTCGTATGGCGCTAGGCGCCACTCCCGCCGAGGTAATGCGCTGGGTGGTTGCGCAGGGACTTCGATTAGCCGGGGTCGGTGTGTTGATCGGGGTATTCGCTGGTCTTGTCTTGATGCGCTCCGTCGCCAGTCTCCTGTTCGGCATTAGCACCCACGATCCGGAGACCTTCGCGGGGGTCGCAATGGTATTGATCCTGGTCGCCTTCTTCGCCTGCTATGTTCCGGCTAGACGAGCAACAAAGGTCAACCCAGTCGCGGCGTTGCGCAACGAATAGCCACGCTGGTGCGCCGCATAGATGGATAGTCTGTCCCCTGGCGTTTCATCGCACGACAGGGTGTGGCTTGAAGACATGCTCGGTGCGGGACATTGGTCTTTAGCGTCAGGACGAGTTAGCGCACGCCACTAGGTGGGTAACGTGCAACCCTGAAGTAATCCTAAGATAAGGGTTGCCGACAAACCTCCCGGAATCGGGCCAAGCAGACACCGTGAGCTGCCATTTGTTCCTATAGACGGTATCATTCCGCCCAGAGGATCTCATGAAGATACGAGCCAGCTTTTGCCATCTCCTCGTCGTGCTTACAGTCCTCACAACTGGCTGCTTATACGCGCAGAGAGGAGTTCCCTCAACCAAGAAGAACGTTGCACAAGAGGCGATGGATCGCGACCTGCTTGAGGTTACCATCCCCAAGTTGGGACAGTTGTACCGCAGCCATGAATACACCGTTACAGAGGTCGTACGCTGGTACATAGCGCGCATTGAGAAATACAACGGGATCTATCGTGCGGTGCAGAATCTGGACCTGCCCGGAGCTCTCGCTACCGCTGCTCAGGAGGACGCGGAGGCAACAGCGGGTGGCAGTAGTTATGTGCGCGGTCCCATGTGGGGCATTCCGATTGTTGTGAAGGCAAACACCAGCATCAAAGGCCTGATCACGACGGATGGATGGAAAGGCTACACCATCCCCGGCCATGAACTGGTCGCGCCAAAAGATGCAACGATTATCGCAAAGTTACGCGCGGCAGGAGTCGTCATCCTTGGGCAGACGAACATGCCGGATTTTGCAGCAAGTGATACCAATCGCAGTACTGCGTACGGACGCACCGGAAATGCTTATGACGTACGTTTTAGCCCCGGTGGTTCGTCTGGAGGCACCGTCACCGCAATCACCTCAAATTTTGCATTGCTCGGCAATGGAACCGATACGGGCAACTCGATCCGGATGCCGGCTGCCGCAAGCTCCGTCGTCGGTGTCTTCCCAACGCGCGGCCTGGTGAGCATTGCTGGCATCGCGCCGCTCGACTGGCTGCTCGACAACACCGGTCCAATCGCCCGGGACGTGACCGATGCAGCCATTGCGCTGGATGTCATGGCCGGAGAAGATCCCTTGGATCCCCGCACGATCGGTTCTGCTGCAAAGGCCCAGCCCGGCCCTTACGTGCAGTACCTGAAAGCGAACGCGCTCCAGGGAAAACGCTTCGGTGTTCCTGCCTTCATCCTTGGAGGAGCAGGCATTCCGTTTCAGGGCATTCCTGCGTCGGAGTCGGCGACTGAGGTCGCAGAAGACACGGCCGCTGCTCGGCTCCCGTTGCGGTTGGAGACGCGCGAGGCTTTTATGAAGGCGCTGGAAGGGCTGCGCGCCGCTGGTGCAACGGTCATCTTCGACGATTCCATCCTCAACGACAGCTTCGCCGTAACCGTAGCGCGCGTCGGCACCTTTCCTTACGTCCGCGAAGGAACAGAAAACTTTCTCGCTGAGTATGGTCCGACGCAATACCGCTCGGCCGATGAGTACCAGAAGGTGGTTGGGTCCCCTTTGCCGGCCACGATCATCGGAGGCGTGGATGAGACCACCCGGAAAAACCGGCCGCCATTGATCCAAGCCGTATTCGAGAACGATCCGCAAGCCGAAGCCAACGTCCTTGTTCCCCGGCAAAGGGCGCTCGAGGCCTACAACGAAGTACTGGATCGACTGCACCTCGACGGGTTCGTCTACCCGGCCATACAGATGCCTCCGCCCGATGAGACCATGCCGCAGGACGGGAAGATAAGTGAAGGTCCACACAGCAACACGGGATGGGTCAACATGATCGGTGTTCCTGCGATAGTGGTTCCAGGCGGGTTCTACCCCAATGGTCTGCCGTTCGGTCTAGAGCTGTCAACACGGCCATGGAAAGACGGGGACTTGCTCGGCTGGGCGTATGCGGATGAGCAGGTCACCCGGCACCGCCGTCCACCCGTGCTCGTTGAAAAGGGCCTGCTACCCAACGCAAGATGACGTGCATACCGCCCATGGGAACATTCCTTGGCTTTCCAATTCGAGCCGAGAATTCTTGACGGCTTCACGGCAGGAGTCGGCACGATCGGTTTACCCTCGATTCCATCCACCGCGTATCCGGCTTAGTGCTCAACTCGGGTCGCATCCGCAATTTCCGTTTCACGCAGCGCGCAAACTGAAGCCGACTCACTAGCATGACAGTTTGATTTCTGCGGATGCTGTGATTTCGCCTCAACTCCCGATTAACGCTAGTGCTCATGGGCAACGCTTCTCTAATCTTGTAAGGGAAGGGTTGGCGACCATTCTCCCAGAAGGATATGGTACGGACAGGTGCTCGACGGCTTGCCCGTTACGGCAAAATGGGGAGAACCAGCGCCGAAGGCCGGGATTTGTCGTGGTAAATGACGTTGGTTGCTTTCACCATGTGCGTCCCCCGCGCCTGATCCTCGCCCGTATTCAAGTTTCGATCAAATCGCGGGAAGTTGCTGCTGGAAACCTCTAGCCGCAGTTTGTGTCCGGGCAGGAAGACATTGCTCGTCGCCCACAGATCCATGCTGATGCGATAAATCTCCCCAGGATTTGCGAGTTCCGGTTTCTCCTGCGAATTGCGGTAGCGCAAGCGCAGGATGCCTTCCGTCAAATTCTGGGCAAATCCGTTCGGCCAGACGTCAACCAGTTTCCCGGTGAAGTCTGTATCCACAGCAGAACTGCTGACATAAAGATCGAGCGTAATCGGACCCGTCACTTCCGTGCTCTGGGTGAATGCTGGCGAGGAGAAAACGAGCACGTCGCCCCGCGCTTCCGCCGGCCGCTGGTCCTGCGGGCCGACCCCGGTCGGCAGCGCTGAGCAACAAAGCGGTCCGCCAATCGTGGGGATCGCGTCGTTGGGATCGTACACATACTGGTCGGGTTTCTCCTCGGCAGGAGCATTCGTCGTCAGCGCACCGCCTCCTTGCAGGCCGTTCGCCGGTTTGGTCGAGTGAAGGTAATACCGCGTTACCTTGGCGCGCTGCAGCGGCCAGTCATTTTCGTCGCGCCATTCGTTCTTGCCCATGACGAAGATTCTTACCGGCTTCTCCTGATCCGGCCCATTCCCGATCTCTTTCAGCAGGCTGTCGTACCAGCGGAGCACGGCTTCATCCAGATCAAACGGCAACTTGTCCCCAAAATCAACCGCGCCAACCCTTCGAGCGTCCGATCCACCCGCGTGTCCACCCACGTAGACCTGCAGGCGCTGGCCACGGCGCGCTGCCTCCGTTCCCGCCTCTTTCCTCAGCCCTGCATAGTTCTTCAGCGTGCCGCCCAGAAAAATGTCGTACCACGCGCCCAGGCTGAATACGGGAACTTGAATCTGCGCGTAGTGATCTTCGATAGACCAGCGCTTCCAAAAGTCGTCGTAGTTCGGGTGCGCCAGCCAGTCGGTGAAATAGGGAGCCAGTCCCGCCGCCGTAGGTGCTTCGCGCACGGGATAAGACCATAATGGCAGTTCTTGTGTCCAGCCGAGCGCGTCGCCGCCCGATTGTGCGC
>Ga0075029_100002506_pt1 | contig 10424 bp, 8 predicted proteins | sample LitLauG_LLR_2013_FD_71391 | JGI IMG/M metagenome (GOLD analysis project Ga0075029, IMG submission 71391) | Freshwater sediment microbial communities from North America - Little Laurel Run_MetaG_LLR_2013 | ecosystem: Environmental > Aquatic > Freshwater > Creek > Sediment | place: USA...
CGCGAGCACGGCCGAGCAATTGTGGTTCATGAAGTGCCGGCCGACCGTGCCCGAGCGGTTGGCGACGCCATCGTTCCGAGACGCCAGCAGCAGCGCAGCCGAGTTGACCGCGCCCGCGGCAAGGATGACGAAGCGTGCGGAAATCGTCGTGCGCTCCCCGGCGATCGAGGTTTCAGCGCCTATGACGCGCTTGCCGTCTGGACCCATCAGCAGCCGTTCGACCCGCGCATTCTCGCGCAGTTCGACATTTCGGTGGGCAAGAGCTTTGGCGAGACCACAGGTTTCGGCGTCCATCTTGCCGGTTCCCGTGTCGGGAAAGGCGTCCCACGGCGTCTTCGCTCGCGCGAGCCATTTTTCGATGTCGACGCCGAGCGGAAGGGGAAAGGGGCGCAGTCCGACACGCTTCAAGCGCTTCCGGACCTTCGCGATCGCGGGCTCGTCGGGCACCGGACCGTAAGGGTATGGCGCGGAATGCTTCGGTTCGGTCGGGTCGAAGCCGGCCGCGCCGCGGACGCTGTAGAGCCGCTCGGCCAGCGAATACCAGGGCTCGAGCTCGTCGTAGGAAAACGGCCAGCCCGGGGTGTCGCCGTCGCGGTAGGCGATCGGGGCGAAGTCCTCGGACCGGTATCGCAGCAGCACGGCGCCATAGAGCTTCGTGTTGCCGCCGACATAGTAGTAGTTGCCGGGATTGAAGGTTTTTCCTGCGCCGTCGAGCCAGGTCTCCTGCGGCCGGAACACGCCGCGCTGGAAGATCGCGCGCGGGTCGCGCGCGTCGGCGCTGTCGCTGAGGCGGGCGCCGCGCTCGAGGATGAGAATTTTGGCGCCGGTCGGCGCAAGCCCGGCTGCGCAGGTCGCGCCGCCCATGCCTGAGCCGATGATGACGATGTCGACCGTCTCGGTGTCCGCCATCGGGTCCTCGTCGCTCTCCCGGCAAGCGGCTGCTCGCGGGGGCGCGAACAGGCGGCTGAAGCGTCGTCCTGCCTCAGATCCGGCGTGACGTCTGCGGGTCGAACAGCAGCGCCTTGTCGAGGTTGAAGGCGAAGGTGTGGGTCTGCCCGACGGCGACCGGCGTCTCCGCGCGCATCCGCGCCGTCATTTCCTTTCCGGCGGCCCGCGTCACGACATAGGTGTCGGCGCCGGCGGGCTCGACGATCTCGACGGTGGCGTCGAAGGTCACGACCGACTTCGCGTTGCGGTCGATGCTCTCCATGTCGTTGACCGCCTCCGGACGGATGCCGAAGATCACGTTGGCGCCCTCGGACAGCCTCGTCGCGTCGGCGCTGGAGGGGACGGGCAGGACGATCGGCGCATGATCGCGCCGGTCGATGAGGATCTGCCGCGCCCCATTGGCGCCGGTGATTTTCCCCTCCAGCAGGTTCATGGCCGGCGAGCCCATGAAATCGGCGACGAACAGGTTGCTCGGAGAATTGTAGATCTCGTACGGCGATCCGACCTGCTGCAGCTCTCCGTCCTTGAGAACGGCGATCTTGGTGGCGAGCGTCATCGCCTCGATCTGGTCGTGCGTGACATAGACGATCGTCGTGCCGGTCTGCTGGTGAAGACGCTTGATCTCGATGCGCATGTCGACGCGCAGCTTGGCGTCGAGGTTCGACAGCGGCTCGTCGAACAGGAACACCTGCGGCTGCCGGACGAGCGCCCGGCCCATGGCGACGCGCTGGCGCTGACCGCCCGACAGCTGGCTCGGACGGCGGTCGAGGAGATGCTCGAGCTGCAGGGTCTTGGCGACGGCGGCGACCGCCTTGTCGCGCTCGGGCTTCGGCACGCCGCGCATCTCCATGCCGAAGGCCATGTTCTCGCCCACCGACATGTTCGGATAGAGCGCATAGGACTGAAACACCATCGCGATGTCCCGCTTGGAAGGGTGCAGGTCGTTGACGACCTGGCCGCCGATGCGGATCTCTCCCGAGGTGATCGACTCGAGGCCGGCGATGCTGTTGAGCAGGGTCGACTTGCCGCAGCCCGACGGACCGACCAGCACGAGAAAGCCGCCCTTCTCGAGCGTGATGTCGATGCCCTTCAGGATCTCGAGGGACCCGTACTTTTTCCTGAGCGATCGGATTTCGAGGGTCGACATCGACTTATCCTTTCACGGCGCCGGCCATCAGACCGCGAACGAAGTAGCGTCCAGCGACAATGTAGACGACGAGGGTCGGGGCGGCCGCGATGATCGCGGCGGCCATATTGACGTTGTATTCGATGACGCCGGTGGACGTGTTGACGATGTTGTAGAGCGCCACCGTCATCGGGGCGGCGTCGCCGGCGGCGAAGGTCGAGCCGAACAGGAAGTCGTTCCAGATGTTGGTGAACTGGTAGATCACCGTGACGATGAAGATCGGCGCGGAGTTCGGCAGCAGGATGCGGCGGAAGATCTGGAAGAAGCCCGCGCCGTCGATCTGCGCCGCCTTGACCAGTTCGGTCGGGAACGTCTCATAATAGTTGCGGAAGAACAGCGTCGTGAAGCCGAGGCCGTAGACCACGTGCACGAGCACGAGGTTGACGGTCGGGTTGCCGAAGCCGAACGAAAAGCCGGTGGCGTCGGTGAGTTCCTGCCCGATGGCGCCGAGCCGGCCCAGGATCGTGGCCATCGGGATCAGCACCGACTGGAACGGAATGAAGCAGGCGAACAGCATCATGCCGAAGACGAGCTTGTGGCCGGGGAAGCGCCACTTGGTCAGGACGTACCCATTGAGGGCGCCGAGCAGGCTCGAGATGAGGACGGCCGGGATGACCATCTTCACCGAGTTCCAGACGTAGCCCTTGATGCCTTCGCAGGTGAGGCCGACGCAGGTCGTGCCCCAGGCCTTCGTCCACGGCTCCAGGGTCAGGTGTTGGGGCCAGTAGAACATGTTCCCGCCCGTGACCTCGTCGAGCGGCTTGAGCGACGTCATCACCATGACGACGAGCGGGGCGACATAGAGGATCGCGAAGGCGATCAGGAGCCCGTAGATGACCACCCGGGTCGTCGCCGAATGGCGGGCGGGCGAGCGGGAGGGGGCGGCGAGCCTGTCGGCGGCGGCGGTCATCAGGCCTTCTCCCTCAGCTCGGAATAGAGATAGGGGACCATGATCGCGGCGATGGTCATGAGCATGATGACCGCGCTCGCCGAGCCGACCGCCATCTGGTTGCGGGTGAAGGTGTAGGAATACATGAAGGTCGAGGGCAGCTCGGCCGCGCCGCCCGGGTTCTTGCCGGTGACGGAGAGCACGAGGTCGTAGGACTTGATCGCCATGTGGGTGAGAATGATCAGCGCCGACATGAACACCGGCCGCATGATCGGGATGATGATCCGCCGGTAGGTCGCATAGGTCGACGCGCCGTCGATCTGCGCCGCCTTGAGGATTTCGCTGTCGATGCCGCGCAGCGCCGCCAGGAACATCGCCATGACGAACCCGGACGTCTGCCAGATTCCGGCGATCGCCACGCAATAGATCATCATGCGCGGGTTCACGACCCAGTCGAAATGAAAGCTCGTCCAGCCGAGGTCGTGGACGGCTTTTTCCAGCCCGATGCGCGGGTCGAGAAACAGCTTCCAGGCGGTGCCGGTGACGATGAACGAGAGCGCGAGCGGATAGAGATAGAGGGGCCGCAAGATGCCTTCGCCGCGGATCTTCTGGTCGAGCAGGATCGCGAGCGTGAGGCCGAGCGCGAGGCAGAAGACGACGTAGAGCCCGCCGAACAGCCCCATGTTGACGAGGGCGGTGTACCAGTTCGATGGCGGGTCGGTCTCGAAGGTCCAGGTCCAGAGCTTGGCGTAGTTCCCCCAGCCGATGAAGTTGAGGTTGGTGAACGCCTTGGAGTTGGTGAACGAAAGCAGCAGCGTCCACAGGTTGAAGCCGTAGACGAAGAACAGCACCAGCGCGAACGAGGGCGCGAGCACGAGTCTGGGAAGCCAGTCGCGCAAGCGATCGCGCAAGTCCCGGCGGCGGCTCTGGACCGCGCTGGCCACGATCGGGTCGATGGCGGTTGTCATGAAGAATCCTCCCGCGACGGCTGTTTCCGCTGCGCCGATTGGGCCTTCCCCGCCGCGAGGGCGGAGAAGGCCCAGCCGCTGTTACTTCGCCGCGTTGATCGCCTTGGCGAGCTCGGTGACCGCCTGATCGGAGGTCTTGATCTCGCCGTGGAAGAACTTGGTCACGACGTCATGGTAGGCGCCGGCGATCGCCGGGGGCTGCGCGTAGTTCTGAGCCATCGAGCCCACGAACTTGCCCGAGGCGTCGGCGGCCTTCACGTCCGCGATGCCCTTCTTGCCGCAGATGTCGAAGGCGGTGTCGGGCACGTCCATGCGCGCCGGCACGGAACCCTTCACGACGTTGAACGCCGACTGGAAGCTCGGGCTCATCGTCGCGTCGGCGAGCGCGAGCTGCGCCGCCTTGCGGTCGGCCGACACGTTGAACATGGCGAACATGTCGGTGTTGTAGAGCACGTCGCCGTCGGTGCCGGGGAAGCGGTAGCAGAGGAAATCCTTGCCGGCTTCCTTGTTGGCCGCCTTGAACTCGCCCTTCGCCCAGTCGCCCATCACCTGAACCAGCGCGTCGCCCTTGACCACCATCGCGGTGGCGAGGTTCCAGTCGCGGCCCGCGTAGTTCGGGTCGGTATAGGCGCGCAGCTTCGCCAGATTGTCGAACGACTTCTTCATGGTGTCCGACGTCAGGGCGGACTCGTCGAGGTCGACGAAGGCCTTCTTGTAGAAGTCGATGCCGCCGGTCGAGGCGACGACCGAATCGAACATCGTCGCTTCCTGCCAGGGCTGGCCGCCCAGCGCCAGCGGAATGACGCCGGCCGCCTTCGCCTTGTCGAGCAGCGCGACGAACTCGTCGAAGGTCTTCGGCTCCGTTCCGCCGATCTTTTCCATCAGGGCCTTGTTGAGCCAGATCCAGTTCACCGAGTGGATGTTGACCGGCACCGCATCCCACTTGCCGTTGGTCGTGGTGAACTTCTGCAGGGCCTTCGGAACGACCTTGTCCCAGCCTTCCTTGGTCGCGAGCGGCGTGATGTCGCCAAGCTTGCCGGCCTCGGCGTAGTCGATGGCGTAGTAGCCCAGGATCTGCGAAGCGGTCGGCGGATTGCCGGCGGCGACCATCGCCTTGAGCGCCGTCATCGCGCCTTCGCCGCCGCCGCCGGCGACGGGGACGTCCTTCCAGCCGTAGCCTTCTTTCGCGAGGTCCTGCTTGAGGACGTTGAGCGCCGCGGCCTCGCCGCCGGACGTCCACCAGTGCAGCATCTGCACTTCCTTGTTGTCCGCGGCCGACGCCGCGAGCGGCAGGCCGACGAGGCCCGCCGTCATCGCCCCGATCATCACTCTTGCACGAATCGTCATATTGACCTTCCTCTCTACGTTTCCTCTGCCGGGGACTCGGTCCGGCGGCCGAATTCAGAAGCCATTCGGCTTCCGATTGTTGGGTCACGTCCCGCGCGGGAGCCACCAGCTCGTTCGTGGTCCCGTGTGGACATGAAACGTCTTTTCCTCTGTGTAGTCCTTCACGGCGTTGCGTCCAAGCTCCCGGCCGATCCCCGACTGGCGGTAGCCGCCGAACGGAAGCTCGGGCGTTCCGTCCATGAAGGTGTTGACCCAGACGGTGCCGGCCCGAACGCCGCGGCCGACGCCGATGGCGGTGTCAAGGTCTCGGCTCCAGACGCTGGCCGAGAGGCCGTAGTCGGTGGCGTTGGCGAGCGCGACGGCCTCGTCGAGCGTCTCGAAGGTCAGCGCCACCACGACCGGACCGAAGACCTCGGCGCTCGCGATCTCCATGGCCGTCGTCACCTTGTCGACGATCGTCGGCGCCATGAAGAGACCGCTCGAGTCCAGCCGGTTTCCGCCGGTCCGGACGGTCGCGCCGCCCTGTTCGGCGGCCCGCAGATGGCCCTCGATCTTGCCGAGATGGTCGGCGGTGATGATGGCCCCGACGCGGGTCTCCGGATCGAGCGGATCGCCGACCTTGACCCGCTTCGACCGCTCCGCGAGCTCGGAGACGAACGCCTCGGCGATTTCGGCGTGGAGCAGGAGCCGCGATCCGGCATTGCAGCATTCGCCGGCGTTGAACCAGGCGCCGAAGGTCGCGGCGTCGAGAGCTGCGTCCATGTCGGCGTCGGGGAAGATCAGCTGCGGATTCTTGCCGCCGAGCTCCATCGACACCTTCTTCAGGGTGGCCGCGCTCGCGGCGACCGCGGCCCGCCCGACCCGGGTCGAGCCGGTGAAGGAGATCATGTCGACCGCAGGGTCGGCGGTCATCGGCGCGCCGACATCGGGGCCGTAGCCGGTGACGATGTTGCAGGCGCCGTCGGGCAGGCCCGCCTCGGCGAGCAGCGCGCCGAGATGCAGCGTCGAAGCCGACGTCATCTCGCTCGGCTTCACCACGCACGTGCAGCCCGCAGCGAGGGCGAACGGCAGTTTCTGCGATACGATCAACAGCGGGAAGTTCCAGGGGGTGATGATCGACACGACGCCGATCGGCTCGCGCAGGACGAAACCCAGCCGGTCCGGCCCGAGGTTCGCGTAACTGTCGCCCGACAGCTCGCGGGCGAGCGAGGCCGCATAGCGCCAGATGTCGGCGGTTCCCTCGACCTCGCCGCGGGCCTGCGCGATCGGCTTGCCGCATTCGAGCGTGTCCATCAGCGCCAGCGTCTCGCGGTCGCGGTCGATCAGGTCCGCGACCTTCAGGAGCACGCGAGCGCGGTTCGATGCGGTCTCGTGTGGCCACGGGCCCTTGTCGAAGGCGACGCGCGCCGCGGCGATCGCGGCGCCGGCGTCCTCCGCACGGCCGCGCGGCACGCGGGTGACGACGACTCCGTGGGCGGGGCTCCGCCGCTCGATCGTCTCGCCGCCGCCCTTGACCTCGCGGCCGCCGATCCACATCGCGCGGTCGCGGGGAAAGCGCGCCAGGGCTTCGTTCAGCTTGCTCGTGTCGAGCGTGATCGGGGTCTGCGCGGTCATCGGGAATCCTCCTAGCGGCCGGCGAATGTCGGCGAGCGTCTGGCGCGGAACGCGGCGACGCCCTCGGCGAGATCGTCGGTATAGGCGGTCAGCGCCCCGGCGAGGCCTTCGATTGGCGCGTCGCGGTCTTCGCCCTCGGCGGCGTTGATCATCGCCTTGACCATCTGCACCGCGAGCGGGCCGCGCCTGGCGATCTCGGCCGCCAGCGCCTCGGCGCGCGCGACGCCCTCGCCCCTGGCCGCCACCTCGTCGACGAGGCCGAGCGACAGGCCGTCCTCGGCGGACACCATGAGGCTGGTCAGCGCCATGCGGCGCACGACCGACGCGCCGAAGCGGCGCACGAGCCGTTGCGTCCCCGACCAGCCCGGCGCCATGCCGAGGCCCGTCTCGGGCAAGCCGAGCTTGATCCCGCTCTCGGCGATGCGGATGTCGGCGACCGCCGCCAGCTCCAGACCGCCGCCGAAGGCGTGTCCCGTCAGCGCCGCGATCAGCGGCACGCGCAGACGCGCCAGCGCTTCGAACGCGCGGTGTCCGGCGCGCGTCCAGTCGCGCCACATTGCGAGCGGCGGCAGGCCGCCCCACGCCGCGATGTCGCCGCCGGCGCAGAACGCCTTGCCCTCTCCCGAGAGGATCGCGACCCGCGCCTCGGGCGACGCGTCGATGGCGCGCGCCGCGTCCGCGAGCGCGTCGATCATCGCCCGGTCGAGCGCGTTCAGCTTGTCGGCGCGCTTGAGCGTCAGCCGGGCGAGCGGGCCTTCGAAGGCGAGGTCGACGAACGCGCTCACAGGGCCCACTCCCTTGCCGGGCGAAGCTGAAGGTTGATCGGCGCCGGGTGGAACAACGCCGGGTCCATCGGACGGACGTCGCTGGCGACCCGCAGCGGAAACTCGGCCTGAGCCAGAATATCGCGCTCGAGATCGACCCCCGGCGCGATCTCGGCGACCGTCACGCCGTCCTTCTCGAGCCGCATCACGCAACGCTCGGTCACGTAGACGATGTCCTGCCCTTGCGCCACCGCGCGCGGCCCCGAGAAGGAGATCTGCTCGACCGCTTCGACGAGCTTCCGGACCTTGCCCTCCCTGGCGATCCTGACCGCGCCGTCGTGAACTTCCAGCTTGGCCCCGGCGGTGAAATAGCCGGAGAACACGATCTTCCTGGCGCGCGCCGTGATGTCGACGAAGCCGCCGGCGCCGGCGGTGACGTGGGGACGCACGCCGAGCTTCGACACGTTGACGGAGCCGCCGCGATCGATCTGCAGGAACGAGAGCAGCGACATGTCGAAGCCCGCGCCCTGAAAATAGGTGAACTGGTGCGGGGACTGGACGATCGCCTCGGCGTTGGAGGCGCAGCCGAACTGGAAGTCGAGCAGCGGCACGCCCCCGACCGCGCCCTGCTCGATCACCCAGGTCACGGCGCCGTGCCGTCCCTCCTCGATCAGGATGCGCGGCACGTTGGCCGAGATCCCGAAGCCGATGTTGACCGCGTCGCCGTCGCGCAGCTCCTGCGCCACGCGCCGTGCGATCACCTTGGCGATGTCGAACTTCGGCGTCTCGAACGACGACAGCGGCCGGAAGATCTCGCCCGAGATCGCTGGCTCGTAGGCCGTATGCGTCGTCTGCAACTGATCCGGCGCGACGACGATGTAATCGACGAGCACGCCCGGAACGACGACGTCGTGGGGACGCAAGGTGCCGGCGGCGGCGAGCCGCTTGACCTGCGCGATGACGATTCCGCCGTTGTTGCGCACCGCAAGCGCCTGATCGACCGGACCGAGGATGCCGCCCTCGTGCTCGAAGGTGAGGTTGCCGCGCTCGTCGGCGGTGGTTGCGCGAAGGATCGCGATCTGCGGCGTGATCGTCGGAAAGAAGAGCCAGTCCTCGCCGGCGAAATGGACGCGCGAAACGATCGGATCGGCCGCCGCCCTGGCGTTCATCGCGCACCCCTCGTGAAGGGGGTCGACGAACGTGTCCATGCCGATCTTGGTCAGGACGCCCGGCCGCTTGGCCGCGGCCTCGCGATGCAGGTCGAACAGAATGCCGGAGGGTACGTTGTAGGCGGGGATGGCGTCGCCGGAGACCATCTTCCAGATCTCCGGCGGCTCGGCCGAGGACGGACCCGACGGATAGGAGCCGGCGAGGACGCGGGCGAGGCAGCCGGCTTTCGCCAGATGATCGATTCCCTTGACCCCCCACATGTCGCCGGCCGCGATCGGATGGAGGGTCGTGATGTTGCGCGGATGGCCCTCGGCCTCGAAACGTGCGCCGATCGCCGCGAGCGTCGCGTCGGGACAGCCCAGCGCCGACGAGGACGAGACGGTGACGATCGCGCCGTCGGGAATGAGACGGGCGGCGTCGGCTGCGGAAATGACCTTCTGTCGAGCCATGCTGTCCTCAAACCGTCAGGTCGACGGGGGTTTCGGCGCCGGAGCGCGCCGCCGCGAGCGTGGCGACCGCAACGCTCAGCGACTTCACCCCGTCCTCGCCGGTCGCAGCCGGCGCGCCGCGGCCCGCGACCGCGTTCTGGAACATGCGGACCGACCGCACGTAGAGCTTCTCGTGGTCCAGCCTGAGCGTTTCGTCGCCGGCGGTCGAGCGCAGCAGGACGTCGCCCTTGGGCGCCTGCGTCATGCAGTCCCGGGCGATCAGCGAGCCCTCCTCGCCGTAGACTTCGAATCCCGTGGTCGCGTATTTCGTGGTGAAGGCGTCGTGGAACTGGGCGAGCAGGCCGCTCCCAAAGCGGATGACGCCCATTGCGCCATCCTCGACGCCCGCGCGGCCCATGCCGCCGTGCGACGTCATCGCGACGACGGACGCCGGCTCCTCGTCGAGGACGAAGCGCAGCGTGTCGGCGTCGTGCACCGTGATGTCGAAGACCACGCCGCCGCCCGAGTCCGGCCGGTCGATCCGCCAGCCCTGAAGATGGGGCGGCAGGTAGACCGAGTGGAACACGCGCGCAAACAGCGGCTTGCCGATCCGGCCCTGCTTGATCGCGTCCCGCATGGCGCGATGGGTGGCCGCGTTGCGCAGGTGGTGATTGGTGCCCATGACCACGCCCTTCGCCCGACATTCCGCGACCATCTCGCGGGCATGGGCGAGCGTCAGCGCCAGCGGCTTCTCGCACAGGACAGGCTTGCCCGCCGCCGCGGCCGCAAACACCTGGTCGCGGTGAAGCTCGTTGGTGGTGGAGATATAGACCGCGTCCACGTCGCTGGATTCGACGAGCGCCTTGACGCTCGTCGTCGCGCGCGCGATCCCGTGCTTCCTTGCGTAGCTCTCCGCGCGGTCGGCGTTCGTGCTCATGACGGCGACGGCTTCGCCGCCATTGACGCGGAACGCGTCGATCATGTGCTCGGCGGCGATCGTGCTCGCGCCGATCAGTCCCCATCGAAGACCGGTCATCACTGGATCCTTTCTTCAGAAGCGTTCGACGTTCCGCAGGAAGCCCGAATGATCAGGCTCGTCGGGCACAGCAC
>Ga0075029_100002508_pt1 | contig 10417 bp, 5 predicted proteins | sample LitLauG_LLR_2013_FD_71391 | JGI IMG/M metagenome (GOLD analysis project Ga0075029, IMG submission 71391) | Freshwater sediment microbial communities from North America - Little Laurel Run_MetaG_LLR_2013 | ecosystem: Environmental > Aquatic > Freshwater > Creek > Sediment | place: USA...
GCGCCATTTGCCGCGTTTCCCTGCCCTGGCTGTTTCATCGGCGCCGGATCGTTAGGATTGTCGGCAGCAGGTTGCGGAGCGGAAACGGGAGTTGCGGACGGAGTATCTGAATTCGCCGCGCGACTTCTCGTGGGCTGCATATCTTTCTCAACGACCGCAGCGGCCGCGTCAGACCGGCTCTGGTTCTGCTGCGCTTGCGCCCGTTTCTCGGCTTGCTTCTCCGCTTGCTTGGGTTGCGGATATTCTTCCATCAACTTCGCGGTGGAGATGTGCAGCGTCGGATAGTCAGAAAGGCGTGCATCGAGCGAGCGGTCATCGATCGAATTGGGATTCAGCTGCTGATCGATCCACTTGGCCAGGCCCATCTGACGGACACGCTCGAGATCACCGGGGCGCGGGCCGTAGGCGAGGCGGTTCAACGCATGAAGAATGGCCTCATCCGGAGTGAGCTCCGTAATCGGTAGTCCCTTGAGAGAAGGATCCAGCTTGGGCTTTTTGTCTTTTGCCGCCGCTGGCGGAACCGCGGCGAGCGCGGGCAAATCCACGCCCAAGGAAAAAAAACAGGCAAGCGAAAGCATCACGGCTAGAAGGGACTGTGGAGTGGCGGAAATCGCGGCAAACTTCAGGGAAAAAGTCGAGGCACGGCGCGCTGGCAGCCTCATAACACTCTCCTGCACGGTCGCAGATTCGACGGGTGGCCGGTCATGATGTAGATTAACCCTTCTCGGGCGTAGAAGTTGCGGAAGTCCAGCAGGCGTGTCGAATCCCTATCACGGGCCGAAAGTACAGGTAGCGAAGGACTTATGGAGTGCGGCGGATTGACGCCGCTTTTCCTTCCTTCGCGGTCTCTGCAAGGAGGCGCGGTTTCTATCCGCGGCCAAACCTCCGGGTTTTGCTATACACTTCTTGGGACGAGATCCGGCCGCAACAAGAAATCACAGCTGGTTTGGAGGTCACGATGAATTACGTAGCGCTAAATCTCATGCGGCGAACAATTTTTGCTGGCGCAGTGCTGGGCATTTTGCTTTTCCAGGCTTCGTGCGCGAAGCAGGCTCCGGGGCAGCACGCCACCCTTCTGATGCGCGATGGCACGACGCTAAGCGGCACGGTCACGGCGACGTCACCGACGGAAGTCACGCTGACGGGCGACGACAACACCGCGCACACCGTTCCGATGACGCAGGTGAAATCCATCGAATATGATGATGCGGCGGCAGCACAAGCTGGAGGCGCACAAACGGGAGCAACCGCAAACCGCCGCGCTTCCGAAGCGGTGCATGAGCATCATTACCACCCCACGCAGGCCGAAATTCACACCAAGACCTACGTTCTGGCCGAGGGCACGAAGGTTTCGGTCAGGACAGAAGACGCAATCAACTCTGCCTCAGCTGTCGAAGGGCAGACCTATGCGGCGGAAGTTACCGATGATGTGCTCGATGCGAACGGCGATGTGGTGGTGCCTCATGGCTCGAACGCGCAGATCGTCATCCGGTCGGCTTCGAAGGGCGGCCGCTTCCGCGGCGCTTCCGACTTGGTGCTGGACCTGCAATCGATATCCGTCGAGGGCCAGCAATATACCGTTAGCACCACCGATTTGAAAGAAAGCGGCAAGCAAGGGCTTGGCGCGAATAAGCGAACGGCCGAATATTCAGGAGGCGGAGCGGCCCTCGGCGCCATTATCGGCGCGATCGCTGGCGGCGGAAAAGGCGCGGCGATCGGCGCAGGAGCCGGCGCAGGCGGTGGCGCCTTGACGCAGGTCCTGACCAAGGGCGGCTCGATCAAAGTGCCGGCGGAAACCGTGCTGACCTTCCAACTCGACAAGCCGGTGAAAATCGTCGAGGCCAAGTAGATTGGTTGTATTGCCGAGCTTTGGACAAGAGGCCAGCTAAAACCAGACTCTAAACCTGCCCCTTTCAAAAACCAACCCCGAAAGGTACGGCACCCGGCGTAGAGCGGGTAGCCCTTCGCTACACTCAGGTAAAGAAGAAGGTGGCTTGTTTGTAACAATTGGTTAACCATAATGGGGACCCCCCTCCCGGTTTTTCAAAAGTATTGATTTCAAAGGGTTTTAAGTTCTTTAGAAAGAACACTTCTAAAAGTGTTGATTCTGCGTGGCTTATGGGAACTTTGAGTTTAGATAAGAGTAATACTGAATAGTTGACAGTGGTCAGTCGACAGCGATCAGTGAAGAGAAGACCGACAAAAGGAGATGCGGTCTTATTCGAGGAGGGCGGCGCGGGCGACGCGGTGCTGTTCCAGAATGGGAAGAATACCCCCACACCCCCGGTGTTTTCGTGCCGCAAAACCATCCGGCATGCCAAATTCGCATCCCGTAGAATCGTTCGGGATGCAAGAACCGCATAAGAGTGGCAAACAAAGAAGATAAGTCGTGGCAACGTACCAGTCTGGTGGTACGACCACGGGGGACGGCTGCGGGCAATCGAGAAGGGATCAAAGGCTCGGCGAGCTTGCATGACGGCAACGACAAGGGAAGCATAGCATACCTTAATGAAGATGTTAAGTGTTTTACAGCGAACGGTCGAAAATGAGGGTTGAACGGCAGTATTGGACATTGGAAATCAGAAATTTGAAAGTGGAAGTAGAAAAGACGACGGGATACAGATAGGAGGCGAGTGAAGGGCTTCTGTGGGTGGGAGACGAACAGGAGAAAAACAAAGTCAAAAGCCCCACATGCAAACCCGGCGTGATGGGGCACCCGAGTTCGCCCTAGGATTTATCGTCCGGGCCACCCGCCAGTAATTAGGATCTACAACCCGCCTCATTCGGCGTCGGCCAAAAGGTTGCGGGCCTGTTCGTAGTTCGGGTCAATCGAAAGCGCAGTTCTCAACTGAGCTGATGCCTTTGCATTGTCGCCCTTCTTCTTCAGCATCCGACCGAAGTTCATATGCGCGACAGGATCGTCTGGTTCTGCCATGATTGCTCGTTCGTACAATGCCTCCGCTTCATTCCAAGATTCCTGGCTCTCGTAGAGGTTCGCTAGGGACCACAGTGGAAGCGCGCGATTTGGCATCAGGTTGATCGCTTCTTCGAACTCTGGGATCGCAGCTGAGATGTCGCCGCGTTTCCATAGGTAATTTCCTAAGTAAACCCTGGCCCAAGGGTCACTCGGCTTCAACTCAAGTGCCCGTCGAAGATGATACTCGGCTTGCGGGTTCGGTTCTGCTTCATTTAATAGCCAGCCGAGCTCACGATGGGCATCCGCGTAATTAGGGTCGGCCTCAAGCGCTTTGACAAAAAGGGACCCCGCTGCGTTCCGATCCGTCTTCTGTTTGATTACGCCTAGGTTAAAATATGCCTCCTCGTAAGTAGGATCAAGGTGGAGCGCAGCTTGAAGGTTTTCAGTGGCCTCCTCAGTTCTATCGAGAGAGAGTAGAGCCACGCCGAGCATAGTATAAGTGATCGCGTTCCTTTCTAGCTTTAACGCTTTTGCCAGGAACACTGCTGCCTCTGTATACTCACGTCGGCTCATCAGAATTGACGCCACACCAACATAAGCCCAAGGCAGTTTATCGTCGATGTGAATAGCCCTGCGGTAAGCTCGCTCTGCCTCTTCGGTGTAGCCAAGTTGGTCAGCTAGGCTAGCTTGGCGACATAGAATTGAAGCATCCGCGCGCTCCGAAGCCAGTTCTCGCCATAGCTTAACGGCCTCGGTAAGTTCCCCGCGTTCTTCCATTCTTTCCGCGAGCACAAAGCGCTCTTCGTCTGAACTAGGATCGTGACTCACTCTTCGACGTCCTTGAGCGATTGAATTTTCTTGAGTTGGTTCTTGAGACGCTGCTGACTCTTTTCTGTGCTCTGAATCTTGTCTCCTTGCCCCGTCTTGTTGAGCTTTTCTTTTGCCTTGGAGATACTATCAGCTTGGTCTTGAGCTCCTTCAAGAGTATTCTTTTCGGCCTTTGTAGCGCGCGTATCTGGCTTGTCATTTGCGCCGCTGCTATTCTGGTCCTTGTTGCTGCTTTTCTGTACAGCCCCCTTGATGGCGTCTGCAGCGGCTACTCCCAGGTGCGCGGCCCCCACAGTAGCTGACGCTGCGCCCTGAATGGCGACCGGAGCCGAGACCACCGCTAAGGGTACGCCAACGGCTGCGCCCTCGCCAGTGGCGCTCAGGCTGACCCCTGCGACGACTCCCGTCCCGCCCGCGACGGCTCGCTCGCCGCCTTGGATGGTCGCCACAAGATCACCGGTTGCTGCTCCGAGCTTGCCTGCAGTTGTATCCTGCTGCTGCCTTCCGGCGCCAAGAAGATTGTCGCTCGCCCAGGCGTTCGCAGCTCCGACTACAAAGTTGACGACATCCCAAAGGTCTACATCGTGGCCGTCGAGGTCGGCGAAGGATTCGGGGTCGTCGGAGACCATGGCATAGAGGTTGAGGGTTTGCGGGTTGGAGAGGTTGGCGTAGGGGACGGGAGCCGGGACGGCGGACCAGTCGGCGCTGAGCCAGCGACCGAAGCGGTTGGAGTAGTAGCGGGCGCCGAAGTCGTCGTTGCCGGTTTCGGCGTCACGCTCTTTGCCTTCGAACTTGTAGTTTTGCGGGCAGGTGTTGGTGTAGGAGCGCTCGCCGCCGTAGGGATAGAAATCGGCGTCGTAGCAGACGACTCCAGTGTCCGTAGTCATCACGCGAGAAGTGCCTAGCAGGTCTTCCACATAGTAGGAGGTGCCGCCGCTCCCGCCCGTGAGGGCCGAGCCCGACGTCGAAACGGTGAACGAAGCCGAGGAGAACGACCCTTGGCTGCTTGAAGAGCCCGACGACAACGAATAGTTTGTCGCCGCGCCATTGCTTTTTGACGTAATGGAGATATTGGAGCCGCTGGCAGTGGCATTGGCCAGCGAGCCCGCGCTGATCGCCGAGGCCAGACCGCTGGCAATGGAGGATGACGAACTGCCCTGTCCGTAGCTGACCGAATACTGGGTGCCGTTTATAGTGACCCAGACGTTACCGGAATCGTATACCGTCGCTCCAGCGTCATGCCCCCCGGTTAGCGCTGAACCCGAATTGCTGCTCGTGAATGACGGGCTAGTGAAGTCCGTGGAATCATAGCTGGAAGACGACGATAATGAATAATTCGTGCTTGCGCCTGTTGTCTTTGCAGTGAGGTTCACACTTGCGCCGGAAGCTGAAGCACTTACTGATGCGGCGGAATCTGCGTTGATGCTGGACGCCAAGGCGGACGCGATTGAAGAGGTAGTCGTGCCCGAACCGCTCCAACTGACTGTATCGGCGTGACCATTGACTGTGATGGTGTCAGTGCCGGAATCGTACACGGTCGTGTACGTAGCGTTTGCACCTCCGGTCAGCGCTGACGGGCCGGAGGCCGTGAATGATGAGTGTGAAAAATCGTGCGAGTCATAACTGACGGAGACTGACACCGGATAGTTGGAGGCCGAACCAGGGGTGTTGGCGGTCATGGTGACTGAAGCGCCGCTGGAAGAAGCGGTGACGGGGGACCCACTGGCATTCAGCGCGCTGGCCAGGGAGGTGGCGATGGTTGTCGGGGTGGAGGCCTGGTAATAGCTCGCAGAGGCCAGAAACCCATTCACGGTGACGGTGATTGAGCCGCCATCGTAAACGGTTCTCCAGCACATCTGCCCATTCGGCCCGCAGACGTAGCCAACTGAGGTGGATTGGTCGGGACCACCGCTGATGCTCACCGAGCCCGTGCCCGAAGCAGCGGCGTGGGATAACACCTGCTTGCTCTGAAGGGTTCCCGAAAACGTCACACTTCCAGTTCCGGAAGCGGGGGGTGCACCTGCGATGCTTTGCTCGCTGCCGTTCACAGTGGCCGAGCCGGTACCGGGGACGCCCATCCCGGTCATGGCCACGCGCTTGCCGCCGAAGAAGATGTATTCCGTGGGGTTGTTGCCGGAGGCGTCGGTTTCGGCGAGGATGTCGCCAGCCAGGCTGTAGATGTAATTCTTGCCAGTGGACTTGGAGACGCGACGGCCTTGGGCGTCGTAGGCGTAAGTGACGCCGGCGGCTGTTTTCAATTGGCTTTCGGCGTCCCAGGTATAGGAGTTAACCCCGTCGTTCATGGTGTTGCCGGAAGGGTCGTAGGAAAATGTGGGGAGATGGTTGTTACCGTCGGCGGTGGTCGAGAAACCGCTTTCCTGCGAACAACCGATGTAATTGGAGTTCGTTGTGGCGGCGATACTATTGAGGTTGGCCCAAGCGTCGAGCGTGTATGATTCGCCCCAGCAATGGGTGGGGCTGGTGGCATGGGTTGAAACCGTTAGGGCGGAGGAGATGCGGTTGAGCTGGTCGTAGGTAAAGTTCTGGGAACGCGTGGTGTCGAGATTGTTGGTGATGGAGTAGACGTGGCCGGCGTTGTGGGTCGTGACGGGATCGACGAAGCCGTAGGTAATGTCGATGGCAAGGCCGCCGGTGGAAGAGGCTTTGAATTCGTTGGGCTGGAGGCGGCTGTTGTAGGAGTGCGTGAGATTCAGGCCAGTAAAGGATGAGGTCTGGCCGATGGAAAGTGCGTAGAACGTCCCCTGCGGCGTATAACAGACCGCGCCTGAGAGGCACCCTGTCGGAGGAGATTGAAAATCGGTAGCGTAAGTGATGCCGTTGGAACCGTCGATGGCAGTCTTGGGACGGTCGGCGGAATCGTAGGTATAGTTGACGACCCGTCCGCTGGGATATGTGATTGACGTCGGGTTGCCAGCCAGATCGTAGGTGTAGCTCACAGGGCGATAACTCATCGACGGCGTGTATTGTTCGTTCAGCAAAACTCGGCCCATTGGGTCATAGCTGAATATCTCGGCACCGGCGGTAGCACAGCAGGAAACGCCTGTCCATTGCTCCGTGAGTCTTCCAACCGTGTTCGTCAGTGTCGCGCCCCACGCGCTTGTAGCGTCGTACGTGAAAAACGCGGTTGGAGTGGTGCCATCCGAGTAGGATTTCTGGGTGATGCGATTGAGCGCGTCGTACTGGGCGCAGGTGCGGATGCCGCGGGCGTCCGTCTTCGAGACGAGCAGGCCGATGAAGGAATTTGGAGAGGCGCAGTTGGTGTCTAAATCGTATTTATAGGTGATGGTGCCGACTTCGGGATTGTTGGACGTCAATAAGCGAGAGAGCGAATCGTACGTGAAATTGCGGGCATGCCACCCGGCTGGAATGGAGGCACAGTTGGTGAACGTGCCCGAGCTTGTGCCTTTCTGTCCCGCGCACAGAAGATTGCCGAGGGCGTCGTATTGGTAGTCCGTCTCGTAGTTTAGGCCGGCTGGGGCCTCGAAAACTTGCGTGAGGCGGCCGGCGCCATCGGTGACACTCTTACGCGATTTGCCAGTCTGGTCTGTAACAGTCGTGGTGTTGCCAGAATAGGTGGTGAAAAGATCATTGGCCGGTTGCGTGGCTGGGCAGACGCCACCAGTGGGCTGGGTGCCATCAGGGGGGACTTCGAGACATTTGCGGCCGAGGGCGTCGTAAAAATAGGTTGTGGTGCCGAGGCTCGTAGTGGGATCGGAGCCGGTTCGATATGGATTCGAGACCGAGTGGGCTCTGCCGAAACCGTCATAGGAAGTGTCGGTGTAGACGGTGCCCTGAGGATCAGAGGTCAGCTGGGATTGCTTGATGTGGCCGACGCCATCAGAGAGTGCGACGGTTGTGATGGTTTGACTGGTGTTGATCTTCTTTGATGTTGTGACGGTGTTGGCTGTGTCATTGTACGCGGCGGTAGTCGTGCCGTTATCGGGACGAGTGGTCAGGGTCGGACGTGCGAACGAGTCGTTGTAAAGGTATGTCGTGGAAAGAGCATTCTGGTCCTTTGAGATGGTCAACTGGCTGTTATTGAAGTCATAGGTGAAGTTTTGTGTGTGCGTGAGGGGATCGGTGATCTTGGTGAGGAACGCATTCGTATTTCCGCTGGGAGTGTAGGTGATATTCACGCCACCGGAGAGAACTGTATAGCTATCCGCATAAGAAAACTGTGTGACCTTGCCGTTGGGGTCGGTAGTCGAAGTAATCTGGCCGGTTTCGTCGTAGATCGTCGTCGTCGTGGGGTTTCCGCCGGCACAGTTTGGTGCAGCCTGCAGGCACAACTTAACGACTTTGGTGAGGTTGCCACGAGACACGGAGGCTCCCGTGCCATAAAGCGTTTCGTCGTGGCCGATATAGCTGCCCGTTCCAGGCAGCGTCTGGGTTGTGGCAGCTGGGCAAGGCGTCGTGCTGGTGCTGCCATCGTAGAAATAGTCGGTTTCGGCGACGCGATTAGTACCGCTGCTGTCGTAGACGATGGTCTGGCAGGGCTTGTCGACGATGGTTGGTGTGCTCGGGTAAAGGGGTGTGGCGTTGAATGCTTGATACGTGTTGAGAGTCTTCCGCAATCGTGCGCCGGGTGCACCGTTCCCAAAATCGAAAACGTCTTCATAGACGAGCTGGGCGCCCGGGCCATAGAAATAGTTCGTTTGCGAGGTAAGCCCATTTTCCAGGACGGTCTGTTGGCTGTTGAGTAGGTATTGGTCGAACCAAGTTTTGTTTACGGTACGCAGCGTGTTCCCACCGGAATCTTTGTAAACACTGCTTTGTTCCACGGGAACTTGTGGTTGATATTGCGACCAGTCGTTGGGCTGCCTGGGAACCGAGATGGGTGAATAGGTATAAGCCGTCGTGGATACTGCGCCGGTAATCAAATCGGTGGTTTTCACCGTGGTTGTCTTGGTGTTCCACGCGTAGGTGTTCCCGCTCCAGTTGGTTGCGTAGGTGAAATCCTGTTGGAGGGCGATGTTCACTCCGTCAAAGCTGACATACCTGTGAAGAACCACGGGCGTATCATAGTGGTATTGGCAACTGTCAGGACGACCTCCGCCCGGTGGTTCGAAGGATCCAAACTCGGAGAGCGAATTAATTCCCCAGGTGTAGCTGACATATCCTCCCGTGGGATAAGTGATCTTATTCACGAGACCATACGTCGAGTCATACGAGAACTGGTAAAAAGTATTATTGGGCAAGGTAATTTTTGTAATAGCAGGAAAGGTTCCCGAGTAATTTGGGAGCGTGGTGCCGCATGGGTTGCCGAAGACCAGAGAAGCATGTATGGGCAGATTCGCTGTCGTCGTGCCCCAGGTGACGGTGTAGGAGTTGGAAAGGCCGGCAACAGATACGGTGTCCCCGTTGAAGCCAAAGCCCGAGGTCGAGATCATAGTCCGGCCCAAGGTGTCCTTAACGGTGAGGGAACCGTACTTGCCCCCGGTCTGCGCGCCCAGGTCAGTAAGAGTGAGGATATTCCCGTTTCGATCTTCGATGGTGGAAGGCAAAGAGGCTGAGATGACTGCTGTGTCGGGTGTGTTCGGGTTGGTATGAATTTGCGAGAGCCAGTTCGGGAACGTGTAGACGGTTCCGCCCGCGTCGGCGACGAGAAGTGGAGCGGTGATGGTGGTCAGCGCGGCTAGGTAATAATCGTCGCCTCCGGAAAGTTTCTTGACGGGAATTTTGGGTGTCGCGTAAGGACACTGTAGCGGGGTTTCCAATAAAGAAAGAGCGAGGGAATGCCGCCCTCCCGTCGCATCCTGCATCACGAACATATCGTCATAGGTACACCGCGAAGCAGGGCCACCGTGACCGGCCACAAGGGATTCCATAAATTGCCCGTTCGATATCATCGGAACGGAGTATGACCACCCTTCCTGAGCGGGATATGACCAGTTGTCCGCCCAATAGAAGCCCCAAAGCCATCGCTGGCGATATGAGAAACGCCTGTCGAGTCGTAGGCGAAAGCGAATGGAAGTGACATTTGGCGGCCCGATGGCGTAGGCACCTGAATGCGCAAACTGACAGAGCCGTTCGCGGGATTTACGGTCTCAGAAAGGAGCTTGACGTAGTCGTGACCGGCGCCGGGAATAGGCGTGGACGTGGTGTTGGTAACGTTGGTGATCTGGCCCCGGGCGAAGGAACCGCAGACTAGGGCAAAGGATGCAGACAACAACAGACGAAGAAGTGACTGACCCACTCGCATGGGGCCTCCGGGATATGACCGCGGGCCCTTCGAAGATTAGGGCGAGCCGTTTGGGAGAGGACGGCGGGGACGCGGGGATTTTTCCGCCGGGCGATTGGCAGGATGGGAAGATATTTACAGGAGTAGGTAGGATAGTGTCAACAACTGTTTGTGGAAGTGGCGAGGGGAAGAAAGAAAACTAGAAACTAGAAGGCAGAAAGTAGAAAGGGAAACAGAAGAGAAAGAAAGAAAGAAAGAAAGAGGGATTTCTCCCTACGGTCGAAATGACAGTTCTGCGCTGTCAAAGAGCGGCGCGTTTGGTGCTGAGATCGCGGGGGGTGGCGGGGACGGTGCGGCGGTTGTCGGTGCGTTTGTACTTGTAGAGCTGGCGGTCGGCGGCTTCGATGAGTTCGGCGGCGGTGCGTCCGTCTTCAGGGTAGATGCCGATGCCGATGCTGACGCTGATGGGC
>Ga0075029_100002510_pt1 | contig 10416 bp, 8 predicted proteins | sample LitLauG_LLR_2013_FD_71391 | JGI IMG/M metagenome (GOLD analysis project Ga0075029, IMG submission 71391) | Freshwater sediment microbial communities from North America - Little Laurel Run_MetaG_LLR_2013 | ecosystem: Environmental > Aquatic > Freshwater > Creek > Sediment | place: USA...
GCGCTTTCCGAAGAGGTTGAATCCCTGAAACGGCAGTTGCAGAACGAGTAGCCGCCGATCCGCCCGATCGTTATTCCCTCGCACAAGGGACGGGATGGGAAGCGCCGGACCTCGGCGCCCGGCCGGGCAAAACGTGGGGAACGGCGCGAGGCATCCCTTGCGCTCAGGTCCCATCCGCGCCACCTTGGGGTCCCCCCAAAGGCTTGGTCAAACGACAGCTTTGATCGGCCTTCGGGTTCGGACGCCGCGGCGCGCCTTCGGTTGCCGCTCGGCTTTTTCCACCTTGAGGATCGGGCGGGTATTGCAATGAAGGTTACCGTCGAACGCGCGCAACTCTTGAAATCGCTGGGCCACGTCCACCGCGTGGTCGAGCGCCGCAACACCATTCCGATCCTCGGCAACGTTCTGGTCCGGGCCGAAAACGCGCAGCTGTCATTGAAGGCGACCGACCTCGACCTGGAGGTGATCGAGACGCTTGCCGCGGAGACCGCTACCGCCGGTTCGACGACCGTGCCGGCGCACATGTTTTACGATATCGTGCGCAAGTTGCCCGAAGGTTCGCAGATCGTCCTGGAAGGCGATGGCGACCGCTCGGTAATGGCGATTCGCGCCGGCCGCTCGCGCTTCACGCTGCAGACGCTGCCGGAAAGCGATTTTCCCGATCTTGCCGCCGGTGACATGACGCACTCGTTCACGCTCGCGGCAGCGGATATGAAGCGGCTGATCGACCGCACGCAGTTTGCAATCTCGACCGAGGAGACGCGCTACTATCTCAACGGCATTTACCTGCATTCTGCCGGCAGTCCGAAGGCAGCGACCTTGCGTGCGGTAGCGACCGACGGCCACCGCCTGGCCCAGATCGAACTGCCGCTGCCCAAGGGCGCCGCCGGTATGCCCGGCGTGATCGTGCCGCGGAAAACCGTGGGCGAAGTGCAGCGCCTGATCGAGGACAGTGAAGCCGAGATCAAAATCGAACTTTCGCAGGGCAAAATTCGTTTCAGCATCGGCAATGTGGTGCTGACCTCCAAGCTGATCGACGGCACCTTTCCGGACTATGGCCGCGTCATCCCGCAAAACAACGACAAGGAACTCGTCGTCGACAAGAAGGATTTCGAGGCCGCCGTCGATCGCGTCTCGACGATCTCGAGCGAGCGCGGTCGCGCGGTGAAGCTGGCGCTTTCGGCCGGAAAGCTGGTGCTTTCGGTCACCAACCCGGATTCGGGGTCGGCTACCGAGGAGCTTGAGGTTGAATATGCCTCCGATCCCCTCGATATCGGATTCAACTCGCGTTACCTGCTCGATATCGCCGCCCAGATCGAGGGCGAGGTTGCGGTTCTCAAGCTGGCCGACCCCGGTTCGCCCACCCTGGTACAGGACAGGGATTCCAGGGGCGCGCTCTACGTGCTGATGCCGATGCGGGTGTGACTGTCGTTGCCGGGCTTGACCCGGCAATCCGTCAAACCACATGACCCCTTGGGTTTATTTTTTTCGCCAGCCGGCCGTTGCAACTCTTCAAATCGACGCAAAAGGGTCAAGGCCGGCAATGACACGTTGGCATGACCATCTCCCGGATACATCGCCTCACCCTCACTCACTTCCGCAACTACCGCGCGGCAAGCATCGACACGCGAGCGCAGTTGGTCGTGCTGGTCGGCCCCAACGGCGCCGGAAAGACCAATTGCATCGAGGCCGTCTCGTTTCTGTCTCCGGGGCGCGGTCTTCGCCGCGCCACGCTCGAGGATGTCGCAGACAATCAGGGCGATGGTTCGTGGGCGGTTTCCGCCGAAATCGAGGGAGCGCTGGGGCTGGCGACGCTTGGCACCGGCATCGAGGCTTCCGGCGCTGAGGTTTCCGCCACGAGCCGTCGCTGCCGCGTCGACCGCGAGCCGGTGAATTCGGCAGCCGCCTTCGGCGATCACCTGCGAATGGTGTGGCTCACGCCAGCCATGGACGGATTGTTTCTGGGGCCGGCTTCGGAACGTCGGCGGTTTTTCGATCGCCTGGTTCTGGCGATCGACAGCGAGCACTCGGCACGAGTGTCGGCGCTCGACCGTTCGTTGCGTTCGCGCAACCGCCTCCTCGAGGTGCGCAATTACGACGATCATTGGTGCGGCGCCATCGAGCGCGAGACGGCAGAACTGGCGGTAGCCGTGGCGGCGATGCGCGGCCAGACGGCAGCGAAGCTCGCAAGCACGCTGCGCTCCCGTAGTGAGGCATCGTCGTTTCCTTCCGCGCAGATCATGCTCGACGGCTGGATGGAGAATGCGCTGATGTCGGAACCAGCAACCGCGGTGGAGGATCGTTACCGGGAGATCCTTCGCGATAACCGCGCACGCGACGCCATCGCCGGACGAACGCTGGACGGTCCGCATCTCACCGATCTGCAGGTGGTTTATGCGCCGAAAAACGTGCCGGCCCGCGATGCCTCGACAGGCGAACAGAAAGCGCTCCTGATCGGCCTCGTGCTGGCGCACGCCAATCTGGTCGCGGAGATGACCGGCATCACGCCGTTGTTGTTGCTTGACGAGGTCGTCGCCCATCTCGATCCCACCCGGCGAACGGCGCTGTTCGATGAACTCTCAAGGCTTGGCGCGCAGGCCTGGATGACCGGCGCCGACCCGGCAGCCTTTGCGGGCATCGGGGCGACAGGCGAGCTATTCGACGTGGAATCCGGGCGGATCAGCGGGCGCTTCTGATCCCTATTGCGCAAGCAAACCGTTCAACGATTGCTGGTTTTGTCCGTGAAGCACGGTGCCGATGATCGATTGCACCAGGAAGGCAGATCCCTTTTCGGTCAGGTGGACCTGATCGCTCGCGGTAATATCCCCGGCAGTATCGCCGGTGCGGGTCAAACAGCCATCGGCGCTGCACATCGTGTCCCATACCGAGATGAACTCGGCGCCAAGCGGCACCAGCTTTTCCCGCAAGCGGGCGCCGGATGAATCGGCCGCGGCACGATCGGAGCGCTGCGGGATCAGGCGATGATGCAGCATGAAATAACGCAGCACTTCGTTCGGCAGGCCACGCTTCCACCATGGTACCGAACCGAGCACGATGACCCTGGCCTTGGTCTCATGCTTCAGGGCGGTCACGGTGTCGGCGACGCCGTCCAGATATCTGTCCCATGTGCTGTGCAGCAGGACAATTTCGGGCTGCAGGTCGCGGGCGATCGACAGGACCTTGTCGTTGATCGCGCGGCAATTGGGAACGCCGGCAACATCGGTGTGGAGCGCGGGAACGCATGAACTTGAGGTAAACTGGGCAATACCGAAGTCGTTGGTTTGTTGCGCCATCCGCAGCCCGGGCAACAGCGCGCCCGCCGTCGAATCTCCCCAGACGAAGATCAGCGGCCGCCGACCCTTGTCGACGCAACTGTCGGCAAAGCTTGTTTCGTGACTTAGATCGAGCAGGCACTCGTGAACGCGCCAGTTCGACGAATCGGTGCGTATGTCCGTCATCTCGCGAATTTCCGCCGGCAGCCTGAAATCGAATCCGCGTCCCTCCACGATGACGCCGCCAGCGCCGGCGACCGCAGCCATGCCCGAACACAGCGCCACAACCCTGGGCAGGGCCGGACGGCCAAATCGAAACGGAATTTCGATGGCGCGATAGGTCAACCACGCCAGCGCGAAACTCAGAGCTACGACGAGCCCGCGGTCGATCAGGGTGAGAGGGGCAAATTTGATGATTCCGAAAAATACCAGTAGCGGCCAATGCCAGAGATAGAGCGGATAGCTGATCAATCCGATTTCGACGAAGGCTTTGCCGGACAGGATATGCCGGCAGCCCCATGCCGTCGGCGCCGATAACAGCAGGACGCTGCCCAGAACCGGAAAAGTTGCCCGCCATCCCGGAAACGCGCTCTTTGAATCGAGAAGCGCGGCCGATACGGCAATCAGCAGGAAACCCGCGGTGGCGCGCCAGTTGCTGGCGGCCTTGGTTTGAGACAGGCGGCCGAAGCCGCACGCCAGGGCGCCGCCGGCCAGCAATTCCCACGCGCGGGTGAACGGCAGATAGAAGGTGGCTACCGGGTCAAAGCCGATCAACGCCACGTTGAGAGCGAATGAAGCGGCCCCGACCACCGCAGCCACGGCAAAAAAGCCCAGACGGAATCGCCGCGCCAATATCAGGACCAGCGGCCAGAACAGATAGAACTGTTCCTCGATGCCGAGCGACCACAGATGCAAAAGCGGTTTCTTGCCGGACTCGATGTCGAAATATCCCGACTGCAGCATCAGCGCGATGTTGGCGAAAAACGCCGCGCTGGCGAACACGTCGGCGCTCAATTGCGCATAGGCCGACGGCAGCATCCAGAGCCAGCCGAGCAGCAGCACTGCCAGAAGCACCGCAATAAGCGCCGGGAAAATCCGCCTGATCCGCCTGGTGTAAAAGCCGAGCAGGCTGAACCGCTTTTGACCAAGCTCGCGCACCACGATGCCGGTGATCAAAAATCCGGAAATCACGAAGAAAACGTCGACGCCGATGAAGCCGCCCGGTACCGCTTCGGGGAAAGCGTGAAAGAACACGACCAGCGTCACGGCGACGGCCCGAAGACCATCAATATCCGGCCGATATCGATCCGGGGGCTGCGACAATCAGGTTGATCCACGCGCCGCGCCGAACGCGCGGCGCATCATGAAAAATCCACCGGCCCCGTGGAGGTCGAAATCAGACCAGCGGCGGTACCGGCACTCGGGGCTTTCTTTAGCAGGTCTGCGCCGAGGGGCGAAAAGAGCGCCTTGCAACACGGCTCTCGGGGGCAAGAAACGCAACGCGAATCGCGCTTTTTCGAGGCCGCCGAAATGGCATCTGGCGACCTTGAAAAACTGCCAAAAAATCCTATTTAATCAGGTACTTGTTGACCAAGACTTTGCGCTAGGCGCAATTGGTCTTTCATGGCAGAAATAGCACAATCGGCACACTTCTCGCGTCGCTGATTCGAAGACATCCTCATAGGCTTCACATGACAGAACCTGCCCGGCAATCGATCGCCGAAACCGAGCGTTCCATTCCTGCCGAATATGGTGCGGAATCGATCAGGGTTCTGAAGGGGCTGGACGCGGTCCGCAAGCGGCCCGGCATGTATATCGGCGACACCGACGACGGCAGCGGCCTGCACCACATGGTCTATGAGGTCGTCGACAACGCCATCGACGAGGCTCTTGCAGGGTTTGCGACCTCGGTTGAGGTTGTTCTCAACGCCGACGGCTCCGTCACCGTGCGCGACGACGGCCGCGGAATTCCCGTCGATATTCATAAGGGCGAAGGCATTTCCGCAGCCGAGGTCATCATGACCCAGCTGCACGCGGGCGGAAAATTCGACCAGAATTCCTACAAGGTGTCTGGGGGATTACACGGCGTGGGCGTTTCCGTCGTCAACGCGCTGTCGAGCAAATTGCAGCTCAAGGTCTGGCGCGACGGCAGCGAGCATTTCATCGAGTTCGCCCATGGCGATGCGGTTGCGCCGCTGAAGGTGGTCGGCGATGCCAACGGCAAGCGCGGCACCGAGGTGACGTTCCTCGCCTCCAAGGAGACGTTCACCAACGTCGAGTATGATTTTGCTACGCTCGAGCATCGCCTGCGCGAGCTCGCCTTCCTCAATTCCGGCGTCAATATCGTCTTGTCCGACATGCGCCACGCCGTCGAGAAGCGCGAGGAGATGCATTACCAGGGCGGCGTCGAGGAATTCGTGAAGTATCTCGACCGCAACAAGAAGGCGATGGTGCCCGCGCCGATCATGGTCAATGCCGAGATGAACGGGATGGGCGTCGAGGCCGCGCTGTGGTGGAACGACAGCTACCACGAAAATGTGCTCTGCTTCACCAACAACATTCCGCAGCGTGACGGCGGCACTCATCTCGCCGGCTTCCGCGGGGCGTTGACCCGCCAGGTCAACTTCTATGCCGATGCCATGGCCAGGCGTGAAAAGATCGCGCTGACCGGCGACGACTGCCGCGAGGGCCTGACCGCCGTGCTTTCGGTGAAAGTCCCCGATCCGAAGTTTTCCTCGCAGACCAAGGACAAGCTGGTTTCCTCGGAAGTGCGGCCCGTGGTCGAGAACGTCATCAATGAGGCGCTTGCAGCCTGGTTCGAGGAACATCCCTCCGAAGCCAAGATCATCGTCGGCAAGGTCGTGGAGGCCGCCGCGGCGCGCGAAGCCGCCCGCAAGGCGCGCGAACTGACGCGGCGCAAGGGCGCACTCGACGTTGCCTCGCTGCCCGGCAAGCTCGCCGACTGCCAGGAGCGCGATCCCGCCAAATCCGAACTGTTCATCGTCGAGGGCGACAGCGCCGGCGGCAGCGCAAAGCAGGGGCGTAACCGCGAATTCCAGGCGGTGCTGCCGTTGCGCGGCAAGATTCTCAACGTCGAGCGTGCCCGCTTCGACAAGATGCTGAGCTCCGAGCAGATCGGCACGCTGATCACGGCGCTCGGCACCGGCATCGGCCGTGACGATTTCGACCTGTCGAAACTGCGTTATCACAAGATCATCGTGATGACCGACGCCGACGTCGACGGGGCGCATATCCGCACGCTGCTGTTGACGTTCTTCTTTCGCCAGATGCCGCAATTGATCGAGGCAGGCCATCTCTATATTGCGCAGCCGCCGCTCTACAAGGTCACGCGCGGCAAATCCGAACAATACCTCAAGGACGAGCGCGCGCTGGAGGATTATCTGATCGCAACCGGCCTCGAAGATTGCGTCTTCAGGCTGGCCTCGGGCGAGGAGCGCTCGGGCCGCGACCTGCAGGCGATGGTGGAAGACGCCCGCCTCATTCGCTCGACCCTCAACAATCTGCACAGCCGCTACAACCGCAAGGTGATCGAGCAGGCGGCGATAGCCGGCGTGCTCAGTCCCAACATCGTAGGCAGTGTGGAAACGGCGAACGCCGCTGGAGATTACATCGCCCGGCGACTCGATGCGCTGGCCGATGAGGTCGAGCGCGGGTGGAGCGGCCGTTTTTCCGAGGGCGATGGTTTCGTCTTCGAGCGCACGGTGCGCGGCGTGAAGGATGTTGCCATCATCGATGACGCGTTGCTCGGCTCTGCCGATGCGCGCAAGCTCGACGAATATGCCGTGAAACTGCAGGAGGCCTATCCTCGTCCCGGCCTGTTGCGCCGGAAGGATGCCGAGACAGTCATTCATGGTCCCGTCGGCCTGTTCGAGGCGGTGACCGAGTCGGGGCGCGAGGGCGTCAAGCTGCAGCGCTACAAAGGCCTCGGCGAGATGAACCCGGATCAGCTGTGGGAAACCACGCTCGACACCAACGAGCGCTCGCTGCTGCAGGTCAAGATCAAGGAAGTCGATGAGGCCGACGACATCTTCACCAAACTGATGGGCGACGTCGTCGAACCGCGTCGCGAATTCATCCAGGACAACTCGCTTTCTGCCAACGTCGACGTTTGACGTTGTGGTCCGAGGTCGGGGTCGCTTCCCTGACTCTGCCGCGCAAATCCCGACTCAATTTACACACAACCCTGACTCAACACCTTGCTACCGGGGGTGACCAGGTATTGTTACTGTCGGCGCGGTCAATCATTAACGCACCCTCGCATTTTATTGCTTTCATTTCGCGCGGGTGCGCTATGGGTGTCGCTTCAGCGCCCAGACTTTCTTGAGTTCGCACAGCTTTAGAAACAGCTTCGCCAATTGAGACATCATCGGGCCTGGCATCGGCCGTGGATAGACGAACTGCCCGTGTTTGCCGGGAAGATGGTTCATTCCCGACGACGGCCATGTGTCGACGTTGACCTCGGACACTATGGCCCAGGACTCCTTCTCGTCCGGGAGGCCAATGTAGCGCTTGGTCTGCAGGTCAAGCTTGACGCCCAGTTGGTCCTTGTCGGGAGTATCCGTCTGGATGCAGATGATGACGATATCGTTCCTCCCCGCGACGTAATTCGCGATGGTGCTCTTCGAGGCTTCATCGACTACGACAACGTTTTACAGAACCTCACCTTCCTCGAGCGGCAGAAGGATGCACGCCGGTCGTTCCTTCCCGTGTTCGATTCCTTCGGCGAATTCCCGCGGTCTCAAGTAGTCGTAGCGGAATACAAGGCCCGCCTTCGGCTCCGGATACTTATCGAGGTCCGAGGCCACCGGCGTCCTCAGGCTCCAGCAGGTCGGCTAGGCCCCCGCCGATCTCCACTTCGATATCAGGGTGGTTCTCCGCGATCTCGCGGATGCGCGCCAGCACGCTCTTCGGAAAGGAGTCGGGCGTGGCAACAATCGTGGCGCCCTTCAGTCTGACGTACTCCTCAAGCGACATCATCACGTAGCGCGGCTTGTCGTGGTAGCTGAGGAAGACTGGCTCGATCAGCGCCGCCTTCTGGATCTCGGCCGGATTCCGCTGAAGATCAGAAGATGCGAAAACTCTCATGGCACCGTCTCCTATTACCGCTCGAGCCATAATATGTAAAATACATATTATGTCAAGATCGGCTTCCGATGAACCTGTCGAAATTTCGGGCCCGTCGACAACCAACTGTCGATCGACATCGGCTGTTCGAACTCGCGGTCCAGACGGTGGCGAATGTGGAATCCACTCCACTGGCGCATTGCCGACGTAATAACGCTTTCATCCCTTTGTTTGAGCATGATCTCCGCGCAAACGCGCGTTTCGCGTTTGTCGCGAGGGAAAACCGGTTTCCACTTTTCCGGATCATGCTCTAACTTCGCACCCGTTCATCGCCTGAGGCTTCGCATGGCTGGTGTGGCCGATGAATTCGGTGACCGACGATGAGCCGTTTTTCGAACGGCAGCCAGCGGCACTTTGCCCGCCTGAGCGGCGTCTGGCCGAGCCTGGTGCGCCGCGCCTTCCTGATCTACATCCTTCATCCGCCGATCGTTGTCGGCATCGCACTGGCCTGGCGCGACGTCGCCGCGCCCGCGCTCGTTAAATTCCTCGTCACCGGTTCTCTTTCATGCGCAATTTGCTATCTCGTGGCCGGACTTGCGCTTCGTGTTCCAGTCGTCGCGCGGATTGTCTGATCGATCGTGGGCGTGCGGTCTTCGAGGTCGAACTGTCACGCTGAAACCTTTCCTGAGTGAGAAGCCATCATGGATGACGAAGTTTGGAGCCAAGGCAGCGTGCGGGCACCGATCCAGTACATCGTTGAGGGCGGTCATCGCCTGACCGGCACCATCGAGCCGTCCGGCAACAAGAACGCCGCGTTGCCGATCATTGCCGCAAGCCTTTTGACCGAACACAAGGTGACGCTCAATAACGTGCCGCGGATTCGCGACACCGAAACGCTGGTGGAACTGATCCGTTCGGTCGGCGCCGCGGCCGAATGGCGCTCGCGCAACACGCTCGAGATTCATGCGAAGCAAATCCGCGCCGCCGATCTCGATGCCGGGCTGTGCGCGCGGATACGCGCGTCCATCCTGCTCGCCGGACCGCTGCTGGCGCGTTGCGGCGGCGTTACTCTGCCGCCGCCTGGCGGCGACGTGATCGGAAGGCGGCGCCTCGATACCCACGTTCTCGCCTTCGAACAGCTCGGTGCAACCGTGACGGCGTCCGACCGGCTCGAATTCCGCAGCTCCGGCCTGAAAGCTGCCGATGTTTTTCTCGATGAGCCGAGCGTGACGGCAACCGAGAATGCGCTGATGGCGGCGGTTGCGGCCCATGGCACCACCCAGCTGCGCAACGCTGCTTCCGAGCCGCATGTGCAGGATCTGGCGCATTTCCTGGTTGCGCTCGGCGCCCGCATCGAGGGCATCGGCACCAACGCGATGGTCGTCCACGGCCCGGCAACGCTTGGTGCCGCAAGCCACGCGATCGGGCCGGATCACATCGAGGTCGGTTCCCTGATGGGCCTTGCCGCGGTAACCCGCTCGCCGCTGCGCATCGCGCGCGCCGGCGTCGAACATCTGCGCTCGATCAGGATGGGTTTTGAACGGCTCGGCATAATCTCCGAGGTGGAAGGCCCGGACCTCGTCGTGCCCGGCCAGCAAACGCTCAAAATCCAGGACGATTTTGGCGGTCACGTCCCCAAACTGGAGGACCAGCCCTGGCCGGCTTTCCCGGCCGATCTGATGTCGATCGCCGTCGTCACGGCAACCCAGTGCGACGGCGTAATCCTGATGTTCGAGAAGATGTTCGAATCCAGAATGTTCTTCGTCGACAAGTTGATCGCGATGGGCGGACGGATCGTCTTGTGCGACCCGCACCGGGCGATCGTGGCCGGTCCGAGCCGGCTCAAGGGCGCACTGATGTCCTCGCCCGATATTCGTGCCGGCATGGCCATGCTGCTTGCCGCGGCCTGCGCCGAGGGCGTCAGCACCATCAACAACGCCGATCAGATCGAACGCGGCTATGAGCGCATCGACGAGCGCCTCAACGCGCTCGGCGCCAAAATCACCCGCGTGCCGGGGCGAGGTGGCTAGGGCGTGTACCCGGGCGGCTTGCGCATGTG
>Ga0075029_100002514_pt1 | contig 10405 bp, 12 predicted proteins | sample LitLauG_LLR_2013_FD_71391 | JGI IMG/M metagenome (GOLD analysis project Ga0075029, IMG submission 71391) | Freshwater sediment microbial communities from North America - Little Laurel Run_MetaG_LLR_2013 | ecosystem: Environmental > Aquatic > Freshwater > Creek > Sediment | place: USA...
GCGCGAAGGTTAGCCAGCATCTGGCCTCGCCAGTCACCATGCATGCTGACGATGGCGTCGATCTGGTCAGATGCAGGCAGGTCGTCCATGCGCCTCCGTAGATGCCTCAGATCGCCACAGTGCCAATGCACGGTACCCCGCTCACAGAGACTTCCGATTCCAGCAGCGAAGATCCCTGGAGGGTTAGCGGCCGACCGTGTAGACCGCGTCGTCCTTCGACCGCAGGCCGCGAACGTAGGCGTCGGCGAAGCCGGTCTGACCGTAGGCCGGATCGGTACGCCGCCAGTCGTAGACGACGACCCGCTCGATGATCCGCCACTGGTCAGCACGCCGCTCGAACACGTCGATATAGCGCAGCCCAGCGGTCATATCGGTGAGCTGGCCCTCAGGGTCGGTGAACCGGTGGTGGGCAACCGCGTAGGTCTCGGCATGCGCCCGGCTCGAGTCGAGGTCGACATCGACGAGGATGTTTCCGAGGAAATGGCTGGTGCGCTCGAACCGGGCGAGCGCCGACTTGTTCCACTCCACGAAGTCGGCGGCGACGCCGAGGAAGGAGCCATGGTCGTCGGTGCCCTCGGGCCAGTAGCAGTCCGACAGGGCGTCGAAGTCGTAGCGGTCGACGGCGCGGCTGTAGGAAAGGATGACGCGCTCGATGGCTCGCTCCGCGATCAGCAACTCGAGGTCACGGGACATATTGGCCTCCTGTCGGGTCGGGCAGCCCTGGCGGACCGGTGCTCACATGCTCTCGCATCGTTCTGTCGCGGTCTCCTTCCCCTGAGCTCGTCACCACTGCGACGACGTCCCGACATCAACGTCGCGTACCGACAGGGATGCAAGCAGCACGTCAACCCCTAGCCGCCCGTATGCCGATCGGGGGCAGTCGGTCTGGCATCAGGGGCGGCTCGCATCCGCGTGTGGATAGTCAGCGCGGCGGGGTCGGCGTGCTTCGGTTCGGGCTGGCCGCGCACACGTTGAACACGAGTCCGTCGCGCTTGCGCGGGCTGTCAACCGCGATGTAGCCGATCAGCTGACCTCGAGGGTTCAGCAGGCGCCAAGAGGTCATGTTGGATCCGGTCGCGCCGCATGCGGCCTGGTTGTCGTAGTGCCCTGCAGGAGCCACTCTCACCGGCAAGTCTTCGCTGGTGAACTCATTCCCCACGCAGTCACTGACCACGACCACGTTCGTGGTGTCGTTGACGATCGACACTGTGCTGTAGTTCCAGGATCCGTAGGATCGACGGACCCGCATCCTGCCCGGTCGTCTGCGAGCTGCGCGGCCAGGAGCAGACCAAAGACAGCTGCCACCAAGACCACCGGGAAACTGATCGCTACCCGACGCCGATCCGCATCCGAAGCGACCAGCGCCTCGACCGCCACCCGGGTGGCGGTGGTGGCCACGACGGATCCGGCTGCCAACCTGGCCAGGCGACCACTCAGGCGGCGGCTGCGGCCACCCGGGAGGAACCCGCCACTCCTTGCTCAAAGAAGCCGAGCCTCCCCCGCATGTCCCCTTGGTTCGCCAACCGAAAGGTATGTCATCGGGTCCTGAGCGAGTCCTCGTCGCGCGAGGCGCCGATCAGTTGGCCCACGGTGGCGTGATGACTTCCCCATCGCGCGTGGTGGCGGTTAGACCGGGGGTGGTCGTGACCCAGGCCGACGCAGAATCAGTCCCGGTGTCGATCTGCAACTCCGATCGTGCGCCGACGAGGAGGACGTCGCCGGACACGAGGTCGGACCGTACCTGGTCCAGCGTGACTGTCAGGCGGCCAGCAAGGACCAGGAGCACCTCTTCGTGGTCGGGGCGGTGCGCTAAACCCACCGTCTGTGCTGGCACGTCAAGCCTCCACGCGCACAACTCACGTCCGCCGGATGCGGGTCGGACGTAGGACGAGAACCGGCTGCCGTGGATGTGGAATACCTCGGCGTCGCCGTGGGTGAAGACGGGCATAGGTCCTCCAAGTAGACAAGTTGATTGACTAACTGTCCTTGCAGGCACACTGTGTGTCAACCTCGCGTCATGACGACTGCGACGGACTGGCGTACAGCGACGGGAGTGCTCCGGCTGGCTACCCAACTCACCGACGGGATCCAGGAGGGCCTTCGCAGTCAAGGATTCGACGACGTTCGGCCGGCCTACGGCTTTGCTTTCGCCCGGATCAGCCAAGGGGACGCAACCATCGCCGACCTCGCACAGCACCTGGCGGTGACCAAACAGGCGGCTAGTCAGCTCGTGGTCCAGCTCGAGGAGCGCGGCTACGTCAGCAAACGACGCAGCCCCCGCGACGGCAGGTCACAGCTACTGGCGCTGACACCTCGCGGAGTCGCCTGTACTCGTGCAGCCGAGGCCGCCGCCGCGACCACGGTCGCGAAATGGCGGCGGACGCTGGGTGCCGCATCCGCGACCGAGTTGGACTACGCGCTCTCAGTCCTCGTCATTCCTGGTCCGCTTCGACCGGCCTGGTGAGGCATGAACCTGTCGCCTAATCCTGTCGATAGTCGCGACCACCGACAGGGTTCATCTGCGCCCACCCGACTGGCGGCTCATGCGATTCGGCCGGAGACTCGAAAGACTCCTGGCCAGCGATCCTGCTCTGCCGGTCTGGCCTCGTCGAGTACGGCACAACCGAGGTCTCCACATCTGGCCGAACTCATGGACGACCTTGAGCGGCTCGTGACGGGTTCAGCGCCTAGGCCACGCCTAGGCCCGAGAGCAACGGACGGGCTCGCCGAGGAGTCATGATCGAAGCCACAATTGCAGACACCGATCTGCGCCTCCTCTTGACGGCGACTGGCACCAAACTGCGCCGATCACGGGCGGGTCGTGCGACGCCGGCCGCCGTCATGGGGCGCACCCCGGGCCACCATCACTCCCCGAGCTGAGCGCCAGGACATGATGCTCTTCCACGAGGCTGCAGATAGTAGAGACCCGGCACTGGCGAACGAGCCGACTGAGAACACGGACAGGGCCGACCCCACACATCCGACGGAGAGAACGGAACCGACAGAGCCGATCGACAGCAGCGATCCCCTGCTGCCAATACACAGGAAGGAGTCCTCCGACCGGATGGACCAGCGCGACGAACCCATCTCGGCACTCTCCCACGGCGACTGCCTCCACACGAGCAGATCCGAGGGAACCGACAGCGTGCGTGCCTATCGGGTGCTGGCCGCTCGTTCTCGCCGGTGTGGAGCCCGTCGCCAGCCGCCTCCTTCTGGGAGGATTCGACGAATCACGGGCCTGCTTGATGAACCACCGGATCTAACAGTGGGGTCGGTCGGGTGGACTGGCTGAAGACGGCGACTCGAGAGGCCTCGATCACGGCTACGGACGCGGTACCGACACAGACGGCGATGGAAGGGGCTGGGTTCTACAACAAGCACTCGGCGGCGCAAGCGGCTGGAATCGACCGGATTCTGTCGTTGCTGGCGCGGGCAGCGATGGACGTGCCGATCGGCGACGAAACCCTTGTTCTCGCGGACTACGGGGCGTCGCAGGGCCGAAACTCCATGGCGCCCGATCAGCGCGCGGCCCACAAGGGCCGAGGTGTTGACCGTTACCGCGCTGAGCCGATGTGCCTGTAGCGTGCCGCACCCGGACCGTCCAGCATCCGTGATGCGAGGCTGAGGGCACTGCTGCACCTGCCGGCACGATCCTCCCCGAGTCGCATCACGAGTGGCAGTTCTTCGATCGCCCCGACTTCTCGGATGCCTCGATGAACCAATCGGCGCCCTCGACGCGAAACCGCAACACGGGTAGCTGTCTGCCGAATTCACGGCCTCATGGTTCACCCAGCACTGCCGTGGAGCCGATCACAACCGACTCCAGTCACACCAAGGAATGGACGCGCCCGACCAAGTGCGATGCCGGGGTGCCGCCGGGTGAGGGGCATCCAATGCCGCACCCTGTGGCGAACCGGACGGGACGGGGTGGGTCAACCGTTCGCGGCTTGAGCTTCTTGGCATTGAGCAAGGCCTGCGGTTCGGCGCCCGGCGCCGAGGTAGGCCAGCGGCCCGAAGGGCTGAACAACGAACGAGAGCACCCAGGCAAGCTTCGGCCCTCGCACGTCGGAAGCGGGCCTTCGCACAATGTCCCACAGAGCCACTGCCGTGATGACTGCTTCAACCGCCCCGGTGACGACGATCGTCCGCTGTTGTGTGGCGGACAGGTCACTCCACTTCTTCTTCGACCTTGCTGCCATACGCCGAACTCTACGCCGCGTCCGCTTCGCCCCGGCGGTCGGTGGGAGGGACGGCTGAGTCCCCATGCACCCCGCCGGACGGAGCAAACCGGACCTGGTAGCCGCTCGTCATCGCGAGTCATCACCATCAATACCAAGGCGAAGCGCCAGGCCCCCATGCGCCGGCCGACGCTCCAGCGCCCGTCCCTCGGGCCGTAGTACGCTGGCCCCTGGCCCAGGACCTCCAGGCGGCCTGCGTTTGACGTCGGTCGGCTGCAGTCCGGCACCGTCACCAGGGCTGATGACGTGTCCTGGCCTTACTCTCCGGGTCAGCCTGCGGCGAGCATCTTCTGCACGGCCTGCCTGGTAACGCCCATCTCGCGGCCGATGTCAGCTTGTGAGTACCCAGCGTCGATGAGGGCGGTGATCAGGACGCGGCGCCGGTGCGACAGCTGCAGGGCGAGCCGGTAGTGCTCCAGCGCAGCCGCCCGAACGTCGTTGAGCTCGTTGAATCTGTCGCGATCGTGGTCCGCTACCGGCTTCGCAGTCACAGAATCCATCCTGACAACCACGGTTGTCAGCGTCAACCCTTGCGTGGCCGCGTCGGCGGCGGCGCAGCGGCAGACTGGGGGCTCGCGGTCCCCGTCACCAGCGGTGACGTACGCGTGTGTGCCGACGGCGATCGTCACCGCGTCGGATGCCAGGCGGCCGCCAGGCCTCGCAGCATCGTTGAGCTTGACCGGCACGGGCTCAGTGGAGGGCAAGAAAGGCAGCTCGCAGGGGCACCGGCGGTGTCAGGCGATCCTTTGCATGTAAGCACCCGTAGTGGCGCTGAGCTGCGTCAGGGAGTTGCTTGAGGCGTTAGCGACCCACAGCACGTCTCCGACGACAAGGAGGGACTGGGGGTTGTTGAAGTTGTAGGGGCCGTTCGAGTTGCACATCATCCACTGGTAGGACGTGTCGACGGCTGTATAGGCGGTCACCATCGGCGAGCTTCCCGGTGGGCTGGCGACGTAGACCCGCAGGTCCCCCGACGCCACCGGGGCTGGGCCCGGTGCGGCCGCTGAGAAGACCCGCGACAGGGCGCCGGTTGCCGCCACGATGACCGTGATCTGGGAGTCTGTGGTGTCGGCCACCCACAGCTTTGACCCGTCGAATGCGATCCCGGAGGGGCCCTGGAACTGGTAGCTGGAGCTGGTGAGCGTCCTGATCCAGGCGCCGCTGGTCGCATCGAACTCAGTCACCGAGTTTCCGACGCTGTTGGTGACCCATGCCTGGCTACCGGCGACCACGATCTGGGACGGATGGTTGAACCCGTACGTCGCCCCTGCGATCTTGCGCACGACCGCCCCGGTGGCGGCATCCACCTGTGTGACGGAGCCACCCGCGTTGAGGACAAGCAGGTTCGTGCCGTAGACGGCCAGCGATGTGGGCGAGGAGAAGCCGTACGTCGCACCTGCTAGGACGTGGACCAGCCGGCCGGTCCTGGCGTCGATCTCACTGACCGATCCGGAGGCGTTGGCGACAAACAGGTCGACGCCGTAGCCGACGACTGCCGTGGGGGTGCTGAAGCCGGTGATGGTCCGCACCCAGACACCGGTTGCCGCATTCAGCTCCGTGACGGAGTTCCCGCGCCGGTTGGCGACGAACAGGTTGCCGCCGCTGGCGGCCATTGCCGTCGGCTGGGAGAACGCGTACCCGGCGATCGGGTGGGTGACGGCGAACTGATTGACCGAGGTGTCACCGGGAGCGGCCATCGCCCCTGAGGCGGTCACGAAACCGACGAGCACGGTCGCGGTCAGCCCCACCGCGGCCAGCTGTGCTGAGCGTCGCCGTGGTCTGTCTCGAAGCGCGCGCACTGTTCGCCTCCCGATCGCCGGCTCGGGTTCTGCTTGCCCGCGCCAGGTCGACAGCTTCCCGACTCTCGGGTCACCTGGTGTCGCGCCGACTATCAGCGGGACCCTCCAGATATCGGCACTCCGCTGGCGGCTCTGCAGCCACAGCCTGCGGCCATCCGGGTGAACGCTCAGCCGCGACTGCTCACAGCGAACAGCTGCGCCGGCGCCCGGGGCACCGGTGCTGGACCTGTCCGCCGACCGCGGTCCGCGAGGACCGTGATGCGCAGCGGACCGTCGGACCGTCGCACCGGCCTTGGCGCGGCGCCCCGCCAACCCGCGGGGGCCAGCCGGTGCGAGCCTGGCCAAAGGCTGGGGCACCCCATGTCGCCGGGTCCGCGAGCACTGACGCACGGGGCCAGCCGTACGGCGAGCCACAGATGCAGGTCGTGCGCCGCGTCGCGCCCGACCCGCTGGCCGTGGCGTGGGCAGGGGGAAACCCGACGTACATTTGTGAGGAGCTGCATTGGTGAGTGCCCCTGAACCCTCGGTCATGGAGTCCAGTGCGTGACCGAGGAGTGCCCTTTGTGCTGAACAACATCAACGATTTCGGCGGACGCGCCGCGACATCCGTCACACCCGCGTCGGCAGCCGGCGCCGGAAGCCCGGCATCTAGTGGCACGCTCACCACGACGGCTGACCGCCGGTCCAGCTCCCGGTTGTACGACCCGGATGGCAGTTACGACGGGCAGATGCCCTTTCCGTCGACTGCCGACCGGGTGACGACGACCGCGTGGCGGCTTCAGGTCGCTACCACCGTGATCTTGGTCGCGGGCCCTGTGGTCGCGGTCGGAGTCGGGGCTTGGCTGGCCTGGGGGCACGGGATCTCCTGGCTGGACATGATCCTCGGGGCGGTCCTCTACACCGTCACCGGGCTCGGCGTAACGGTCGGCTACCACCGGATGCTGACGCACCGCAGCTTCACCGCGACGCCCTGGCTACGTGTCACGTTGGCGGCTGCGGGCGCCATGGCCTTCGAGGGTGACCCCATCGGCTGGGTCGCGGGCCACCGCCGTCACCACGCGTTCACCGACCGCCCCGGCGACCCGCACTCCCCCTACCGCTTCGGCATCGGCCCCATCGCCCAGATCCGCGGGCTGCTGGACGCGCACATGGGTTGGCTGCTGCGCAACGACCCGACTCCGCCCGAGCGGTGGGCGCCCGACCTGCTGGCAGACCGCGGAATCAGCGGTGTGGCGCGCCTGTTCCCGGCGCTGTCGGTGTCCTCCCTGGCGCTGCCCTTCGGGCTTGGGTGGGTGATCTCCGGCTCTTTCGTCGGCGGTCTGACGGCACTGTTGTGGGCCGGGGTCGTCCGGGTCGCCTTGTTCCAGCACGTGTCGTGGAGCGTCAACTCGCTGTGCCACGTGCTCGGCAGCCGTCCGTTCAAGACCCGGCCCCACGACCGGGCTACCAACCTGTGGCCGTTGGCCGTGCCGTCCTTCGGGGAGGCCTGGCACAACGCGCACCACGCCGATCCGACCTGCGCCCGGCATGGTGTCGAGCCTGGCCAACTGGATCTGTCGGCTGAGCTCATCCGGCTGATGGAACGCGCCGGATGGGTCAGCGAGGTCCACTGGCCGACTGCCCCAAGGCTGGCTGCCCTGCGCAGGTGACCAACGGCGCCGGGGCATAGGCGGGCTTGGCCCGCGGGTGTCCGGGGACAACGTCGCGGTTCCGTCCGTGGAGCTGACGCTTCCCCGGACCCCGGACCCCGGACCCCAGATCCGGGCGACGGCAGCGGACGTGACCGCTGGCTCTGGTAGTCGTCGGTCGCTGGCCCGGGGCGCGGGTCGGGCGTGTGCTGCGCGACGCGGACCTGACCGCCTCTGACCCGGTGCGCCGCCGCAGCGCTCCCCGCGCATACGCTTGTGGTGTGTCACGCATCCTGGTGGTCGAGGACGACGAGCCGATCGGGCGGCTTCTCGAGTCAGGCTTACGGGCCAACGGGTACGAGGTGACGTGGGAGCGAACCGCACTGGGGGCGTTGCGCAGCTCGGTGACCACCGGCTTCGACCTGATCATGCTCGACCTGGGGCTACCCGACCTCGACGGTGTGGAGCTCAGCCGCGAGCTGCGGTTGACCCAGCCGGCCACGGTGATCGTGATGCTGACTGCCCGCCGCGACGAGATCGACGTGGTAGCGGGGCTGGAGAGCGGGGCCGACGACTACCTGACCAAGCCGTTCGGCATGGTCGAGCTGCTGGCCAGGGTTCGGGCGCACCTTCGCCGCACCGCCCCGATCGACGACCGTACCTCCCCGGTGAGGCTGGGGTCTCTGCGCGTGGACTTCGCGGCTCGCACCTGCAAGGTGGGTGAGGTCGAGGTCCCTCTGCGTACCAAGGAGTTCGACCTTCTTGCCCGGCTGGCCCGCGACCCGGGGACAGCGCTAACCCGGGAGCAGCTCATGTCGGACGTCTGGGACGAGAACTGGTTCGGGTCCACCAAGACTCTGGACGTCCACATCGCCGCGCTGCGCCGCAAGCTCGGCGCTGCTACAAGTGACGACGCCGCGGCGCCGACCATCACCACGCTGCGCGGACACGGATACCGACTCGAGAGTGCCTGACCGCGACGTCCCCGGGTCCGGGCGGATTCGCTGCCGAGGCCGGGCGGCTCCGGGCGGTCAAGCGAAGCGGATCACTGAGGCGGCACCGACCACCAGGCAGTAGATCGCGAACGGGGTCAGGGTGCGCGTCTTGAACCAGCGCACCAGGAACTTCGCGGAGAAGAATGCCGCGACAAACGCAGCGGCGCTGCCGGCCAGGACCTGTCCGTGGATGCCGTCTCCGAGCGGGCCGGTCAAGTCCGGGACCTTGTAGACACCGGCGGCGAAGATGACCGGAGTGGCCAGCAGGAAGGAAAATCGCACCGCCTCCTCGTGCGAAAGTCCCCTCAGCAGCCCGCCGACCATCGTGATGCCGGAGCGGGAGATGCCGGCGAACAGGGCACCGATCTGCAGTGAGCCGATCCAGAGGGCGTCCACCGGACGGACGTTGTTGACGATGTCGTCGTCGGTGTCGGCGGCGTCCAGCTGGGCGTCGCTGACTCCGGGTGCCCGCCGCCGCAGTCGCTCACCGGCCAGCAGGATCACACCGTTGATCATCAGGAAGATGCTGGCGGCCAGCGGCTTGGCGAACACCGTCCGCAGCAGGTGCTCGAGCACTACGCCGGCGATCCCGACCGGGATGGTTGCGATGATGATGAGCCAGGCCAGCCGTTCGTAGACCGTCTCGACGCTGCGGTTCCTGATCGAAGTGATGAACCCCTTGACGATGGCGACCCAGTCACGGCGGAACAAGATCAGCAGTGCCAGCGCCGTCGCGACGTGCAGTCCGACGATGAAGGCCAGATAGGGCGACTCCGGAGAGGACTCCTGGGTGACCAGCGTCTGCCAGCTGCCGCCCAGCCACGCCGGCACCAGCACCGAGTGGCCCAGACTTGAGATCGGGAACAGTTCGGTGATCCCCTGCACCAGGCCGATGACGATCGCCTGAAGGAAACTGAGATGGTTCATCGAGTGTCTCGGGGTCCTGTCATCGGAGGCTCGGGCACACAAGTACATCAGGACCATAGGTTGGGACGGGCCAGTACCCTCCACACCGAAGGTAAACGCCAGGTAAAGTCCCGAGGGGCGGGTTGTGCGCCAGCGCATCGTGTCGGTCGCCATGCGGGTGACCGCCGTGGCCATCATCTTGTTCGCGTTGCCGTCGGCCGCGGCGGTGTACCTGTTCTTCTTGTCCGACGAGCGCGCCGAGCTCGAGCGCGCGGCGGTCGTGGCGGCCGCCTCGGTCGGCCCGAACTATGTCGAGGGCGAGCCCCTGCGTCTGCCTGACTCGGAGCGGGACATCACCTTGGGTCTGTACAACCCGAGCGGGCGCCGTGTCGCCGGTCAGGGGCCGCTGGACGGCGGTCCCCAGGTCGCACAGTCACAGCAGGGCCGTCCGGTGCAGGGCAATGGTCCCGGGGGGCTCGTCGAGACCATCCCGGTCTACTCCGGTGACCAGGTGATCGCGGTGATCCGGGCCTCGACGCCGTTGTGGTCGCTGTGGTCCAGGGTCCTGGCGACGTGGGCGGCCATGGTGGGGCTGGCTGCGGTTGCGGTTGCCTCCGGCGTGGTCGTCGCGCGAAGGCAGGCTCGGCTGCTCGCAACCCCTCTGCAGTCGGTGGCCTCGGCGGCCCACTCCCTCGGGGAGGGGGACTTCTCGGCCCGGGCACAAGGCAGCGACGTTCCTGAGATCGACCAGACAGCACAGGCCCTCAATGTCACTGCGCAGCGGCTCGGGGCTCTGCTGGAGCGGGAGCGGTCGTTCACCGCCAACGCCTCGCACCAGC
>Ga0075029_100002519_pt1 | contig 10391 bp, 4 predicted proteins | sample LitLauG_LLR_2013_FD_71391 | JGI IMG/M metagenome (GOLD analysis project Ga0075029, IMG submission 71391) | Freshwater sediment microbial communities from North America - Little Laurel Run_MetaG_LLR_2013 | ecosystem: Environmental > Aquatic > Freshwater > Creek > Sediment | place: USA...
GAGGGGGTATTGCAGATTGCAAAGACGGGACATGAATGTCCCGTCTCCAGGTGTTTCTTCGCTGATAATAAAGGAGTTAATTGATCTTGGCGGGACATTTTTGTCCCGTTCCGGGCTTCTTGAGAAAGACGCGTGTGGGAGAGGAGCTCCCGAGATTCAGAGTAGCACATGGGTCCAAGGAGTCGGTGGGCAGAAGGGCTGTAAGCGGTTGAAAGGACAGAGAAAGTTTTGTCGGATTCTCGTGTGATCATGAGATCGTACCATGTGCAGAACGAAAGCGTGGGGGGATGTCGATGGAGTGGCCCAGCACGGAAGCGTTGCTTCCAGTATGTTGCTTCCAGTAGACGTAACTCAACACAGCCAGCGGGGCGTGCGGGGCGTGGTTGGCCTCATCCTCGAATTGAATGTTCTTCCGAATAGCGGCTGAACCCCAGACCGGAGAAGAAGTTCCCGCTTACCATCTCGACCAGGCAGGCACTGGCCCGCGCTCGGAAGGGCGATTCTGATCAACTCCAGCATCAGACTGAGGCGGTTGGTGTAATGTATCCTTAGGTGGGTCTGGGAAACCCAGAATAAAAATCCCGGATGAAAAGTATGAAGTCGTATTTGTTCGTTATCGGTTGCAATCTTGTGAGCTTGTGTCCACATGCTTGCGCTGCTGACCTTCCCTTTGGTCAGTCACAGACCGGTACGATCAGTTCGGCGGCACAGAGCAACAGCTACACCTTTCTCGGCGGCGCCGGCGACGTCGTCGACTTTACCCTGGTGGTTACAAGCGGCAGTCTCGTCCCGAAAATCCGGCTTTACAATCCCAATGGAACGCAGCTCAGCTCTAATTATAGCGGCAATCCCTTTGGCTGCAGCGGTTCTACCCTAGAGATGAATACGGTCCAGCTTCCTGCGGCCGGCACCTATACCGTGCTGGTCGGCGACTGCCTTGACACGAACACCGGCAACTACGCACTCTACGCGCAGCGGACAAACAATCCGACAGGGGCTGCTGACCTTCCCTTTGGTCAGTCACAGACCGGTACGATCAGTTCGGCGGCACAGAGCAATAGCTATACCTTCAGCGCAAACGCGAACGACGTCGTCGACTTTACCCTGGTGGTTACAAGCGGCAGTCTCGTCCCGAAAATCCGGCTTTACAATCCCAATGGAACACAGCTCAACTCTAATTACAGCGGCAATCCCTTTGGCTGCAGCGGTTCTACTCTAGAGATGAATACGGTCCAGCTTCCGGCGACCGGCACCTATACCGTTCTGGTCGGCGACTGCTCAGACACGAAAACCGGCAACTACGAGATTTACACGCAGCGGACGGACAGTCCGACCGGGCCCGTTGGCCTTCTCTTCGGTCAGGTACAGGCTGGTTCGATCAGTTCATTGACACAAAGCAACACCTACACCTTCAGCGCAAACGCGAACGACGACGTCGACTTTACCCTGGTGGTTACAAGCGGCAGTCTCGTCCCGAAAATCCGGCTTTACAATCCCAATGGAACGCAGCTCAGCTCTAATTACAGCGGCAATCCCTTTGGCTGCAGCGGTTCTACCCTAGAGATGAATACGGTCCAGCTTGCGGCGACCGGCACCTATACCGTGCTGGTCGGCGACTGCTCAGACACGAAAACCGGCAACTACGAGATTTACACACAGCGGACGAACAACCCGACCGGGGCCGCGAATCTCCCCTTTGCTCAGGTACAGATCGGGCTGCTGGGTTCGGTGGCAGGGAACAACAGCTATACCTTCAGCGCAAGCGCGAACGACGTCGTCGACTTTACCCTGGTGGTTACAAGCGGCAGTCTCGTCCCGAAAATCCGGCTTTACAATCCCAATGGAACGCAGCTCAGCTCTAATTACGGCGGCAATCCCTTTGGCTGCAGCGGTTCTACCCTGGAGATGAATACGGTCCAGCTTCCTGCGACCGGCACGTACACTGTGCTGGTCGGCGACTGCGGCGACACGAACACTGGCAACTACGCGATTTACATGCAGCGGACCAACAACCCGATCGCGCCTATAGGACTTCTCTTTGGTCAGGTGCAGACCGGTACGGTCGGCTCGGCGGCCCAGAGCAACAGCTACACCTTTCTCGGCAGCGCCGGCGATGTCGTCGACTTTACCCTGGTGGTTACAAGCGGCAGTCTCGTCCCGAAAATCCGGCTTTACAATCCCAATGGAACGCAGCTCAGCTCTAATTACAGCGGCAATCCTTTTGGCTGTAGTGGTTCTACCGTAGAAATCAATTCGGTCAAACTTACGCAGAGTGGCGTGTATACCACGCTCCTCGGCGACTGCTCAGACACGAAAACCGGCAACTACAACCTCTCGTCTCAATGTTTTGGCGTCTGCTCCCTGCCGCTGCCTGCGCCGACGCTCACCTCGCTGTCGCCAACCAGCGCCTCGGCGGGCGGCAGCGGCTTTACCCTGACGGTGAACGGCTCCAATTTCGTTTCCGGTCCAGACTCGCTGGTGTACTGGAACGGTAGCAGCCGGATCACGACTTACGTCAGCTCCACTCAGCTTACGGTGGCCGTTCTGGCATCGGATATTGCCACGCCGGGCACATTCCCGGTCACGGTGCTGAACCCAAACCCTCTGATTGGACCATCGAATGCAATCACGTTCACCGTAACCAATCCGGTGGCGGGACAGCCTCTCCAGATCACCACAACTAGCCTTCAGAACGCATCGAGCGGCGCGCCGTATAGCACCACGCTCGCGGCCAAAGGAGGAAGCGGTACCGGCTATAAATGGTCGCTTTCATCGGGATTGTTGCCTTCCGGCTTTACCCTTAGTTCCGCCGGCGTCTTGAGTTCCACGGGAAGCCCGGCCGCCCCACCGAACGCTTATGGCTTCACGGTTCAGATTACGGACTCTGCCGGCAATCTCGCGACGCAGGCGCTCATCCTGGTGATCATTTGCGCACAGGGCTGTAGTCAAAGGCCACTACTCTCGTTACCAAGCGCAGTCCCATCGACCTTTGCGTATGCGGGCGGCACGGTGACTCTGTCCGTGGCTATCCAGGATGCAGGTGCGGGCGGTATCCAGATAGCGGCGGCGAAGGTGCAACTCCCCGACGGCACGACGACCTCGGTGCCGCTCGTTCTCGCAGCCGGAAGCGCGACCAACGGAACCTGGCGGGGCCAGTATACGCTGCCAACTAACTTTGGCCAGGCAAGCCAGGTCTACAACGCGTCCTTTTCGGCGCTGGATGACATGGGAAATTTGGGACAGACTCCCCCGGTCCCAATCACCGTTGCGGCGCCAGGGCCTTCCGATCCTTCGATTCAACTGACGTCGGTCCCTCCTTTTGGAAGTTCCAGTGTACTTTCGGGGCGAGTGACCAATGTCTCGCCACAGATCTATCAGATCGCGATCCTGATTTTTATAGAGGGCCTCGGCTGGTATTCGAAGCCCTACTGCTCACCGCTATACACGACGATTAACCCGGATGGGACTTGGTCCGCCAGCGTCACTACGGGAGGTGTGGATAATACCGCTACTCAAATCGTTGCTTACCTTGTTTCCTCTGGGACGTCGTCTTATACCTGTGTGGCCGCCGGCGGGGGGTTACCAGCCAGCCTGGAGAGCGTGGCTGTTGCAAAGGTGCTGTCGACTCGGACAGACCCTAACCTTAGCGTGCTCCAGTTTGCGGGTATGAGCTGGTGGGTGAAATCGAACACCGTGCCTCTCGGGCCGGGGATGACGAACTTTTCAAGTGTCGTCAACAATCCGTTTGTTGATGGATTGGGACGTTTGCACCTCGAACTCATCCAGGTGGGCGAAAAGTGGTATGGCGCGGAAGTTGTTTCCAACGCAGTCTTGGGGAGCGGCAGATTCTCGTTTCAGTTGGATACCGATGAAACAGGGCTCGATCCGAATGTCGTGCTTGGACTGTTTACATGGAGCAATGACACAGCATTTGCGAACCGCGAAATTGATGTGGAGTTGAGCCGGTTCGGCAACCCGAACGACACAAACAACGCGCAGTTTGTCGTGCAACCTTTTGAAACGCCAGGTAACCTGCTGCGCTTTCTAGTGCCCAGTGGAACGGTCCCTTCATCCTATAGCTTCCTATGGTACCCGCGTTCGGTGAGTTTCGAAGCTGCTCAGGGGTCCGGCGCAGATCCTGCAAATCCCCAATCGGTGATAAAGCAATGGACGAACTCCCAGGACGTGCCGCAGCCCGGAAATCAGAATGTGCGAATGAACCTTTGGCTATATAATGCCACTGCTCCGGCAAATGGCCAGCCGGTTGAAGTGATCATTCACAGTTTTCAATTCAACCCGCTCACGGTGACCGCGGACTCGGTGTCTCCGGGCAGCGGAGCCGGAGCCACTCAGACATTTACCGTGCATTATTCGGATTCCGCAGGCGTCGCCGACTTGAACGGCGCTCAGGTGTGGTTTAGCCCGAACGCGCCGCTCTCGCCCGGCCAGAGAGCGAATTCCTGCCTGGTGTTCTACTCTCCGGCTGGAAATCAGTTATATTTGGAGAACGATGCCGGAACCGGATGGCTTGGGCCGGCGCCGGTAGGTGGCTATGTGCCGCTGAATAACAGCCAGTGCAGTGTTAATGCGCAATCGGCCAGCGTTGTTTCGAACTCAAATCAGTTGACGCTCGGCCTTCCCGTGACCTTCTTCCCCGGATTCGGGGGCACGACAAATGTTTATGCATATGCGTCCGGTGCGACCGTCGCAAGCGGCTGGCAGACTCGGGGCACGTGGACGATACCCAGCGCTCCATCATCTTCGAGTGTGAACATCACATCTGTGGGGAACGGTGCCTCATTTGACCAGTCTTTCACGCCCGGAATGCTGATGAGCGTCTTCGGAACGGGCCTGTCTTCTGGCAATCCTCAAACTGTCACAACTACACCGTTGCCGCTGACCTCATTGAGTGGTACCTCGGTCACCATCAATGGAATTTCAGCTCCGCTGATGTATATCTCAGCGACTCAAATCAATCTGCAAATCCCGTACGAGGTATCGGGAGGCACCGCCGTCCTGACCGTCAACGCTGGCGGGCAGAGCGGGTCTATCAGCTTCACCATTCAAGCTGCGGCCCCAGGTATTTTCGTGGATTCGCAAAACGGACATATCGTACCGAACGAGTCAGCCACTGCCGGTTCCACCATCGGGTTCTTCTTAACGGGTGCGGGGCAAGTGACTCCCTCGGAGGCCACCGGAAACGTACCAGCCGCAGGGACCACACCCGTTCCCAACCTCCCCCTCACGATGACTGTTGGTGGTGTCCCAGTGACGCCGGTGTATGTTGGAATTCCGGATTGGTCAGTCGGGGTGCTTCAAATCAATTTCACTGTGCCCGCGACTTTGTCTGCCGGAACTTATCCGGTTGTGGTAACAATCGGCCGGGTTTCCAGCCGCGCGGCTCTGCTAACCGTTGAGAATGGCTCTCCCGTGATTTCCGTCACGCCCGCAGTGCTGAACTTCCAGAGCCAGCAAGGTTCCACTGCGCAACCGCAGTCGCTTCAGATCGGCGGTACCGCAGGTAACGCGTGGCAGGCAACGGCGGCAACATCCTCGGGCGGGGGCTGGTTGAGCGTGTCGCCGGGAGCGGGACAGATACCAGCTTCGGTCACGGCTAATGTTAGTTCCGCTAGTCTGACGCCCGGGACTTATCAGGGGAGCATTATCATTCAGGCGCCGGCGGCCACGCCTTCGTCTACCACGATCAGCGTAACGCTGACGGTAACTGCGGCGAAGTTGGCTCAGACAATCACTTTCGGGGCGCTGAGCAATCAGGTGTTAGGAACGCCCCCATTCACCCTTAGCGCGACGGCGAGTTCCGGCTTGGCTGTAACATTTGCTTCGAACACGACGGCCGTCTGCACGGCTTCCGGGATCACTGTCACGCTGGTCGCCGCAGGCACGTGCTCTATCACGGCGGGCCAACCCGGCAACGCCATCTACGCGCCGGCAACCTCGGTTACGCAATCCTTCACTGTTACTAACCCTCCGCCAAGCGCGCCCCTTAGCTTGTGCGCTGCGCCGGCGACGCTCCCCAAAGGTCTGGGGTTAGGGAGCTATTCGCCAGCGCTTTGCTTTCAATACAGCGAACTAGGGGCCCAGACATACACGCTTTCAGTCTGGCTCTTAGAGACACAAACCGGGAACTACGACTGTGCTAGTACGCAATGGTGCCAGGCGACATTTACGATTGACAATACTGGTGGACATAACTCAGCGGGCCAACTTGTCGTCGTTCGCAATATGGATGTGTTCTCCTACAACGGATTCCTTTGGGTTGCGCGGATGAACGGGGCGGAAGCTCAGCAGCCAGCTAGCGTGACCACGAAGCCGCCACCGATATTGAATCCCATCGGCGACCGGACGGTTACGGCGGGCCAAAATCTGGCGTTTGTAGTGTCCGCCTCCGATCCGAACGGCTACTCTCTCAGTTTTCAAGCGCAGGGTGTGCCGTTAACGCAAGGGCTGCCGCCGGGCGCTAGCTTCGATACAACGACAGGAAAGTTTAGCTGGCCGTCTCCCGTTTCGGGCACTTATCAGATTTTGTTTAATGTTGTTGAATCCACAGCGTCTCCGCTCAATGACTCCGAACTGGTTACGATCACGGTTCGCTAAAACGACCCGCGCGGTGGGTGGAATGTTTTGCTTATGACCGGGCAGGCCGGCTGTGGCGTGGCCAAACGGAGCCGACCTGGATCCCGACGTACTCTATAGACGACTCACTGGGACGCCAATTCCGGAAGAGGCGGATGTCCATCCTCTGAGTTAGCGAGGTCTCCAGGCGTTGAACGGCGCCCGGAGATTTCTCGGGAGCCGTCCAAAGGAACGCGTAGGGGACCGGCCGACTTCGACGCCTTGGGTTGTTTCGCGTCCACGCCGCTATTTGGGCGGCTGACCAAATAACGGCAGTTCCTTTCCCGCCAGCCTCAACCAAGCAAACCAGTTACGCCGCATCGTTTGGCCATCCGTATGCATCTCTCCAACCAGGGAGACACCTCAAAAATGCACGTGCGGGTTGTGGTTCTGCTGTCGTTCGCCGGAGCGGTCCTGGCGCAGGATGCGGCTCCGGTGAAGCTCACGCTACGCGATGCGGTGGGGCTCGCTCTCAAGCAGAACCCTCAGGTGATTCTGGCCAACCTTGGCGTGGCGCAGAGCGAACAGGATCGCGCTCTGGCCCGCTCCGGTTTGCTGCCGCAAGCCGACGCCCGAGCGTCCGAGACGGTCAACCGGGTCAACCTGGAATCGGCCATCGGCTTCAAGTTTCCCGGATTCGCCCAGCACGTCGGACCTTATTGGGTGAACCAGGGTGGCGTGGGTTTCAACGCGCCGATCTTCGATCTGACATTGTGGCGCCGCTACCGTTCTTCTCAGATCGGCATCGAGTCTTCGCGCGCCCAGGAAACCAGCGTGCGCGAGGAGAGCGTGCTCCTGGTGGTTTCGCAGTACCTGGGCAGCCAGCGCGCCGCGGCCGATGTGCAGGCAGCGCAGTCGCGTGTGGATCTGGCGCAAGCGCTCTACGACCAGGCGGCCGACCTGCAAAAAAACGGAGTGGGGACGGGTATCGACACGCTGCGCGCCAACGTACAACTGCAGAATGAAAAACAGCGGCTGATCGTGGCGCGCACGCAGTTGGAGACCTCCCTCTACGGGTTGGCACGCCTGCTTAATCTGGACCCGCAGAAGAAGATCGAGTTGGCCGACCAGGCAGTCTTCTTCGAAACGCCCGAGGTGTCCCCGGATCAAACCCTGGAACGCGCCTATCAAACCCGCCCCGAGTTGCGGCAAATCGCCTCGCTCGAACAGCGGGCGGCCATCGAGTTGAAATCGGCCGGCGATGCGCGGTTACCCAAAGTCTCCGCTACCGGGTTTTGGGCGGAGCAGGGAGTCACGGGCAGCAATATGATTCCCGTATATCAATACCAGTTCAACCTGGAGGTGCCGGTATTCACGGGAGGCCGGATCGATGCCGAACGCAGCAAGGCCGAAATCGCCATCCGCCAACTCCGCCAGCAGGAGCAGGAAGCGCGCAACCGCATCGCCTTGGAAGTGAAGACCGCGTTGGCGCAGGTGGAGTCGGCGCGCAGTGAAGTCACCGTCGCCAGGTTGGGCGTCGACCTGGCGCAGCAGGAAGTGACGCAAGCGCGGGACCGGTTCCAGGCCGGCGTGGCCAACAACATCGAAATCGTCACGGCCCAGGACGAATTGGCGCGCGCCAACGATAACCAGATCGGGGCGCTCTACCGGTACAACCAGTCGCGGGCCGACCTGGCTCGGTCGGTGGGCCAGATGGAGGCGCTCTACGGAAAATAGTTGGCTGCGCGGGCCTGGAGGCCCACGCCACGTCAATCCGTGGATCATCGCGCTGACGGTGATGCTGGCCACGTTCATGGAAGTGCTGGATACCAGCGTGGCCAACGTTTCGCTGCCGCACATCGCGGGAAGCCTCTCGGCCAGCACGGATGAATCCACTTGGGTGCTCACCTCGTACCTGGTCTCAAACGCCATCATCCTGCCGATGGGCGGATGGTTTTCCATGCTGTTTGGGCGCAAACGCTTCTACATGATCTGCGTCGCCCTGTTTACCGTCAGTTCGTTTCTGTGCGGCCTAGCTCCGACTCTTGGTCTGCTGATCGTCTGCCGGGTGATGCAGGGAATTGGCGGCGGCGCATTGCAGCCCATCTCGCAAGCCATTCTGGTGGAAAGCTTCCCGCGCGAGAAGCAGGGCATGGCCATGGCGGTATACGGGATGGGCGTAGTGGTGGCCCCCGTGGTCGGGCCAACCCTGGGAGGTTGGATTACGGACAACTACAGTTGGCGCTGGATCTTCCTGATCAACATTCCCGTCGGGATTCTTTCGCTGCTGCTGACCTCGCTGCTGATTGCCGACCCTCCTTACCTTCTGCGCCGCGGCTTCAAGGACGGCTTGAAAATCGACTACGTCGGGTTCAGCCTGCTGGCGCTCGGTCTGGGCTCGCTCGAAGTGGTCCTCGATGAAGGGCAGCGCGAGGACTGGTTCTCCTCGCACTTCATCGTAACGTTCGCGCTGATCATGGCGGTGTGCCTGATCGCGGTAGTGTTTTGGGAGTTGCGCCAGAAGCAGCCGGTGATCGATTTTCGCATCCTCAAGGAACGCAACTACATGCTGGCCACGGTATCCATGCTGCTGTTGGGTTTCGTGCTGTACGGGAGCACCACGCTGCTGCCGCTGTTTCTGCAGACGCTGCTCGGGTATACGGCGCTGCTCAGCGGGCTGGTGCTCTCTCCCGGCGGCATCGCGATCTGCATGCTCATGCCGCTGGTGGGTTTTCTGGTCCACCGTTACGAGGCTCGTTGGCTGGTGGTTCTGGGAGTGCTCATTTCCGCGAGCGGCCTGTTGGCGATGTCGAGGTTCACGCTGGAGATCGACTACCGAACGGCGGTGTGGGGCCGTATCGTGCAGAGCTTGGGACTGGCGTTTCTCTTCGTGCCGATCAGCACGGTGGCCTTCACCCTGATTCCCAAAGAACGAATCAACTATGCCACCGGCCTCTTCAATCTGGCGCGCAACATCGGAGGCAGTTCGGGGATCGCCACGGTCACCACCCTGCTGGCGCGCCGGGCCCAGTATCATCAGGCGGTGCTGGTCTCGCATCTCACGCCTTATGACCCTGCCTATCGGGACACAGTAGCAAAGGTGGCGTCGGTGTTGGTTGCACATGGCTCCGGTCCTCCGGACGCGGCCCAAGGGGCGGCGGGAGTGGTCTATGGAACGTTGTTGAAGCAATCGAGCATGCTGGCCTTTGCGGATGCTTTTTGGGTGATGGCTGTTCTATTCATCGCCATCATCCCGCTGATGTTCCTGTTGAAAAAGACCGGGCCGGCGAGAGGGGCCATCCAGGTGGAATGAGCCCACTGCCCAAATTTGGGCAAGAAACGGGGCGATAGGGTCAGCCTGACCTGCTTAAGCTCGCCTAGGGAAAGAAGTTGGAGCTACTGGGAATCTGGCCCCTGGGTTGCGGAATCTAAGAACTCAAAAGGCGGGCATCTCCATGTCGGATGTGGTAGACGAATTGTCAAAGTCGCAAGCCTCCACCCGGGCAGCGCAGCCGCGGAACAACGTTCGGGTTAAGTTGCTCTTGCTGGGAGCGGTGTTGGTCCTGGGCGCAGCAGCGGCCTGGGCCTATTTCCACTTCCAGGATCGCGTGTCGTCGGACGACGCTCAGGTGGACGGCCACATCACCGCGATCGCACCTAAGATTTCGGGCAACGTGCTCGAAGTACTGGTGAAGGATAACCAGCCAGTGAAGGCAGGGCAGGTTTTGGTGCGCATCGATCCGCGGGACTACCAGGCCAAGGTCGATATGGCGAAGGCCGCTCTACAACAGACCGAAAGCCAGTTGCGGTCGGCGACG
>Ga0075029_100002523_pt1 | contig 10385 bp, 9 predicted proteins | sample LitLauG_LLR_2013_FD_71391 | JGI IMG/M metagenome (GOLD analysis project Ga0075029, IMG submission 71391) | Freshwater sediment microbial communities from North America - Little Laurel Run_MetaG_LLR_2013 | ecosystem: Environmental > Aquatic > Freshwater > Creek > Sediment | place: USA...
CCTACCGAAGGCGTTTGTCACGCACACGCTGAACATATTACGCCAGAGGAACTCGCATTCAATTCGCTTCAGTCGCAATCAAATCCCGTGCCCCACCGAAGCCGATGTCAGCGTCGCTCCTAAAGCGATTTGGCTGAAGCCCAGCGCAAAGTGAGGCGAAGGGCCAAGCAGACCAAACCGCTCGTTTAGCCTTGGCGAGCAATTGGGCCGTCTTGAGAACGGAATGATGCTTTCGACGATCGGCGCTGTCCTCGGACGCGCCAAAGACGGGAGTGTTGCCGCTATCAGCCTTTAGTGCTCTAATTGTCAGTGCAGCGCGGATCATCCCTCGGTCATCCTGCATTTCAGAAAGCTGAGAAAGATGCGCGCTCTGAAGGGCTTGTGAGCGATAACGGACGGCTGGAGGAGCGCCGTGGAACGCAGGCTTGCAGCAATTCTGGCTGCGGACGTAGCCGGCTACAGCCGTCTCATGGGCATGGACGAGGAAGGCACGCTCGCTCAACTGAAGCGGCATCGGAAGACGCTGGTCGATCCGAAAATCGAGGAACATCGGGGCCGTATCGTCAAGACGACGGGGGACGGCATGCTGGTCGAGTTCGCGTCCGTGGTTGACGCGGTACGATGCGCCGTTGAAGTTCAACGCGGCATGAGCGAGCGGAATGCGGGGGCGAGTGTCGAAAAGCGGATCGAATTTCGAGTCGGCATAAACCTCGGCGATATCATCATCGACGATGACGATATTTACGGCGATGGCGTGAACATTGCTGCACGGCTTGAGAGTATAGCCGAACCGGGCGGAATTTGCATTTCGCGTCAAGCACGCGATCACTTGCTCGAAAGACTCTCGTTCACCTGCGAGAAGCTGGGGCTTCGGAACCTCAAGAACATCGCGAAGCCCGTCGAAGTCTATTCGGTAAACTTCGGTTCCGTCAGCATGACGCAGGAGATCAAATATTGCCGAGCGTCAGATGGCGTGCGCCTTGCCTATGCAACCGTGGGGCATGGTCCACCCCTGGTCAAGACGGCGAACTGGATGAACCACCTTGAATACGATTGGGAGAGCCCGATCTGGCATCATTTGCTCGAGGGGTTGGCGAAAAATCACACGCTGGTTCGATACGACGCACGAGGCAACGGGCTGTCGGATTGGGATGTCGATGAACTTTCTCTCGATGTATGGGTTAACGATTTGGAAACTGTGGTCGACGCCATGGGGATAGAGCGCTTTCCGCTTTTGGGCGTCTCCCAAGGTTGTGCCATTTCCATTGCCTATGCCGCGCGGCATCCAGAGCGCCTTTCTCACTTGATCCTGTATGGCGGTTTTGCGCTGGGCGGCGGCAAGCGATCGCCAGAGGAGCGTGAGAAGCGAAAGGCGATGGGAACTTTGATGCGCCTTGGCTGGGGCACGGATGATTCGGCATTCCGACAAATGTTCACCTCACAGTTCATTCCCGAGGCTACAAAGGAACAGGCTGACTGGTTCAACGACCTTCAACGGAAGACCACATCACCTGAATGCGCGGCTCGCTACTTTGAAGTCGTGAATAATTTCGATGTGCGCGAATTGCTCCCGCAAGTGAAGGTGCCAACGCTCGTCATGCATGTGCGTGACGATCTTATGGTCCCGATCGATGCGGGCCGTCAAATGGCGGCTGGAATCCCAGGTGCTCATTTCGTCGCGTTTCCCGGGCGGAACCACCTCTTTTTGAAGCACGAACCCGCCACTGCTCGGTTTTTGGACGAGATCAATCTTTTTTTGACTAAGTGATCCGGCTGGAGACCTTGCCGATCCGGCGAAGAAGCCTCGGGTCATTCTCGACTGGGCCGCTGGTCCTGCATTCCATTGATCACGAAGCGACCTGATTATCACCCGACCGCGTCGGAAGACCAACGGGCTCATTTGTTGACGAGGCGGACTCCAAAGCCCAAACTGCCGGTGTCATCCAAGCAAGTAAGGATGAGGTGGCAGGGACATCGGGCGATGGCGCAAGAGCAGCCAGTTCGGGTCGGACGCAGGTTGGCCGCCATAGTCGCGGCTGACGTGGCAGGTTACTCGCGGCTCATGGGTATCGACGAGGTCGGCACCGCCCGCACACTCCGTGAACACCGCAGGGTTACAGACGCCCTCGTCGCGAAACACGGGGGCCGTCTCGTGAAGACCACGGGCGACGGCGTGCTGCTTGAGTTTCCGTCGGTGGTCGATGCGGTGGAATGCGCTCTCGCCATGCAAGCGGCGATGGCTCAGAGGAACGAAGGTATCCCGCAGGATCGACGTATGCTGCTTCGGATCGGGATCAACCTCGGCGACATCCTGATTGAGGACGATGACATTCTCGGCGATGGCGTCAACGTTGCTGCACGGCTTGAGGGGATCGCTGAGCCGGGCGGCATCTGCGTTTCCGATGACGTTTACCGCCAGGTCGTTGGGAAGGTCTCGGCTCAGTTCGTTGACGACGGAGAGCAGCAGCTCAAAAACATTTCGCGCCGTGTACGGATTTGTCGCGTATTGCCCCAAGGAGCGGCCAACAAAATCAGACCACAACTGACCGTTCCGGACAAGCCTTCAATCGCCGTCCTCCCCTTCGACAACATGAGCGAAGTGAGCGACGACATTTATTTTGCAGATGGGATCGCCGAAGACATCATCGCCGAGTTGTCGCGCTATCCAGACCTCTTCATAGTAGCCCGCAATTCTTCGTTCACCTACCGCGGCAAAGCAGTGCGCGTCGGCGACGTGGCTCGCGAGCTTGGGGTTCGCTATGTGCTTGAAGGCAGTGTGCGTCGCTCAGGAAACCGGGTCAGGGTCAATGCACAGCTGATTGACGCAACAAATGGCAATCACCTGTGGGCGCAGCGTTTTGACCGTAATCTGGAAGATCTTTTTTCGGTTCAGGACGAGGTCACGCAAAGCATCGTCGCGGTGCTGCCGGAGCGGGTGCAGGCAGCTGCCTTTGAGGCGGCCAGCCGCAAGACCAGCAACTCGTTAGACGCCTACGACCATCTGCTACGGGGCAAATACTGTCACCATTTAGAAACACTGGAGGCCAACTCCGAAGCAGAAGCGCATTTCGATCGTTCGATTGACCTCGACCCGCGCTTTGCGTCGGCCTTCGCGTGGAAGGCTTGTACGCTTGGCCAAGCCTGGAACAACGAATTTCGTCCGCGCACCCCTGAACTCTTTCAGGAAATGATACAGCTCGTTGAGCACGCCGCGAGCCTTGATGAAAACGATACTGAGTGCCATCGCATCATGTGTCGCATTGCCCTAATCCAAGCCAAATATGCCAAGAGCGACTACCATTTGGAACGCGCGCTGGTCCTCAATCCCAACGATCCACGGCTCGTCGTACAACGAGGCATCAACCTGACCTTTCTCGGCAATCCCGCGGCCGCGATCCCTTGGATCGAAACGGCTATGCGGCTTGATCCATTCTCCGCTCACCGCTACTACCTCGACCTTGTGCGAGCGCTCTTTATGGATCGCCGTCCTGCAGAGGCGGTCGCGGTACTGGAACGGACCACGCGCGAGCATTGGGAGCATTACCTGTGGGCTGCGGCTTCAAATGCCGCACTGAACGAAAAAGCGGCAGCGCTCGAGGCCGCGCAGGGGGCGATCATGCTACGTCCGCAGCTGTCGATTGCGTCCTATGTCGACGGTCGGTTCAAGTGGAAGCGGTCCGAAGACAGGGCTCGTCTTCGCGAGGCGCTTGCGCGAGCAGGACTGCCAGAATAATTGGCCGTTACGTGTCTGGCGTCGACATTGCCCTTGAGGTTGACGGGAGGTCCCATCAGCCCCACACTGGTCAGCCACAGGGTGCCATTGGGGCACGCATGTCCGAACCTACGAAAATCAGCCGTCGCCTCGTCGCAGTCTTTGCAGCAGATGTGGAGGGCTACAGCCGCCTTATGGGCGCTGACGAGGTCGGCACGCTCAAGGGCCTTACCGAGCGGCGAGCAATTCTCGACAGGCTCATTGGGGATCGCGGGGGCCGTATAGCAAACACGGCGGGCGACAGTGTCCTTGCGGAGTTTGGAAGTGCTGTAGATGCGGTACAGTGCGCGGTGGAGGCGCAGACTGCTCTTGCTGAGGCAAACTCCCGGCTATCACCGGACAAGCGCATCAGCTTCCGCATTGGCATCCACGTCGGCGACGTGATGGTCCGCGGCGGTGATCTGTTTGGTGATGGCGTGAACATCGCGGCGCGTTTGCAGGCATTAGCGCAGCCGAGCAGCATCTGTGTCTCTGGCGCTACCTACGAGCAGGTCAAGAAGGTTCTGCCGTTGTCTTTCACCGACCTCGGTCCTCAACAGTTCAAGAATATCGAGGAGCCGATCAGAGCTTACGTCGCTGGCAGGCTGGTTGATAATCCCAGTGCGGCAGCATTCGCGAACGCTTCCAAGTCGCTGCCGCTGCCCGACAAGCCATCCATCGCGGTGCTGCCGTTCCAGAACATGAGCGGTGACGCGGAACAGGAGTATTTCGCCGACGGGATCGCTGAAGACGTGCTGACCACCTTATCGAAGATCCAAGAGCTGATGGTGATAGCTCGCAATTCGAGCTTTGTATTCAAAGGGCAGAAGAGGGATATACGCGAAATCGGCCGAACACTTGGCGTCCGGTATGTGCTGGAAGGGAGCGTGCGCAAGGCCGGCAATCGAGTGAGATTGGCGGCACAGTTGATCGATAGCCTTAACGGAGGTCATGTGTGGGCAGACCGTTTCGAGGGCGACCTCGACGACGTGTTCGAGCTTCAGGATCGGATCACGCAGGATATTGTCGCCGCGCTCGAGGTCCGGTTGACGCATGGCGAACAGGTGCGGGTGTGGCGCAAGCGCTCAGGCAGCCCGCTGGTCTACGAGCATTTCCTCAAATCGCGGAACCTGTACGTCAATTTTGCCAAGCATACCCACGCGCAGGCCCGCAACGAAGCGGAACAGGCCTTAGCGATCAACCCCAGCTTTTCGCCGGCGCTTTTCCTGTTGGGCTTTATTCTGACCGACCAGGTTCGCTTCGGTTGGCTCGACCAGGCGACGACCTATGAAGCTGCAGTGGAATGTGCCGCCCGCGATCTGGCCAGCGACCCGAACAGTCATCTGGCGTACGACACCCTGGGTTACGCTCGGCTGTTTCAGCGCCGCCACGATGAGGCGTTGCTTGCCGGAGAAAAGGCGATTGCCCTCGGCCCAAATTGCTCGGATGCGTACCATATCGTGGGAATGATTCATGGCTATGCTGGCGATTTCCGGAAATCTGCCCAATACGAGGAGCAAGCGCAGCGGCTCAGCCCGATTAGTATTAATCAATCGATGGTCGACGAGGCGCGGGCAAAGTTTCATCTCGGCAATCTTGCCGCTGCGCGCGACATTGCCTTGCGCGTGCTGGTCGAAAGGCCGCACTGGCTAACAGCGCAAGTCACTCTGGCAGCATCACTCTGGAACCTGGGCAGTGAGGACGAGGCACGCTTCACTGTAAGGAGGATGCTCGCCAATCATCCCAACTTGACTGCGAGCCGCTGGGCACAGCGGTTACCTTACCGCCGGCAGACGGACCTCGACGCACTGATCACGCCGTTGTGCCTCGCTGGAATGCCGGAATGAGCCCGGTGCGCCGCTTCGGTCTCTGTGGCGAACACGCGGCCCTGTGAAGCTCGGCGGCGGCCGGTCGAAGCTGGCAACAAGTTTCTGCGGACTGCTGAGCGCCGCACCGAGTGGGCGACAGAAAATGTTTCAGCGTTCCGATTGGGCGTATCAGAAGTCAATTTTCGAGATTGTCTGTTGTCGATGGGCCGGTGCCGACAAAATAGAGCACCACGCCCTCATCCTTTGTCATCCCGAAATGACGAACACCCTTTGGCTCAGTGAAAAAGCTGCCTGCCGGACGCGCTTCCAATTTGTTCTCATCGAATTTCTCGCCGATGCCATGATAGAACGTGCCACTTAGCACCATCACGTACCGATCATCGGGATGCGAGTGGGCCTTGAGGGTGGCGTGAGGCGGCCAGCGGACCAATTGGATGTACAGTCCCGGTTTCGCGCGGTCCCCCACGATGGTCGCAAATTCCTGCGCCGGTCCGATGCCGGGAATTCTGGTCCACGGCATTTTCTCCAATTCTATCGCAGCGAGGGGCAATTCGCCGCTCGGCGAGAGCGGAAATTGTTGCGCAAGGCAAGGCGTCGCGAGAAGCGGTGTCAGCAAAATGATGCGGGTGAGACGAAACATCGGTCCTCCAAACAGTTACCGCCGCTGCTACCGGCCACGGGAGCCGAGGATTGTCGAGGGATCGCCCGTGAGCCTTGGTGACCCGACCCTAAGAAGCCCCCGACAGCATTTCTTTGATCAGTGCGTTATCTGCGGCTTCAACTAGCTCTATGATTTTTCCGTCCTCGAATGTGAACAGGTCGAATACGTCGGTCGTATGAGTTGCGCCTGTCGGATTGTACCGTACGACCAGGCGAGAATGCACAGCCGCTCGGTCTCCCTCAACCACCTCACTCAGGATTTCTCGCTGAACGAAGTCGAAGGTATCAATGAACCCCGCAAGGGTCTCCCGCAGATTTCGATAGCCTTGAACAGTCCCGGTTACTTCAAGCGTTCTCTTGTCTCCGGCCAACGTGAATACTGCTTCGGGATGGAATGCTGTCATCAACTCATCTAAATCGCCCCGTCCGCGCGCTGCGTAAGCACGGCCGATCAGTTCGAGCATGGCTTCACGATTTCCCATGGATGCGCGCTCCCTCTGGAAGGATGATGGGCAGAGTATTCACTCTCTATGACGAGACTAAAGCCGAAAAGCCAGAGAGACGACCTTCGCGAACGGATGCCCCTGAATGGCCCGGAGATGACTCAGGATTCGCTTGTGGCCCGTCCGGCTACGGGGGGACGGTAGCGGGCATCTCAAACGGCCACCAGTGGACTCCGCAGAGTCATCTGGAGGTGTTCGTGGGGACTTTCGGGAGGACGCCGATATTGCAGCGAGCGTCCCGAAGTAGCCGAGCGACGGCACCGCGCCCTTCCTCCCGTATTTTGATCGACCGAGGTGCGCGTGATCCCAGCCTATGACGCATCTATGATCAGGGCGCTGACATGTCGGCTTCGTGCCCAAAGCAGTTGATGCGCGGCGCCAATGACCTGATGGGCCAGTACCCAACAAGCCAGAAAGCGCCGCGTTGATCCACGTCAAAGACTAGGCGGTCGCGAGGTCTAATGTTTTCTAGCCTGCCGAGCAAATTGCACATCGGAAGGGGCAGGGGCAATTTCACAGTATCCGCATTCTGCGCGCGATCAGCGACGCGCAAACTCGTTCAGGAAGGAGAAACCATGTCACGCATAGTACTCGTTTTTTCCGGCGCCTTATTGGCCTCGGCGTTTTCGACGCAAGCCTTTGCTGCGGAGGTTAAGTTCGATCAGCAGACCTGCTATGCGGGGCCGGCCCACCTCATTCAACACGCTGACGGAATGCTGTTTGGGTCGTATGCGGTTATCGGCACGTCGCCTGGCACGGAAGGTACCCCGTTTCGCATGATGTCAGGGCAATGCCTGGGGGCATTTTCGGACGTCAGCGGACAGCACGACGAAAACGGCAGTTGCGAGTTCGTGGACGCGGCCGGCGACAAGTTCTTTGGTGTGTATTCGCGGAAGGGAGATCCCGCCAAGGCCGAGGGGACGTGGCGTGTCGTTCACGGCACGGGCAAATTCGCCGATATGAGCGGAGGCGGGAAATGGATGCCCATCGGCAACTTCCCGCCCAGCGGCATGCCAAACATGTTTAACGGCTGCAATCACGAGTGGGGGTCGTATACCATGAAATAATTTGCGGGCAGGATGCTCGGGAAGGGGCTCGTGCGGCTTTGTGCAACCAAGGCAAGTGCAATGTCGGCATCGGGTCATTCTCCACCGGAACCCGCCGATTTCGCCTGCTAGTTGATCTCCGCTTGCCTCCGAGGCGACCGAAGCGCCGCTAACGTCGGATTTTGAAATCGCGTCTGGGCGACACGGCGCGTATCAACTACCGCTTCGGCTGGGTAGGGCCCCGCTCGTATCGAAATACTGATCTCGACTATTTTCGATATCTCCAGCAAAACTAGGCCAGCAGAAATGCCGGCCTTTTTTGTGAGAGAGTATGTCCAAAAAATCTGAAAATTTGCCAATCGGTCCGGGATCGAGTCCGCGCGAGTCTGCGGATTACCTCAATCGAGCGTTTGCGACGTCGGACATCGCCCAAATTTGTCAGGCCATTGGCGTCGTCACCCATCTCCACAATATCTCTACCATCGCGAAAAAAGCTGGAATTGAAAGAACGAGCCTTTATCGAGCTTTTGCAAGGGGGTCCACAGCATCCAAACTTCAAGACCGTTCTGAGCGTGCTGGATGCAATGGGTTTCCAATTGCATGTCACAGCGCGCAGGGGCGAACCGCAACGCCGGCGGATGGCTTCGGGGCGCGCAGGCTTGTCCGGCTAACTTTTCAGCCCATCGGACAAGTACTGGATCGGCCGTGAATGAGATCAGAAACGCGCGACAACCGGTCCGCCGAATTTGTAGTTCACCCGCACCATGATCAGATCGACGTCGCGTGTAATCTGATCATTGGCAAAGATGAGGCCAGCATTGGCCAGGTTGAAAGTTCTGTCGCCCATGAACAGGTGGTCCCATTCAAGGCCGACTGTCCAATTCGGTGTGACGCCATACTCGAATCCAAGACCCGCAGCGCCGCCCCACCCGGTATGACTGATTGAGCCTAAGACAGCGCCCCCGAAGGTGGCAATATCCTCAAAACGCTCACCCGTCACCGCCGCACCGCCCTTGGCATAAACGAGGACGTTATTGAATGCATAGCCGAACTGGGCGGTGAAAAGACCGAAGCCGTTGAGTTGGGAGCGATTAGTAATGGTGGAATCAACGAAGCTCGTGTGCGAACCGCGTAGATTGGCCCAGTCGCCCTGAGCTTCTAACCCCAAAACGAGCGGGCCGCCCCCGACCTGCCACCGATAGCCCAGTTGACCACCGACGACACCACCGCCCGCGCCATGGCAGCCTTCCTCCGTAAATACGCCAAAAGGCGATGAGACCTTAAAACAATCATGGGCCAGCCCGTATCCGCCATTGGCGCCAACGTAGAAGCCTGTCCATTCGTAATACATTGGTATGTATGAGGGTGGTGCTGAATAGGACTGCGCCGGCAAATCGGCAGCGAAAACAGGCGAAGCCAACCCGAGGCCGAGCATCACTGCAAGCGTCAACTTTTTCATGGGAATGCTCCCCGCAAGCTGCTTTGGTGATTTGCAAAAAACCTGCCAGAATTTGCATTCAAAAGCTGTACCTAATTCAGCACACCCGGAAACTTCCGGCTCCCAAGCCAAGGAGGCCGGGGACGCCGCACCGGGCCGCCTCGCTTCGTGCCGGCCCCACCCAAATTTAGGTTACCCATTACCCAAAAGGTACGTAAGGCGGATCGGCAACGAGTGCGAATACTCCTAGTGGCTTGCAAACTTTTCGATCTAACCGTGAACTGTGCGTCATCTTCTTGGAGAGAGGGTTGGTCATGTTCCGTAAAGTCACAATCGCGTTGTTGGCGACTGCAGCACTTGGAATGCTTGCACCCGACGTTGTATCGGCGCGCGGTGGCGGCGGGGGCGGCCATGGCGGCTTCGGCGGTTTCCATGGCGGCTTCCACGGCGGTCGTTTCCACGGAGGTGGCGGCTTTGGTAGAAACGGTTTTTACGCCGGCGGCTTTGGTAGAGGCTTTCGCGGCGCGGCGATTGGCGGGCGCACATTCCGGGCCGGTGGGCAGGGCAAGCGGGAGGTGATGCATTGTATCACGCCAGACTGCAGCATAACGCATACTTTTAGGGATTGACCGCCCGTTCCCGATCTGCGGCAGGAGGTCGAGCGCGACTACCTCAAGGAACCGCTTTCAGCCCGCAATGCGGCGGTCAAAGCGCCAAGCGGACCGGAATAATCAGCAATTTGGAAGCCGAGATAATCGGGCAGGAAGTCGTCAGCGTTGCGTTTAGGTGCGCCGGCCTCTCGGAAGCGCTTTGACGCGCACTTCGGTCCCGTCGATAATCGAGCGGTAGATGCCGTTGCCGTGATACGTCACTGGCATGTAGTTCCGGTGGCCGTGGATCGTGCCCTTGAAGGCGATCATCAGCGATACGCCATTCTTTGAGGTCATCACGATTTCGGCCTGAACCTTCTCGCCTTCGCATTCGAGCAGGATACCTTGACCTTCTTTCCAAAGATCAGGTTGGTCGGTCATGGGGACTTCCTCGGTTAGTCCCCACCCCTTCCCGACATTTTGCAGAAAAATTGTTGGAATTTGTCTAAGGCATTTCTCGAAAAATGTGCCTGTTCTTTTGAACTCTGTTTACTGAGTTTCACGATGC
>Ga0075029_100002525_pt1 | contig 10383 bp, 11 predicted proteins | sample LitLauG_LLR_2013_FD_71391 | JGI IMG/M metagenome (GOLD analysis project Ga0075029, IMG submission 71391) | Freshwater sediment microbial communities from North America - Little Laurel Run_MetaG_LLR_2013 | ecosystem: Environmental > Aquatic > Freshwater > Creek > Sediment | place: USA...
GGGGAAGGTGGTATCGAGGAACATCACTGTGCCGCCAGCCTTGAGAATGCCGAGGTGGGAGGCCACGATTTGCCAGTTGTCTTGCGACATGGCCACGGCTACGACCTGGTCGGGTCCCGTGAGGAAGGGAGAAAGGGCTGCGGCCACGCGCTCCGCTCGGGCGTCGAGCTCAGCGAAGGTCAGGGATTCTCCGGTGTGGGGAATCTGTAGGGCCGTGAGATGCGGAAACTTTTCGGCGGTCCGGCTGAAGACCTCCGTGAGCCACCGGATTCCTTTCTGATGCGGTACGTTCATGAGGGGGCGGTCGCCGAAGACATCCATCAAGGCGTGTTGGCTGGTGTCTGCCCCTGGCGGTACTTTCTCCGCCGCCCGAAGGTACCGCCTCCAGGCCACAAACGTCAGTGCAAAGAAAAACGCGACGGCAATTGTTACGGAAATTGCTACCAAAACTCTTCCTCACATGCTCGCAAATCCAGACTCCCGGATTTTCAGAGACGCTTGGGTCTCGACTTCAAAACGTCAAAAATTGCCCGCTGGTTGAGCATGACGAAAGCACTGCGTTCAATCGAAGTATCGCTGTAGTGTTCCAGTGCGGCGGACGTCCAAGGTAATGCAATGGGGTCCACCGCCCAATAGTTTGGAGTGCCGCAATTTCAGGGGGATTACGTCAAGACCCTCCTGCTCCAGGAGTTTTATGAGAGACGGCTGATTTCGATCGACCACGACCAAATTAGGATTGATGCTGAATGCATTCATGTCGATCCAGTCACTTCCAATGCATTTGGACAGATAGTCAGCATCATATCTGTCTGTGTTCTCCATCGGTGAACAGTAAATGACTTTCCACCGCTTCAAGATTTTGGGCAGGGTGTCGTCATTGACGCGAGAAGGATTGGCGAGGACCAGGCCAGGGCGCAAGGGCACAAGCGTCGAGTCTATATGACTGCCGAAGTATACATCCTTGAGAAAATGGACCCGATATTCGACCCCTAGAATCGACTGCAGCCAATGTCCCCCCAATTCGTTGCCCGTGGCGCTGACCAGATAGATCAAATCTTTGCCAAGACGCAGGACGTTAGCCGCATCAAAGGCCGGCTCATCGTTGCGCGGTGTGGGCTTGTTTAGATCAACCCCCTCGAAGAGTGAGTCCAAGAGCATGGGTTTGGGGGCGCTGTACCACTTTGCGCCTGACCGCATATACTCCATCAATAACGTGCGATAGCTGAACGTTTCCTGAGCGCGGCTGCGGATGACATTGGGCGTTTCGATAATGTGGTCACCGATGACCAACAACACATCGCGGGGACAATAATTGTAGTATCCCTGAGCTTCCCAATGGATCGTGGAAAATTTTGCTTCGTGTGGCCATTTGTCCGGACGTTTGACGGTGATGCCCAAACCTTCCAGGATTTTGGCAAATTCATTCAAATCCTCTTCGGTCTCGTCAATGACCTGTCGAGGAAACGGGCCACGGGGAATTTCGGCCAATGAACGGTCGGGAAATTCTGCGAGCTGGGTGCTCCGGTCTGGCGTAGGATACCGCGCATTCAGGGGATTGCCCAAAATAACTTCTTCAAGTTGATCCCACTCATTGCAACTCCACACATTCGACATGTTGATCTGCTTCCTCGCTTGCTCTGAGTGGGAATAACTTGCCCTATATCCTTCGGAACGCGCTTGAATGCTCCGCGTTTGAAGTCGGCGTATTTCGGATCGGAAAGCCTTAAATCTTCTTCACCATCGAGCAGAATTGCTGAAGAAGTCGGGTAGCGCAATTGCCTCGCCGGACGATTTTGCCGCCTCGAGTACGAAATTGCCTACGGCAAGATCAAGAACGCCAAGCCCAAACGGTGAAAATATGCGAGGCCTGCCATGATCTAGTTTGAACTTCTTCTCCAGGACATTCACCAAACTCCCCGAGACAAAGTCCCTGTTTCCCACGGCCATTTCTGTCAGATGGAGCGAGGTTCTCGCCTTCAGGCAGTGATCCACATCGTCGACAATGTTTTGCGATGCGAGGATCACATTCACGCAAATATCGCGCAGCGACAAATGCAGGACGGTGGGGCAGTGCTCGAACAGGTCTCCATTGGCAAGATAGGGGTCCAGCGTAGTCGTCGCGAAGAGTATCAGAGAAGAGAACGATATAGCGTCCTCCAGACGATCTTGGATATCGGCCTGCAGGTTATGCTGATCGCGAAGCCACTTACCGAAGTGCTCCGCTTCCTTGCGGTCCACATCGTACAGGCTGATTTTACGAAACTTCCAGTTTCGAAATAAAAGCCACTCGACGGTTGTACGGGCGATTACCCCAGTTCCGATTATGCCGAGGGTTCCCGCAAAGGGATTGGGGGAAATCTGCTCCGCTGCCAACGCGGCAGAGGCGGCCGTGCGCGTAGCACTGATTAGAGATGCCTCGATACAGGCCAGCGGATAACCCGTCGCGGCATCGTTAATAATCAGGACCGCTGACGCTCGGGCTAAGTTACTGGCCCTGTTTTCCGGGAAACTCGATATCCATTTGATGCCGCTTTTTTGCACCGCACCGCCGAGATGAGCTGGCAAGGCGATGATGCGGGCGCGGGGTCTGTCTGGATATTGGAGGAAGTAGCTGTCCGGATTTATAGTATTTCCGGAGGCGTGAAGACGGTATGCCGCCTCGACGGCATCGAAAACCTGCTTCTTGTTGCCGTCGATTACACGCTTAACTGTCGAGCCGGGAACAACGTAGAATGCAGGAGCGGATGACACGTTAAATTCTCCCATTACGCCCGACTGAGATATTTTCCGCCGCCGGTCGTGTCAAACGGCTCGCTGACGTGCTCCGTCAATGACGGGTCAGTCGGCATATCCTCGCGCCAGGGCGCCGGCCGTGAGCGCGACAATCAAACGCTTTTCCTGTGCCTCACTCGGGCGCGATCAACGCATAAGTTCGCACAGGCCTTTCATCTTCAGGTACAATGACGTTCTCTACCCAGGTCGGGTCATAAATAGTGTCCAAGTACTTTTCGCCGAGATCCGCGGATATGGCGACTATAGTGTCGCCGCGACTGAACTCCGGAGCTAGCTGCTCTACAGCGGCCAAGACTGTTCCGGTGCTTCCCCCAACAAGTAAGTGATAATTTCGAACGAAAGAAAGACAAGCTTCAACCGTTTTTTCTTCGTTCACCGCGACAATTCTATCCGGCTTGGCGAGGTCCGCAAGCTTTGGCCTCACGCTGGCGCCAATTCCAGGGATGTTCCGTTTGCCGGGCGCGCCTCCGAATGTGACAGAGCCTGCCGGCTCGACGGCGACAACCTTAATCTTTGGGAATTCGGCATGAAGTCGTTCCGAGATCCCGGCCAGCGTACCGGTAGTGCCGGTCCCGACAAAAACCCAATCGACTTTGTCAAATTCGCGCGCGATCTCGTTCGCCGTTTGCTCGGCATGAACATTCATGTTGGCTATGTTGGCATATTGATTGAGCCAGACCGCGTTCGGATCCGATTGCAGTATTTGATCGATTTTCTTTAGCCTGCTTCCCAAATATCCCCCGGGGGTGTCGCGAGCTTCAACTACAATAACCTTTGCCCCATAGAGTTCCATACCTCTTATGGTCGCGCGATTAGCGTTTGGATCGGTCACGCAAATAAACTTGAAGCCTTTGATAGCACATATCAGACTAAGGGCCAGTCCGAGATTTCCCGATGACGATTCGACCAATACGGTTTCGTCTGGCCTGGCAATGCCTCGCTGTTCCAAGTCCTCAACAAGCCCTAATGCAGTCTTGATCTTAATCGAGCCCGTTATGTTGAAGCCTTCCAGCTTTAGAAACACGTCGTGTCTTCCGGCAAAAGCTGGAAGACGATAAAACAAATCACGAAAAATCAGCTGTAAGGGTGACTCGATGATCATTGTTCGACATCCCTTGGGCAGAAGGCCCTGCCTTGTTTCCTCGGACCACCAGCTTGAGTGTTCCGTCCTGGTCTTTTTTCCGACCACCCAACTCCGGTTGTCGTCGGCCGAGCCGCAAACGCGCGGACTTCATATATCGCAGCGGCGCGGCTCATCATTTGCGCCACCGTCACGTTGCAGGGTACTTTGAACCTGGCTCTTTATGGTGTTGATCGCCCATTCCTATTCGAGGATGCCTCAACCATCATGCATAGTGCTTGTCGGATAGGCAATGGTAGAATTGGGCATCGGTCCCGGCGCGGCGTTCGAGTCCGCACTTGTCGGGATCAAGCTTATGCGCGACTCCCCTGCCTGCTGGCGGGAGCTATTCGCGCGTGCTGATCCAACGGAAAGCATAGGCGCGCGCACTCGATCATCCCTTATTCACGCTCCCGCGTTCTTTTGACTTCAACACTTTCAATGCGCGGGTAATCAACGGATCGACGCCGTTTTCAATGTCGGTCTTCTTGTTGAGTAGCTTGATGTCGACCGGTATGCCCTCGCTTTCGTAGCACACCATGTCGGCTGAAAAGTACTTCTGGTACGATAAGCAGTAACGCCAGCCATTGGGGAGTTTCTTCTCGAGTTGATAGGAGAATATGCCGTTGGTACGATCACCTATGATCGTAACATGAGGCAGTTGTTTTATCGCCAGCCCAAAGGCCTCTCCACCGCTGAAAACAGAATCACAGGTTAAGAGTACGATTGGCCCGGTGAATTGTGCATCACCTTGCGGTTCAATGTACCAGGTCTTCAGGCTCGTAAAATCATCTTCGCCCGGGCCAATCTTTGTCTTCCTGTGGAAGGCTATTCGCTTGCGGTCGCAAAACCGATTGATGATGGTGATTGCAGTATTATCGTCACCACCGGGGTTGTTGCGGATGTCGATGATGATGCCGTCCAACTCTTTGAAGTCGGCGGCGATCTTGTCCAGAGCGGCGGTCAAACGCCCCTTTTTCACCCCCTCCAGTTCAAGGACCCGGATGTAACCAAATGTGCGTGACCTGCAGTAGTGAAGCATCCAGGCCTTAGTCTCTGCAGGTCGCCCGAAACCATTGGCGACAAGAGTCTTCTCGGTCGTTTTGAGGAGCTGCTTGACCTCTCGGCTCGAGAATTCCTGCCAAAATCTGGGCTTTTTCTCCGGGTTGAAGTATCGCTTCTTCCGATTTCCACTTGCTTTGGCTATCAGCTCTACATGCCCGTCATGCAACGGGGCGAGCATTTGGCAGAAAATATCGAAGAGCCGATCATTACTGGTCTCCCTGGTGACTTCTGGTCTGTAGGTGTCATACTGCTTTTTCCAGTCGACATTCCTCAGGCCGAAAAATGGATACCTGTTGTGGAAGGTCTTCCACAACTCTTCGAAATTTTTTTCAGGGTCACGAATGATCATGGCAGTGTCGATCTTCCTCCAAGTCGGAAATGACTCCGGCGGCAGTCCTTCAGTCGATGAACGCCTCCGCTGCCGAGTTGTCTTATGATGCCCTTTGGCGCGCCAATTAACATTTATTGTCACCCAAAATGATAAAAGTCGCTAGCCAGGGTCGGCTTCACTTGACCGCGCTCAACGGTCCGGCGCTTTGGTCGCGTTTGAAGCCGGCTTTCGCGCAAAGAGCAAGAGACGCAGACCACTGGTAGCCCTGCTTCGGCCAGAGCCACTGAACAGCCATTGCGACAGCGGTCCGGCTTCCAATCCAATTCGCTTGAAGCGGTAGGCCGAGGTCCCCAGAACCTTCAAAAGAGCCTCCGGCTCGCTCCCTACCTTCACTTCCCTGACAATCCGCCCCGTGTCATCCACAATGCAGATACTGGTCTCCTTGACCGATACGTCCAATCCAGCAAAATGGGCCATGCTGGGCTTCTCCTTCTGATGCTTGAGGCCGTAACCACGGACCACGTTTCACCATCAGCCTGAAGCGCAGCACCCAAAATCTTCAGCTATCCACAGGCTGGGCCGGCCGATTACCCCATCTTTACCTCCGATAGCGACTGGAGCGGACTTCGGGCCATGTCCACTAGCCCGCCTCACGACGCCTTTGCCGCACTCCGGTCTGACCGGAACCGAAAAGCTGCTATACTGAAGTTTGCCTAGCCCCGATTTCGTTCAGCTTGGTAGCTAACGATGCCCTTATCAGACGATCCAATCGGACCAGGAGAGATGCCTCCCCCCAGGGGCAATAAAAAAACTCACGGGTTACTCGTACTGGCCACCGGGCTGTTTATTTTCGCCGCGGCCGCCGGCGCGTTGTATCTCGCGCTGCGGCCAGTCACCTTGCGGATTGCTGTCGGACCGGCAGGAAGTGACGATGAGAGGTTGGTCGAGGCGCTGGCAGAGGCTCTCACTATTGGACGCAGTCATGTTCGACTTGCGCCGATCACAACTGCCGGGCCGGTCGACAGCGTAGCTCTCCTTCGATCAAAAAAGGCCGACCTTGCTGTCGCCCGTGCCGACTATTCAGAAATGCCTCGCGATGCCGGTTCGGTCGCAATTATGCGCAAGAACGTTGTGGTTCTATGGTCGTCTTCCGGCCATCGGCCAAAGGGCAGCAGGAAAGAGGCTGGGCCGAAAATTAAAGGGATCGATGATCTGGAGGGGCATGGCGTAGGCGTTATCGGCCGGACTCAGGAAAACGTCAACCTGCTCCGCATGATCTTGACGGAATCCGGTGTCGATCCCGAAAAGGTGGCCATAACGCTATTTGCTACGAACCAGATTGACGAGATGGCACGCAATCCGAAGATCGACGCGTTCATGACGGTCGCGCCGATCGGCAGCAAGATCACCTTTGACGCGATTACTTCAACCGCGCGGTTCCGGGGCGAACCAAAGTTTCTCCCCATCGAAGTTTCGGAAGCAATCGCTCAGAGACACCCTGTTTATGAATCCGAGGAAATTCCAGGTAGCTCCTTTAGTGCGAAACCGGCCAGACCGGACGACAAGATTGACACGATAGGCGTGAACCATCTGATCGTCGCGCCAAAGTCTCTGTCCGAAACGAAGGTCAGTACGCTTACTCGTCAGCTTTTCGCCGTTCGGCATTCACTTGTTGGGGAAGTGCCTGGCGCGGAATATATCCAGAAGCCGGACACGGACAAGGATGCCGCGCTGCCCGCACACCCTGGAGCGGCCGCCTACATCGACGGAACTGAACGCACCTTCCTCGACAGATACAGCGACTACATATGGTTCACGTTTCTATTTCTTTCCGGGCTTGGGTCAGGCGGCGCATGGTTGCGCTACTATCTGAAGAGGGAACAACGAGAGCAAAATTTACTGCACCGAAACAAGCTGTTGCTAACCATTGCTAAGGTGCACCAGGCGAACTCCTTACAAGAATTGACTGCAATGCAATGCGAGGTCGAAGAATTAATCCGCGAAACACTCGACTGCTACGCCGATGGAGCGATTGAGCAAGGCGACCTGTCGGCTCTTAGCCTGATCCTGGAGCAGTTTCATCTCGCAGTTCTAGAGAGAATGTTCGCGATCGGTGCAACGATGCCCGATTATCCTCGTCTGCGTGCCCGATAGACCGCGGCTTAGCGGTGTCCGCCAAAGACCTCATGACGGAGCATTCGCATCAGAGTCGATTGGTCGGTTCAAGCAACAAGCAACGTCGGACAGCGAGCCTAGAATTGAATACCCGCCGTAACTCAAGGCCTCGCGGCTCGCGGACCGCTTTCACTAGCCGCCACTGATTGCAAATACCGCCCAGAGGTTTGCAATGGGAACAAACAAACTAGGAAGCCGCGTCATCAACTATGCGGCAGTGGCTGCGGCTCTCGTGCTTTGCTCTGAAGTTTTGAATGCTGACCAGGGCGGTAGCTCATTCTGGTTTCCGGGTCAGTTTGCGAGTCTCGCCGCCGTGCAGCAGACACCAGGCTGGGCGCTGAGTGTCATCGATTACCATTCCAGCGTCGCCGCCGCGGGGAGCGCTGCTGCGGCCAGAGAGATCCCGGCCGGCAGAATTCCCGCGACCGTCAACGTTGATTTGAATCTGAGTCTGAGCGGGCGCTCCGATCTGGTCGCCCTCGCCCCATCGTATACTTTCGCGACGCCGGTGCTTGGCGGTCAGTTGGTCGTAGGCATGTCTGGCCAGTACGGCAGAGCCGCCGCCAGTATCGCCGGAACCCTGACGGCAATAGCCGGACCGATTGTGGTGATGCGCACCGGAATACTGGAAGGCTCGCTTACCTCCTATGGCGACCTCGCACCATTCGCGGAACTGCTATGGAATCATGGCGTCAACAATTACATGGCTTACGTCACAGGCAATATTCCTGTCGGCGACTACGATCCGACACGGATTCCCAATATCGGGCTTGGGCACGGCGCGATCGACGTTGGGGGCGCCTATACCTATTTCAATCAGGCGGCAGGGAACGAAATCTCGGGCGTCGCCGGCTTTACCTATAATTTCACCAACCCCGACACCCAGTACCGGAGCGGCATCGATTTCCACTTCGACTGGGGCGCATCGCACTACCTCACCAAGCAGCTTTTCGTCGGCATTGCCGGATACGCCTACCAGCAAATCACCGATGATTCCGGCCAGAACCCGATCCTCGGTGGCTTCCGGTCACGCGTTTTCGGAGTCGGTCCGCAACTTGGGTACAGCTTCCCGGTCGGAGACATGCAGGGCTCCCTTAGTCTGAGGGGATACGGCGAATTCGGTGCAGCCAACCGTCCGTCGGGATGGAATACCTGGCTGACGCTCACCATTTCCCCGACCGCGCCTGCCGCGATAGCGCCCACGAAGCATCTGGTTGTGAAATGAGCTTTGTCCAAACTGGACGTCGGCGGCGATCGGCCGATTATCCCATCTATGCCCCCAGTAGATGGAGTACTCGGCCGGCCCAGCTTGTGGATAGCTGAAGATTTTAGGTGCTGCGCTTCAAGCTGATGGACGGCGAGCAGGTTTGTCGCAACGACGTTTCAGTCAAAGTCACTTGCCCACTGGAACAATGGCCTTAAGGGCAATAGCTGTAAGCACGGCACCTGTTGTAGTCTGGCGGTTAATAATCAACCCTCAGGCAGGGGGCGCCGCTGAGCTGGAATTTAATTCGCGGGTAGCGCTGTGCAGAGAGCTCGCAAAGCGTGAGCCCGCTCACCAAGCCTTTTGGATGGCCGAGGCGGAAAACTGGTCGCGCCTGTCAAAAGAGAAGCCAGTTGAGCGACGTCGAATTGGAGCGCACCGTGATGGTGGACAGGCTGCCACACCAAGTTCGCTGCTTGCTGAGAGTGTGTCCGGGTTGATACCCCACACGTTGAAGCGGAGATCGAATAAATTTCAACGATTGTCTTCATCGCGCCTACGATGATGCCGTTGAGGCTTGATGTGTAAATCAATAGGGCAGCGATCGCTGGGTATTGCAGTCTAGGAGAGCTTTTGCTGCAGCGCTTTCTATCATCTCTGAATTGTCTAGGTGCCTGATGCAAGAGAGGAGCAATTGCGATGCTTTGGACAATCCTCATTGGCTTTATCGTTGGCGTGATTGCCAAGTTCCTTATGCCTGGCGACAAATATGAGCCGAAGGGCTTCATTCTAACGACAATCTTGGGAATCGTGGGCGCGTTCGCTGCAACTTACCTCGGGCAAGCAGTCGGGTGGTATGGTCCCGGACAATCGGCTGGTTTTATTGGTGGCGTGGTCGGCGCAATTATCGTCCTCGCTGTCTATGGCTTCTTCGCAAGTCGCGAAGGGCGCGCCATCTGATACGCTAGCAGTGCAGGGCTTGTTCAAAGGTGAGCCTTTCTCGGCGCCGGCTGGTTGCGCCGATGATTTTGCTCAACGTATCGGGGCCACGAGCGACATAATGCACGGCCCCGGGGCAAGTAGTCGGGGAAGCGGGTTCTTCGAAGTCGATCCGACGAATTTTGCTATCCCGGCAACGGCAGCGCACCTTTTCTGTTGTCGCTAGGATACAAGCGGAGCCCTTCATGCGTATTGACGCTATCTCAATCGGAATCAATCCGAGTAAAACCCCGGTGTTTTTGAAGTCGCTCTCAGGAAAAACTTGGGAATTCAGGTCCCGAAGTAGGACCCATTCAGAGAGTAACGATGAAACTCGCGAATTCTCGTCAGGGTCTGAGTGAACCTGGCTTATGGCCACCCAAGGTTCGCCGTACGCATCCGGCGGCGGCCCCTGGTCGGGTCGGCTTGGGCGGATAAAACCCTGCGCTCAGGCGGCGTGCGCGACGCGCTGAGGCTGCTGCCACAGGAGTTCGTGAATGCGCTTGGCAGGGTGGTCCGGTTCGCTTGAGGTCCGCAAGACTGATGGTGCCTCGGTGGTCGCTATCGGGGGTAAACCGGACATGGCGTGGACAGCCCAATTTGGTCGAGAATGACCCAGAGCGGAAGTTCAGTTATCCGCAAATTGACCCAGGCACAGACGCGGCTAGATCGCACGGACTGCCAGATCACCCTTTGAGCCACTGTGGTTCGTACGCT
>Ga0075029_100002528_pt1 | contig 10378 bp, 8 predicted proteins | sample LitLauG_LLR_2013_FD_71391 | JGI IMG/M metagenome (GOLD analysis project Ga0075029, IMG submission 71391) | Freshwater sediment microbial communities from North America - Little Laurel Run_MetaG_LLR_2013 | ecosystem: Environmental > Aquatic > Freshwater > Creek > Sediment | place: USA...
TCCTCGTCCTCGCCTCGTTCGCATCGGGCCAGACACAGCTTCAGTTTGGCGTGAGTTCTTCGAATGGACTCACAGTCACGGGCTTGGTAGTCACCGTGAATCCAAACCAGATCGCAGCGGGAACCACCGCGCAGGGCAATGCTCAAGCGCTGGTCGCCGGATCTCCGAATATCGATATTACCAACCAAGGTGCGTGGACAAGTCTTTGTCCGGCAGTCGCTACAGTGAACACTGCTGGGCTTGTGACCGCCGTGAGTTCATCGGCGACATGTGGGGTAGTCGGGCAAGCGATAATCAGATTTGCATCAGGTGGCCTGTCGTCTACAGCGAACGTTCAAGTAGGACTTGCCCCGCTCATCTCGCTGGCTTCGATGAAAGCTGGATCGTGTCCTCCAACGGGGGCGCTGTGTGCATTGAGCCCAGATGCAACCAACGGTGTTGGCTATGCGTTTCAGTTCGCTGCATCGGGCGGCGTTCCGTATACCGGAGGCTCCAACGGGGGATTTCCTTATACGTGGTCTTGCACGGCGGGATGCACAGGTCAGGTACCTACGGGTTCCGGCCTGACTCTTGGGACTTCCAGCGGGCAGTTGTCCGGTACGGCAGGGTCTGCTGGTGACTATAATTTCACCGTTCAAGTAACTGACACCCAGCCAGTCAGCAACACGCTGGCTGTGACCTTGCACATTGCCGCTTCATCCTCCGGCCCCCCGAGTTATTCGGGATCGGTTGTCAGCCCGATCATTGTGCCGGAATTTTCGAATCCCGCATCTCCTGTGACTCCCCTGCTAAGCACGGGATGTACAGTCAATGGTGTGACGACTTCGTGCAACATTGTGTCGAGCAGCATCCCGACGACAGTTACTGACCCATCGTTCGCAACGTGGACCGGACAGACTGAACTCAGCACGGCTACTCGATGCACCGATGCTCGTAGCGCTCAAGACAACTTAAATCACAATTTTGCAGGAGGCGTAGGCGGGTCGTCTCTGTTTCAGTTGTGCAGTGCGAATAGCACCATTTGCGGCGTTGATGCGGCGTCGGAATATTTCACTCTGATCAAGAAGGACGGGTCAGGAAACAACTACTGCGCTCCTCCGACAAATCCCTATCCTGCGGATCATGCGACGTGTACTCCCGCGAGTAACTCATGTAGCATTTTCATCACACAAGCATCGGATACGATCAATCCCGGCCCTACAAACAAAACCGAAAACTTCGGGAGCGGTGATTTCGATCTGGTCGATCCCACGATCTGGTGGGCATTCGGGATCAACACGTTCGACAGTTCTAGCGCGTTACATGTCAATAAGGTAACGTTCGCCGGGAGTGGAACACCAGATGGCTCGTTTAGTTACTTGAATACCAGTGGCACCCCAAAGCCATTCGTGGACTTTCAGTATGGTCTGCCTCTTGGAGCGAACGCTCCTGAGTGGCAACCGAGTACCAATTACGCATTCGGTCAATACGTGCAGCACACGCTGTGCTGCTATGGCCAGTTACCCTCTCGCCCCGAATATAAAAAGTGGTCAGCGAGTACTGCATTTGCTACCGGAGACATCATCGTTCCCGGCGATCTCAATGCTGCGGGATCTCCCGACGGTCAGACCACCAACCCAAACAAGATCGCCTACAAGTGTTCGACAGCAGGTACGAGCGGCACTGCGGGTGCATATGCTGCTCTTAATTTCGGAAGCAAGTCGGTCGGCAACGCTCATAATGACGTGACCGATGGAACAGTGAAGTGGACAGGCATCGATAGTCAAGCCGTGTTTGTTATGCAGCTCACGGCGAACCCCGGAGTATCAGGGACCACATCAAATATTTATTGGTATGCCAATCAATCACCAGTGGGCGGGACGCCCCTCCATCCCGACATGGCAAGCACTGTCACTGACGGGTTCAGCGGGAGCGTGTGGACGAATTCTGGTCCGAACTATATCCCGACAAGCGGATCGGCATGGGCAACGACAGGTGGAGTAAGTTCTGACGGTCAAAAGTTCTCGACGGCAGTATCGAATAACTCCTACGGTCCGATGGCGACTGGAGGAAAGATTACGCCCGGTTACTACAAGGGCAATGCAATTCAGAACACCGCTATCTTTGCAGTGGAAGCCGCATATAGCGATCCAGCGAATCCCGGCCACTCGGGATTCCGTTTGTTGAACACTGCGACTGGGATTCAAAGCAACATTGTGTGTGCTGTTTTCGGAGGGCATGATACATCCAATTGCCCGTTGGGAACTTTCGCAACTTGGACCGCACAACCTGCTGCTTTCCCTGCGGTAGTTAATTCTCAACCTCCGTCTGTTGCTCCGTATATTGGTCCGAATTGTAACTTTACAATCCACAACGCAAAGATCTCGACTGATGGTTTGGGGATGTTCGTCACGTTGGGGCTTCTGATCAATAGTCCCACCGGATCTTGCACCAGTCAGCAAAATTTTTATGAGTGGCTACCATGGGGAACCTCTGGTGCTGGGTCATGGGATCCCTATGTCAATCTACAAATCTACAGCGATGGGATGCCTCACTTCGCGAATGGAAAAAATAATGTCTGCGCTTCGCACAATGGAGGCTGGGGTCAATCAAGTGGCGTGATGACGGCGTGCCATCCGATTCAAAACGTCTCGGGGAACACTGGTGGATTACCCCCCGGATGTGGTCAGGGAACACCGCCGACATACCCAACACAAACAGCGTGCGTATTGTTCTCTGGCGGGACTCAACCATTCTTCTCTTATAGTCCGTACTCCGACTCGATCGCTGGTGCGTGTAACAATAGCTTGACGTTCAACAGTGGGACGGGTGGGAACAATCGATGGGATCAAACAGGCATCCAACAAAATGCTTATGGTCAGTTCCCATCGACTGTCGCGGGTGGAGTTGGCAATCCAAGCTGCAACGTGAGCAACGTCTGGGACTGGCACTTTGACTGGGCCTACAATCCATCGTTCTCTGATAACGGGACGATGTGGGGCGTCAGCAACAACAGTAATGCGAACGTCCCTGTGCCGATCGCTCCTTGGGAAAATGAGTTGACTGGATGGCCTCCCAGTCCGCTATTTACGACCACACCAACGTCGCCTACGAGCGCCCAACCAAAACGTGCATTCCATACCTTCCCGGTTGGCACGAGCAATTTCTTCTCAACGAACGTACAGATCAGCTCGGGAGCGATCGACGGCACGCTAAACCTATTCGGCTCCGACTGGAATTGCCAGTTTGGTTCGACAGGTCCACAGACCGGAAGTCTCACCGGAGATGGCAAGCCTGTGAACGATGGCTCCGGCGAACTCGGGCACCTGCCCGTCGCATATGCTCCCTACTACGGGCAACCAGCGACAGCAATTTCGTTCTGCGGGTTCCCGTGGCAAGCCAATTATCCATATGTCGTCGGGAACTTAATAGACCCGACTGCGAGTGGGGCAACCAGCAGCGGCAGCGGTGGTTATGATGTGTTTCAAGCTATCACGGCATCTGGTGGATCGAACAATGGCGGTCCCGGCGCAACAGGTTGCACGATCACTCCTTGCTCCAGCACATTGGCGCAGTACGGGACATTGGTGACGTCGTTCAAAAATTCCAACCCTCCGACTGCGCATGCCTCGGCATCGGCAACTGACAGCGGCTCAGTGGCGACCTACACACTGACCAATCCCGGCATCGTGGCCTTGCAGTACGTAAATATAACTGGATGCTCGATTGGCGGCTACAACGGGGCATCCTTGCAAGTGGCAACAGTGAGTCCAACCCAGATTACTGTGAATGGAATTTCAGGACTTGGCTCGGCTACAGGCTGCACCGTCTATGGCATTGGAACTAAAGTGACAGACAATGGCATCACTTGGCAGGATGTGGGACCGCAGAACCAGCGCGGTGATGTGCTCTTGGTGACACTACGATGAAAAACTTTATTTTAGGGCTAGTGGCTTTTCTTTGTGTAACCATTAGCCCTGCCTTTGCTTCTGGTTGTTTGGGTTCTACTACCCCGCTACAAACTGGGATTGTCACTGTCTCAACAATAGACAGTGCACCTACAAATGGAACTATTTATGCATATCAAGTAACAGCGGTTAATAACGGTGTTGAAACTGGGTGCTCAAATTACACTTTAGCCGTTATCCCAGCCACTGGTACTCATACTGTTTCTCTTACTTGGGTAGATAGTTGTACTACTTGTACCTACAATCTCTACCGTATGGTAGCTCCCCCAGTTCCCGTTAGTGTAACTGGTATTGTAAACTAAGGACTCTATGAAATATTTAACTCTATTTTTTGTACTTACTCTTGGCTGTCTTTCCTATGCCCAGACCCCAATCAATGGGGGTTGGAGTTTTGGCCCAAATGGGCCTTGTACTCCGGGTGTGGGAGTCGTAGGAATTTGCAGTAATCAAACCACAGTTAATGGTCCCGCCCCTCTTTACTGGTATGACCAACAAGGGAACCTAACTCCTTTCTCAGCTCAGACTGGTCCGCAAGGCCCTCCGGGACCCCAAGGCCCAGCAGGAGCACAGGGTCTGCAAGGCCCTAAAGGTGACCAAGGTATCCCCGGCCCTGCTGGTATGCAAGGTCCTCAGGGTATGAAAGGGGATCCGGGAGCGACAGGCGCAACAGGTCCTCAAGGACCACAAGGAACTATGGGAGTCCAAGGTATGACAGGTCCCGCAGGCCCCGCTGGTCCGATTGGACCCACAGGACCCCAAGGTATCCAAGGTCCCTCTGGCACAGCTTCAGGCACCTCAGTTAAAGCTCTTATCACCTGTCCAGCAGGAGTTACAGCAGGTATCTGTGGTAAGACTATTACGCTTACCTTCCAATAATCTAAAGGCGGCCTTGCTTGGCTCTTGAGTATAACAACCCTTCAGTAGCACCTATGGTTTCGGTGTCCGACGACCCGAACTCCACTGTTACGAATAAGATCATCACTGACCTACGGCGAATGCGATACTTCCGTAAACAGTATGATCAACGGCGTGCCTACTTCTATCGCCAGTATCTTGGTCAAAGGGACCAAAGGTTTTACCCGGATAACATTACCCCCCGTGCTAACTCCTTTGTTCCATATCCTTTATCTAACGTAGAAACTATTGTTTCTAGGACTCTTGACTCCTATTTCTCTAGTGAGGACTGGTTCGAGGCCCGGGGGCGTTCTTCCCACGACGAGGCCGCCGCTGAGAAGATGAAGGTGGTACTGGACAAGAAACTTAAGGAAGCCCAGCTAGTCCAAGCCTTTGAAGAATTTGTTCGTAACTGCGCTATCTATGGGTTTGCTGGAATCAAGGTAGTCTGGGATTGGGAGTTCGATTATGTGACATATAACGAACCTATTCCTGCTATTAATCCTGAGACAGGCCAACCTATGATGCAACCTGTGCTTGATCCGGGCACGGGGCAACCAACTCTTCAACCTGTTATTTTAGGGTACCGTCCTAATAGAAAACCTGTTGCCAGAAATCGACCTAGGTTTGTAAACATAGATATCTATGATCTGCTAGTGGATCCCGACGGGGGAATCGCGTCTACTTTGACTGAGCGTACCCTTGGTCAAATGAAGAGGGAACAAGCCATGAGTACCATGGCGGCCCAAGAAGATGCTTCCAAGAAACCTCTTTACATGCAAGAGGCCTTGGATACCCTTGAGCAAAGAGTTCGTATGAGTACCAATCCTCCGGATGACCCAGATGATGTGGTTATTCGCTTGGCTGAGTACTGGAACGAATATGACCAAACCATGAGTGTAATTACTTATGGTGAAGATGCAGAAGCCATCTCTTGGAAAGATCTCCGTGCTTCCTATCGTGCGGCTGGCTATAGTCCTTATAAACGTAAGGTCTACGCCGGAACTCCTCTTCTCCTTTACCACGGAGAGAATCAGTTCATGCACAAAAAGGTGCCCATTCTTTATACCTCGTTCATTAAGATTCCGAACGAACGGTTTGGACTAGGGGCAATCGAAATTATTTCGGACTTAACCGAGTCCTTAAATAAATTCGTAAACATGATCACGGATAACTGGAACATGGGTATTAATAGACGCTATGCCTATGATACCAATGCAGACATTGATCACGATGCGTTGAATTCATTCAACGTACCCGGCGGAAGAGTAGGGGTCAGCGGTGATCCCTCCAAAGTGGTCATGCCTCTTCCGTTCTTTACTCCGCAGGCTGGTGACTACCAAGTTCTTGAGCTTTACAAAGGGATGATCGAAATGACTTCCGGAGTCAGCGACTTCTACTCTAAAGCTATTGGGTCACCGACCGGAAACAAGACCGCAACTGGTATTAGTTCAGTAATGAACGAATCCAACTTCCGGTTCAAGATGTTCATTCGCAATCTCGAAATGGATATCCTACAACCCCTGCTTGGTATGTGTGCCTCGATGATCCAGCAATATATGACTGATCAGGTCGAGGTTCAGATAACCGGGGACCAACCCATGATCAAGAAGTGGGTGGTTCTCCAACCAGAGGAACTAGTTGGAACACTCGACTTCACCCTTGTCGGACCAAATTACGCATCCAACCGTATGGTCCGCCAGCGTAATCTGTTGGCTCTATTTAACCTTGCGGCACAAAGCCCATACCTTAATCAGTACGAAGCCCTAAAGGAACTCTTTAAGGCCTTTGAGGTTCGGAACACGGACCGTATGCTCAAGCCTACGCAACAAGTCCAACAAGAACAACAACAAGCTCAAGCCGAGCAAATCAAAATGATGATGCTCGAATCCATGCTCCAAGTTGAAGGCAAGGCACGCAACGAACAAGCCAAACCTCAAATGGTCAAGGATAAAGAAGGCCGTCCAAGAAAAATGCAGTTTGAAGGAAAGATCCCGGGTGCGGGATTGATGACTCCGATACGTGAACTCGCGCAGTCCATGGGGGCCAATGGCCTCGGAATGGAAGGTATGGGAGCGGTGCCGGGTACCGAGTAACTTTAGAAAGTGGGTAGTATTCGTATGACGGGATTTTTAGGTAGGATATTCAACAAACCTACCATTCTAGTACTTGAACTTGACCAGTTTACCAAGCTCCCCGAACTAACCGGGGACCTTCGTGAAAGCCTCAAAACTCTTGAATACCATCCGGGTTTCCAATACCTGCTTCAACGACTACAAGTTGACGAGGCAAGTTTGGTGGCCCAGTTCAAAGAAGGCCTCGGTATGAGCGAGATCCAACTTCGCTATCTACAGGCCGGAATCTACTGGACCGGATGGCTCAAGAATGAACTCAAGTCTCTCACTACGAAGAGGTCCAATGCAAGGACCCCTACGTTCAATGAGATTGAGGAGTTCAATAAGATCAATCAGAACTTACAGCTAGTCGGGGTCTAATAATATCCTACCCAAAATCCCGTCATACGCAATAGTTCTTTGGGCGGTAACCGCCACCCTTTCCTGCGAACGCAGAGTTTCGGTACCCATTCCGACCCCAGTAGAGCTTATAACTCCTACTGACTGCGACGCAATATACGACAACTTTGATCCACAAGTCAAACGTTGTCCTGCAATCTCTGGACTTCACAAGAGTCCAAATTCGCTACCCACAAGGAGCACCACGTAATGCCAGTTGATCCCAATACGACTCTAAGTGCACAACTTCAAAATGCACCCGGAGCCGACATACCCTTCGATGAATTGTTCCCAGTCGAAGGTTCACCAGTCCTACAAGGACCGGACTCGGGAACATCCCCTCAGACTGCACAACAAACGCAGCCGGAATTCTTTCTCAAAGCTGGAAAGTCCGTATATAAAACCCCTGAGGATGCTGCTCAAGGAGTTGCTCATAAAGACCAACTCATTGATCGTTATCGGGCCTACTTGCAGGAACAGAACATTGATCCAGACACCCTGCAAACCCGTCCAAAACAACAGGCACAGGATCCCAACGATCCTTATACCTATCTCGGAAAAGAAGGCACACTCTTCGATAACCTGTCTGCCGCGCTTCAACGCCACGATAAAGCTGGCTATGATCGCACCATGCAGGCCTATAATCAAGAGCTTTTGAACGCCCAGCTTGCCCCTCTCGCCCCCCTTATTGCCGAAGTTGCACAACAACGGGCAGTACGAAAGGTGAGCGAGGAAGCCAAGGACTTCAGTACCTTCCGTTATTCCGAGGACTTCAACAGTGCAAGGAAGTCCATCCCTCTCTTAGACAATGCAATCAAAGCAGCGGAGAGTGATTATCGCATGGCTGAACAACTCCCAGACCTTTACAAAATGGTCTACCTGATCAGTCAAAGTGGACGGAACCGACCCGAACCCGTTGTAAATGCGGCATCGCCGCAACCCGCCCCGTCTGTAAGACCCACAACGGCACCCTCAACCATGACACCTCCACCTCCCGGAGTCAATACGAGCAACTGGGCCACAAGCACCGATTCCCGTAAACAACTCATCAAGGACATGGAAGGCCGTGGCATAAAGGACTTCCCGTTCTAATCTTATGGTAGGGCGTAAAAACTAAAGGACAAATAATGAACTTTCTGTCGTTTTTTCTTGACGCTCTATTCATTGTCCTCGGTTATGGTCCGGATGTTGTAACTGTAAACTACAGCAAATTGCAGTTGTAAAATTTAGCTATATCGGGGGACATCTCGTAAGAGAAAATCCCGAGGAAAGATCCCATGAAAAGCAAGAATTGGTCGTATCTGGCCGGAATAGTTGATGGGGAAGGCAATATTTCTATAACACAAAACACCCGTAAAAATGGGTGGAATCAATTCCAGTTCCTGTTTTCAATTAAGAATACAGATCTTCGATTGATGCAGTGGTTAGTAGAAAATTTTGGTGGTGTGTATTACAACCAACCTTCTTCAAATCTAACTTGGAAACTGTCTTACTCTTGGAGGCCTAAGGGTAGAAAGAACAAAGAAGAAATTCTTCTTGGTATTCTTCCTTATCTTCTCCTCAAGAAAGAGCAAGCACTTCTAGCATTAGAATATGTTCGGCTAGATCCGCACGTTCAATCTCCTCGTCGTAGGGAAATTGCCAAGCGGTGCACTGAACTAAATCAACGTGGGAAATCCGTAGAGACTAATACGCTAAACTCTGAACCCTCAGAGATGATAGAGTCCGATCTTATTGGTGACAATAAGTGTGCGCCTGTGGTGACACAGGTCGTTGGTGAATATTACAAAGACTTAGTGTCTTTCACTGACTTAGCCTAAACAAAAATGTACTGCTGGGACTGCTGGTAACGCTGGTAGCACGGCGGCTGAACTTATCACCTACATGTCAGCCCGTCTCTTGGAAGTAGCAGAATTCAACACCATTCTTGACCAGTTTGGCGACAAGCACCCGCTTCCGTCCAACTCGTCCAAGACGATCCGGTTCGTACGTGAGGAAAAACTTACCGTCTCTAGCTCACCCACCCAGTTGTCCGAAGGTATTCCTCCGGATGCCGTGGGTATCACCCTTAACCAGATTGAAGCAACGATTGAGCAATACGGCTCCGTCGTGCGTCTCTCTGACTTGGCTGAGATTACCGCTCGTCACAACGTGATCGAGCGAACAATCTACATCCTTGGCCTGCAGGCCGCTGAAACGTACGATCAGTTGATCTTCAACGTTCTCAACGCTGCAACCAATACTTACTACCCCTCGAACCGCGCTGGTGACACCTCGCTGATCGGCTCCGACCTTGTGTCGTACGTTGATCTCGTTGAGTTGGATGCCACGCTTCAGGACCAAGGTTCGCGTCCGTTTGAAGGTGGAGAGTACGTTTTCGTTACTCCTCCGCAAGTCTATTCGGGCCTGCTCCGCGATCCGGACTTCAAGGCGGCTGCACAGCTTCGCGCCCCAGAGAAAATCTGGCGTGGTGAAGTGCACGCTTTGGGTGGGTTCAGGGTCATCCGCTCCAACAGTCCGGCTTTCGCTGCGACTGCTCAGGCGGGTGCTGGCCAAGCCAGCAAGGTGTTCAGTTCGTTCGCTCTGGGACGCTTCGCGTATCAGATCACGGACCTGCAGAACCTCCGAGTCTATGTGGTTGCCCCCGGTGGCCAGATTGACCCCTTGCAGCAAAGCCGTAAGATTGGCTGGAAGTTCGCCTTCAAGTCGGTGATCACCAACCAAAACTGGGTTCGTCGCGTTCGTTCGGCTGGCGCAAACAGCGTCACCAACTAACCTTTAACCTGAGGGAGGGACTTCGGTCCCTCCTTCTAAGGAGAATAAAATGGGACATAGCTTTGAACAATCTATGCCACATCACGTTATCCACGAAATGCATCGTCCTGACGGCCACGCTCACCTTGATCAGAAGTACGACAAGGGAATGCGTAGCCCGATGATCGGGCAGCTTCCGATGGAAGCAGGCCTTGAAAGCCCGTCCAACTCTGCAGAGGGTGGGACTGGCCATGGCGATACCGGATACCA
>Ga0075029_100002530_pt1 | contig 10374 bp, 5 predicted proteins | sample LitLauG_LLR_2013_FD_71391 | JGI IMG/M metagenome (GOLD analysis project Ga0075029, IMG submission 71391) | Freshwater sediment microbial communities from North America - Little Laurel Run_MetaG_LLR_2013 | ecosystem: Environmental > Aquatic > Freshwater > Creek > Sediment | place: USA...
ATGTAGTAGCTCCTGTAATTGTGAACCGTTCTGTTCTTTTGAAGAACGGTGTACCACTTAATCTTATGGAGTCTGCTATTACAGCAAATCCATTTGATTCTCGTTTCGACGCAAGATTAGACCCAGCTACCGGACAGATTGAACTTCAAGCAGCTTCTCTGGTGGACCAAGGTGGTAGGTTCTACAAGCCAGCGGGTGGAAATGTAGGAAATGGAAGTATCCTAAACCTTTCTCTAGTCGATTTGAACGCGCAGCCAGAAACCTGGACAATTCGCTGCTCAAGCGTTCGTAGAGATGGATATGGTAACCCAATCCCTGGATTCGCAAAGTTTATTGCTCGTGGCTCACTAAGTGGAATTCTCCTTGATGGATACGGTAACCAAATCACCTGGCAGTCAAACGGTACAGTTGTTAGCAACTCCGTTCTATCATTCGCTGTAACAGAAGGTGTCATTCCTTTCCAAGAGGGAGATAACTTTGTTGTACAGGTTCAGGGTGGAGCACTAATTAGAGGAGATCAACTTGAAGCTAGATACATCTCTCTTCAGGATCTAAACGATCCAGAGTTCTTCACTGATATGAATCAGCTTGTTGCTAAGCATGGACAACCATCTATTACAAATAGATTGTCTCTAGCAGCTCAGATGGCATTTGATAATGGTACTCCTGGTGTTTTCGCAATCCAGGCAAAGCCATCCGTACCAAGAAGGGTATCTTACGAGCTAGTTGCTTCTGCTTCAGGTCATGTTGATGCTGATGATTTGACATTTGATCTACCACTGAATGTAACTCCAGATATTGATGACAACATCAACTTCTTTGTTACATCTGCAACAACAGGTCAAGAAGTTCAGATTATTCCTAACAAGGTTCCTTTCTATGACCCAACTATCACAGCGAACCCATCATCCTTTATATTCAATCCTGCCGAGCACTATTCATACACAGTTGTGCTTGAAGCATCCGTACAGAAGTCTGGATTGGATGGATACATTACTGTAACCGGACCAACAACAGCAACCTTCTCTTCCGCAACAGTGAAGTTTGGAACTGAAGATCTTGTGGCTACAAGGTCTTTGCAGATTGTTGACTCTGTAAATGGAAATGATGGAACATTCACCATCACAGGAATTTCTCAAGGAAATCTTGTTATCTCATCTGCAACACCATTTGGTACAAATGAACAAAATCTAGAGTTCCATGTACTTGATTCTGTTACAACTTCTGCACGAATTCTATTCACACAAGACCTTGCACTTGGTTTAGGTGAGGCACTTCGTTGTACAGTTATCGATACAAGGGATGCTGACTTCTTTGATGCTGGATGGCTAGAAGCTTACACAGCAGCCGAGAAGATCGAAGTGGACATGGTTGTACCAGTTCCATCTCAGACAATTTCTGCAATCTTCCAGAATGGTAAGGTACACGTTGAAACGATGTCCAACATTCGTCAGAAGAAAGAGAGACTTCTGTTTGTTGGCGCTATCCAGGGTCTAACTCCAGATAACGTCATCGGAACAACAGATGCAGCAGTTGAAAACATTGGTATTCTAGAAGGAATCCAAGGCGCAACGGTAGCTGACATTCTCTCTGGTAATACAGAAGACTTAGCTAATTACGGTGTACAGAATGCATTTGGAGATTCGTACCGTGTAGTTTACTTCTATCCAGATCAGATTGTTGTCCAGGCTGGAGCGGATAATACTCTTGTAGATGGATTCTTTATCGGCGCAGCTGCAGCTGGTTACTTCTCTGGATCTACTCAAATCACAGAGCCTCTAACAAACAAGAGACTTTCTGGATTTACTATCCTTAGAAACAAGCTCTTCCCACCTTTGGTACAAGAGAATATCGTAAATAATGGTATCACTCTTTTGACACCAGTTACTGGTGGTGGTCTAGTTATCTGGGGTAAGACAACTACAAATTCACTAGAGCCAACAGAAGAAGAGATTTCTATCGTGTTCGTTCGCGATAGAATTGCAAAGGCAATGCGTAGAGCATACCTACCATACATTGGCCGTGCAGAAACCCCAACACTAAAAGCAACATTGTTTGCAGTAGCTCAATCTTTGATGCAAACATTCATACAGCAGAGGTTGATCACTGCTTATGATGGTTTGACTGTAGGTAGGGATTCGGTAGAGCCAAGACAGTGGAATATTACCGTGAACGTTCAACCTGTGTACCCAGTAAACTGGATCTACATTTTGATCAACGTTGGCAGACTTAACTAACTAAAGGTGTTAAATGGTATATCCTCACACAGGCTCGATATTAACAGATGGTGGTCGTAACGTCACAAGAACTGGCGTTTCAACGCAGATTATTATCCAAGTTGATGGTAATCCAATTGGCGCAATTCAGAGTATAGATATCAAAGAAGACCGCTCCATTCAAATGATAGATGAAGTTGGAACCGATGGTCATATTGACTCTGTTCCAAACAAATCTACAGAAGTCAGCGGAAGCTGCAAGCGTGTTCGCTTTGATAACCTCAGAATCGCTACAGCGTTCTCACGTGGCTTCGTTCACGTTTGCGCACAACGTATTCCATTTGACATTGTAATCCTTGATATCTTTGCTGCAGATGAAACAGATGCAGATGGATTCAATGGAAATGATAACGTAATTACAACAGTTATCAAGAATGTTTGGATTAGCGGATTGAGCGTTACATATTCTGCTTCAGACTTCGTAATTACTGAAGATATGCAATGGAAGGCGGAGCATCTTTACTCATACCTTGGTCAAGGAAAGCAAGCAGCTCCTGCTCCATCTGCACGTCAGATCCCAATCATCGACAACGATCAGTTCGAGAAGCAGGCAGACGTTGGAAGGCGTCGTGGTGCTTTGGATGCGGCTGGTCTTATAAATGTAGTGGATTCAGTTCTTCCTTGATATATGTAACAGTGCTAGTACTCAAACCCTCTGTTATAGAGGGTTTGATCTATTAACATTCGGAGAAATATGGCAAGGATACAGAGCACTGTTGGTAATTCAAAGTTCGACATTCCTCCTACAGCAAAGCGTATGGTAGTTGAGGACGAAAGCGCATTCATGCGTCAAGAAAGACCTGAAAGATCTCCAAGACAACAAGCCCAACTTGATCAGTCTGAAATCCCTCCTGGCCGAGAGATCAATCCAGCTGTTGCTGCTGGTTTGAGAAGGCAAGCACAGGAGAGGGCTGATGAAATCGAGCATAGAGCCGTTCATGATGCTCGTCGTAGAGTTGAATTGATTGCTGGCTTGGGTCGTAAGACAAGAGATGTTATCATTGAAGATCCAAGAGGCGGAACTCTTACAATTACACTTCGTTCATTGAAAGCTTTTGAACAGAACTGTGTTTCTCAAGAAGTTGAAAGAGCAAACCGAATTAGCTTACCAAATGGTAAGGTTGGTTTCTTGCCAACGTCTTTGTACAATATCAAGATTGAAGCACTAGCCCATGCTTTGTATTTGGCTGATGGTCAATCCATTGACGTTGTACTTGGAACCGCAAACCTAGATTACGAAGAGCAAGTTCAAGCAAGAAAGGAATTGCTTGCAGAAATGGATTCTGCACTTATCGACCACCTTTTTGTACAGTACGAGCGTCTATCTCAAGAAGTTATTGATGGATATGCTCCGAAGAATGCGGAAGAGGCAAAGGAGGTGGTTGAAGCCATTAGAAAAAGTGGTGCGAACACCTGAGCATCAATTTATAAGATTCATGATGAAAGAGTTTGGCAAGCTGCCAGACGATCCTTTTTATGAGCATATTAACCCATATTTGAAGGTGTGGTTGTATGAAGGCTGGATTCATGACAGGGAATTGGAAACTGAAAGACTCAAGCAGCACGGAATCTTAATAGGCTCTTTCTTTAACCCAGAAATGGCTCAAAAGATGATCAAAGATGATAAGCCAGACTTCGAGACAACTGATTTGGACGAAACATCCAAGGCAGTACGTGCGCAAATCCTTGAGGCCACAATGAATACAGGACGCAAAAAGCGTCGAAAACATAAGGTGGTTGAATAATGGCTGACGTAACGCTTACATTCCTTGAAGAGCTTCTTGCTAAAATAAAAGACACGAACCTGCAATCTTTCGTTGAAGCAATGAAAGCAGCAGGAAAGAGTGTCGTTGATATTGCAGAAGTTTCCAAACACGCTGGACCTGACATTCAAAAGATGCTCGGGTCCATGGTGTCTGGAGCAAAAGATGCTATTGTTGGATTGTCAGAACTGCAAAAGCAATTTGCCAACCTAACAGAGGCTGGAAGTGAAGCCTGGACACATCTTGTAGGGAGTTTAAAAGAATTCAAAGATGCTGAAGATCTGGCTGCAGATGGACTGGGTAATTTTGCAGTCCAGGGCGCTTTAGCTCTTGAACCTCTGATAAAAATTATTCCAGATGCCATTACAGGTATAGGAAATATCTCAGCTGCCGGTTATGATGCTGGGTCTAAACTTGATGGAGCCTTTTCTCACACAAAGTCAATATTAGAAAGAACATTTGGCAAAGACTCTATGTTAGTAAATTACATGGAGTCTGTGTCTAAGGGAGCTACACAGGCTTACACTCTAGAAAGATCAATCATATCTCTTGCAGCAGCTCAGGGTAATTTTAGCTCTATGCTGGACCAAGCTGGTGGACAGTTTAGAGATATGGATCAAGAATACATGGACATGACAAACTTAGCATATGAATCTGCTAAGGCAACTGGTCAGACTGTAGAGTCCATGATGGGATTGGCTCAAGTACTTGGAAGTATTCCAGACTCATTAACAGAGCCAATATCTGTTGCTGGTGATTCTATGTCTCAGCTTGCAGCCACTTCAAAACTAGCAACTGGATTTATGTTGCCCCAAGCAGATGTTGCAAAACATCTTGGTAATATGTATACAGAGCTTGGTGTATCTGGTCAAGAAGCATTTGAATCACTAGCTAACATTTACGAAAAGGCTGGAGATTCAAAGCTAAGATTTGAAGCATTTACAAACACAGTAATGTCAATAGCACAGTCCTTCAAGATGCTTGGGGACAATACAATGGCTGCTACAAACGTTGTAAAGGCTTTTGATGAAGCTTTCAAAGGATCTAAGATATCTCCTGCAGCTATGCAGTCTGTCATTCAAGGAATGACAGAAGGTATCATGGGAATGGATAGAGCTAAACAAGCATTCGTATCTTCCCAAACAGGTGGTCCTGGTGGTCTTGCTGGTGCATTTCAAATGGAGTTCGCACTTCAAGAAGGCAAGATGGATGAAGTGTTGAAGAAGACCATGACTGCTATGCAAGCTCAGTTTGGTGGTCAAGTTCTAACACTTAAAGATGCAGCTCAGAACCCTGCTATGGCGGGTGAGTTTTACAAGCAAGTACAATACCTAACTCAAGTTGCTGGTGTTGCTAAGACAGATCGTGAAGCGTATAAGATTCTCGAAGCTATGCAATCAGGTGTGATGGATAATCTACAACCTGGAGCTGCTCAAGAAGATTCTCAAAAAGCTCTTGAAAATGCTGTTGATCGTGGAACAGCACTGCAAGATAAAACAGCAACCGGCGTAATGAGAATCCATCAGGATATGGAGTATGCTCGCCTTATACAGAATAACACTCTAAAACATGTTTCAGAGCAAACCAAAGAACTTTTTGGAATCCATTTAGATTTGAAAGGTAATTCTGGAACAACTGGTATCAAATCTATGGCCAAGCCTGGCGGTGGTCGTGAGATTGTTTCAAAAGACCGTTCTGCATCTATTGATGAATGGATGGATTCATTTGGACAATCAGGTGTTGGTCGCTTTATAGAGCCAGTGGTTGGTATGGGCCAAACACTACTTTCAGGTATGGGTATTGGAACTGATATGGGTGCTCCTGGTGGAGGGGGTGGAGCTGCACCTCCTCCATTGCCACCTCCAGGTGGAACAGGAACAGGAGCACCTCGTCGTAGATTTTCGGGAACAGGAGATGTAGCCCCTGGTACTTCTAGACTGCCTCCAGCACTTGGAGTCGCAGGAGGTGGAGCTGGCGGTGGAGGAGGAGCTTTCCCAACACTTCCTCTTTCATTCTCATCTGATCCGGTAGAGATTACAGTTAACTTCACAGAACCATTTGAAAAGAAGGTGAAGACCATAGTAAATCAACAAATCAGACAGTCTAAGAAAGGAGAGATTAGAGGCGGAGCTGGTGGAAACGCCACACCATGAGGTATAAATGGGAGACATTCTACAAAAAATTAACAACAACGTTGACTCTTCTTTCTCGATATCACAAGGCTCTGTTAGAGGTGGTACATCAGGAGATGCTGCTGGATTTACTGGTTTAGATAAACTTCCATCACCTTCTGGCACTCAAGTCCGACAAGCTTCTTTGCCAAACCTACGCACAGGAACTGCACGAAGAAACATAGTCCGTTGGTTCTTGCCTGAAACAGGCATCGTTGAAATGTATGTGAATCCTCAAAGCATCAAGTACACAGATAAGAAACACATTCCTTCTCCTACAAGAACCCGTGGAGGATATCTTATTCAGTACTGGGGCGAAGAGCTTACGACCATATCAATTTCTGGCACAACAGGCTCATCTGGTGTGGAGGGAATAAACGTTCTTTACGATGTGTATCGTAATGAACAAGTGTCCATGGATGCCTTGGCCATCGCTGCCGCAGCTGCGCGTGAGAAGCAACAATCACAAAACATGCTTTCATCCACTCTTGGATCTGGAAACGCTCTTCAAGGTATTGGAACTGCTCTTGGTGTAGGTGTGGATTCTTTCTTTGATCAAGTGAACAATGTTATCCAATCTGGAAACATTGACCCAGCAACACCAAAACCAACGTTAGCGTCTAATGCTTTCCAAACGGAAATGTACTGGTCTGGTTGGGTTTTCCGTGGATTTTTCACATCAATGTCTGTTGATGAGTCCGCCGACAAGCTTGGGTTGTTCAACTACTCCATGGAATTTACGTCCACCCAAAAGCGTGGATTGCGTTTGAACTTTATGCCATGGCATAGGTCTGCTGTGAATGGTCCATCCAATTCCGATCCTGCAAATGGTCCACCATATTCCTTTGGTAACCTTAGAGATCCTCTTCCTAACAGATCCATCGGTGCTTTGGAGAGATCTCAATTGACCAGAGTGTCAAGAACAATCGACCAAGCACTCCAAAGCTACAGACCTCTATGATGCCTGGATATAGAAGGGTTTATGGGTTTTCTTTCTTCTCTTAGCGGTGTCATTAATAATCAGTTTGGTATTGGAGAGAGTACTGGTCATTCAATTGAGAATGAATATACAGATCTTGGCAAATCTTCAACATCAAATAAGATAGATACATCAGCCGAAAGAACATATATTGAAGATGGTTTTATTCGTGACCTAAGGCCAAGGACACGTTCTATTCTATTTCAACAACCAGATATCTTTGTTGTAGTTAAGAAGAGAATGTTTTCTACACTTGTAGATAACTCAAGACTTGATCTTCTTGAAGAGAAAGAGCGAATACTAATTGCCGCAACTAAAAGGTTGTTTCAGAATAAATGTAGAATACTATCAGCATATGAGAAACTAACAAAGATTGAGCAACTATCCTTTGAATCCGGTAGGTTCAATACATATCTTGCGCCATCTTTGTTTACTCTTTTTGATTCTGTATCTCTGATTTCCAAAGACGCTGTAGATGGCAATCTAAAATCAGCGCTTGATACTTTGAGAAAGGTTATCTCATATTCAGAGCCAGGAATATCATCAAACTGGACCACAAACGATTGGGACGCTGTTTTTAGTTCACAGATTGGAGAAGGCCCAGGAACTTTTGAGTTGACTAACATTTCTTCTGTGAAGACATCTGTCTCTACAGAATGGGGTGGTGGTTCTGCTAATTTGTCAATAGAAGATCCGTATAACCTTTTGACCATTACAGAAAAAGATATCGACCAAGCGCTTACAGATGTTACCAACCCTATGCGCACTGGAAGCACATTTAAGTTCGCAGAAAACGAGCTACAGAAACAGATCGATGATTTGAAGTCTGAACTTGCTGTTGAGAGATATAATCGAAACGCCTCTCAGATTACTTTCAAGCTAGCAAATGGAACAGTAATCTCTAAGAAGGTAAGAGCTGTACTAGACGATGAAGGTGTTGAGATTCAACATAATTATTCTACTGGTATACAGCAATCATTCTCTGGATTCGAATCTGCAAAGAACTTCAGTCAAGTGGCGACTTCTGTTGGAAACCTATTCTCTACTGGTGGTGTTGAGATTGAGCCCCAGTTCCTAACTGGAAATGATCCCAATGGAATCTCTCCAAGAAATCAGCTTACACCATCTGAGCAAGAGAAGTTTTCAAGTATCATATCTAATGTATACACTCTATTAGATCAGAGAACAACTTCAAGAAGAGATTTGAAAAAGCGTAATGCTGAAGTAAATTATGCAAGAAACAGAATGCGTTTGTTCTTCAATGGTAAGTTTATCATACAGCCAATGGATACCATCACTATATGGATGACATCCAGAACAGATGAAGATCAGCGTTTGCCTGGTGGTTTTGCCGCTCAGCAAGCTCAAAGTGGTGTGGGCGTCATAAAGAAGTTCGATTCTATTCTCAAGAACATCAATACTCAGCTGTCTATGTTTTCAAGTGGTGAATCTTGGGATGACATTGAGCGTATTGCTATTGTTGGCGAAGGTATGCCAAAGTGGCTTTGGCGTCAATTTAGACAAGACATCACATCACAGCCAACTGGACCTTGTATTTTCTCAGGTATTGTTGGTAAGGGTGGTCAAGGAGTTTCTGGAAACTGGTCTGATGGTAAGTGGATGATTGATGTTTCCTGTGAGGATAATACTGGATTCTTTGACAAGGGTCTTATCAACTTCAAACCAGCAGCAGATGTTTTCAACGCATCCATCTACGATCCACTCACACCATTTGATGTATCATTTGATGCAGCTACTGGTGTACCTATCACATCTATTGGCGAGGGTGACTTCCCACCATTGTTACCAGAGAACCAGAAGCTTCTTCTGTCTGGGCTGTGCACATTTAGATCTGGACCAAACAAAGGTCAAACCGTAACTGAAAAAACGTACAAAGAACCCACCAAAGAGATTTCTTTTGGTGACTTTAGAGCGGTTCTTCATGACCCTGACGGTATGGTTTACAGATGGAAGCAAGGAATTCAAACACTTACAGACACATCAAGACCAAACAAAACTGTTTCTATTGACCAGGAAAGAACAGTTCTTTTGACGAATCAACCTTTTGCTGGACAGGATATTATGAACGTAATATCACTTCTGGTAACTGGCAAACCTTACAACTATGAAACTTTCTTGACAGCCGCTATCGCTAACGGCAACTCACTTGGAGTCAAGGATGATGCAACCAATATTCCAGCTGCATCAACTTACATACAAGGACTGGTTGCTGATATTGAGAAGCAGAATCTTATATGGGGAAATTTCATTCCATACAAGAAGCTTGTAATAAACCCAGAGTTGGACTCTTTTATTACACAGCAAAAACTAGACATCATTACACAAAATTCAACACTAAATCAGAAACTTGCTGAACGAGCAAGAGTTCAAGATGAGCTTACTCTTTTGCAGGGAGGATTCTTCGTTGATCCTTCAGCTTTCATTGGCAGAGATGATTCTGGTAGAGCTATTGCTGGAGATGATGGAGATCCTGGTGGAAAGGGATCAGCTCTTCAGACTAGAATAGCATCTCTTGGTGCCGAGATCAAAACACAACAAGATTTGTTCTCTGCTACAGTTTCAAACCAGCTAGCAAACAATCCAAACATTGGCTTGACGTTAGTTGGAAATGAGTTGAATGCAAATCCAACGCTATCCTCGATTGATGATGCAAAGTCATCTACAGCTCAAAAGCAAAGGGATGAACTTCAGCTTAGAAAGAATTTGTTCAGGTTTACTGCTCGTAGATTTTGGCAAGTACGAGCGAACGAAGATAAGAACCTGTTTATTGTTGATGATCAGTATGATAAGAATCTAGACATACAGGCTTTTGAAAGAAAGATTGGCTCTAATATTGAGCTTTTCAACTCTCAGTATACACATATCGGGGATCAGATAACTGGTGTAAAGAAACTACTTGGTCTTGAGTGCTTTGCAAATACTCAGGGTCATATTGAGGTTCGTCCACCTGCATACAACAAGATACCATCATCTGTATTTTATCAGATGTTCAAAAACAGAGATCAGACAGGCGTAAAGGTATTTCCAGACTTCTTAGAAAACCTATACTTCAATCAGATTAGAGGTATCTTCAACCAACTTGAAGTTGTAGAAGACGAGATACGTTTGCGAGCTGTGGCTCTTGGAGCAAAGGACGACAAAGAAATTATTCAGCTGATTATTGG
>Ga0075029_100002533_pt1 | contig 10362 bp, 9 predicted proteins | sample LitLauG_LLR_2013_FD_71391 | JGI IMG/M metagenome (GOLD analysis project Ga0075029, IMG submission 71391) | Freshwater sediment microbial communities from North America - Little Laurel Run_MetaG_LLR_2013 | ecosystem: Environmental > Aquatic > Freshwater > Creek > Sediment | place: USA...
TGCCCGGCTTCCAACAACGAGATCATCGAAATCCGCCAGGTCCAGGAATTCGAGGACTTCTCCCCCGAGGTGAAAGAGGCCGCGGCGGGATTTGCCGAGATGCAGGACAGAGCCAGGGGTTAGCCGGGGCCGAGAGGAGTTAACCGGGGTTAACAGGCGTTAAGGCCGCCCCGCCGCTAGTGACCTTTGCGACCGGCTCATGTAAAAGTCTTTCACATGAGCTGGCGCAAGGAACAACGCCGCGCCGAGCGCGGCTATCACCACGGGAACCTGAAAGAGGCGCTGCTGCAGGCAGCGCTTGGGCTGATCGCGGAAAAGGGCGCGGCCGGCTTCACCTTCGCCGATGCGGCGCGGATGGCCGGCGTCAGCCCGGCGGCGCCATACCGGCATTTCCGCGACCGCGACGAGCTGTTGTCCTCGATCGCGCAGCGCGGCTTCGAGCAGTTCGAGGCGGCGCTGACGCAAGCGTGGGATGACGGGCGTCCCGACACCGCCACGGCGTTCGAGCGGGTCGGCAAGGCCTACCTCGCCTTTGCCCGCAGCGAGCCAGCGTTCTATTCGGCGATGTTCGAATCCGGGCTCCCCGTCGATCTAAACCCTGCATTGCAGGCCGCGAGCGAGCGTGCCTTCGGCATTATCAGGGCCGCCGCCGAGCGGCTCGCAGCACTTGCGCCGCCCGGTACACCGCGCCCGCCGGCGCTGATGATGGCGCTGCATATCTGGTCGATGTCGCACGGCGTGGCCTCGTTGTTTGCGCGCGGCGACGCGGCGCGGCGCAAGCTGCCGATGTCGGCGGAGGATCTCCTCGAGGCCGAAGTTCTGATCTATCTGCGCGGGCTCGGCTTCCCGACCGACCGTCAGCCCGCAGCAAAAGACCCGGCCGACCCAAAACCGCCCGGACCGCCACCTGTGCCGCCGGCCGGCCCCTGGGGCACCCCAAAATAAATTAGCGGGCGCCACTGGCTCCCGGCTTGACAAAAAGCCGGGATGGTTTAGGTATGTAAATGTTATTTACATTCACAACGGCTTGAAGCCGTCATGGAGAGGGAAATGGCCTACACCGCAGATGTCAATCGCTGGCGCGGTCCCGCTGAACAGCCCTACGACCGCCGACCGCATATGCTGGATTCTCCCTGGCACCCCGGCTGGATCGCCGTAACCGTGCTCGGTTTCATCATCTGGTGGCCGATCGGCCTTGCCCTTCTCTTTTTCACACTCGGGAGCAGAAAAATGGGTTGCTGGAGTCACGACCGCTGGTCGAACAAGATGGAGCGGATGCAGTACAAGATGGAGCGGATGAAGAACCGGATGGAGGGCCGCGGCTTCCCCTTCGGTCCGCCCTCGAGCGGCAACCGCGCCTTCGACGAATACCGCATGGAAACGCTGCGGCGGCTGGAAGAAGAGCAGACCGAATTCAAGGAATTCCTGGATCGCTTGCGCCACGCCAAGGACAAGGAAGAGTTCGACCAGTTCATGGCGCAGCACCGGCCCCGCCCGACGCCGCCCCAGGACGGTCAGCCCCAGGCCTGAGGCTTCAAAGCTAAAGCCGCAGGCTGAGTGCCCCCCATAACGCCTGATGGCGACAGCACCGCCCATCTGCTCAGCAGGTGGGCGGTTTTGTTTTGCGCGGGGAAACGCTAGTTTGGGACCAATTCGGTCGTCCCGGCGACCGCATTTCGGCCCTCGAAAATCCCCTTTGGTAACCGGGTATTAACCATGATTAGCGTCTGGTTGGGGGCGTTATGACGCGCCGATAGCCCTCGTTTTGACATGTTGGCACGGGAAGCAGGCCCCGGCTTTGGACGGGCCTCCCATGTGACAGTGAACAGGGCTCACGCGCTGGCGTTTACCGCCGCGCCCGCCGCGCGGCTGTCGGACCGGCTGCCATTTGCTCCCGGAGGATTTGGGACACTTGCGTTGAGAGGATACTGCTTATGAATCCGGCCGACGTGGCTCAATCAGCCCTGCCGATCGCATCCGCCGACGTATCGCTGATCGCCCTGTTCCTGCAGGCTCACTGGATTGTGAAAGGGGTCATGCTCGGGCTGCTCGCCTGCTCGGTCTGGGTCTGGGCGATCGCAATCGACAAGATGATCCTGTATTCGCGCACCAAGCGCGCCATGGACCGCTTCGAACAGGCGTTCTGGTCGGGCGAGTCGATCGAGGAACTTTACCGCGCGCTCTCGGCCAAGCCGACGCAATCGATGGCCGCCTGCTTCGTCGCCGCGATGCGTGAATGGAAGCGCTCGTTCGAAAGCCACGCGCGATCCTTCGCCGGGCTGCAGATGCGGATCGAAAAGGTCATGAACGTCTCCATCGCCCGGGAAGTCGAGCGGCTGGAACGCCGGCTGCTGGTGCTGGCAACCGTCGGCTCAGCCGGGCCCTTCGTCGGCTTGTTCGGCACGGTCTGGGGCATCATGTCGAGCTTCCAGTCGATCGCGGCTTCCAAGAATACCTCGCTGGCGGTGGTGGCCCCCGGTATCGCGGAGGCCCTGTTTGCCACCGCCATCGGCCTTATCGCCGCAATTCCGGCGACTATTTTCTACAATAAGTTCACTTCCGAGGTGAATCGGCAGGCCCAGCGGCTGGAGGGGTTCGCCGACGAATTTTCAGCGATCCTGTCGCGTCAGATCGACGAGCGGGCCTAAGCGGCGGTATAATGAAGGCCACGATGAGCACCCGATCATGGCGATGAACATGGCAGGTTCGTCCGGCGGCGGCGGACGCCGCGGCCGGCGCCGCCCTGTGATGGCGGAAATCAACGTCACGCCGATGGTGGACGTCATGCTGGTGTTGCTGATCATCTTCATGGTTTCGGCGCCGCTTCTGACCGTCGGGGTGCCGCTCGATCTGCCGCAGACCCAGGCCAAGAGCCTCGACCAGGACAAGAACCCGCTGACACTGTCGGTCAATCTGAAGGGCCAGGTCTTCCTCAACGACACCGAAATCGGGATCGAGGAACTGGTGCCGAAGCTGAAGGCGATCACGGACGCCCGCGGCGGGCTCGACGAGCGGATTTTCGTCCGGGGCGACAAGAAAGTCGACTACGGTACCGTGATGAAGGTGATGGGGCGGCTGTCGCAAGCCGGTTTCAGGCGCGTGGCGCTGGTGACGGAAGTGGATCAGGGGTAGCTGCGAAGGTGAAGGTCGACAAGACACTCATTGCGTCGGTCGCACTCCACGTCCTCGTGCTCGGATGGGGGCTGGTTTCCTTTTCGGCGCGCTCGCTCGAAGCGCCGCCGCCGGAATCGATGCCGGTCGATATCATCTCGGCCGATCAGCTCTCCAAGATCACCGCCGGCATCAGGACCGGCGAAAAGGACAAGCCGAAGCCGATGGTCGAAAAGGTCGCCGACGCGACGCCGGCCGAGGATGCTGTCGGCAAGATCACCGAGAAGAAGGAAATCGTGACGGCGTCCGCGCCGGAGCCGCCGCCGAAGCCGGTGGAAAAGCCGGTCGAGAAGAAGCCCGACCCGCCGAAGCCGGTCGCCGAGGAAAAACCCAAGGACGAGCCGAAGCCGATCGAGAAGAAGCCCGATCAGCCCAAGGTCGATCCGATCGCCGAGGCCCTGAAGACGGAGGAGGCCAAGAAGCCGCCGCCGAAGCCGCAGGCCAAGGCGGCCCCGCCGCAGCCGCCGAAGCCGAAGCAGGAGAGGGTGTTCGATCAATCGAAAATCGCGGCCCTGCTCGACAAGCGCGATCCGACCCGGCAGGCGATCACCGGCGCGACGCTGAACTCGTCGGCCTCGCTCGGCACCACGCGAGGCACCGCAGCCACCTTGTCGCAGTCAGAACTTGACGCCATGCGCGCGCGGCTCGCCAGCCTTTGGAACGTCCAGCCGGGCGTCGAACATCCCGAAGAACTCTACGTCACGGTGCGGATCCGGCTGAACCCGGATCGCCGCCTCGCTGCACCCCCGCAGATAGTCTCGACCGGGAGTTCGCCGCGTTACCAGGCCGCGGCGGATGCCGCCGTTCGCGCCGTCCTGCAAGGTCAGCCCTACACGATGCTGCGCGACGAAACCTACGACCAGTGGAAATTCATGGACATCGATTTCGATCCCAAACAGATGTTCCACAGTTGATGATTTGATTCTTGGAAATGAGCCCGCAATGTCCGTGACGTCGTTTTCGCTGCCTCCGTTGCCGCTTTCCCGCCGTCACGTGCTGATCGGCGGCGCCGGTGCGGCTGCGGGTTTGCTCTTGCCTTCACTTGCGGGCGCCCAGACGAAATTGCAGATCACCGAAGGCAACGTCGCGCCGCTGCCGATCGCCATCCCGGATTTCGCCGCGGGCTCGCCGGCGGACGGCGAAGTCGGCACCGGTGTCGCGCAGGTCATCACCAACAACCTCAAGCGCAGCGGGCTGTTCGCGCCGATCGATCCGGCGGCTTTCATCGAGAAGACGATCAATATCGACGCGGCGCCGCAATTCCAGAACTGGAAAACCATCAACGCCCAGGCGCTGGTCGTTGGCCGCATGACCCGCCAGGGGGACGGGCGTCTCAAGGCCGAATTCCGCCTGTGGGACGTCACCACCGGTCAGCCGCTCGACGGCCAGCAATATTACACCTCGCCGGAGTACTGGCGGCGGATCGCGCATATCATTTCCGACCGGATCTATGAAAAGCTGACCGGAGAGAAGGGCTATTTCGACAGCCGCGTGGTGTTCGTCGACGAAAGCGGCCCCTCGGAACGGCGCATCAAGCGGCTGGCGCTGATGGACCAGGACGGCGCCAATGTGCGCTATCTGACGCGCGGCTCCGACCTCGTGCTGACGCCGCGCTTCTCGCCGTCGACCCAGGAAATCACCTATATGGAGTTCGGGCAGGGCGACCCGAAGGTCTATCTGCGCAACATCGAAACCGGACAGACCGAGATCGTCGGTAATTTCCCCGGCATGTCGTTCGCGCCGCGGTTTTCGCCGGACGGCCAGCGCGTCATCATGAGCCTGCAGCAGGGCGGCAATTCGAATCTGTTCGTGATGGATCTGCGCTCGAAGTCGACCACACGCCTCACCGATACGCCGGCGATCGATACCTCGCCGTCCTATTCGCCCGACGGCAGCCGCATCTGTTTCGAGTCCGACCGTGGCGGCAAGCCGCAGATCTATGTGATGGCGGCGGCCGGCGGCCCTGCGCAGCGCATCTCCTTCAGCAAGGACGACACCAACGGCAGCTACTCGACCCCGGTCTGGTCGCCGCGCGGCGACTACATCGCCTTCACCAAGCAGGGAGGCGGGCAGTTTTCCATCGGAATCATGAAGCCCGACGGCTCGGGCGAGCGGATTCTGACGTCAGGCTTCCACAACGAGGGGCCGACCTTCGCCCCGAACGGCCGGGTGCTGATGTTCTTCCGCGATCCCGGCGGCAACAGCGGACCCTCGCTGTTCACCGTCGACATCACCGGACGCAACGAACTGAAGGTGCCGACCCCCGGCTTCGCGTCCGACCCGGCGTGGTCGCCGCTGCTGTCGTAACGCCCGTCTGATCGAGGGCGCTTTCGCCGGTCCGGGTCCGCATCCGGCTTCAAGAGGTCGAGGCTGCGATCTCGGTCCGTCGGGCCGAGGCGCAATCATGCAGCAGTCCGCTGAAATAGCCGTATGTCACGTGCGCGATCTGCGGATAGGGATCCCGCGTCATCAACAGTCGATGAAGTTCTGCCAGCCGGAAGCAGGGCACGCCGGGGAATAGATGGTGCTCGATATGATAGTTCAGGCCCCAGGGCGCGATCAGCCAGCGCTCCCAGAGCGGAGCGATGACGGTGCGGCTTTCGTTCAGTACGTTCTCGTGCTCGACGGCATAGTGCTCGGCGACGCTGCGGAAATACCGAACCGCCAGGAAGGCCGTCATCAGCGGCACGATCCAGTAAAGCAGAATGAGCTTCCAGAACCCCAGCACGATCGATGAAACCAGAAGCGCGGCAAAAAAGAACAGCCGCGCGCGGGTCACCGCGACCGCAATGTCGCGGGTTTCCTTGTTCTTGTGAAATCCCGTGACGGCGGTAACGGTCTTCAGACCCAAGAGATACTGCATGGTGCGCATCAGCACGCTGCTCACCGGCGCCGGAAATTCGTACTCCTTCATTCCCAGGTTTCGTTGCCAATCGGGATCGTTTTCGCTGTTCAACTCGCGGTGATGCGCGAAATGACTGTTTCGATAGCCCGCCATCGATGACGATGTCGGCAGGGCAAGGATTTCTCCCACGAAGTCGTTGAGGGGCCGGCTGGTGTAGGCGCGATAATGCGCGGTGTCATGCATGAGCGCGCCCAGGCCGTTGATACGCGAGCCGATGACGAGGACCGCGAGCGCGTAGACAACCGGATTCCACCAGGTCTGACTGATCCAGATGGCGGCGGCGATCTGGGCGAACTCAAGCAGTGCGGCCGCGGTAAATTTTACGCTGTCGATCTGCGAGAGATTACGGATTTCTTCCTTTGAAAGCAGGCGCGGAATGTCCTGAAGACAGGAGTCGCCCAATCTCGCTGAGCGAGCCACAACCGCATCCGACATCGGGTACTCTCCTGAACCAATTCCCGGCGGAAACTACCTTTTTACGGCAAGTTTACCAAGAAGGTTAACCCGAATTTAAGGTCGAATCCCGGGGCGTGGTTAAGATCTGCGGTCGGGCCGGCGCCGTGCCGCCAAAGCAGATGCTCATTTCGGGAGCATCGACTGCAGACCGGCGGCCGCGGTTGCACGGTATGCGCCGCTCGCGCCGGGCGCGACCTGATGGTCCAATTCGCTGCCGAAGATAACGGTCGACGCCATCCGTTCATCGCCGATACCTGGGAAGCCGACGAATTGCGCGAAGCTGCTTTGGTGGGATCGGCAAACCTTGCCCACCCTGCTGATTTATCGGGCAGATTCTTGTCTTGCGGTGAAAAAAACAATGCTCCGGTAACGATGTTCCCTCAGAAAGACTTCACCTGCGATAGGTAAGACTACCTACCGAACAGGACGTGCGCCCACCCGATGCAGCTTGCAAATCCGACCGGAGACCTCGATCAGGAGCAGATGCCGCCGTCGATTTACGCGGCGATGGTGGATTCGCTGTTCATCAATCCCGCGCCGATGATCTTCGGCTCGCTGGGTCCCGCGATCGCCTGTGCCGTGATTGCAAGCGTCACCGGCGACTTTGTCGGCTGGCTGTGTGTGCCGCTCTTCGTGATCGTGGGCCTGGCGCGCGCGCTCCAGATGTACCGCTACAAGCAGCGGAATTCTCCGCTGACGGTGGACGAAGCGGCGATCTGGGAAAAGCGGTACCAGCGCGGTGCCATCGCTTACGGAGTCGCGATCGGCGTTTGGTCCGTCGCTGTCCTGCTGCGGACCAACGATGCCGCTGCCCATATGCTCTGCGTCACAACGGTCGTGGCATGCACGTCCGGCGGCGTCGGTCGCGCATTCGGCCGGCCGCGAATCTTTCACATCCAGATTCTGGTTGCCTGCGGACCCCTGCTCGCCGCGCTGATGTACGTCGGCGGCGCCTATCACATCGCGCTTGCTCTTCTGAGCTTCGTTTTCTTCATCGCGATCCAGCGGCTCACCTCCAGCCTCCAGCGCATCTACCTGAACGCCTGGGTCGCCAGGGAACGAGAGGCGGCGCTGGCCGGCCAGTTCGATACGGCCCTGAACAACATGCCGCACGGCCTTTGCATGTTCCGCCCCGACGGGCGGCTCGCGGTGATGAACTATCGTTTCAGCGAGATGATGGACCTTTCCGACGATATCGTGAGCGGCGGCGCGAGTGCATCCGACATCATCGCGGCCTGCGTCAGCGCCGGCTCGGTCTCGGCGTCGAGCGGCAGGATGATCCTTGCGGAGATCGAGAATACGCGGACCCGCGATATGATCACGACCGATCCCGATGCGACCCGCGGGCGGTCGTTGTCATGGACGTTCCAGCCGATGAACGGCGGCGGCGCCGTCGTGCTGCTGGAAGACATCACCGAACGCCGTAACGCCGAAGCCCGGATCACCCATCTGGCCCGTTACGACGAACTGACCGCGCTTCCCAACCGGGTCAATTTCCGCGACGAGATCGAGCGCCTGCTGGCGGTTCCGCACGACGGCGAGCAGTTGTCGGCGCTGCTGTTCATCGACCTCGATCAATTCAAGCAGGTCAACGATACGCTGGGCCATCCCTGCGGCGACCAGTTGTTGTGCGCCGTCGCCGACCGGCTGCGCAACATGCTGCGCCCGCAGGATTTCGTCGCGCGGTTCGGCGGCGACGAATTCGTGGTGTTCCAGCAGAACATCAGATCGAACGAAGATGCCGCCCATCTCGCGCGACGCATCGTCGACCACCTGAGCGAGCGTTATCAGATCGACAATCACCTGGTCGAAATCGGCGCCAGCGTCGGCATCGCGATGACGTCGCCGCACGTCAGCGCCGACACGCTGCTGAAGAATGCGGACATGGCGCTGTATCGCGCCAAGGCAGACGGCCGCGGCACCTATTGTTTCTTCCGCGACGAGATGGCGCAGACCGTCGAGGCTCGCCGCATCCTGGAGCTGGACCTGCGCAAGGCGCTGGCCAACGAGGAATTCGAGCTGTTCTATCAGCCGCTGGTCAATCTCAAGTCGGGGCGGATCGCCACCTGCGAGGCGCTGCTGCGCTGGAATCATCCGGTGCGCGGCACGGTTTCCCCGGTCGATATCATTCCGGTTGCCGAAGACATGGGCCTGATCGTCGATCTCGGCCGCTGGATCCTGCGCAAGGCCTGCATGGAATGCATGAAATGGCCGGAAGGCGTCAGCGTTGCCGTCAATTTCTCGCCGCAGCAGTTTCATCAGCGCGACGTGCTGAGCGAGGTTCGCTACGCGCTCGAGATCTCCGGCCTGTCGGCGAACCGTCTGGAGATCGAAATCACCGAATCCTCGCTGTTGCGCAATACCCAGCTGACCCACGACGTATTGTCCCAGTTGCGGACGCTGGGTGTGCGGATTTCGCTGGACGATTTCGGTACCGGCTATTCGAGCCTGAGCTATCTGCATAACTTCCCGCTGCAGAAAGTGAAGATCGACCGCTCCTTCCTCGAAGGCATCGACACCGACCGGCCGCTGACGCTGTTGCGCGGCGTCGCCCGGCTCTCGGCCGATCTCGGAATGTCGGTCGTGGTCGAGGGCATCGAGACCAACGAACAGCTGGAGCTGATCAGCGCCGACGGCACGGTGACCGAGGCGCAGGGCTATCTGTTCAGCCGGCCGGTACCGGCGGTGCGGGTACGCCAGCTGCTGAACGCCTCGCATGGCCGCCGCTCGCCGGACGAGCAACTGGTCGCGCTTCCCGCCCGATCGATCGCCTAGGCATTCCGACCGGGCTGGCCGCCCTCGGGGGATTCTCCCGCCCGTCAGGGCGCTGGAGCGATGTTCGGCACTTTCCAAGAGGTTAACCCTAACAAGGCGATGCGTTTGCATTTCGTTAAGAAGCTGTTAAGCTTTTGATCTACGCGTAGAAGTTGCTGGGAAGTTGTAAGGAGTACTGCATGAGGTCCGCGGCCCAACCGTCCATTGTGGCTCGTGTTCAAAATCCGGACCTGTTGGATCAAGTCGATTACCGCCTGGCCGAGACGCCGGCGGAAAAGGAGGAGATCTACAATCTTCGGTACCGGGCCTACCTTCGCGAGGGCGCGATCCGGCCTTCCGCCGACCAGCGTGTCGCCGATCAATTTGAGGACGCCCCCAACGCCTGGACCTTCGGCGTTTACTTTCATGGCGAGCTTTACAGCTCGATTCGCGTCAGCGTGCTGACGTCGGAGTGGCGGCTGTCGCCGTCGGTCGAACTGTTTGGCGACGTTCTCCACCCTCGGCTCGACAAGGGGCAGATCTTCATCGATTCGACGCGCTTTGTCGCCGATCCCGAGAAGGCGAGGAATTTCCCGGAGCTTCCCTATGTGACGGTCAGGCTGGGTTCGATGGCCGGCGTCTATTTCAATGCGGATTACGGGCTCGCGATCGTTCGCCCCGAGCATCAGGCGTTCTACCGCAAGGTGTTCCTGCAGGAGACCTGGTGTGAGCCGCGTTTGTACCCGGGCCTCGTGAAGCCGGTCGGTCTGATGGCCGCGCATCTGCCGACCGTCCGCGAAAGGGTGCTGGCCCGCTACCCATTCCTGCGTTCAAGCGCGTTCGAACGGCGGATGTTGTTCCAGCGGCCCGGCGAGCGCCGTTCATCTTCACCGTCCCTGGTGACGACTCCATTCGACCACGCTTCGATTGTTCCGCAGCAGTCCTGAGGAACCCCACGGTTCCCCGCGGGACGCAATCAGGTCTGCCCAATTTGAAACCTGCCTATTTCGCGCACAGGTGTTGCAGATCGGCGTCGGACCGGCTCTAAAATCGGTGGTTCGGGCGTTCCAAAGGCT
>Ga0075029_100002539_pt1 | contig 10351 bp, 10 predicted proteins | sample LitLauG_LLR_2013_FD_71391 | JGI IMG/M metagenome (GOLD analysis project Ga0075029, IMG submission 71391) | Freshwater sediment microbial communities from North America - Little Laurel Run_MetaG_LLR_2013 | ecosystem: Environmental > Aquatic > Freshwater > Creek > Sediment | place: USA...
GTGTTCGTGCTCCGGGACGTGGAAGGCCTCTCGACTGAAGAGACGGCACAAGCGCTGGAGTTGAGCATCCCGGCAGTGAAGTCCAGGTTGTTACGCGCGCGGCTGCAACTCCGCGAGCGGCTCAACCGGTTCTTTCAGAAAAATGCGGGTGGAGACGGCAACCAGTGAAGTGTTCTGAGTTTCTTAACGAGCTAACCAACTACCTCGACGGGGCGATCGACGCCCAGACCAAGGCCGAACTCGATAACCACCTGGCATGGTGCCATAACTGCTATGTCGTCTGCGATACAACGCGGAAGACGATCGAGATCTACCGCGACTCAGAACTCTATGAGTTGCCCGATGACCTCCGCACTCGGCTGCGTTCGGCCATCATGACTAAGTGCGCGGCTCACAAGAAGTCCCCTTCCACTGAGTAGGCGAACTGGTCGCCGATTGCAGGGGCTGTTAATTCACGCGGATTCCCATCCCAATGCAACATTTTTCATACCCCAACTAGCTCATTATTAAGCTCTTTCGGGAGTATTCTCCTGGTCACCTCCCGGCTCGAACCCTTTCTGATAAGACTGAATCTAAGTTGGCAGAGGTTTCTTACTGTGAGAAGTAATGGAAGGTTTGGTTTGTTTCTGTGGGGAGGTATCCAATGATTTCAAAGCTGATGGACGCTATGTTTGGTTGTCGCCACGCTCGCTACAGTTTTCCGATGACGGTTCGCCCTGGTTCGCGACGCGGTTTGACTGCGCAGCGGGCAGGCACGTATGTCTCCTGCCTCGATTGCGGCCAAGAGTTCCGTTACGATTGGCGTGAGATGAAGATTGTGGGATCAGCGGCGAGAGAAGTGTCCCGCGCCTTGGTCACAAAAGAAGCCGCGTAAAGTCAGCGACATGTGTTGAAGGTTGGCCTCCTGCATTAGCCCTGGCATCACTCTTCCCCCAAAATTGCTGGTTCCTGTTGTTGGTCGTACCTGGCCCCTCGAATGCGACGGCGATACTGCGTGCTACTTCTGGACGAACTCCGATTCCTCCCCGGACCGTAAGGCACCAAGTGCTAGTGTGTGACTGCCTCGGAATCTACCGCAGCCCCCAGTTGGCGATGGGAAATGCCGCGCCATGAAATAATTTTCCGGCCGCCTGTTAATTTCACTACCCCCCTGCTTGCGCAGAGGCGCATAATTGATCTGGCGTCGATCCGCAGGCATTATTCGGTGTCATCCGCTTTCCTGCCTACGGCTCGGACAGGAGGTGTCATGTGCCTCTTTCCATGCTTCGGGAATTCCTTGATCGTAACCGCATTCAATACTTTGTGATTTCGCATTCGGTGGCCTACACGGCCCAGGGGACCGCCGCACTCACTCACACACCCGGAAAGGAGCTGGCCAAGACTGTCATGGTCATGGTCGATGGCCGTCTTGCCATGGCGGTCGTTCCGGCTTCGTTTCGCGTGGATTTATACAGACTCAAAAAATACTTGGGAGCCGATTCGGTGGAGCTTGCCAGCGAACTCGACTTCCGCGGCCGCTTTCCTGACTGCGAAACCGGATCCATGCCCCCCTTCGGCAATCTCTACGGCATGGATGTTTTCGTGGATCAGAGCCTGGCCGAGGACAAGGAAATCGCGTTCAATGCCGGCTCGCACCGCGAACTCGTCAGGATGAAATTTGCCGATTTCCGCGATCTGGTGAAGCCGGCAATTATTCCCCTGGCGGCGGGAAAAGTGCACACACACGCGGCGTGAGTCACTGCAGAAAGAGTCGCGGGGCGTTGGTCGCTCGCCGTTAGGCTTTTGTCACCAGAGCGGTCGTTCGCAAACGGCCAGCGACCATCGACCAACGACGGCTGTCCCAAACCGCCGACGACGGCGGCTCCACACAAAGTGGGATATTCCTGTTTTTTTCATACAATCTTCACAAATCACTGTGTTAGATTTCAGGCTCAACCAAAAACTTTTCCGGAGGAAACTGAATTGGGCAAGGACATGGTCCCCAAGAAGATCTTTTTCACCAAAGGTGTGGGGAAACACCGTGAACGTCTCACCTCTTTCGAACTCGCACTGCGTGATGCCGGCATCGCCGCGCAAAACCTGGTTCGAGTCTCTTCCATCTTTCCGCCCAACTGCAAGCTGCTTACTCGTTCCCAGGGACTTAAGTATCTTTCGCCTGGCGAAGTCGTGTTCGCAGTGGTCGCCGAAAATTCTACCCGCGAACCGCATCGCCTGCTCGCCTCTTCCATCGGAGTCGCCATACCAGCCGATCGCAACACTTACGGTTATTTGAGCGAGCACCACTCGTTCGGAGAGACCGAGGATTCCGCTGGAGACTACGCCGAAGAACTCGCCGCTGAAATGCTGGCGACTACTCTCAACGTGGAGTTCGATTCCGACCGGTCGTGGGACGAGAAAAAAGAGATCTACCGCATCTCGAATAAGATCGTACGCACGGCGAACGTCACGCAATCCGCAGTGGGCGATAAGCGCGGACTGTGGACGACGGTCATCGCATCAGCCGTGCTGATCTTTGACTAGCTGATCTCCGGTTCGTTGAGACTCACGAATACTTGCATCGCTGTGGAAGAACGGCCCTTCAGGGCCGCGTAACAGTATTTGAGATTGGGCCTGTAGCCCCGGTGGTCGTCCTCCACGGGCTACAGGCCCTCTTCATGTTCCAGGAACTTTGGATTGGGCTTCACCGGACGTTGTAAGGGAAGAGCCGGCGGAACAGCTTCCCCGTTTCCAGAACGAGATTGGATCGAGATCGCATGGTCTGAGCCGTATGGTAGAGATACGCCTCGACCGCAGACATTTGCCCGCGGTAGATTTCCACGGTGGCTAAAGTGCTGCCCCCTGCCCCGGCGTACTCCTTCTGTGGCGACTCTCCGATCCCGAAATCCACACACTGAATCCCTGACTGGAACGCGTATTCGAGAAGTCTTTCCAGTTGCAGCATGGAAGGCGAGTACCTCGCGAACGCTTCGTCGAAACAAGTGGAATAAAGATGCAACCTGCCCCCAAACAACGGAGTGAGCCTCATGGCGGTGGCGCGTCCACCGCAACTAAGGGCCGAAAGCCAAACCCGTCCTTGCGGCGCGAGTTCTTCGGCAATGTGGCAGTAAAATTTGCGGTGTCGCGGTTCGGCAAAAGGGCTTTGCAGGCCTTTGGCCGCGAAACGCTCTACGTGCCAGGCGAAGAATGTCTCCAGGTGTTCTAGTATCTGCTCGGTTCGGTCATACACCTCGAAACCGATCTCTCCGTGTTCCTGAAGCCGTTTTCTGGATTTTCTGAGACTCTTGCTGGAATGACTGGCCATCGTCGCTTCCGCCGCAAACTCCTCCTTCTGCAGGCTGCGAAGATGATTGGTTTCGCGCAACGCCGTTCGCAGTCCATATTTCCTCGCCTGCGCCGCGATGTGCCCAGGAAAAGCGCCGCTCGCTTCCAGTTTGTCCAGGTAGACTCCGTCCCAGCTGGCAGGTTTCGCGCGCCAGAACTTCACCAGACTGTCGGCGACAGGGTTCTCCCAGCCAGGACGCACGAGGCACGAGCCGTAATCCGCGTATGGTTGACCCGCGAATTCGATCCATCGGCGAGCGCGGAGATGACGCCGGCCGCTACGCAATACGAGCGGAATGACCGCCGTCAGAACCGAGTCAGAATTACGAAAAGCCAGGATCTCTGTTTCGTTGCTCTCAAAACTAAGAAGATTCGCTTTGATCCACGCAAAACTGTCGAATACGGTCGCGTTCGGGCACGCGCATAGAAGTTGTTCCCATTCGGCCCTGAGCGATTCGGAGACTTCAAGGGAGGGGACTACTTCGATCTCCAAGCCCATCAGTGCGTCACTCCCTTCCACGTCGGCGCACCAATATGCTCTTAATCGAGTCGACAGCTCCCGCAACAGTGGCGGCAAACTGAGCCCGTGTCATTCTGCCAATTCCGATTCGCGGCAACGCAAACTGTCTGCTCGAACGGGACACGAACCCGCCTTCTCCCGCAAAAGCGAGGCGATATCCGCTTTCCTGTACCAACGCTTCGTCTCGAGAGCCGAAATCAAGCCCCGGTGCTCCAAACGGATACGCGAACGCGTGCACAGTCTTGCCCAACACCCTCTCGAGCACCGATTTGCTGCGCGCGATTTCGCCGCTCGCTTCCTCCGCGCCAAGCGCCCCTAGAATGGGATGCGTGATCGTGTGGGACCCGATCTCGATGCCATTTTCAGACAGTTGCAGAATCGCGTCGTGGCTCAGAAACTCAAACCGATCCGCCATTTCGCTCCCAGGCTGAGAAACTGGAAGCTGACTCCTCAATGATTGCAGTTCCTCTTGTTGCTGGCGCTCGGGCAAGCTCCGGCAAAGAACGAAAAATCTTCCGCAAGCCGCCACACGCTGCGGGCCGGTCTCCAGTGGCAGGCACTCACCACTCCGAAGTTGCCAACTCGTAGAGGGTGAGAACATCAGCCGGTAGTACGCATCTTCGAACCACGTTGGCCTCGACGATCCGAGATCCCCCGCAACCGCGAAACAAACAGCCGTGACTCCTTGGTCCTTGAGCACGGGCAGGGCAAAACGCAGGTTGTTGGCATGGCCATCATCGAAAGTGATCAACACTGGCCTGGGGGGAAGCGTGTGGCCCAGAAAATACCAATCGCTAAACTGCTGAAAACTGATCGGATTGTAATGTCTCTTGAAATACCCGATTTGCCACGCAAACTCTTCGACGCTCACCGACATGCCAAATAGCGGATTACCTTCCGGAAACCCGGCCGGGAGAACATCGTGGTAGATCGCGACCAACACGGAGCGGCGTCGCAGGAAACGAAAGAAACCCAGCAAACCGCTGCGGAACAAGAACTCAAAAAAACCCTTCTTGGCCAGAACGTAGAGTGGATTGCTGTACCAGGACCGACCGCTCATCTACTCTCCATAATCTCAGACCGCCTTCTGCTACTCCGTGATCTTGGCAATAGTCTTTTTTTCGGCCGGCTTCTTTTTTAGCCGTTCCAGCACCGCGGCCACAATCATCGGCAAGCCGACGGTCGCATCGACAAACACTTCGCCAAACTTCCCGCCTTCGGCCGGAGGCACAAACTTGCCCCACGACACGGCCTCGCTATACGGACTGCCCGACAACCCGCCCCAATACACCGGTTCGGGACAAATACGCAGGCCGTAGTGGTAGCGCTTCAGCGGCAGGTCTTCCCCGCCCCGGCGATGCCGCAATTCGATGAAGGGGCCGAACTGCTGCGACCAGTTGCGCGGCACGCCTCCGCCAATCGTGAAAATTCCCAGCCGCTTCTGCGCCAGCAGCGTTGCCGCAAAATGCTCCAGATCTTCAAACGGATCGAAGCGGAACCGCGCCTTTCCCTCTTTGTCGCGCTCGCGGTTGGTTAGCGCGTAGTCAAGCCCCAGTTCTGAATCCGAGAACGCGGGCACGAATACCGGAACATTCTTTTCATACGCCGACTTCAGAATGCCGCGCTGTCCTCTGGCATGCTTTGCCAGATGCGCTCCGATGGCGCGATTGAGCTTGTAGGAACACATGATCTCGTCCGAATTCCATCCGCCGAATACGGCGTGCATTACGCGTTCCACGTCATCGAGATTCTGTTCGGGCTCCAGCGTGTCGTAGACGCGGTTGTATCCCGCTTCGTAAAGTTCTTCATCGCTCAGGTCGGGATTGTGCCTAAAATGCGCGCGCCCGGTGGCTTCGACCAGGCCGTGCGCCATCAGCGCACCGGTCGAGACAATGGCGTTCACGATGCCGCGATCGATCAGCTCCGCGATCACCAATCCTTGCTTGGCCACGGTCATCGCGCCGGCAAGCGTCATGACGATGAACGCTTCTTTATCGCGTGCCATCGCTTCGAGCACATCCGCCGCCTCACCGAGTTGGCGGCCAGTAAACGCGGTCTTGGCCATCGCGCGCACGAGGTCATCCACGGACCGAATCTTCTTGGGGTCCAGCGGTTCGAGCGGAATCAGCCGGTCCGACACGGGATCGTGCAGCTTGCGCTCGATTCCCGCGCCCTCGCCGTGTTTGCCCTCATGATGGCCATGTTTTGCGACACTTTTGTGCTTCAAGGAAGAGCCTCCCGTATAAAAACTGAATTAGACCGAAGAAACAATTTACTAGAAGTAGACGACGCGCGGCGACCTGCTTTTCACATGGCCGTAACATTAACGCGGGCATCTGCCACTTTGGTATCCTAGAGCGCGACTGTATGAGAAGAGACGAGGCTCGCCGCGTCTTCTTGACGGTCGTCGAGAGCCGGAGAAACCAGTGCCCGATACATTCACTGTCGCGCTAATCCAGATGTCGTGCGGACCCGAACCCGCCGACAATCTTGCCAAGGCGCTTGACCGCATTTCTGACGCGGCCCGTCAAGGTGCCCACGTCGTCTGCCTGCCGGAACTTTTCCAGACGCAGTATTTTTGCCAGCGCGAAGACGCAGCGCTCTTCGATCTGGCGGAGGCGATCCCGGGAGCCACAACAGAAAAGCTCGCCGCCGCCGCGCAGAAGAACAAGGTCGTGCTGGTCGCATCGCTGTTCGAGAAGCGCGCGCCTGGTCTGTATCACAACACGGCGGCAATTTTCGATTCCGACGGCGCGCTCCGCGGTACATACCGCAAGATGCACATCCCTGATGATCCGCTTTATTACGAAAAGTATTACTTCACTCCGGGCGATCTGGGATACAGGGCTCTCGACACAACCGCGGGCAAGATCGGCACTCTGGTCTGCTGGGATCAGTGGTATCCGGAAGGCGCGCGACTGACCGCGCTGCAGGGCGCAAGCATTCTGTTTTATCCGACGGCGATTGGCTGGCATCCGGCGGAGAAGGCCGAGTTTGGCGTAGCGCAACACGACGCCTGGCGCACCATCCAGCGCGCGCACGCGATCGCGAATGGTGTTTATGTCGGCGTGGTGAATCGCGTTGGTTTTGAGACCGGAGACATTCGAGGCAATTCAGTTCCGGGCAAAGGTCTCGAATTCTGGGGAGGATCGTTTTTTTGCGATCCTTTCGGGCGCGTGCTGGCGGAAGGTTCTCACAATAAAGAGGAGATTCTGCTGGGCGAAGTCGATCTGCGTCACCTCGAAGACGTTCGCCGCAACTGGCCCTTCTTACGCGACCGACGGATCGACAGTTATGCGCCGATTACGAGCCGCATGTTGGATGGCAAGTGAGTTCCATTGGACCCCTCTTGGTGGCAGTCTTTTAAAGTCAAAGACTTAGCGATGGTCATTTAGCCAGGTCTTTAAGAAATAGGGACTTACTTGTAAAGTATTTATAAATCAGCAACTTACGGCACACCATGCGCGTTCGTTCCTCAAAACTCCCGTCTGCCCTCGGTTACCGCATGCCCGCCGAGTGGGAACCGCACGAGTCCACGTGGCTCGCCTGGCCGCATTTCAAAGGCGATTGGCCGGGCAAGTTCGAACCGATCCCGTGGGTCTATGCGGAGATCATCCGCAATCTGGCGCGGCATGAACGGGTGGACCTGGTCGTCAACTCCGAGCGCGCGGAGAAGAACGCCCGCACCGTGCTGGAACTCGCTGACGCGTTGTCTGACAATGTGTGCTTCCACCGCTGGCGCACCGACCGCGTCTGGACTCGCGATTCAGGCTGCATTTTCCTGACGCCACCTGCCGACAAAAATGGTGCAGTCCCGCTTGCTCTGCATTTCCAGTTCAACGCCTGGGCCAAGTACGACAACTACAAATTTGACGCCAAACTCGGAGCACGCATGGCGAAGGCCGCCGGAGCGCGCGTGATCCATCCGATGCATAGCGACGAACGCGTCGTTCTCGAAGGCGGCTCGATTGACGTCAACGGTCGCGGTACGCTGCTCACGACCGAGGAGTGTCTGCTCTCAACTACACAGCAGCGCAATCCGCACATGGACCGCGCCGCCTACGAACAGATGTTCGCCGACTATTTCGGAATCCAGTCGGTCATCTGGCTCGGCGAAGGCATCGAAGGAGACGACACCCACGGCCACGTCGACGATCTAACCCGCTTTGTCGCACCCAACACGGTCGTGACCATGGTCGAGCCGAATGAGAGAGACGAAAATCATTCCGCGCTCCATCACAACCTGGGACGCCTGCGCGCCGCGCGCGACCAGGACGGCCAGCGCCTGAACGTAGTGGAGATTCCCATGCCGCGCCCCGTGGTATTCGAAGGCCGCCGTCTGCCTGCGAGTTACGCGAACTTCTACATCGCCAACGGAGTCGTGCTGGTGCCGGTCTTCAACGATCCCAACGACCGCGTCGCGCTGAACACTCTAGCCGAACTCTTCCCCACCCGCGAAATTGTGCCGATTTATTCCGGCGATCTGATCTGGGGTTTCGGGGCGCTGCATTGCATGTCGCAACAGCAGCCCGCCGCTAAAGTGCTCGCATGAATGAGCACATCGCCAGCGCTCTCGAACTTTTCAGAAGCTCACGCGAACTTGACGATGAGGCGATATTTCGAGAATTGGTAAAACGCGGCCTCCCGCGACCGCTGGCCGCTCGTCTCGTAGAATTTCTGCCCAGCGCGTACTGCCGAGCGTTGCTCCGTAAATCGGGTGTACAGTTCTCCGACAGCTTCACAAGACGAACATCAAAGGAAGAACCCAAATCGTTGTCAAGCGAACCGATTTGGATTGACGCCTTAGAGTACGCCGAAACCGAAATGCGGAAAGACGCGACAAGAGACGAAATACTAATGGTGGCTGGACGTAGCGCAGAGTTCCAAGGAATAAACCAAATGCTCCACAAAGGATCTCAACTCAAGAATCTGGCCCTCACGCCACTCTCGTTCCCGTGGCCAGAAACCGGCCCGGAAGAGCATATGTAGCCGAACCAACTACCTCCCTGCCTCGATACTGTAATTAGGTCCATGAGAACGACTGTTACTCTCGATGATGACCTTGTACGAATCCGCTGGGGAACTCACCGGGATTAGAAACAAAACCGCTCTGATCCGTGAAGCTCTGAAAGCCCTCGTCGAGCGCGAAGCGGCTCGCCGGTTAGCGTCCCTAGGCAGCACAATGCCGAGGGTGAAGAAGATTCCACGGCGTCGTTTGACGCCGAATTGATTCTCGCTAGCACCTTGAGTTTCTGTCGCCCCTCCGGGGCTTGCTCATTTTTCTTGCCATGACCCAGGACTTACGTCCTGGGCTAACATATTTCGCCCCTTCCAGGGCTTGGAGTCATGAAGTGGGCTGGCAGAAATTTCCAGATGGTCAGAGCCGTGACTGCCCTGTTGGAACACTGCATCGCAACTCTTTTCCAGATACCAAGAACTGAGTACTGGCTACTGAGTACTGGGTACTTCATTTACACTTTTACCCGTGAACGCTGAGATCATCGCCGTCGGGTCGGAGATGCTGACTCCCCATCGTCAGGACACGAACTCCCTCTACCTCACCGAAAAACTGAACGAACTGGGCGTGGAAGTGCGCTTCAAGTCAATTGTCGGCGATAACCGTGACGATCTGACGGCAGCGGCCAAGCTGGCCATGCGCCGCTCCGACATTATTCTTTTTTCCGGCGGGCTCGGTCCCACCGAAGACGACCTGACGCGCGAATCGGTCGCCGATGCGTTGGGCCTCAAACTACAACGCGATCCGCAGATCATCGCAAAACTCGAAGAGCGCTTCGCGAAGCGCGGCTACAAGATGACGGCGAACAACTCAAAGCAGGCCGATGTCCTGACCAGCGCTGCCGTGCTGACGAATCCGGTGGGCACTGCTCCCGGACAGTGGATCGCCGGAAAATATGATGGCGAGGATCGCGTCGTCATCCTGCTTCCCGGTCCTCCGTATGAACTCAAGGCGGTGTTCGAAGGCGAGTGCATGGCGCGGCTGCGCGCCAAAGTTCCGCAGCAGCACATCGCCATGCGCACCCTGAAGATGGCGATGATGCCCGAATCGCAAGTGGATGCGCGCGTCGCTCCGATCTACAAGACCTACCCCGACGTTGAGACCACGATTCTCGCGGGCGCAGGTGAGATCCAACTCCATTTCCGCTGCCGCAAGGAATCGCAGCCTGAAGCCGAAGCGCGCGTCGAGGAACTGGTCGAGAAGATTGAAGACGAACTTGGCGACTCCATTTTTTCTCGCAAGGGCGAGACCATGGAGCAGATCGTCAGCTACCTGCTGCAGATGCGCGACATGACGCTGGCCGTCGCCGAATCCTGCACTGGAGGCATGCTGGCCGAGCGCATCACGTCGCTGAGTGGCAGCTCGCGCTATTTTCTGGGCGGCGCGGTCGTGTATTCGAATGAACTGAAGACGCAGTTTGCCAGTGTCCCGAAGTCGCTCATCGATCGGCATGGCGCGGTCAGCCGCGAGGTCGCAGCGGCGATGGCCGAGGG
>Ga0075029_100002540_pt1 | contig 10350 bp, 9 predicted proteins | sample LitLauG_LLR_2013_FD_71391 | JGI IMG/M metagenome (GOLD analysis project Ga0075029, IMG submission 71391) | Freshwater sediment microbial communities from North America - Little Laurel Run_MetaG_LLR_2013 | ecosystem: Environmental > Aquatic > Freshwater > Creek > Sediment | place: USA...
TTCTCGGTCAGCAGAAAATCCGGACGCGTCTTCTGCTCCTCCGGATGTACTTCCATGAGCACGACGTTTGCCGGATCGTGGCCCGCGACGATGGCGTCCTGCAAGAGGTGCTTGTAACCAGTCGAATCCAGCCCGCTTAAGAAATAACGCAGCTGCGAGTCGAGTCCGAAGACGTCCATGTAAGCCTGTGACAGCACCGGCTGGTAAGCATAGAGGGAAGGGAAGGCCTGCAACTCCACTAGCTTCGGTTGTAGCTCGCCCGCCGCATCGCGCACCAATCCGAAATCGACCTGAACAAACATTGGATGGGGTGCTTCGTTCGGCACACGGAACTCAGCGGGAATGGACGCCTCAGATCGCGCGCGATATTCGGGACTGTCTACAAGTTGCCGGATCAGCGCCTTGCCATCCTCGCCCATGCGCGTGACCAGCGAGTCAGGAAAGAAGCAAGGAGTTTCGCACAGCGCGAAGGGAACCTCCATGTCGCAGCGAGAAGTCATCTCGCGCCGCAAGTGCGCGTATTTTTCGGGAGTAAATCGCGAGTTGAAGTCGCTTCGGTAGGAGGGAATCATAAAGCCAGTATGGTGACGGGTCTTCGCCCCGTTCAAGGCCAGCAGCAAGCCTTATCCAGCAAGCCAAGAGCTAACTGCTAAAGGCTAACAGCTAGAGTGCTGACCTACGCCTCGATCAAGAACTGCCCGCCGCGCATGATCTGCTCGCCGTCAACCCAGATATCGAAATTGCGCCCTACAACATCAATATGGGTCGACGAATACCACTCCGCTCCGGTGTGTGCGCCATAAGGATTGCCAAACGCAATGTGTACGCCTGGATACTTCTCGTCCTGCAGAATCTCGCCGATCACATCCTTGAGTTCGATGTTCGTCCCAATCGCGAATTCGCCCACGCGGTTGCTGTTCTCGTCCGTGTGCGTGTAGGCCCAGAAATCGTCTTTCAACTCCTTATTCGCCGAATGCGCTTCGATCACGCGATTTCCCTTGATCTGCACTGACAACGGACTCGCTTTCAGATCGCCAAACTTCGCACACAGATAGTCGCCGACGACACCGTCGATCACGAACGTCCCATTCACTTCTCCCGGAGTTGTGAACACCTCGCCGCCAGGCAAATTGCCCCACTTTTCCGTGCTGATGATGCCGCTCGTCTTCACCCACTTGTAATTAGGATTCAGGTCCGCCACCAAATCAGTCCCCGATGGAGTCTTGGCGCGAATCTGTTTCGCCTTGCGGACGGTCTCCACGACCTTCACGCTCAGACGGTCAACCTTCTGGAAGTCAGCGCGCATGCCTTCGAGCATGATCCGCTTGTTGATGTTGACCATGTGCGCATGGCGGATTTTGTTCCGGTTCACGATGTCGGTCATCTGCATGCGCGACTTCAACTCATTCGTCTGCGCGACCACTGCAAAAATGCTGACCTGGCTCGATTCCAGGTCTTCCGCCACGGGCAAAGGCAAATCCGTCAACGGACGCGCTGCCACGTCTTCCAGCACCCAGGTCTGGTAATGGCAGCCCACCTCTTCCAGTTCGTGCACAAGTGCCGCGGCAATTTCCAGGCTGGCTTCGTCGGTGATAACCGTAACCTTCTCCGTCGGCAGCACGCGCAGGCACACGCGCACAGCATTTCTCGCGCCTTGCGAGAGCTGCGGATCAAACGCTATTTGGTTCAGGTGTCGGTTGGATTGCTCTGCAGTGTTGATAGAAGTATTCATCAAGCTCATTAGACAGCTTTAGCGGTGGGTATGCTGTTGGTCTCGTCTACGCCCACCTCAGTCTCCTCAATGATGTAGTCCATTACAGCTTTCATGTCCCCCGTCTTGCGGTAAACGTCCAGTTGCCGGTCCGCGCCCGTACCCATCTTCATGATCCCGCGGATGTACTCGACTTCCCTCCGGCAATCGAGTTCGTCCAGCACGTCATCCACGAATACCAGGTATTCTTCGATGAGATCGCGCTCCGGAACTTCCATCTGCTTGCCGAAATCGATCAGCTTTCCGTTGATCCCATACCGTGCCGCGCGCCATTTGTTTTCCATCAGCAGTGATTTGCGATACAGGCGGAAGCCCTGGTTCTGCGAATACAGCTTGTAGAGCTTGGCCACGGTGGCCTGGATCAGCGCCGCCAGCGCAATCGTCTCGTCCACACGCATCGGAAGATCGCACACGCGGAACTCCAGCGTGTTGAAGAACGGATGCGGCCGCATGTCCCACCAGATCTTCTTCGCATTGTCGATGGAGTTGGTCTTGACCAGCATCTTGACGTAATTTTCGTACTCGCCCCAGCTTGGGAAATAGTCTGGCAGGTTCGTCCGTGGAAACTTGTCGAACACCTTGCAGCGATACGAATGCAGGCCCGTATCCATCCCCAGCCAGAAAGGCGAGTTGGTCGACAGCGCCAGCAGGTGCGGCACGAAATACCGCGCATGATTCATCATTTGGATCAGAGTCTCACGATCCTCGATGCCCACATGCACGTGCAGCCCGAAAATAAGATTGGCCCGGGCCACTAACTGCATATCCTGCACAATGTTCTTATAACGCTCGCCCGGAGTTACTTCCTGCACACGCCAATCGGCAAAAGGATGAGTGGCCGCAGCTGCCAGACGCAGGCCGTTCTCCTTGGACAGCCGGATCATGTGCCGTCGCAGGCTCTTCAACTCCTCCCGCGCTTCCTTGATATTCGCGCAGACCGAGGTTCCCACTTCCACTACCGACTGGTGCATCTCGGTCTTGACCCGCTCCTGCAAGACCAGTCTGCCCTTTTCGATGATCTCGGCGTGAATGTGTGACCGTAAATCCCGAGTTTCGGGATCGACTGTCTGATACTCCTCTTCAATTCCGAGGGTGAATGTAGGCTTCATGGTAATGTCCAGAGCTGCCAGGGCAGGAGAACTCTGGCAGAAAGTCCCATTAGTATACCAAGCTCGTGTGGCGCGGACATCCTTGTCCGCACCCAAGCGCCCGAGGGCTACATTGGATGATGTGTTCGGACCCAACTCAACCACAGGAATAAGCCAAAGAGGAGGAGCATCAGCCCACTTGAGAATATAGAGAACGCCGAAAGCAAGCTCCGGAGCCAGTGTCCAAACTCGAACGCGCGGAGCAGCAGGATGATTGCGACCACTTCGAACACGAGAGTGATCAGAAGACCGAGTAGCAGAAAGGCCTCCGTGAGGCCACCGGCCACAGCCGCAAGCCCGGTCGCCTTCTCTGCCGATATGCCTCGGAACGCGTAACCGAGGCCGACTATGGTGGGAAGCCACGGTGCCCAGGCCAACAACACGCCCCAAAGGAATCGTTTTTCTTCCGTGGATCCATTGATTCCGTATGGCGAGACGCCTAAGCTTTCTTCCGCGCCCTCGGGGTCCGAATGTCCACCCATTTCGGGCCATTCAAGAATGAGGCCCAGCGCAGCTCTTCGACCGGGTTCTCGCCTTCAAGCGCTTTCTTCACGGCCATTTCCGCCACGGCACTAACGACCCAGTCGAAATTTTGCTGCCCGACAGAAGTGATTTCCGCGTCTGGCGCAGGATTCATGAAGTCAATCGCATAGGGGATGCCATCTTCAACCGCGAACTCAACCGTGTTCAGGTCGTAGCCGAGCGCACGGCACAGTGCTAAGGCGTCCTTGTCGATCCGTTCCTTCAACTTAGCCGGAGGCAGAGGATTCCCCTTCACGTACCGCTCGTGATGCGGAGCCTTCGGATCGTACTTCATGATGTGTACTTTCTCCTGGCCAACCACATAGCAGCGGTAATAGTCCTCAAATTCGACGCCATGCTGCAGCGTCATGCAAAGATCGCCCGTCTGGTTGTAGTTATGAAAAAACTCTTCCGCAGAATGCACCTTATACACGTGCTTCCACCCGCCTCCCGCGTAAGGTTTCAGGAACGCTGGGAATCCAACGTAAGAGAAAACCTCTTCCCAGTTCAGCGGATACATCAGGTTCCGCATGGATTTGTCGGTCGTATCGGGTGGATGCTTGTGATGCGGCAAGATCACCGTCGGCGGAATCGCGACGCCCATTTTGTGCGCGAGAGCGTAATTGAAAAACTTGTCGTCCGCCGTCCACCAGAAGGGATTGTTGATCACAATCGTCCCTTGCAGTGCTGCGTTCTTCAGATATGCGCGGTAGAAGGGAATATCCTGCGAAATACGGTCGATGATCACGTCGTATTTCTTGGGCTCGTCAATCCGGATGCCGCCGATCTTCACAAATTCAGCCGTCACGCCCTCGACCTTCATCGAGTTGATCTTCTCCACCAGCGCCGGCGGAAAAGTGTTTTCCATCCCAAATAGAATCCCGATTTTCTTCATTGCTCACTCCATGCAAAGTTAGTTCTGTATCTCTTTTCAATTCGTGAAAGTTCCTCGACCTCAGTCGCTGGCAAGGCCATTCCACCGCTGGAACAACTCGGCCCCAATGGCTTTTAACGTTTCCGCCGACTTCGGGCCGGGGTTTCCATAGACCTCAAAGCTGCTGATGCTGGACACCTTGAGGAGTTTCGGCACAAGTTCTTGTACGGCGCGGCCCGCGATGTGCGCCGCTACCGCATCCTCATCGGCATAGGTTTCGACGAGTCGGCACCGGCTGCTGTCGCTGCTCATATACCACTCGTAAGCGAGGGCGCCCGGTTCTTGCCGCGTGGCTGCGATCATCATGTCGGCAATTTCTTGGAAAGCATCCAACTTGCCCGGGTTAATCGTCAAATCGACGTTAAAATACACGGCGCGCTTGTTCATCTGACTCCTTTTGGTGAGTGCATCCGTCAGAAGTACTTTCCCGCCATACGCTGCCAAAGCGGCCAGTCGTGTTTACTGTTGTCTCCGTAAATGTCGAGCCAATGCGGAACCGCTTTGTTATTCAGAATGCCCGACATCTTCACGTTCGCATCCAGGCACATATCCCAATCCGACGATCCCAGCACAATCTTCATTTGCCGGTAACGGTTCAGGAACCAGTCATCGCTGGTTTGCGGCAGATAGTCGGACGGATTATTGAAGTAGACGTTGTCATCATAATAGCCATCAAGAAAGCTCTTGATGTCGAACGACCCGCTCATGGTCACGCATGCCGAAACGATGTCCGGATGCCGCATGGAAAAATTCAAGGCGTGATATCCGCCGAAACTGCATCCCGTTACCGCGATCTGCGGCGCCCAGTTCTTCCACTTTAGATACGGCAAAAACTCGTTGATCACGTAGCGCTCATACTGTACGTGTCGCCAGATCCGCGCACCTGGATGTGCGCCCTTGTTGTACCAGCTCTCACCATCCACACTGTCCACGCAGAACACCTGGATCTGGCCCGCTTCTAGTTTGCCGGCCAGCGCCCGGATCATTCCCGCGTCTTCATACTCAAAGAAGCGCCCCATCGAACTCGGGAAAACGAGGATCGGTTGACCGCCATGGCCGAACACCAGCGACTCCATGTCACGGCTCAATTCGTGGCTATATTGTTTGTGATATTCGCGGTTCATGTGCGCGAGGATTGTAACCGAACTGCCTCGCCTTCAGCACCCAGCACTTTACTTGGCGACCTGAATGTCTAGTGTTCCCGCGATCCGGAATGGGGATGAATTCCCAGATGCTTCAACTTCGACTGTAATGTTGTGCGCCTCAATCCCAGACGGGCGGCTGCTCCTCGTACTCCACCAATCTGCCCGTGACTATCTTGCAGTGCCCGCAGAATGTGCTCGCGTTCTGTTGCGGCCAGAGTCTCATCCATTACACTGGCTCCGGAACTGAACTGAACCAGTTCGCTGAGCGGCGCAACCAGCACGGAGCCGTGCGTCAGAATTACCGAACGCTCGATGAAGTTTTCCAGTTCCCGGATGTTTCCCGGCCATTCCCAATTCCGCAGCGCCTCCAGGGTTTTTCTTGGAATGCTGGAAATCGACTTGTTCATCCGTCGCGCAAACTTCTGCACGAAGTACTCCACCAGCATCTGGATGTCCTCGCGGCGCTCCCGCAAGGGCGGAATCCGGATGGGAAAGACGTTCAGGCGATAGTAGAGATCGCTGCGGAACTCATTCTCGCGCACGCTGTTTGCCAGATCGCGGTTGGTAGCTGCGATCAGCCGGAAATCCACCTTGAAGGTTCGCGTTCCACCCAGTCGCTCAAACTCACGATCCTGAAGAACCCGCAGCAGCTTTGGCTGCAGTTCCAGCGGAATTTCTCCGATCTCATCCAGAAACAAGGTCCCTTTGTCCGCCAGTTCGACTCTTCCTGCTTTTGTATTCACCGCCCCGGTGAACGCACCTTTTTCGTGGCCGAACAGTTCGCTCTCGACTAGGCCGGAAGGGATTGCGGCGCAGTTCAGCTTAATGAAAGTCGCCTCCGAACGCCTGCTCAACCGATGAATGCCACGTGCCACCAATTCCTTGCCGGTCCCCGTCTCGCCTAGCAGCAGGACCGCCGCGTCGCTCGACGCCACCGTGCCAGCCAACTTCATTACGTACCGCAAAGCGCGGCTTTGCCCGACAATTTCCCCGAACCCCAACTCGGTATCGATTTCCTGTTCAAGGTATAGCTTTTCTTCGGTGAGTCTCTCTTTTGCCGCGCGCAGCGCCTCGGTGACCTCGCGAAGATCTGTAATCTCCGCGCTAGCGCCGGTAATCCCAATCACATTCCCACTGGAATCGAGGAGGGGTTCGATGGTGGTGTCGAAGTAGTGTTTTCTGCCTCCGAAGGTGAATTGCGTTTCGTCGCGTGCTCCGATGCCAGTTTCGAGCACCAGGCGGCGCACCCGCGTTATTCTTGCGGCCTCCTCGGAATCGAAGAGTTCGTTCAGTGTCTTTCCCGTCTTTTCACTCGCAGAAAAGGGCAATTGCGAATTGCCGATCCAGGTGTAGCGCAAGTCCCGATCCTGGTTGAATACGGCGATCGGAGAGTTCTTCAGCGCGACACGAAAACGTTCCTCGCTTTTCCGCAAGGCCTCTTCGGTTTCCTTCCGCTCGGTGATGTCAAAGTCCATTCCGATGACGCGCGCTGGCCTTCCCTCTGCATCCTTGAAAACACACCATCGTCCTGAAATCCAGCGTACCGAGCCATCCGGCCAGACGACCCGCCATTCCCCTTTCCCTTCGCCAGACTCGACCGACTCGGCCATCCATCGGGATACCTGTGGCCGGTCGTCCGGATGCACCAGTCGCACGAATGCCTCAGAAGTTCGCGGCCACGTATTGGGCGCCAGCCCATAGATCGCTTCCATCTGCGGCGACCACGTGTTGTCCCCGGTGAGTAAATTCCGCTCAAACATGCCAATCTGTGCAGCTTCCTGGGCCATTCGCAGCCGCTCTTCGCTTTGCCGCAGGGCCTGTTCCGTTCGCTTACGTTCAGTGATGTCCAGGGCAATCCCATGCATACCGATGACATTGCCAGCATCATCAAGGTCCGTTTCGCTACGCGCGAGAATCCAACCTTTGGTTCCGTCGGGGCGAAGAAAGTCGATCTCGATGTCCTCTGGTTTTCCGGTATGCGAGGCTTTTCCATTGAACTCGACGATTGCTTGCCAACTGTCGCGTGGAAAGAAACGGCTGAGATCGCTGAAGAACCGCGGGCCCGATTTCAGATCGATGCCGAAGATGCGGTACATCTGTTCTGATCCCAACACCTCTTGGGTCCGAAAGTCCAGCCTCCAGATGCCCATGTGGGCGACGCGCTGTGCTTCCAGAAGATGCACATCGCTCAGTCGCAACGCCTCCCGCGTTTCTCTGCGCTCGGTGATGTCCTGCACGATGGCAATCGCCCGCGGCATCTCTGCCCCGTCTCCAGGCACGCTCACAGCGGTTGCGTTGATCCAGCGGATCGAGCCGTCCGGAAGCACGTACCTCTTTTCTATGTCATAGCTAGAAAGCTCACCCTTGGCCAAACGGACCGCGGTTATTCTGTTCGCAGCCAAGTCGTCAGGGTGCGTGATGCTATAGAAATCGCGGCTCAACAGGTCCTGTTCTGTCCGTCCTGTGATCTCGCAAAACTTTGGGTTGGCGTGCAAGAACCGGCCGGTCGAGCTCTCGACCAGGCAAATTCCCAGCGGAGACTTCTCGTAAACCGCCCGGAATCGCTTCTCACTTTCTTCCAGCAATTTCGCTGCCTGCTTCCGCTCCGTGATGATCTCGCTCTGCTGGCGCGTGAGTTGCAATAATCTCTCATTGCTGGCGCGGAGCGCTCTCTCGGCTTCGACCATCTCTGTCACATCATGGGCAATTCCCCATACGACCGGGGCCCCCTTGGTCGAGCGCCGGAGTGTGTTGTGGTATTCCCAAAGCCGCCGCTGGCCTGATCGTGTCATCACGGCCAATAGGCCCTGGAATTCGCCGTTGCGCTCGATCTCTTGCAGGTATAGGTCAAACCGTTCGCGGAATGCCGGGTCGATTATTTCCCGCATGGGAATGCGCAGTAACTCTTCGACGCTGTAACCGAGAAGGCGCGCAGGAATGGAATTGACCGCCAGTAGCCGACCGTCAAGGTTGTGAACGCACAACAGGTCGTGGCTGTGCTCCACGACCTCGCGATACCAGTCTTTGTCTTCGTCCGGGGCCTTCCGGTTCAGGTCCCAGGCGACTGACAATTCTTCCGGAACGTGGGGTTCAGGTTCCCCAGATTGCAATGACATGGCGTACCTGCAACATTCAGAAGGAGCCTAGTAACTTGCGATCGGCCAGATCGCTCCATCGGCTGTGTATCCTTGACCTTAGAGATCCGTTCACTGCTTACACTAACTCCCGACTGTTTCTTACTCGTCGGGTAGATAAGCACTCTAAGGCTTTGCGCGAGTGTAGCAGAATGCCGGCGCATTTGCGGTGACAATGGCATGGAAAGTCTAACCTGCCCGGGTTCCTCGGCTGGTTTCGTGATGATCTGCTACACTTTCGGGTTCTTTGCGAGGTCTTCCCGGATTTGCGGGTCCTCGGTCGAGGCAATCATGGCAATTGACTTGGTGGGTGTGATTGGGGCGGGAACCATGGGCAATGGTATCGCTCATGTTTTTGCACGTTGCGGATTCAAGGTAGCTTTGTGTGACGTGGAACAGCGCTTTCTTGATCGTGGACTAGCCACGATCGGCAAGAATTTAGATCGCGAAGTCGCCAAGAACAAAATAACCAGCGACGACAAGGCTGCGACGCTTGGCCGGATTGTGGCAGCACTCGATCGGTCACAACTTGCGAACTGCGATCTGGTCATTGAGGCCGCGACCGAGAAATTTGAGATCAAGGCGGAAATCTTTCGCGACCTCGACCGCATCATGAAACCCGATGTCATACTGGCGACGAATACTTCGTCGATTTCCATTACTAAGATTGCCGCACTTACCGGACGGGCCGACAAAGTCATCGGCATGCATTTCTTTAACCCCGTGCCAGTGATGAAACTGGTCGAAGTAATTCGAGGACTCGCCACCTCGCAAGCAACATTTGAAGCGGTCCGCGATCTTGCGCTCAAACTCGAGAAAACACCGGTCGAGGTAAACGACGCCCCGGGATTTGTTTCCAATCGTGTCCTGATGCCGCTGCTGAACGAGGCGATGTACGCCGTGATGGAGGGCGTCGCTACCGCGGAAGCCGTCGATGAAGTATTTAAGCTCGGCATGGCGCATCCGATGGGCCCGCTGACGCTGGCCGATTTCATCGGCCTTGATGTTTGTCTTGACATTATGCGTGTCTTGCAGGATGGGCTTGGCGATCCAAAGTATCGCCCGTGTCCGCTGCTCATCAAGATGGTGGATGCCGACTGGTTAGGCCGCAAGAGCGGTCGCGGCTTTTACACGTACTCGTAAACGGCTCGTGGGAAAATAGATCAGATCGCCGGGATGCGCCGTCCCCGTTTACCGGGCGCGAATTGGAAGAATGACAACAGCGTGGAGCCAAATCTTCCCCGAAAGACAATCTGGCGGCGACGTCCTCTATTACATACTCGCAGTTATGTCGGGCACCCTGGCGGGGTGGCTCGACATCAAAGTCGGCGACTTGCTTCTGACCGCAATGGTCGTTCTCGCGGCCAATATGCTGCTCGGCTTCCTGAGTCCACGAGCGCCGTGGCGCTGGGTAATGGTCGTCGGAGTGTGCGTGCCCATCGTCGAATGGCTCGCCTATTTTCTCCTCACCCAGAAACCCGAGCGCGCGCAGGTTTACGAATCGTTTCTGGCTTTTCTGCCAGGAATTGCCGGCGCATTCGGCGGTTCGATCGGACGCGGTGTAGTCGACAACCTGTTCGCCAAGAAGTGAAAGCAGAATTCCGTGTGCCTGATCTCCGGTTTGGAATAAGCTGTTATCCTTTCGCCTTGATCGCAGGCCGACATGATTGGGCAGCGGCTTTCGCATTACCGGATC
>Ga0075029_100002546_pt1 | contig 10334 bp, 9 predicted proteins | sample LitLauG_LLR_2013_FD_71391 | JGI IMG/M metagenome (GOLD analysis project Ga0075029, IMG submission 71391) | Freshwater sediment microbial communities from North America - Little Laurel Run_MetaG_LLR_2013 | ecosystem: Environmental > Aquatic > Freshwater > Creek > Sediment | place: USA...
GATGTTCATCGCCGAGGCGCGGTTCTTGTGCTGCGAGCGGCTGTCCTGCATCATCACCACGATGCCGGTCGGAATATGGGTGATGCGGATCGCCGATTCGGTCTTGTTGACGTGCTGGCCGCCGGCGCCCTGCGCGCGCATGGTCTCGATCCGCAGATCATCCTGCTTGATGTCGACGTCGACATCCTCGACTTCGGGCAGCACCGCGACCGTCGCCGCCGAGGTATGAATGCGGCCTTGCGTCTCGGTATCGGGCACCCGTTGCACCCGGTGCACGCCAGATTCGAATTTCAGTTTGGCGAAGGCGCCGCGGCCCTTCACCTCCGCGATGATTTCCTTGTAGCCGCCCATGGTGCCTTCGCTGGCGGAGATCACCTCGACCTTCCAGCCCTGCAGGCCTGCAAAGCGTTCATACATGCGGAACAGGTCGCCGGCGAACAGCGAGGCCTCGTCGCCGCCGGTGCCGGCGCGGATTTCCAGCACCACGTTGCGGTCGTCCATGGCGTCCTTGGGCAACAGTGCGACGCGGATCTGCTGCGCCAGTTCGAGGCTGCGGGCGGCCAGCGTATCGCGCTCGGCCTCGGCCATGCCCCGCATTTCCTGGTCGGTCGCGGGATCGGCGATCAGCGTCTCGGTGTCGGCAATCTCTTTCTCCGTGGCGCGATAGGCCTTCACGGCGTTGATCAGCGGGTTGAGCTCGGCCAGCTCGCGCGTGATCCGCACGTAGTTTTCCGAAGAGAGCTGGCCCAGCAGCTGCGCCTCGAGCGAAGCGTGGTGCGCCAGCAGGATATCGAGTTTGGCTTCGGGGAGTATCGACATGGTCAGGTCTCGAATTACGCGCCCATTCAGCAAAAGTGGATACCGGTTTTGCGTATAGTATGCGCGCCAAACTAAAAATGCCCGGGGCTTGTGCTGGCAAAAACCTCGCTACAACGACAGCCCCTCGGCTTCGGCGAATTCGGTCAGTTTCTGCCGGATCGACACGCTGCCGGACGGCGCATCGAGCAGCGGCATGATCATCGCTTCGGCCTTTCTGGCGTCGAGGTCGAGGATCATCGCCTTGACCGGGCCATGCCCGGTCGCCGACATCGACAGCGAGCGGTAGCCCAACGCGATCAGCGCCAGCGCGCCGATCGGCTTTGACGCCATCTCGCCACACAGCGAGGCCGATTTCTTCGCCGCGTTGGCCTTGCGCACGATGTCGCGCAGGGCGCGTAGGATCGGCGTCGACATGGTGTCGAACCGCTCGGAGACCTTGGCATTGCCGCGGTCTACCGCGAAGAGGAACTGGAACAGATCGTTGGAGCCGACCGAGACGAAGTCGACCTTCTTCAGGAGCTCGTCGAGCTGATAGAGCAGCGCGGGCACTTCCACCATGGTGCCGACATCGATTCGTTCCGGCAGCGCGTGGCCGTGCTGGCGCAGATAGGTCAGTTCGCGCTCGACGATCGCCTTGGCGGAATCGAATTCGGCGACCTCCGTGATCATCGGGAACATGATGCGCAGCGCGCGGCCGCCGCCGGCGCGCAGCAGCGCGCGGATCTGGCCGCGCAGCAGTCCGGGCCGGTCGAGCCCGAGGCGAATCGCGCGCCAGCCGAGCGCGGGATTTTCCTCGATCACGGTTTCCATATAGGGCAGCGCCTTGTCGCCGCCGATGTCGAGGGTGCGGAACGTCACCGGCTTGTGGCCGGCGGCGTCCAGCACCGTGCGGTACAGCGCGAGCTGGTCGCTCGAGCGCGGCAGGCTCTGGCCGACCATGAATTGCAGCTCGGTGCGGAACAGCCCGATGCCGGCGCTGCCGGTGTCGTCGATATGCGGCAGGTCGATGGTGAGGCCGGCATTGATCATCAGTTCGATCGGCTGGCCGTCCTTGGTCACGCAGGGCAGGTCGCGCAGCGCCGAATATTGCGCCTGCCGCCTGGCGCGAAACCGCACCCGTTCCGCATAGGCCGATTCGATCTCCGCCGACGGGCGCACGTAAATCTCGCCCGAAGTGCCGTCGACGATGATGGCGTCGCCGGGATCGGCGATGCCCGGCGCGTTGGCTATTTCGCCGACCGCGGGGATGCCGAGCGCGCGCGCCACGATCGAGACGTGGGAATTGGCGGTGCCTTCCTCCAGCACCAGCCCGCGCAGCCGCTTGCGGTCGTAGTCAAGCAGCGCCGCGGGCCCCATCGCGCGCGCGATCAGGATGGCGTTGTCGGGCAACTGTTCGCGCGACGGCGCATGATCCTGTCCGACCAGCTGCCGCATCAGGCGATGGCCGAGATCTTCGAGGTCGTGCAGGCGGTCGCGCAAATAGGGATCGGTCGAGCGCAGCATGCGGGCGCGGGTGTCGGACTGCACGCGCTCGACGGCCGCCTCCGCAGTGAGGCCGGTAGCGACGGCCTCGTGCAGCTTGTGCGACCAGCCGTGGTCGTTGGCGAACATCCGGTAGGCTTCCAGCACGTCGCGGTGCTCGCCGCCTTCGGCGACGTCGCCGCGCTCCAGCATGCGGTCGAGGTCGGCGCGCAGCTTCGCCAGCGCCGCATCGAGCCGCTTGATTTCCTTCGGCAGGTCCTCGGCGATGTAGTTGGTGATGACGACGCGCGGCTCGTGCAGCACCACATGGCCGAGCGCGATGCCGTCGGACAGGATGGCGCCGGTCTTGTGCAGGGAATGCCGCGCCGCAGGCTCAGCCCCGGGCTGGGCGAGGGCCGAGAGTTCGCCGGAGGCGATCATCTCCGCCAGCACCATCGCGGTGGTCTGCAGCGCCTCGACCTCTTCCTCGACATAGGTGCGCTTGGCGCGGTTCTGCACCACCAGCACGCCGAGCGTGTTGCCGGCGCGCAGGATCGGCACGCCGAGGAAGGAGTGATAGATTTCTTCGCCGGTCTCAGGGCGGAACGAGAACGCCGGGTGGTTTTGCGCGTCGCTCAGATTGAGCGGATTGGCCTCGCTCGCGACCAGGCCGACCAGGCCCTCATGCGAGCTCAGCACGGTGCGGTGGACGGCGTCGCGGTTGAGGCCTTCGGTGGCGTAGAGTTCGAGCGTGTTGTCGACGCGCAGCACATAGACGGAGCAGACTTCCGCCACCATGTTGGCAGCGATCAGCACCACGATCTTGTCCAATCGTTCCTGCGCCGAGACCTGCTCCGCCATGGTTTCGCGGAGCCGTCTCAGCAAGACGCGGGGGCCTCCCGACGCGCTCCGCATGTGCCGATATCCTCCTCCGCCAGGCCAGCCCGCCGGGTGGCCGGTAGCTGGCGTTAAACCCAAGAAAAACAACAATTTTAATCATTCGGCGCCGTCGCAAGCCCGAAAATGTCGGCCGAATCAGGATAGCCAAAACTGTGGCACAGTTTGCGGCAGCCCACCCATCAGGCCGTATAGCGAATTGAGGCTTGTTTTGCCAAGCAAAACCCCTGCCAGACTTGATAACGACTCCGACAAGTCAATGCTGCGGCTGCTAAGCGCAGGATCCGCCAAAGTGAGGGCGGTTCGGCGATAGAATCATGCCTAACCCGCGGGATCCCGGAGCGTGGTGGCGCTCCCGGGGAAAACTCTTCTAAACCTGATCGAGCCCGTAGAGCGTGTGCAGCGTGCGCACGGCGAGTTCGGTATAGGCGGCGTCGATCAGCACCGAAAACTTGATTTCGGAGGTGGTGATGGCGCGGATGTTGATATTGCGCGCGGCCAGCGCGCCGAACGCCTTGGCGGCGACGCCGGCGTGGCTGCGCATGCCGCTGCCGATGACGGAGACCTTGGAGACGTCGGTGGCGCTGTCGAGCCGCTGGTAGCCGATCTTGGCCTTGGCGGAGGTGATGGTATCGCGGGCGCGGGCGTAGTCGGAGGCCGGAACCGTGAAGGTGAGGTCGGTGGTGGCGCCGTCCTCCGAGACGTTCTGCACGATCATGTCGACGTTGATATTGGCGTCCGCCAGCGGCCCGAAGATCGAGGCGGCGACGCCCGGCTTGTCCTGGATCTGGCGGACGGAAATCTGGGCTTCGTCCTTGGAAAAGGCGATACCGGTGACGACGTGGCTTTCCATGATTTCCTCCTCGCTGCAGATCAGCGTGCCCGGCGGCGTGCCGTGCGGGTCGATATCCTCGGGCTTGTCGAAACTGGAGCGGACGAAAATCGGCATGTTGTGGACCATGCCGAGTTCCACCGAGCGGACCTGCAGCACCTTGGCGCCCTGCGAGGCCAGTTCCAGCATGTCCTCGAACGCGATCTTGTCGAGTCGCCGCGCCTTCGGCACCACGCGGGGGTCGGTAGTGTAGACGCCGTCGACATCGGTATAGATGTCGCAGCGGTCGGCGTGAATGGCGGCCGCGATCGCCACCGCCGAGGTGTCGGAACCGCCGCGCCCGAGCGTCGTGATTCGCCCGGTCTGCGGATTGATGCCCTGGAAACCGGCGACCACCGCGACTTCCTTGCGTTCCTTGAAACGGCTGATCAGCTCGCCGCCGTCGATCTCCAGAATCCGCGCCGACGCATGGGCGTCGCTGGTCCGGATCGGGATCTGCCAGCCCTGCCAGGAGCGCGCCTGGATGCCGATCGCCTGCAGCGCGATCGCGAGCAGGCCCGAGGTCACCTGCTCTCCGGAAGCCACCACGGCGTCATATTCGCGCGCATCATGCATCGGGGATGCCTCGCGGCACCATTCCACCAGCTCATTGGTCTTGCCGGCCATCGCCGAGACCACGACGGCGACATCATGGCCGGCATCGACCTCGCGCTTCACATGCCGCGCGACGTTGCGGATACGGTCGATGTTGGCGACGGATGTGCCGCCGAATTTCATCACGAGGCGGCCCATGACGACTGGTGCATTCCCTGAGGTTAAGTAGGTGGCCCGCCCGCAAAACTAAGGCGCGCCCGCCAAAAGGCGCGTATACATAGCGGCGGCGCTGGGGGCAAGCAACCGGGTTCCGGAATGTCCCGGGGGTGGCGCGGGACGGGCTGGTTGCGGGTCAGTGGTTGCAGGTAAGCGGCGGTAGGGTGATTGAGGCCAGCGTATGGGGCGGTATATCGATGAAATCCTGCAGCCGGGCGAAAAGGTGCTGTATTCGACCAGCGCACACTGGATGTTCTATCTGCCGGCGATCGCGGCCTGGATTCTGGCGCTGGTCCTGCTGATCCTGTCGCGAACGACCATCACCGAGGGCATCATCCTGTTATGCCTGTCGGCGTCGGCCATCGTGGCCATTGTCGCGCTGTACTGGACCGTCAGGGCCTGGTTTCACCGCTGGACCACGGAGACCGACGTCACCAATCTGCGGGTTGTCCACAAGACAGGGTTCATCAAGCGCCGCACCTTCGAGATGTCACTGGACAAGGTCGAGAGCGTCGACGTCAATCAGAGCATCCTCGGCCGCCTGCTCGATTACGGCGACGTGACCATCCTCGGCGTCGGCGAGGGCAAGCAAACCATCTCAACGATTGCCTCGCCACTTGCATTTCGCAATTCCATCACCGCGCGATAGGAGCGGCGCGCACCCCATGGCCATGCAGCAGAATTCACCCGTCAAATCCTCCCCCGCTCCGGGGTCTACGGTCGATCCGGCCGAGATCGCGAAGTTCTCGAAACTGTCGGAGGAATGGTGGGATCCCAAGGGCAAGATGGCGCCGCTGCACAAGATCAACCCGCTGCGGCTGAGCTATATCCGCGACGCCGCCTGCCGCAAGTTCGAGCGTAACGTCAAAAGCCTGAATTGCCTGTCCGGCTTGCGCATTCTCGATATCGGCTGCGGCGCGGGGCTGTTGTGCGAGCCGTTCACCCGGCTCGGCGCGCAGGTGATCGGCGTCGATCCCTCCGCCACCAACATCGCGGCGGCAAAGCTGCACGCCGACAAGGGGCATCTGTCGATCGACTATCGCTGCACCACGGTAGAACAGATGGATGTGCGCGAACGCTTCGATATCGTGCTGGCGATGGAAGTGGTGGAGCATGTCAGCGACGTCGGCATGTTCCTCAACCGCTGTGCGGCGATGCTCAAGCCCGGCGGCATGATGGTGATCTCGACCTTGAACCGCAACTGGAAGAGCTTTGCGCTTGCCATCGTCGGCGCCGAATATGTGCTGCGCTGGCTGCCGCGCGGCACCCATCAATGGGACAAGTTTGTCACCCCCGACGAACTGGCGCATCATCTCGAGCAGAACAGGCTCGCCATCACCGAGCAGACCGGCGTGGTCTATAGCCCCTTCGCCGACCGCTGGGGTCTCTCCTCCGACATGGACGTGAACTACATGGTGGTGGCGGAGGGCGCGTAGCCTTTCGCACTGCAAGCGCGGCGAGCCAGCCGGCGCAATCCTGTCATGACGCCGCTCCGGTTGACCGCGCGTGCGTCGACCGGCACGGTGGCCGCTCTTCCCGCCTTCTAACCAAATCCCCCGCTCATGCTCAGCATTGCCACGCTCTGGGTCCCCTTCACCATCATTGCGGCACTCGGGCAGGTCGCGCGCAACGCGATGCAGCGGCAATTGACGGGGCCGCTCGGCACCTGGGGTGCCACCAATATCCGCTTCCTGTTCGGCTTTCCGTTCTCGATCGTCTTCTTTGCCGTGGTGATCGCGGCGACCGGAGACCATGTGCCATGGCCGCCGGCGGCGTTCTGGCCGTGGCTCCTGCTCGGCGCGCTCTGCCAGATCGTCGGAACCGGCATGATGCTGCTTGCCATGAACGACCGGTCCTTCGTGGTGACGACGGCCTATCTCAAGACCGAGGCGATCCAGACTGCGATTTTCGGTTTTGTCTTTCTCGGCGACCACCTGACGCTTTTGAAGGTGGTGGCGATCCTGATCGCGACCGCCGGCGTGGTCATTGCCGCGCTGCGTCCCGGTGCCAGCAAGGGTTTTACGGACCTGAAGCCGACGCTGCTCGGCCTCGGCGCGGCCGCGGCGTTTGCGCTGTCGGCGGTCGGTTTTCGCGGCGCCGTCATCACGGTGCCCGGCGTGACCTTCGTGACGGCGGCGTCCTGCACGCTGGTGCTGGGGCTGTTCGTGCAAACCCTGATACTGACGGTTTATCTGCTGGCGCGCGCGCCCGGCGTACTCAAGGCGATCCTCGGGCTGTGGAGGCCTTCGATGTTCGCGGGCTTCATGGGCGCGTTCGCCTCGCAGTTCTGGTTCCTGGCGTTCGCGCTGACCGCGGCGGCGAACGTGCGAACGCTGGCGCTGGTGGAAGTGCTGTTCGCGCAAGGCGTGGCGTATTATTCGTTCAAGCAGCCGCTGTCGGCGCGCGAGCTTTCCGGCATCGTGCTGATCGTGGTCGGCGTGGCGCTATTGGTCGCTGTTTAACGCCTGAAGGCGATCAGCACCGCGCCGGCGGCGATCAGAAAGATTCCGAGCCAGCCGTTGAGCGACGGCCGCTCGCCCAGAAACACCACCCCGAACAGCGCCACCAGCACCACGCTCAATTTGTCGATCGGCGCCACCAGCGTCGCCGGCCCGAGTTTCAACGCGCGGAAATAGCACAGCCATGACGCGCCGGTGCCGAGGCCGGACAGCAGCAGGAAGATCCAGCTCCTGGCCGTGATCGGTCCGGGATGGCTGAGCTTGCCGGTCGCAAACAGGATCAGGGAGAGGCTGACCAGCACGATGACGGTGCGGATCAGGGTTGCGAGATCGGAGTTGATGTCCTCGACGCCGATTTTGGCGAAGATCGCGGTCAGCGCGGCGAACACCGCCGACAGCACCGCCCAGAATTGCCAGGAGGACAGCGTTTCCGGGTTCATGGGCGGTCTTTCAATAATTCGCCGTCATTGCGTGGAGCGGAGCGACGAAGCAATCCAGCCTTGTGACTCATGGATTGCTTCGCTGAGTTTATCATCGGGCGGCACTTCGTGCCGACCCGTTGGCTCGCAATGACGGGAACTCCGCGTCAGTTCCTGTCGTCCGGCAATACCGGCAGCGGCGATACCTCGACGCCTTCGTCGATCAAGGCGCGTGCTTCCTCGGGCGAGGCCTCGCCGTAGATCGGGCGGTGCTCGATGTCGCCGTAATGCATCTTCCGCGCTTCATTGGGAAAGCGCTCGCCGACATTGTCGGCGTTCTTCACGATATGCTCGCGCAACTCCTTGAGCTTGGCGCGCAGCTCGCGCTCCTGCGCCATCAATAGCGGGGTGGACGCGGGGGCCGGGACCTCTGCGGCCACAGGCGTGGCGGGCGCCGGTTCGGCGCGGTCGCGCCCCTTCTTGCTGACGATCTGCGGAGCCATGATGGCGCGCTCGACCTTGGCCGACCCGCAAACCGGACAGTTCACCAGCTTGCGCTTTTCCTGGGTTTCGTAGGCGGCCGAACTCTGAAACCAGCTTTCAAAAGCGTGGCCTCGCTCGCAGCGCAGGTTGTAGTGGATCATGCCGATCCCCGAACCAGGTGCAGATGCTCGGGGCCGGCCTTGGGGTCGGCGACGGAAAAACGCCTTCCGTGCTGCAGCGACGGCACGCTTTTGCGCGCAGCTTCTACCCTCGCGGGATCGATCTTCGCCATGAACACGCCGGGCTCGGTGCCACCTTCGGCGAGCACCTCGCCCCAGGGGGCGATGATCAGCGAATGGCCGTAGGTCTCACGCTTGTTCTCGTGCATGCCGCCCTGGGCAGCAGCGAATACGAAGCAGCCGTTCTCGATGGCGCGGGCGCGCAACAGCGTGTGCCAATGCGCTTCGCCGGTCTTCTTGGTGAAGGCGGCGGGCACGGTGAGGAACGATGCGCCGCTTTCGGCAAGTGCGCGATACAGCGCCGGAAAGCGAACGTCATAGCAGATCGTCAGCCCGATGCGGCCCCACGGCAGGTCCGAGATCACCGCGGTCTCGCCGGGCTGATAATTGGCGGATTCGCGGTAGCTCTCGCCATCGGGCAGATCGATGTCGAACATATGGATCTTGTCGTAGCTGGCGATCACGGCGCCGTCCGGCCCGATCAGGAACGACCGGTTGACGGCGCGTTCCGGCGAGGCGCGCAGCGCCAGCGAGCCGACATGGAGATGGATTTTCAGCTCGGTGGCCAGCGCGCGATAGGCCTTCAGCGAAAAATCGTCCTCTTCGCTGGCGAGATGCTCGAACAGCGCCTTGCGGTTCAGCTGCATCATGTTGCTCACCTCGGGGGTGAGCACATAGTCGGCGCCTTCGGCTGCTGCCTGCCGGATCAGCTTGATCCCCTGCTCGAGGCTCGGCTCTGGCAACAGGCCCGTGCGCATCTGCACCATGGCGGCCGTGAAGGAGAGGTCAGCGCTCATGATTTGGCCTTTTCGCCCGCCAGCATCGAATCGAGCTTGCCCTCGCGGTCCAGCGCATACAGCTCATCGCATCCGCCGACATGGGTCTCGCCGATGAATATCTGCGGAAAGGTCGCGCCGGCGCCGGCGCGATTCCACATCTCCTGACGAAGCGTCGGGTCGATCGCGACATCGTGTTCGGTGAAGGCGGCTTTTTTGCGAGTCAGCAGCGATTTGGCGGCGCTGCAATAGCCGCAACCCGGACGGGTGTAGATTTCGATGGCAGCGGTCATGTCGCGCTCGGCTTAGGGAAGGAATATTGCCCAATTATATGGGAGCTTTATGGGTGTCCACAACCCGGGCGAACACCAGCACGTCGACGGACGCCGCCCTGGCGCGCAAAAGCGCCCGGGCGCAGGCGTCGACGGTGGCACCGGTGGTCAGGACGTCGTCGACCAGCACCAGGCGGCGACCAGCAATTTCCGATCGCCTGTGATCGGCGACCTTGAAGGCGCCCTGCACATTGCTGGCGCGTTGCGGTCGGGACAGGCCGATCTGCTGCTGGGTCGGCCGCACGCGCCGCAGCGCTTCGGAGGCAACCTTCACCCCGCTCTGCCGGGCGATCACCCGCGCCAATGCACCGGACTGGTTGTAACGCCGGCTCCAGCCGCGCCGCCAGTGCAGCGGTACCGGGACCAGCGCGTCGGCCTCGGCAAGCAGTTCGCTGCCGGCCCGCGCCATCCAGCGGCCCATGGCGGGGGCGAGATCCGTGCGATCCTGGTATTTCAGGGCGTGCACCAGCGTGCGCGCGACGTCGTCATAACGCACGGCGGCGCGGGCGCGTTGATAGGCCGGCGGATTGGCGATCGCTTCCATCGACAAAAGTTCGGGACCGGGGTCGTAGACGAAGGGAATGCCGAGCCTGGGGCAATAGGGCTTCGCGATGAACGACAGTTTTGCCCAGCAGGATGCACAGACGCCTTCGCCGTCGACCGGCTCGCGGCAGGCGACGCACAGGGTCGGCAGTGCGACGTCGAGCGCGAGCCTTGCGGCATGCCGCCACGCGCCACGGCAGGCGCCGAGCGCGCCGCGCAGATGGTCGGAGATGGGGCGGGATGGCGATGCCTCGGCGTCCATGC
>Ga0075029_100002549_pt1 | contig 10329 bp, 11 predicted proteins | sample LitLauG_LLR_2013_FD_71391 | JGI IMG/M metagenome (GOLD analysis project Ga0075029, IMG submission 71391) | Freshwater sediment microbial communities from North America - Little Laurel Run_MetaG_LLR_2013 | ecosystem: Environmental > Aquatic > Freshwater > Creek > Sediment | place: USA...
CTGCTGGACGCCGCACAGGAACGCTGGCGAGGGTTCAACGGCCACGAGCTCATCACCGACGACAGACGAGAAGATCTCCGCCTAGCGATCCTTCACCACCCATCCACAACATTGAAGTCTGCTCCTCCTGGCGTCTCACGCGACGTTCGCAGAGAGGGGACGCTCGTCCTCGCGACCCAAGGGCAGGGCTGATGGCAGATCGCCAACTCGCGCTCGGGATGCATTGTTGGCGCCGACGCCGCCCCGCATCTCGCGTACTGCCTCGGTCAAGACCTTGAGCATGGCGCGCGCATACTGTACCATCCCGACGGCTCGGAAGCATATCGTCAACGCATGGAGGTGGCCAACTATGGAGCACGAACACGCCGAGAAGTCGACACCTGATCGCTCGTTCACGCGTCGGCGACTCGCAAAGACCCTAGGGGTCGCGGCGCTCGGCACTGTCGTCGGCGCCCCCTTGACGGGTGCCACTCAGGCCAATGCCGAAGGCACGCTCACCACGCAGGAAGTTGAAGAACACCTACCGGCTTCCGTAGTGACCGGCGCTCATCATGCGGAAGACGCTAAAGGAAACGTAGCGATCGGATCGCCTCTCTCTGCCCTGACGACCGGGAAATACAACACTGCCATTGGTGGGCTGGCGCTGGCCGGGTTGACTAGCGGCGGTGAAAACGTCGCGATCGGCAATCACGCCCTACTCGAAGTCCATACTGGCGGCGGGAATAATGCAGTTGGCTACGAAGCTCTCAAGCTCCTCACTACAGGAACCAACAACAACGCCTTTGGCCGTCGGACACTGTCGCGTATGACGACTGGCGAATTCAACACGGCGGTGGGCTCTTCGGCGCTAGAAAAGAACATAGCCGGCTTCAGTAACACAGCCATCGGCGACGGGTGCCTCCAAGAAAACGAAACCGGCTCCGCAAACACGGCCCTCGGGCAAGGGTCGTTGGAAAAGGGCACTTCGACCTCGGAAAACACAGCGGTTGGGCATGGCGCGCTTAACCACAACACCGCGAGCGGCAATACCGCTGTAGGTGAGGCGGCCCTCTTTGCGAACACCAGCGGGAGCGGGGTCGCCGTTGGACGGCTGGCCTTGGCCTCAAACGTAACAGGACTCCGGGGCACAGCGATTGGCCACTATGCTGCATACACACAAACTGCAGCATATGATACTACTGCCATCGGTCACGAAGCACTGCTATTGAATACTGCCAACTTTAACACAGCCATTGGGGCGTACGCACTCCAGGCAACGACAACAGGAGCGCAGAATGTAGGAGTGGGCGATCGTGTTCTGTTGAACAACAAAGAAGGCAAAAAAAATGTTGCAATCGGCGCACAGGCGGGCGAAGCAGCATTGGGGAGCGGGAACGTCTTCATCGGTTTCAACGCGGGGCTCAAAGAGGAAGGCGCAAACAAACTCTACATAGCTAACTCTGAAACTGCTAGTCCGCTAATCCTCGGCACCTTCCCCAAAAAGGCCCTCGCGTTCAACGCTGAAGAAATGGGCTTCTTCTCCCACGCTGCCGGGAGGCAGGGGGCAGTCACTGGCCGTTTGAGCACTGAACTAGCCGCGGTGGTAGCGACCCTCCTGGAAAGCCTATCCGCCATCGGACTCGTGCGCAACGAAACGACAGCATGAGCAGCCGTGGGTGCATGAAACTCAGCGGCGGCGCTCGCAACGTGCCCTCCGCGGACTGCTTCGGGTTGGCGTGATGAGCAAGCTCCGGCTCGTGAAGGTCGTAGTCCAGCCCTTCTTCGTCCTCGACGACGGGGAGAACATCGTCGAGCTCGACCACACGCCTACGGTGATCCCGGCGTCGGAATGGCCTACGTACTCGTCGGAGCGGTTCCCTGCTGAGGTCGCGGCATGGCAGGCGAAGCTAGACGGGGAAGAAGAGGCGATTGACCCTTCTACAGCCTCGGGGTCGCGACACGTGACGCCGGACGTTTGAGGCCTAAGCTGGTGCCGGCCCACGGCTGGAAGGCGGACCAAGGCAGCGGCCCCGCGATTTGCGCGGACCGGCTCGCCCTGTGGAGACTGATGGCGGAAGGAACTGGCCAGCAGCGTAAGACGCCCACGCGTGCGCTGGCCCCGTCAGCGCGTCGAGCCATCCATCGAGCCTTGCCGTGTTATCTTGCTGTCTGCCATGTCCGCTGGCCGCGCATCGATGCGCGGCCACAGTTACGTGTTCGCGGAGTGGAAACGAGACAGCGCAATGGACACTGACGCGACAAAGCTTAGCCTCGACCAAGTCTGGGGCGTGTTGCGTCGCCACACGCCGTGGATTATTCTCTGTGTGAGTCTTGCGGGGGGTGCGGCATATGCGTTCTCGAGGAGCCAGGCGAGGGTGTACACGGCGACTGCCACTCTCGTCTTTAACAACAACCAGCAGGCACAGCAGGTTGCCGGCCTCCCGGTGGTGTACAACAGTAGCCCGCAGGCCCAGCAGAACACCAACGTGAAGCTTGTTCAGCTTGGTGATATGGCTGCAAAGACCGCGGCTTTGCTCGGGCGGGGGCTCACGCGGGACCAAGTAGCAGCCGACCTTAGCGTGAGCCCGCAAGGAGAATCGAACATTGTCAATGTCTCCGCGACCGCCAGCAGCCCGCTCGTCGCCGCTGCGATCGCGAACACCTACACGAATCAGTTTGTCTCAGAGCAGCAGAACACCAATCACGCGTATTATGCGTCTGCGCTGCGGCTCGTGAACAATCAACTGGCGGCGCTGTCTCCCAGGGAACGGGCCAGTGCTGCCGGTCTCGCGCTACAGGATCGCGTGCAATCCCTGGGGGTTCTCGCCGAACTACGTAACGGCAACGTGCAGATTGCGCAGGCCGCAACCGCTCCCACGTCGCCCTCCGGCCCGAAGATCGCCAGAAACACCTTCCTAGGCCTCGCGCTGGGCTTGTTGCTAGGCGTGAGCGCGGCGTTTGTACTGCAGCGCTTCGACAGACGCATTCGGGAGCCGAGAGACTTAGAAGCGATCTACGGGCTCCCGCTCCTCGGCGTCGTCCCTGAGAGCGCAGCACTCTCGCGCTCGGGACGTGGCAAGCAGCGACGAGCGCTCCCGGCCAACGAGGAAGAGGCGTTCCATCTAATCCGTGCGCATCTGCGCTATTTCAACGTCGATCGCGAGTTGCGCACGCTATTGGTGGCGTCAGCTGCGCCTCGCGATGGCAAGACGACCGTTGCACGGCACCTGGCGGGCGCTGCAGCCAGAGTGGGGTCGCGGGTTCTGCTTCTCGAGGCTGATCTACGCCGTCCCACTTTTGCCACGCAGATGGACGTGGCCACGGGCCCCGGCCTATCGGACGTGTTGATCGGCGCTACGTCGCTGCACAACGCGACGCAGATTGTCGCGCTAGCCGGCCCCCGAGCGGATGACCCTGCAGTGCGGACGCTCGATGTAATAACGGCTGGTGCCGCGCTTCCCCCGAATCCAGGCGAGTTGCTCGAGAGCCATGCGATGGAGTCTCTACTGGACTGTGCGAGGATGGAGTACGATCTTGTCGTCATCGACACCCCGCCGCTAACGGCGGTTTCGGATGCCTTCCCTCTACTCCGCAAGGTGGATGGAGTCGTCATCGTGGGACGCGTGGGTCAAAACCGACGCGACATTGCCGACCGGCTCCACACGACCCTCACGGGCGCTGGGGCACCGTTACTGGGGGTCGTGGCTAACGGTTTCAAGGCGCGCGTGTCGAACGGCTACGGGTACGGGTACGGTTACGAGTACTCGCGTGGGACGCATGTGCGTAGCTCGGATGCGGAGCCCTCTCACAACGGAGCTTCCTCGACAGAGGAGTCGTATCCAGCAGTGGAGACCTAAGACACCGATGGCCGACGGTCTCCAACGTTGGGACACAGCGTGAAGCAGATAGGCCACTCGTGAACACCGCAAGCTCGGTGTACGATCGTATTGCACGTCGACGCGTGTCAGCGCTATCGGCCTCCACACTTGGCCTCGTGCGACGCGCAACTGGCCGCGCGCTCACAGGATCGCTCGTCGGGAACGTCCCAGGCTTCCTGCTGCCGTTTGCGATCGCCTTACGCTTTCATGTTGGCACCTTGACGGATGCGTATGCTTTCTCGTTGGGCGTCGCGCTGTTCGCGTCCGGACTGTTTGTCGGCGTCCTCCAGACGAATGTCCTGCCCGTCCTGCAAGACACTAAGCGTAGAGGCCGAGAGGCATTTGTAGCACGGCTTCAGAGAATCACTATCCAGGCGGCGGTCCTATCGGCGGCCATCTACACCTTGATCGGCATTGCGTCGGTAGTCTACGCGACACGCCAGTCGCACTGGACGGTGCAACAGCGCCATGTCCTTCTCGCGAACACCGCGGTCTTTGCGGTCTTTGTCCTTGCGAGCGCCGTCAACAGCATCTTCGTGGCAGCGCTGAACGCGCTCGACGGCTTCCTAGTGCCGGCCGCGACGCAGGCGATCAGATCCATCGCGCCCCTGTCGATCGTGGCATTTGTCCCGCGAACTAGCAGTGGGCTTCTAGTGGTGGCGTGCCTGGTAGCGGGCGGCGAGGTGCTACGGAGTGCGTGGCTCCTGCGTCTGCTCTACCAGTCCTCCCTTTCAATCCACCCAAGGCCAGCCGTCGAGAGTCCGCGAGTTGAACTGCCGCTCTGGCGCATCGCGGCGCCGGTCGCCCTATCTTTGATGATCGCTAATGCAAGCCCTCTAATCGATCGCGGCGTCGCGACCTCGCTGTCAACGGGTGCGGTAACTCTCCTCGACCTTGGGGAGAAGGTCTTCTTTGTCCCGCTGACCATTATCTCGACGTCATTCGTCCTCGTTGCCGGCACGTACTGGGCCGACATACGGACGACCGACATTCCCAGCCTCAAGGCGCACGTGCGCCGAACCCTCGTGCGAGGCAGCATCAGTTGCGTAGCGCTGCTTGTTGTGAGCGTAGCGGCCGTTTCGCTGATGAGCCTCATGGTGGGGAGTCGCTTCGCGGGCGTGTCCAGCGCGAGGCTCGGAGCGATTATCACGCTTCTCCTCGCGGGGCTCCCCGGCGGCTTCGTCGTCGCATGTGGGGCGCGCTTTCTGACCGCAACTCGGTCGACAAGGCTCCTCCCTGCGTTGGCCGTCTTTTACACGCTTACCAACCTGGGCTTTGATGTGCTCGGCGCGCACTGGCTGGGAGTGCAGGGGATTGCCCTGTCTAGCACTCTCTGCCAGTTCATCAACGCAGCCCTGTATCTCTTCGTAATGAATCGCCTAATGGCGACCGGGTTCCGAGGCTTGCGGGCCGCGCCGCCGTGGAACACTGATTAGTGATGTCGCATCACCATGCCAATCGGGACATCCAGTGCGGCGCACGCCATCAAGCTGGCGACGTATCGTGAGCCACAGGCGCGCGGGGCCGGGAGTGAACGCGGCGCGATGGGGAGCGCTCATCACTCCGCATGCCGCCCTCACGGGCCTTGTGTGCGGCGTCGCCTCGGTAGCGCTGGGGATCGGGACTTCGCTTGCGGCCGCTCACGGTGAGCTTTCGTTGCTGGTAGGCGGCATAGTGGCAGCGGTGACGGTCTGCGTGCTGTTTGCTGTTCCGGTTCAGACCTTGCCGGCTATCACGCTTGTCGCAACACTCGTCATTCCGACGGATAGCAACTTGTTGCCTCTGGTGCTACAGGGGTCAGCTCTGGGCGTAGTCCCTCTGGCGGTGTGGCTAGTCCGCGCGCGCGCGCGCTTGCAAGTATCTCTAACGTGTCGCGTCCTGGCGGCGCTGCTCGCAATCTGGATGCTCCTCTCCGAGATTCTGGCGCCTCTACATACCCATAGGGGCTGGGCTTGGTTGGCTACGGCCACGATCGGCTTGGTCCTTGTTGTCACTATCACTCCGGCCGGACTGAATCCGAGACGCTTGCGATCGCTATTCTTAGCAATAATGAGCGTGCTCGGCGCGTACGCGGCGTTAGAAGGATTTGTCTTGCACAGGAATGTGCTGTTTGGGCCAATACTTGAACACTCAAGCTGGTGGGCGAGCCTGGAAAATAGCGTCTCGTACCGAGCGACAACGCTGCTGGGACACCCCCTTCTCAACGGTACCGTCTTTGCCGCCGCAGCAGCGCTGGCTGCCAGCGAGGTGGTCGACAAGCCGAAGGGGTCGCAGACTGGGTTGATACGGCTCGCAATTCTAATCGGAGCCGTCGTGGCGACGCATTCACGTGGGGCGGCCATTGCGCTCGGCGTTGGGCTCGCGACAACGATCGTCTTTGCCCGCAGTCGCCAGCACGAATCAGGTACTCGGCGGTTAGGTCTATTGGTCAGCGCGATCCTTGGAGGTGCGGTTGTCGTCGCAGGGTTGCAGGCGCGAAACGAATCGCTCGGGGGTAGGGCGTCAGCGGCCGTCCGTTCGACCGTTCTTGTCCGCGCGAGCGAGACGCTTCGCGACCTCCCACTGACCGGGGCTGGCCCCGGTCAGTCAGACGCTTACAGAACTCTCAAGCGCCTCCCTGGCTCGGAACTTGCGCTTGAGAATAGCTACGCTGAGTTGGCTGTTAGCACAGGGTGGGTCGGTGCGGGCCTCGTTATCGCCTTGTTGGGAACCGTCGTCATCGTAGGCATTCGACACGCCTCGACGACCGGCGAGGCTGCCGCCCTCCTCACGATTCTCGTCGCGATTGCGGGGTACAACTCTATAGAGGGGAGCCCTTCTGTGCTATTGCTCATCGCGCTTCTGGTAGTCGCAATCTTGACGGGGGCTGCGGCGGAGTCTCAGTCGACGCGAAGCGGCGTCGGCGCTATCCGGCCCCGCGAACGATAACGCCTCCTTCCTATGTCATACGAGTCGGCGACGAGACGTAATGGCCAACCGCACTCCGACTAAACGCAGGCGACGGCCTGCCACGCTTGCCCTGTACGCCGGGGACGGCCGATCGAACCCAGAGGTTGAGCGCCTTTTCTTCAGCAGGCTGCGGCTCCCCAACGGGACGTACAAGTTGACGTATAGGCGACGCTTAGACGATGTGAACGACGCGATGTTGGCGCTGCTGCCGCGGGACCGGGGCTTGGACATAATGGACGTGGCAGTATCCTCAGGCGTCTCGACGATTGAGTGGAGCGACCAGCTCCTTGCCAACGGCATACAGCACCGACTTGTCGCCGGAGACGTCATGGTCGAGGCATGGCTCACGAGCTGGGGCGGCACCGTCGCACTGCTGTTCGACAACACCGAGCGCGAGCCTCTTCTTCTTGAGGTCGGGCCCGTTAGTGTGCCAGTGCGGTCCGATCGTTGGCTTGCAAGAAAGACTCGCCCAATCCTGTTTCCGCTCCTCCGCGCCGTAGCACATATGGGCCGGGTGGCGAGCGACGCGGAGCAGCGGCGAGCGAATCGGGCCCGAGGCTGGGCCTACCGGCAGGTTTCGCTTGTGACCCCCGAACTGCAGCTGAGAAACGAGATTGAGCTAATTGAGGACGATATCAGTACGCCCGGCCGCTTCGCCGAGTCGTTTGACGTCATCCGCGCCGCCAACCTGGTTCAGCGCGTATACTTCGACGACGACGCTCTTCGTTGCATTCTCCGGAACTTGCGTGACCGGCTGCGGAACGGGGGTCTCCTGGTCATCTGCCGCACGATGCCAAGCGGCATCAACCACATGTCTGTTTTCCGGCGCAGAGGGCCCCGCCTAGTAAATGTGGCAGCACGCAACGGAGGCGTGGAAATTAGTGAGCTCGTCTTGGCACTCGGAGCGAGAGAATGAGCTACCGGCAAGGCCGCCGGACGCCTCCTGGGTATAGTTGCAAGCTCGCGCTGGTCTTGTGGAGAGGCGATGTAGGCGGGGCGGAGGTGCTGAGCGTCGCCCTCGCACAACGCCTCCGGATGACCGGGGTGGACGCTACAGTCGTGTTTGTCACACAGGCCGCACCGCTCGCGCACCGCCTCGGAGCGCTTGAGCTCCCATACCGGAGCCTTGGTTTCGTGCGCGGCCGGACGGTGGCACTGCACCCGCGACGGTATGCGGCAGAGGTGACGAGTGTGGGACGCGATGGCGCGCTGCTCGTCTCGCGCGGGATTCTCGGTGCCGCGCTGCGATGGGGTGGATACAAGGCGCCGATTGTTGCGATCGAGCACGGCGACATGATTGAACTTCGCAACTTGCGCTGGCGACGCCGCTTCGTGCAGCGGCTGGCGGGTCTGACCGGATCCTGGGCAAGTGATGCGGAGGTCGGCGTATCGCAGTTTGCCCTACAAGAGATGGAGCGCCGCTTTCATGCCCGGGATATACGAGTGATCCCGAATGGAATCGATCCCGCGCTCTATCGGTCTGCGCCTCCGCCACGTGCGAATCCCGAGAAGGAGGTAGTGATCGCATTTGCCGGGAGGTTAGTGGCGGGTAAGGGCGCAGACTGTCTAATCCAAGCCGCGCCCCGACTACGGACGCGGGAGCGCACGAAGGTAGTTATCGCCGGCGAGGGTCCTGAGCGCCCTCGCCTAGAACGGCTTGCACAGACGTGTGGCGTTCAAGATATAGTTCACTTTGTTGGACGCGTCGACAACATGCCTGCCTTCTGGGCTGCGGCCGATATCGTGGCGGTGCCCCCAGACGCGATCGCTGAGTCGTTCTCCATGGTCGCGCTGGAGGCCATGGCGTGCGGCAAGCCAGTTGTTGCCACGCGGAGTGGCGCCATCCCCGAGCTCGTACGAGACGGCGTAACGGGAATAATCGTAGCGCCGGGTGATGTTGAAGCGCTGTCGCAGGCCTTAGCGACATACGTGCAGCGACCCGAGTTACGGGTAGCGCACGGCGGCGCAGGTCGTCAGCGGGCGCATGACAGATATCATATTAAGAAATGCGCTGACGCGTACCTTCAGCTCTTTGTGGAACTCGCCTCTGCAAACCGCGCACGAGGGGAGAACGCCCCGCGCTTCTACTGACAGGGCGCGACGCTCTCCGTGGCGGCACGCGCTCGTCGCCGGCGCTCTCGGAGCGGGCGTCTCAGGGAACACGCCGGGATAGGCGGGCATGCAGAAGAGAATGAAAGGCTCGTACATCGAAGGATTAGGAAACCCTTGCATGTATGCGATCTCTCCATGCTCGAGGACCGCGGGAGCCCACGGTCACCCGAGCGCGGCGATTTCCCCCGCCCTTGATGGGGCGCGGGTTGGCGTGTCGGCGTGGTGGGGCCGTGCGGTGGAAGGCCAACGCCGTAATCCCGTGATGCACACGACGGTGGGCCGTCGGACGGTCCAGTAGCACCTGCGCACCGAACACACGGGTGGGGTCAGCGGCGATCGCACCCGAGTATCCGGACCGACCTCGCGCTCGATCCGGATGTCCTCTCACCACATCGCTGTGCTCTGAGCGTGGACATCTGAACTGGCCCCAGTGTGGACGCTTGAAGTGGCCCCACCTCCGTCCGATCGGACGCCGGCCGTTCGATGCTCATCGAGCTCGAGCGGAAGGCGGCGGAAGGAATGGGATCACGCACTGGCGCCGTCATCTCGTCCCCGTGCCCGTGGTCGGAAGCCTCGAGGAGCTCAATGGCCGACTGCGTGCCGGCTGCGAGGCCGATCTTAGGCGGCGGATCACGGGGCAGCAGCGGACGGTCGGGCAGGCGCTCGCGGTTGAGCAGCCGCTGCTGCGCGCGTTGCCGGGCGAGCCCGCGCAGACCGCCGAGCACGTCACGCCTCGCGTCGATGCGAAGGCGATGGTCACGGTCCGCCAGAACGGCTACTCGGTACCAGTCGAGCTGGTGGGGTTGCGGGTGCTGGCTGAGATCGGCGCACGGGCGGTCATCGTCTGCCACGGCAGCAGGACCGTCGCGCGCCATGATCGCCTCAGCGGGCGCTTCGGGGTCTCCGCGAAGCTAGATCACTACCTCGAGCTGCTCGCTCACAAGCCCGGTGCGCTCGCCGGGTCGCTCGCGCTTCACCAAGAGCGCGCTCGCGGGCGCTGGCCGGAATACCTGGCTCAGCTGTGGGGGAAGCTGACCGAGCGCTATCGGCCCTCCGAGGCCGCGCGGCAGATGGTCGACGTCCTGTTGCTCGCGCGCGAGCACAGCCCCGCCCGCCTTGAGCTGGCCGTCCGTGGCGCACTCGCCGTCGGCGCCCACGACGGACGCGCCGCGGCGGATGAGCACGCCGACGGCGCGTCCGTCGTGGGCGCCGACGGCGTGCTCATCCGCCGCGGCGAGCGCCCGCCGCCAGCGGTGATCGAGGACCTGCCCGAGCGCCTGGCCGTGCACGAGCGGCCCGAGCCGACGCTCTCGAGCTATGACCAGCTGCTCGCGGCCGGGGCGGGGCGATGAGTGCCCCCGCGAAGGTTCAGGCGATCGAGGCGCTGATCGAGGCGCACGCCGTCGAGCTG
>Ga0075029_100002553_pt1 | contig 10319 bp, 8 predicted proteins | sample LitLauG_LLR_2013_FD_71391 | JGI IMG/M metagenome (GOLD analysis project Ga0075029, IMG submission 71391) | Freshwater sediment microbial communities from North America - Little Laurel Run_MetaG_LLR_2013 | ecosystem: Environmental > Aquatic > Freshwater > Creek > Sediment | place: USA...
AATCGGCACCCTGCGACTGAGCACGGTCCAAATCACCGACGCTGTGACACGACACAGCGACGCAGGGTTTCTCGCGGGCGGGGGCGCCCGCGCGACACGTAGCCCAGATGCGCAGGACTTCTGCCGGAGAAACGTCGCCGGACCGCAAATGGACGCCGTCGGCTCCGGCCGCAAGCGCGATATCCGAGCGGGAGTTGACGAGCAGCGCGGTTCGCTGTTCGCCTTTCGCTGTTTGCATTTCGCAGATTGTTCGGACTGCCTCTTCGGCCAGGGATTGCAGATTGTTCGTGCTCAAGTCTTTTTCGCGGAGCTGGATGTAGTCGACCTCAGCAAGAGCAGCCTCAGCGACTTTATCGAGCAAGGCGCGGCGACGGGTGATCTCGTCGCCGCGAAACTGGGTTCTGTCGGTGATGTAGTAGAGCAGACAGCGGTCAGCCATCGCCTCTTCAGGCTACTACGAGAGAAGGCTCATTTCTTCTCGATGTTGGCAGCCGGTGTGGCCGGCAATGTTGCCGGTCCGCCCGAGGTAGTAGCTGGCGCAGTAAATAGCTGCAGATTCTCCGCTTTCCAGCGCATGGCGGCGTAGATGCGATTGCGTCCGCTAGGGTGATCGAAAAAGATCCATTCTTCAACCGGACCAGGATTCATCTTGCGATATTCGCCGAGGTGGATTGCCCCCTGGGCAAAGCCATCCGGCTGCCGGCTCGTGTTCAGCCCGTACATGTCCGCTTCGTATTCCTGCGTTCGGATGAAGGTATTCATGACGGGAGTAGTAACAAAGCCGAGAATCAGAAACATCAGCATGACAAGCGGAAACACGGCGGTGTCGCCGACTCCTCGAATCTGCCACTTTTCACCCCAGCGTTCGAGCGCCCAGCCGAGCCCCCAATACAAATATGCGAAAGCCACCACGGCTGCGATCGAAAAGAACATGATGGCTTTATAGATGTGATTCAGAACGTAATGGCCCATCTCGTGTCCCATCACAGACTGAATTTCTTCCGGAGAACCACGGCGCAGTAAATTGTCGTTGAGTGTGATGCGCATGGTCTTGCCAAATCCGCTGACGTTGGCGCTCATGCGCGTGCTCTTCGTGGACTCATCGATCTCATAGACGTCCTTCGCAGGGATGCCGTTGGCGCGCGCCAGGCTCAGAATCGGTTCGACGACTTTGGGATCTTGCAGTGGCTTCGGATGGTAGAAGATCGGGATGAGGTAAACCGGCCCGATCAGTATCGTTAGAACAAGAAAGGCCATGGAGACGCCCGCTCCCCAAATCCACCAGGTTCGCTGCAGCTTGCGAACAATCCCGAACAGCAAAGTCACGAGAATGCCGCCCAAAATCAGGTTCACAGCGAACATTTTCAGTTGATCGCCCATCCAGGGGCCGAAGGTTTGCGTGGCGAGTCCGTATTTGTGCTCGCGGAAGTAGTCCTCATAAACGCTCAGCGGGAAGGCGAGGATGCTGGTGAGAACGACGTATTGCAACCAGTACACAAACGTATGCACGGGCTTGAAGCGGGTGACACGCTCCGCCAGATCACGCATACGGGCCGACCAGCGCAAGTTCAGCAACAGCAGCGCGATAACGACTCCGTAGAGAAAATCCCAAAGAATCAGCCAATATCCACCTTCGAAATAAGCGTCGGAGCGAGCCGTCTTGTCGGCGGGAATCTGCGCGAGGTAGGCATTGGTCGCAGCGACGGCGTCGAAGTGCGACGAAACCCGTGCCTCCGCGGGCACCTGTATTACAGAGGGCATTTCGTCCGCCGCTGGCGGCTGCGCGAGAGTGGGCATGGCGCTGCAAACTATGCAGAAAAAGAGGATCAGGCAACCGAAAGCCGTCGCCCGCATGAATCGCATTTGCATCTTGTTTCTCTCCTGTAACACTTCAAGTGTTGAAGTGTATACGGAGATGGGGGTATGAAAGTTTCAAGCCCGCTTCATCACCGAGCTATTGAAACGAAAGGGGGTGGGGCGCACTCTCCACACCGCTAGGGGCGCGTTTTCGCGATTTCCGGTACCGCTGCCTCGCCTTTTCGCTTCGGCTGTTGCGGGCCAAGGTGGTATTTGGTTAGTCCATCCTTCAGAAACTCGAAACTCTCTTCGGGTGTATCGAACATCTTGAACAGATCGAGATCCTGCGCAGAAATTACACCGGCGTCGACCATGGCTGGAAAGTTGACGATCTTCTTCCAGTATTCGCTGCCATAAATCACGATAACGATCTTCTTCGCCAGCTTCTCGGTTTGAGCGAGAGTAACGATCTCAAAAAATTCGTCGAGCGTGCCAAAGCCTCCGGGAAAGATCACCAGGGCTTTCGCCAGGTACGCGAACCAGAATTTGCGCATGAAAAAATAGTGGAACTCAAAGTTAAGTGAGGGCGTGATGTATGGGTTCGGGGATTGCTCGAATGGCAGGTTGATGTTCAGGCCGATGGTTTTCCCCCCCGCCTCGTGGGCGCCGAGATTGGCCGCCTCCATAATGCCTGGACCCCCTCCGGTCGTGACCACAAAGCGGTGGCGCTTGGCAGGGATCAGCTTCGACCATTCGGTCAGCATGAAAGCGAGCCGGCGCGCGTCCTGGTAGTAGCGAGCCATGTCGACAGCGGCTTCGGCGCGCTTCATGTCAGACGCCTGCTGTGCAGCGGAAACGTGGAGCCCATTACCCTGAACTTCGGTGAGCCGGTTACCGGCGCTCTGGGGACTGTGAATCCGAGCGGAGCCAAAGAATACTACCGTGTCCTGAATTTGCTCGCGGCGAAAGCGCGAGAGCGGCTCGCTGTATTCGGACATGAGTCGCAGGATTCGGCCGTCAGGGCTGTTGAGAAACGGCTCATTCTGATAAGCAAGAGGAGCGGATTTGAGCTTTTGATCGGTCATAAAAATAGAGACATTAAGTCACTGAGACATTGAATCATTGGCCGCGCGAGCTACGATTCAATGGCTCAATGATCGAATGGTTCAATGCACCTCATTCTTCGTGGTATCGAATGGCCTCCCAAAATCCAATCCAAACATTCAGCGCTCCTAGCCCCGTTGCCACGCCTCGCGCAAATCCACTAGCGATAACAGCTCGAATCGCAGGGTAGGGTAAGAGCAGCGGATTGTCAGACCACTCCGGACGCCAGGGCAAAATCATCAGCATCACCCCGAGCGTGGCACACAAGAACACAAACAGAAGCACGCCAATGCGGCGCAGCCAAATGCGAGCAGCGGAGGGAGTATTTCTGGACAGGAGGGCCGGGGTGAGCGGTTGCGCCGGGACATCGGTGGACTGGCTGGCAAATGGGGGCTTGGGATCGGAAGTCATTGCACGCGTCGTTTTGATTTAGGCGGTAGGGTGCGTGCGGGATCGCGTAGCCTCCCCAGCGCAAATTCCGACCCGCTTCGTGCATTCTACGACTTCAGAGCCTGAATGCGCTCGGCTACGTCGCGATAATCGATGTTGGAGCCGTAGACGCTGGTGAAGTAGCGCAGGGCAGCGGGCTTGTCTTGCGCGGTTTCGCAAGCCGATCCGAGCTCGTAGTTAATGGCCAGGCGCGCCTCATCATCCAGCCCCGGAATACTCAACGCTTTTTCGTACCAGCGAATGGCGGCTTCGGGAACTCCCTTGTCGAGGAAGCATTGCGCCAGCCAGGTGTAGGTTTGGACCGGCTGTGCAAACGGCTTGCCGCGTTCGATCGAGGAACAAACCTTCTGCAACTCGGCGATGGCTTCATCGAGGAGACCCATCTCACGGAAGGCAACACCGAGGTTGTAGTGCGTTTCCGGATCGTCGTCGCCAGCAGCAACTTCCTCTTCCAACTCTTGCTTCAATTCGCCAAACATTTCGGAGAGGTCAACACTCTCGGCGGGATGCATGGCCTGTGCGCCTGCCCCCAGTGGGCGAACCGGTGAGGGGCTGTAGCTGATCGCAGGAGCGGTGGCTGCAGCCGTGCCTCCGCCGGTGGCTACGATCGCTGGTATCGCGGGAGCAGGCGGAACCTCGATCTCACCGTGGGTTGCCGCCGCGTGTGCTACAGGCTCCGGCTCACGAGTTCTGGCAGGTGCGGGAGCGACGGTACGTTTCGGCGCTGGCGCGACTGGCCAGCTGGGTAACGGCTTCGGAGCCGGTGCATGAGGCCTTGCTGGTTCAGAAGCGGGGGACGCTTGCGGAAACGAGTCCCCAAGTGAGGCTTCCAGATCGGCGACAAAGGCGCTGAGTTCGTCTGCTTTGGCATGAACGGGCTCGGCATGAGCGGGCTCGACGTGCGCAGGTGCAGGCTCGGGTTCCGGTTCAGCCGCAGCTTCTGCGTGGATCTCCTGGGGAGTCCCGTGGTCGTAACCGGACATCAAGTCTGGCGAAGTAACGATTTCCGGTTCGCCTTCGGTTGCCATTTCAACGTGGAAGTCAGCCGGTTCATCGGCGTTGATCTCCGTGATTTCGGGTTCCGGCTCAGCCGGTGGCTGGCCGGCAGATACAATGGCGGCACGCAACGGGTCGAGAATGCGAGCATCGCTGGTCAGCGCCTCGAGCTTTTCAAGCCCCGCGCGGGCCTGGTCGTTCATGAAGTGCTCAAGATAGAAGCGTACCTCTTCAACTGTCTCGTTGATCTCTGGATTATTCGCCGCCTCGTCATCGCATTCGAGAACCGCAGCCGGTTCCTCGGCGGGAGCGGAGGCGTCGACGGACAGAGAATCCTCCCATTCGGAGCCGACGTCGGACGACGAATCGCTCTCAGCAGGATGGTGTTCAGAAGCTGCCGTCTGCACAACTTCAGGTTCCGGCTCAGGAGCTTTGGGCCAGGGCGCGGCGGGAGCGACTTCTTCGACAGCCGCCTCTGACCGGTGAGCAGGAGCCGGGACACTAACCGGGGAAGCCTGCACCGGAGCAGGAATCGATGGCATCGCTTCTGCACTCTGCTCGTAGCGAGCAGCCAAATCGCCGTAGCGAACCGCCTCATCCGGATAACCAGCGTCGTGATAGACGCTCTCAAGGGTACGGCAGCAAACCGCAGCTTCCGTAAACCTTTGGAAGCGCGTATGAAGCGCCGCTAATCGTTGATTTAAGCGGGCGTCCCGTGGTGCCAACGGCAGGGCACCCAACAGGGGAACGATAGCCTTGTCTGGTAGGTTGTAAGAAAGAAACAAGTCGGCATCGGTGACTGCCGAGCGTACAGCGATCGCGACATGGTCGGGATAAAACTGATCAATCACCGGCGCCGTAGCTTCCAATTCCTCGACGATGACCGCGCCTTCCTCGGCCGTGATCCCGAGAGCGGGCGCAGCCCCCTCCATGCGTTGCACGACTTGCTGATAGTTCTGCATGTGCAACTGGTTTTGCGGCTCCGTTGTGGCCAGCATCTGATAAAGATCGCGAGCGCGGGCCAGATTCCCGTCTTTCACGGAGGCATGCGCCAGGAGTTCAGTGACTTCATTGACATGCGTACTCTCACCGGCTTTGTTCAGCAGCAGCAGCAGAGAGTCCAGCGCGCCGCAATCATCACGAACGTGGGTGATCATGGAATGCAGGCTCGCCAGCAGTTTGGCCGAGTCGGTTGCCAGCAGACGGTCGGCGTGGCGCGTGTATACATCCAACGCCTCATGATACTGGCCAAGGCGGGTGGAGCCCTCGGCGAGCAGAAACAGTCCTTCAGGGTCGTTGTGAACCGTGAGCAGCTTCTCGGCGATCGGGGCGGCCTTGGCCAGATTTCCGACCTGCAGATATGCGTTTAGAAGATCACGCAGACCTTCCGGATGGGAATCGAGATCGGCGGCCTTCTCGAGGTATTCAATGGCATTCTTCGGATCGTCGCTTTCGAGAGCGGCTTTCCCGCGCAGCAGAAGCACGTAGCTGTTGCCCGGATCGAGGGTCAGCATTCGTTTCAGAATGTCTTCGGCAGCAGCGAGCGAACCGCGCGACCGCAACGCTTCGGCAGCGGCGCTGAAAATCTCCCACGCCTCTTTCTTCTTTCCCAGCTTTAAATAAACTTCAGCCAGCTTAATCCGCATCGGCACATTTTCCGGGTCCATCTCGAGGACCTTCTGGAAAAGCCGTATAGCCTGTTCAAGATCGCCGTTCTTCATGAAGTCTTCGGCGACTTGCAGGTACTGAGCGCGCGCGTCGTTGAACAAGCCCTGCTGGGTGTAAAGTTCGGCTAGCTTTAAAGACCCATCCACGCTCGGCATGAGCTTGGTGATCTTCTTGTACATCGCGATGCCCTTGACTGTGAAACCCTGGGCGGCGTAGGCATCGCCGACTTTCTTGAAGGACTCGATTGCTTTGGCGCTGTCGCCGAGTCGAGCGTAGAGATCGCCAATCGTGTTGTTGACGGTCAGGTCGTTCTCGTCGTGCTTGAGGATCTTGTCGTACTCAGCAATGGCATTCTGCAGCTTGCCCTGCTGCACAAACTTTTCCGCGGCGCTGAGAACCTTCTGTTTGTTGAAGCCAAAACCAAACGCCATAAGGTATGCGGACTCCAGCCTTATTCCCGCCGAAACGCCGACGTTTAAGGCAGCGTTACCGAACAGGTCGAACCTCGCCGGGAGATTCCCGGACGAAACACCGCTAGCCGCGCAAATAGGGGATTCGCGGAGTAAGGTAATTGTAAGGCCGAGTACTCGCCAGCCGATGGTTACCAACGATTACCGGGGTTACCAAAAGGGAGTGTACGTTTGGTTTTGAAAAACGCTGCCTCCCGCTTTTCACAACGGGAGTAGAGAAACTAATCTTCGGCGGCCTAGCTCACTTGCCTGCTGATGCCGCCTTCGCCGCGGGCGCCGAAATGGTAACCGAATCCGGTTGGGTCCAGACGGCCTTCCCGCTCGTCATATCGAGGCGATTCATGGTGATCTTAAGGCTGCCAGGCTCCACGTTTACCTGCAGATAGTGATAATTCACTTCTTTGCTCTGGAACGGGTCCTCCTTGGCGCGCTCGATCGGATAGGCGTGGGCTCCGGCGCCCCCGGTCACAAAGTAGGTAACGCCTCCATGTTCGTGGCGTTCGTAGTTGTGCACATGCCCGGAGAAAACAACGATCCGAGCGCGAAGGTCCTGTTGCCGCGATTCCAGCATCTTGGCTAATTCGCCCTCTTTTGAGCGAGCAGAGTGCCCTCCGCCGAACATATTGGCGTCGGACGAACTGGTATAGGGAGGGTGGTGGAGAACGAGAAACACGAAGTCCACGTCACCGGGCAGATGGTCCAACTTCTGCGCAAGCCATTGGCCTTGAGCGCCGGAAGTCTCGTCCTGAGAACTGTCGAGCACGAGCATGTGAGTATTGCCAGCGCGGACGGAGTAATAGCGGCAATTCTTCAGATCAGGAAAACGCTGGAAGTAGTTTGCCAGCGCAACCTTTTCGTCTCCGTGCAGGTCGTGATTGCCAAGAGCCGGATAAACGGGGATCTTCTTCTCGCGCCACACCGCGGTCTCGCTGTCCCAGACCTTCCAGTCGTCTTTGTCATAACCGTTATAGACGATGTCGCCGCCGAAGGACACAAAAGCCGGATTCGTCTCGGCAATAGCCTGTACCAGCGTTTGCCGCACCACCGGATTCGCGGGTTCGGTGTCTTTCGGATCATGAAAGCGCGAATCTCCGTAGGTGACGAAGTGAAACGGAGCGCTGACCTGGAGCTGTAACTCGACCGGTTCGGCCGGCTGCGTTGCTTGCGAGTGCGAGCGGGAACAGGCAACGCAGCTGAGCACGAAAAGAACGGCTGACAATCGCTGGAAATGTCTCATTAGGGGCTTCCTCGGGAGGGATGTTCGGTTGAAAACAAAATCCTATCTGTAATAGTCCAATTAAACCAGCATTTGAAGCTGGCGGGCTCCTGCCACGAGCCCGCCGATTTTTAGGGAACTAGAATACGGCGAGTTCGGGTCCGCTATGCTGCCGCACAAATCCATTTTGAACGGTCAAGGGATGGCCGCTGTGCCAAAGTCCGACGCTGCTCAAACTCCAGCACCCGAAAATCTTTCCGACCGCCCCGCTTCGTTCAGATAGGAGTTGCCCCGAAATGATAGCTGGAAAAGACATCGCGAGAAGCGTTCGACGCGCTAGCGTGGAGAATAAGGCTGAAAGGAAGAAAGAAATGAGTTGCATATGCCTCCGGGTCTTAAGGAAAGACCGCTTCCCGTCGGCTCACTTGAACATCTATAGGTTCGGCAGGTAACCGGGAATCCCGGGAGCGATATGAGCGAAGTATTAAACCAATGAAAGTTCGCTGCGATTTTCCTGGTACCCCGATTGCAATTTCGACGTTTGATGTTTAAAGTTTCACAGGCAAATTCAGGAGCCGCGATGAGCAAAGTACGAGTTCTAGCAGGTACGCGAAAGGGCGCTTTCATTCTTGAGGCCGATGGGAAGCGTGACAAGTGGGAAGTCAGCGGGCCGCATTTTGCCGGGTGGGAGCTTTACCACCTCAAGGGGTCGCCGGTGGACCCGAACCGCATCTACGCGTCGCAGACCAGCGGCTGGTTTGGACAGATTATTCAACGCTCCGACGACGGAGGCAAGACCTGGCACCAGCCGGGTACGCCGCCAGGCGAGCAAGCCACCGATGCACAAGGTTTCCAAAAGGGCGAAAGCAACAAGTTCGTCTATGACGTGTCGCCGGAGACAGGCAAGCCGTTGACTACCCACCAGTTTTACGATGGCACGCAACATCCGTGGGAGTTCAAGCGGGTTTGGCACCTGGAGCCGTCACTGACCGATGCCGACACCGTTTATGCCGGGGTTGAGGACGCCGCCATATTCAAGTCGACCGATGGCGGAAAGAACTGGAAGGAACTTTCGGGTCTTCGCGGCCACGGTACCGGGCCAAAGTGGCAGCCGGGCGCGGGGGGAATGTGTCTGCATACCATTGTTCTAGATCCGAGCAATCCGCAGCGGATGTTCATTGCGATTTCTGCGGCTGGAGCGTTTCGCACTGATGACGGTGGCGCCACGTGGAAGCCGATCAATCGGGGCTTGTACTCGAAATACATTCCCAACCCGACCGCCGAGGTAGGCCACTGCGTGCACCATGTCGCCATGAGTCCGAAACGGCCGGGCGTTCTGTTTATGCAGAAGCACTGGGACGTGATGCGTTCGGACGACGCCGGCGACAACTGGACCAAGATCAGCGGCAATCTGCCTACGGACTTTGGCTTCGTCATCGATGTCCACGCCCACGAATCGGAGACGGTCTACGTGGTTCCGATCAAGAGCGATGGGGAGCACTACGTGCACGAGGGCAAACTGCGGGTATTCCGCAGCCGGACCGGAGGCAACGAATGGGAAGCGCTGACTAACGGCCTGCCGCAGAGCAATTGCTATGTCAATGTCTTGCGCGACGCAATGGCGGTGGATTCTCTGGACAAGTGCGGGATCTATTTCGGAACGACCGGAGGGCAGGTGTACTGCTCGCCCGATGCCGGAGACAGTTGGGCTCCTGTCGTTAGGGACCTGCCAGCCGTGCTTTCGGTCGAAGTACAGACACTGGCGTGAAACTGCACAGGAGGTTTCGTGGAAGGGTACGGCTTCAGCCGTGCCACTACCGGCCAACAATAATGTGTGGTCCAACCATAAACGGCGTGAAGAACGGCCTGCCGCTCTAGCGCAGCGCGGCAGCTAGGCGATTGAGTTCAACATGATCCGCGTCATTCTCCCCCACCATCTCCGAACGCTCGCGCACGTGGGCAGTGAGGTGGAACTCGAGGTCCAGGGCCCGGTGACGCAGAGGTCCGTGCTCGATGCTCTGGAAGCGCGCTATCCGATGTTGCGGGGCACGATCCGCGAACACGGCACCCTGCAGCGGCGGGCGTTTCTTCGTTTCTTTGCCTGCGAAGAAGATTTGTCACACGAATCGCCAGACGCGACACTGCCCGACGCAGTGGCTTCTGGCAAGGACCCGTTCATCGTCATCGGGGCCATTGCCGGCGGCTAGGAGTTGGCGGGCTGCGCTTTACTTCCCGCGCTTCTCGATCGGCACGAACTCCCGCGTCTCATGCCCAATCCAAACCTGGCGCGGTCGGGCAATCTTCTGCTCCGGATCGTTCAACATTTCCTGCCACTGTGACAACCACCCGATGGTGCGGGGAATGGCGAACAGCACAGTGAACATCTCCGGCTTGAAGCCCATCGCCTGGTACATGATGCCGGAGTAGAAATCCACATTCGGATACAACTTGCGCTGCACGAAGTAGTTGTCCTCAAGCGCAATGCGTTCCAGTTCGAGAGCAATTTCAAGTTTCGGATTGCGTCCGGTGACTTCGAACACGCTGTCGGCAGCCTTCTTGATGATCTTGGCGCGCGGATCGTAGTTCTTGTAGACGCGGTGGCCGAAGCCCATCAGCCG
>Ga0075029_100002554_pt1 | contig 10318 bp, 11 predicted proteins | sample LitLauG_LLR_2013_FD_71391 | JGI IMG/M metagenome (GOLD analysis project Ga0075029, IMG submission 71391) | Freshwater sediment microbial communities from North America - Little Laurel Run_MetaG_LLR_2013 | ecosystem: Environmental > Aquatic > Freshwater > Creek > Sediment | place: USA...
GCCCATCTCGTCGGCGAGGGTCGGCTGATAGCCCACCGCGCTCGGCATGCGGCCCAACAGCGTCGACACCTCTGAACCCGCCTGCACGAAGCGGAAAATGTTGTCCACGAAGAGCAAGACGTCCTGGTTCTTGACGTCACGGAAGTACTCGGCCATCGTGAGGGCCGCCAGCGCCACGCGCAGACGCACGCCCGGCGGTTCGTCCATCTGGCCGTAGACCAGTGCGGTCTTCTCGATGACGCCCGACTCGCGCATCTCGATGAGCAGGTCCGTGCCCTCGCGCGTGCGCTCGCCGACGCCGGCGAAGACCGACACGCCCTCGTGCTGTTCGGCGACGCGGCGGATCATCTCCATGATCAACACCGTCTTGCCGACGCCCGCACCACCGAAGAGGCCGATCTTGCCGCCCTGGACGTAGGGGGCGAGGAGGTCGATGACTTTGATGCCGGTCTCGAACATGGTGGCCCGAGGTTCGAGCTGGTCGAAGGACGGCGCGTTGCGGTGGATCTCCCAGTGGTCCTCCACCGGCCCGATGTCGTCGGTGTCGAGCGACTCGCCGATCACGTTGAACACGTGACCGAGGACCGCGTCGCCCACGGGCACCGTGATGCCCCGGCCGGTCTGGCGCACGATGGCGCCGCGAACGAGTCCGTCGGTGGGCTTCATGCACACGCAACGCACTCGACCCTCACCGATCTGCTGGGCGACCTCACCGGTCACGGTGATCGTGACACCGTCGATGACGATGTCGACTTCGATGGCGTGGTTGATCTCGGGCAACGAGTGCGGCGGGAACTCGACGTCCACCACCGGTCCCGCGATGGCGACGACGCGCCCGGTCTCGAAGGTGGTCTTGTCAGGAGCCATGGTCATTTGTTTCTCACTTTCCCGAGCGGAGCGCTTCGGCGCCGCTCACGATTTCCATGATTTCGGTGGTGATCGAGTCCTGGCGGGCTCGGTTCATGATGCGACTGAGGGTCTGGCCGAGTTCGTCGGCGTTGTCGGTGGCGGCCGCCATCGCGCGTTGCTGGCTGACGTGGAACGACGCCGCCCCCTCGAGGAGGGCCGAGAAGATCTCGCTCTCGAGTGCTCGCGGCGCCAGCGAGGTCAGGAGCTTCTCGACCTCGGGTTCGAACTCGGTGTAGCCCTTGAGGGGCTTGGGCGCGGTGTCGACCGGCAGCGCCGGCACCGACAGCGGCAGCAGCTGCTCGATCTCGACGGCCTGGGTCGCCGCGGAGAGGAATCGGGTCGACACCAACAACACCTGCTGGGCCTCGCCGTCGATGAAGGGAGCCGCCACGGCGCTGGCGACGACGCGCGCGTCGCTGAACGTCGGGCGGTCCGAGAAGCCCGCGAAGCTCTGCGCCACGTCGAGGCCGCGGAAGCGGAAGAAGGCTCCCGCCTTCTTGCCGATGCAGTAGAGCCGAACGGCGGTGCCTTCGTCGTTGAGCTTTCGGATCAGTCGTTCGCCCGCGCGCATCGACGCCGAGTTGTAGGCGCCGGACAGTCCGCGGTCGCCGGTGATCACCACGACGATCGCGGTGTCGACCTTCTCGGGCGTGACGAGCAGCTTGGCCGCGCCCGCCGGGTCACCGAGGGCCGCCTCGACGATGATGCGCCGCATGCCGTTTCGGTACGGGCGGTTGGCGACGATGCGAGCCTGGCTGCGAGCAATCTGGGACGCGGCGATCAGCTCCATTGCCTTGGTGATCTTTCGTGTGGACTGCACCGACTTGATTCGACGACGCAGGATTCGTTCCTGTCCACCGGCCATTGCTCCTCCTCTCTCGCTCGACTACTTCGGACTGACTAGTTGCTGGTCGCGAAGCCGTCGACGAAGGTCTTCAAGACCGCGTCGAGCTTCTCGGTGTCGGGCAGGACGCCGGTCGAGCGGATCTGCTCGAGCAGGTCGTCGTGCTTGGCGCGAAACATGGTCAGCAGTTCTGACTCGAAGCGGCGCACGTCCTCGACCGGCACTGAGTCGAGCCAACCACGGGTGCCCGCGTAGATGGCGACGCACTGCTCTTCGACCGGGACGGGGGCGTTGAGGCCCTGCTTCAACAACTCGGTCAGCCGGTAGCCCCGGTCCAACTGCTGCTGGGACGACTTGTCGAGCTCGGAGCCGAAGGTCGCGAACGACTCGAGGTCACGGAACTGCGCGAGGTCGATCTTGAGCGTGCCCGCCACCGAGCGCATCGCCTTGATCTGAGCGGCGCCACCGACGCGCGACACCGAGTTGCCGACGTTGATCGCCGGGCGAACACCCGAGTAGAAGAGGTCGGACTCGAGGAAGACCTGACCGTCGGTGATCGAGATCACGTTGGTCGGGATGTACGCCGAGATGTCGCCGGCCTTGGTCTCGATGATCGGCAGCGCGGTCAATGAGCCGCCGCCGCGCTCGTCGCTCAGCTTGGCCGCGCGCTCGAGCAGGCGGCTGTGGAGGTAGAACACGTCGCCGGGGTACGCCTCGCGGCCCGGTGGCCGGCGCAGCAACAGCGAGATCTGACGGTACGCCTCGGCCTGCTTCGAGAGGTCGTCGTAGACGACCAGGGCGTGCTCGCCCGAGTCCATCCACTCCTGGCCAATGGCGCACCCGGCGTAGGGCGCGAGGAACTTGAACGGCGCGGGGTCGCCGGCCGAGGCCACCACGACGACCGTGTACTCGAGCGCTCCGAAGTCCTCGAGGATCTTGACGGTCTGGGCGACCGACGAGTTCTTCTGTCCCACGGCCACGTAGATGCACTTCACCCCTTGACCCTTCTGGTTCAAGATGGTGTCGATGGCGACGGTGGTCTTGCCGGTCTTGCGGTCGCCGATGATCAGCTCGCGCTGACCGCGACCGATCGGGGTCATGGCGTCGATCGCCTTGATGCCGGTCTGCAGCGGCTGCGAGACGGGCTGACGGCCGGTGATGCCGGGCGCCTGGATCTCCATGCGGCGCTGCTTGGGGTTCACGAGCGGTCCCTTGCCGTCGATCGGCTCGCCCAGGGCGGACACGACGCGACCGAGCAGGGCGTCGCCGACGGGCATCGAGAGGATGCGACCCGTCGCGCGCACGATCTGCTCTTCTTCAATGGAGTCGACCGATCCGAGCACGACGGCGCCGATGGTGTCCTCGTCGAGGTTCATCGCGAGTCCGAGGGTCCCGTCTTCGAACTCGAGCAGCTCGTTCACCTTCGCCGACGGCAGTCCCGAGACGCGCGCGATGCCGTCGCCGACCTCGACGATGCGTCCCACCTGCTCGGCCCCGACGGCGGGATTGAATTCAGCGACGTGCTTGCGCAGCGCTTCGGTGATCTCATTGGCACTAATGGTGAGCTCAGTCATCACAGTTTCCTTTACCTATTCGTTTCGATCTGATGGGGAGGGGGCGTAGTGGCCGGCGGCGACGCTCTCGCGCAGCACGCCAAGGCGTCCGCGCGTCGTGGCGTCGAGACGCAGGTCGCCCACTTCGATCAACAAGCCCCCGAGGAGCGACGGATCGCGCGCGACCTGCAGTTCGACACTCGTGCCGGTGACGGCCGCCAAGGAACTCACCAGTTGGGACCGGCTCTGCTCGTCGAGCGGCCGTGCCGTGTGGATGCGTGCGACACGCCAGTCGCGGGCCCTGGCGATGTAGTCGACGAGGTAGTCGATGCTGCCGGTCACGTCACGCGGCCGACCGCCGATGACCACGAAGCGGATCAGCGTCAGGGCGATGTCGAGCACCTTGCCCTCGAGCAACTGCTGGGTGATCGCGAGGCGCTGGTCGAGCGGCGCGTCGCGGTCACTCAGCAGACGCCGTAGCTCTTGGTTGTTGCGAACGATGTGCGCCCAGCGAAAGAGGTCTTCTTCGACCTGCGTGAAGTTCGACGTGTCGACCTGGTCGAGCAGCGCGTCGGCGTAGCCGCTGATGCGTTCTCGCGCCGCCAGCAGTCCGAGACTCGCGAACTCCTGGCTCCCGGTCTCTTGGATCAAGTGGATCGACGACGCCAGGTCCGCGATCGCGTGCGGCACGTCCTGCGCCGGCACCACGCGCGCGGCGTAGACCGCGAGTTGCGAGGTCACCGCGTGGACCTTGCCGTCCAGCAGGTCCTGGAACACCCGGCCGCGCGCGACCGGCGCGATCGACGTGTCGGTCAGCATCCCGTGCAGGTCGGGGTTGGAGAGAATCGTCTGCTCGAGCGACGCGAAGTCCCGGGCGACCGTGGCGAGCACGGCACCGTCCAGTGAGCCCAGGAGGGCCGCGGCGAATCCTTCGAGCTTCGGTTGCATCGCTATCGGTTCGATCCCTTGGCGGCTTCGGCGTTGAGTGCGGCGACCGCCTCGACCACCAGGTCCTGATGCGCCTGCTCGTCCACTTCTCGTCCGACGATCTTGGCGACCAGGTCGAAGACGATCTCACCGATGCGTGCCGAGGCCTCGTCGATCGCGCGCTGACGCGCCGAGGCGACCTCGGCGTGGGCCGTGGCGACGATCCGGTCGTATTCGACCTGTCCACGACCGGCGGCCTCGGCCTTCACCTGGTCCGACAGCGACTGGGCCGACTCGACGATCTCGCGGGCCTGGTCGCGGGCCTGGCTCAACACCTTCAGTCGCTCGTCACCCGCGGCGGCAGCCTCGGCGCGCGCCTCATCGGCGGCGGCGAGCGACGTCCTGATCTTCTCCTGTCGTCCCTCCAGCGCCTTGTTGAGGGGCGGCAGGATGTACTTGGTGACGAGGAACAAAATCACCACGACCGCGACGAGTTCGACGACGAACGTGCCGTTGGGGAGCAGGAAGACTGACGTGGCAACCATGTCGTTTGACCTTCTTAACTAGTGGGCGGGTGCCGACGGCGTCCACACGCGTGGGCGCCGAGGCGGGGCTATTGCTTCTTGAAGACGTAGACGAAGACGACCATGAACAACAGGTTGATGAAGTACATGGCCTCCACCAGACCCACCGTCAGGAAGAAGTACTGACGAGCCTTGTTCTCGATCTCGGGCTGACGCGCGATCGCGGCGATCGTCTGACTACCCGCCAAACCGTCACCGATCGCCGCACCGATGGCGCCGCCACCGAGGGCGAGGCCGCCGCCGACGAGTGCACCGGCAATGCTGATTGCACCTTCGATGGTCTGTGTTGCCATGTTGCTATTCCTCCTGGTTGGGTTTTAGTGTGAGGCTTCTAGTGATGCGGTGTGCACTGTTTCGTGCGCCACTTCATGCTCGTCGTCGTGGCTCATGGCCATCCCGAAGTACATGATCGTGAGCAGCATGAAGATGAAGGCCTGGATCAAGCCGATGAAGAGGTCGAACGGCTTCCAGATGATCTCGAATGGTCCCAGCGCGATCGGCAACAGCGCCGCGACGACGACGATCATCAGGCCGCCCGAGAAGAGGTTGCCGAAGAGACGGAAGGTGAGCGTGATCGGCTTGGTGATCTCCTCGACGAGGTTGATCGGCGTCAGCGCCACGTAGGGCTGGGTGTAGTGCTTGAAGTAGCCCTTGAACCCCCTCGCCCGGAAGGCCTCGACGTGAGCCCAGGTGACCACGAGCAGCGCCATGGCCAAGGGGAGGTTGACGTCGCTGGTCGGCGCCGGCAGTATCTCACCGGAGACGCCCGGGTGCATCGCCGACGGGATGAAGCCGATCCAGTTGCAGATCAAGATGAAGAGGAAGACGGTCACGCCGATCGGCACGAACCGCTTGTACTTGGGTCCGATGGCCGAGCTCGCGAGTTCGCTCACCTGTTCGATGAGCAGTTCCCAGAAGAGCTGCAGTTTGCCGGGCACGCCCTCGGTCACCTTCGAGCGCATCCGAAAGCCCAGGAAGATGAAGATGGCCATGGCGAGCAGGGTCGACAGGACGATGTCGTAGTCAAGGGTGAGACCGAGGATGTGCATCTTGGGGTGGACGCCAACCTCAATCGTCTTGATTGCGACCAACGTTCTCACTCAATTCCTCCCGAACCGGCCACCGCGCGCATGACGTTCACGACGAACACGATTTGATATATAACAAGCCCTGACACAATACCGATTCCTAGCGGTGCGTTCAGAAAGACGACGCCGATGACCACGACGGTCATCACGGCCAGTCGCCCGGTGGTCTTGGAGCCGAGCTGACGGCGCACCGCCTTGGTGTTCTGCTCCCCACGAAGTTCGACCTTGGCGGCCTGACGATCGAGGAATCGGAGGTTCACGATCGCCATGGCGACGCCGATCACGACGCCCAGCGCGGCCAGGGGCGGGGCGAAGAAGATCGCCACGATGAAGCCAACGGCGCCAGCGACCACTGCCGAAAGAGTGGTGCGACGAAGCAGGCGCGGCAGGGTGTCGGTGGGGAGGTTATCTAGCACGAGCAAAGGGTTTCTACAGGAAACGCCGGATTTGCTTCACAACGCTCACCACGGCGGTGACCGTTCCTAATGCTATCCCGATTACGAGACCCCAGGGTGCGCTCCCCCACGAGCTGTCAGCCCACAGACCCGCCACCACCCCCAGGGCGATCAGAATCGCCGCCGTCAGGCCCATGGCCGAGAACGCCGCGATACCCGGGAGGTCCGAAACCGGCTGATTCGCCCGTTCGTGGGAGAAGGGTTCGACGTCCTCGTCGTCGTCGCTCACCGCGGCACCGACTCCTCTGACTGGTCCTCGTCGCGCCGCGCGTACAGACGGTTCACGAGGGGGCTGAACCAGGTGAAGAGGCCGATGAGCAGCACCCCGACCCCGAGCGGGATGAAGACGTTCGCCTGGCGGTCGAACAACGGCAGGAGGACGAACCCGCACAAGAGCGCCGTCCAGAGCCAGAGGATGACGACGGTTCGCCGGTGCCCGTGTCCGAGACGCATCAGGCGGTGGTGGATGTGGTTCTTGTCGGGAGTGTGGAAGCCCTGGCCCGACGCCGTTCGTCGCACGAAGGCCCAGACGGCGTCGATCAGCGGAACGCCCAGGATGAACACCGGGATGAGCAGCGGGGCGAAGAAGAAGAAGGTCACGCCGCTCGCCGGCGGTGTGCGACCGCCGATGACCATCGTCGACGCGCTCATCAACAGTCCCAGCATCAAGGCGCCCGCGTCACCCATGAACAGCTTCGCGGGATGGACGTTGTCACGCAGGAATCCCAGGCAGATGCCGCACGTGATCGCTGCGATGAGCGGACCGACGTTGGTCACCGGCAACAGTCCGAGGTCCTCGAGGCGCAGGCCGTAGAGGCACAGGGTCCCCGACGCGATCGCCACGATGCCGCCGGCCAGGCCGTCGAGTCCGTCGATGAGGTTCACCGCGTTGGACAGCGCGAACACCCACACCGCCGTGATCACCGGCAAGATCGAAGGGCCGAGCACCACGAAGCCCGCGAAGGGCAGTTTCAACTGGTACATCGTGCAGCCGCTGAAGTACAGGATCAGCGCGGCGAGGAACTGACCAGCCACCTTGGCCGGGGCGCTCATCTCTCGAAAGTCGTCGAGCACGCCGACGACGAAGATCACGCCGGTGGCGAGCAGGACGCCGAGCATCTCGTGCGAGGAGGTGATGACGCTGCGAAGGGTCGGTATGCCCACGGCGACGATCAGCGACACGCAAAAACCCACGAGCATCGCCGCCCCGCCGCCGTAGGGGGTGACGACCTGATGGACCTTGCGTTCGTCGGGTTGGGCGGTGTAGCCCACGCGAAGCGCGATGCGCCGCGCCGGGATGTTCGCCACCAGCGTCACGACCACTCCGACCAGTGTGACCGCGACGTAGGCGACGAGGTTGTCCATTGACTACTTCACGAAGGTGGCGTACGGGTTGAAGGAGCCGCAGAGTTCGGCGACCTCGCTGCGCACCGAGGCGATGGCCGCCTCGTCATCACGCTGACGAAGCGCGCGGGCCATCAGCGCGGCGATCGTCGCGAACTCGCCTTCCTTCATTCCCGCGGTCGTCTGGGCCGCGGTGCCCACGCGAAGTCCCGACGTGATGAAGGGGCTGCGTGGGTCGTCGGGGATGGTGTTGCGGTTCGTCGTGATGCCCGCTCGGTCGAGGACCTCCTGCGCCTCCTTACCCGTCAGGTCGGCGTCGAACTCGCGCAGGTCAACCAGCACCATGTGGTTCTCGGTGCCGCCCGAGACGTTGCGGAACCCCTCGCGCGCCAGCGCGGTGGCGAACGCCTGGGCGTTGGCGACGATCTGTTGGGTGTACGTCGCGAAACTGGGCAACGACGCCTCCTTGAAAGCGACCGCCTTCGCCGCGATCGAGTGCTCCAATGGACCACCCTGTTGACCAGGGAAGACAGCGGAGTCGATCTTCTTGGCGTAGTCCTCGCGACAGACGATCGCTCCGCCGCGCGGACCGCGCAGGGTCTTGTGGGTGGTGAAGGCCACGACGTCGGCGTAGGGCACCGGATTGGGATGCGAGCCGCCCGCGATGAGCCCCGCCACGTGGGCCGAGTCGAACATCAACAACGCGCCCACCTCGTCAGCGATCTCACGAAAGGGTGCCGGCTCGATGCGACGCGAGTACGCCGTGGCACCGGCGATGATCATCTTCGGTCGGTGCTCGAGCGCGAGGTCGCGCACGTTGTCGAAGTCGATCATCTCGCCGGGACGCTCGGGGTCATCCGAACGTGGCGTCACCCCGTAGGAGACGAAGTGCCACCACTTCGAGGTGATCGACGCGGGCGACCCGTGGGTGAGGTGCCCGCCCTGGTCGAGTCGCATCGCGAGGATCGTGTCGCCGGGCGACAGCAGCGCTTGGTAGACGGCCACGTTGGCGTTGGCGCCGCTGTGGGGCTGGACGTTGGCGTGGTCTGCTCCGAACAGCGACGTGAGTCGGTGTCGCGCCAGGTCCTCGACCTCGTCGACGACCTGGTTGCCCCCGTAGTAGCGACGTCCGGGGTAGCCCTCCGCGTACTTGTTCGTGAGGATCGAGCCGGTCGCGGCCATGACCGCCGGCGAGGCGAAGTTCTCACTCGCGATCAACTGCAGCGTGGTGGTCTGACGCTGCCACTCCAGCGCCAACAGCGCCGTCACCTCGTCGTCGTTGGCGATCCACGCGTCAAAGGGGGATGAGACCATTGCGTTACCCTTCACTTTCGTTGCGACTCCGGTCGAGCGCGTCGAGCTTGGCGATGCGGTCGTTGTGACGACCGTCCTCCGGGGTCGCGCGCAGCCACGCGTCGAGGGCGTCGATCGCGACGACCGTCCCCGTGAGACGTGCTCCGAGACAGAGCACGTTCGCGTGATTGTGCTCGCGAGCCAGTCGAGCCGACGAGACGTCGTGCACGACCGCGGCACGCACGCCAGGCACCTTGTTGGCGGCGATCGAGATGCCGATACCGGTGCCGCAGACCGCGACACCGAGATCGCTCGCACCCGAGACGACACTTCGACCGACGGCCGCGCCGAAGTCGGGATAGTCGACCGACTGAGCGGCGTCGTGCGTTCCGAGGTCGAGGACGTCGTGGCCCCACGCGCTGAGCGTCGAGACCAGCACGGCCTTCAGGTCGAAACCTGCGTGATCGGAACCAATGGCGACGCGCATCGACACCACCCTACTTGGCGTGCTTTGCGCTGCCGAGGTGCGCGTTCTCACCGTCGCGACCCAGGAGTGGTCGACGTCGCGCACGCGCGATCGCACGCGGCGCGCGGCGGGGCCCTCACCACCTGGGACGACCAAAAACCCAGATCGGCCCCGTAACTAGTATCGGCTCATGAAGCAAGTTCTGCTGGCACCTGCGTACACGTCGTCGCTCGACACGACGTCGGAGCAGTTCGCGAAGAACCGCGCGGACATGCTCGACCAGATCGAGGTGATCGATGGACTCCTCGACGAGGCGGAGGCCGGAGGCGGAGAGAAGGCCACCGAACGGCTGCGCTCGCGGGGCAAGTTGCCGGTGCGCGAACGAATCGCCCTCGTGCTCGACCCCGATTCTCCGTTCCTCGAGATCTCCGCTCTCGCGGGCTACGACTCGGACTACGCCATGGGTGGCGGCATGATCGTGGGCATCGGGGTCATCGCGGGCACCGAGTGCGTCGTGATGGCCAACGACCCGACCGTGCTCGGCGGTGCGCTGACCGCCTACTCCGCCAAGAAGTGGGCTCGAGCACTGGAGATCGCCCGGGACAACCAGATCCCCTACGTCAGCTTCGTCGAGTCCGCCGGCGCCGACCTGCGCGTGCAGGGCGGCGGGGGCGGGCGGATGCACACCGCCCACTTCGCTGAGAGCGGGCGCTTCTTCTACGACTTGATCGAGCTATCCAAGATGCGGGTGCCCACCGTGTGCGTCGTCTTCGGATCGTCGACCGCCGGCGGCGCGTACCAGCCGGGCCTTTCGGATTACAACATCGTCGTGCGCGACCAGTCCAAGGTCTTCCT
>Ga0075029_100002555_pt1 | contig 10317 bp, 12 predicted proteins | sample LitLauG_LLR_2013_FD_71391 | JGI IMG/M metagenome (GOLD analysis project Ga0075029, IMG submission 71391) | Freshwater sediment microbial communities from North America - Little Laurel Run_MetaG_LLR_2013 | ecosystem: Environmental > Aquatic > Freshwater > Creek > Sediment | place: USA...
CATGGTGAGGCCGACACCGTGCGACTGAAAGTTGGACCAGTGACCTTTGCCGATGGCGAATCCGAGCACGACGAATGCGGCCATGGCGATGAACTTGGTCCAGGTGGAGACGTTTTGCAGTAGCGTGCCCCAGCGCAAGCCAACGACGTTGATGTAGGTGAGAACTGCAATCAGTACGAGGCCCAGCAGGTGGGCGCGAGTTATCGGCATGCCGAAAATCGCAAAGGCAACGCGCTCTTGCGAAAAGAAAGGGAGGACCCGGCCAACATAAGCGGCCGACGCGACCGAGAGTGCTGCAATCGTTCCACCATTGGCCACGAAAAACAGCATCCAGCCGTAAAGAAAGGCGATCAGCTCGCCGTAGGCCTCGCGCAGGTAAATGTACTGGCCCCCGGAGTTGGGGAACATCGATCCGAGTTCGGCGAAGGCGAGGGCGGCGCAGAGGGAGATGAGTGCGCCTAGAACCCAGACGCCGAGGAAGAGCACGGGTTGCGGTAGCGGTTTGGCGATGTCGGCGGCGGTGAGGAAGATCGACGATCCGATGACACCGCTGACCAGCAGGAGCACCGAGTCGAGCAGGCCGAGGCCGCGGACCAGCGTGGGTTTCGAATCGTGCGTCTGCGGCGGAGGGTCGGTTAAGACTGGAGTCGGTTCCATCATCCGATTCCGAGTTCGTCGGGGGATTCGAGCGACGTGCCACAGCGGCGGCAGATCACGGACGAGCAGTCGCCGCAGGTGAGCGGGTCGGTGACTTCCTGCGCGCAGGTGGGACAGTAGAGCAGGCCGGGATCGGGCTGCCGGGGCGGGTCCTGCGGGCGCGTCGCCATGAGGAGGAAAACTGTAGCACAGACTCGGCGCACGCGTCTTTGCTCGCATGGATACTGGCTTATAAAATAAAAATATCACCACAGAGGTCACGGAGACTCACAGAGGATTTTCGATGCCTGACAAACCGCAAACTCCCGACGAAAAGCTGCAACAAGAATTCAACCGCTGGGCCGCGGCCGGTGAAGGCCCGAAGATGGAGAACCACCATCTCGACATCACTGAGAAGACGTTGCGTCTGATGGAGCTTCGTGCGGGCGAGCGCGTGCTCGATCTCGGCTGCGGCTCGGGATGGGCGACGCGGCTGCTGGCGCGACTCGTGGGCGATGGGCCGGAGGGATTCGGGCAGGTCGTGGGGCTCGACGTTTCTGATGAGATGGTGCGGCAGGCGCGGGAATCGTCCAAAGATTTCGACAACATTCTCTACGTCTGGGGATCGGCGCAGCAGATTCCGTGGGAAGAGAATTTCTTCGACAAAGTGCTCTCGGTCGAATCGTTTTATTACTATGCCGATCAGGACCGCGCGCTGATGGAGTTGTTTCGCGTGATGGCGCCGCGCGGCAGGCTGTTCATCCTGATCAATCTTTACAAGGACAATCCGTATTCGTTGCAGTGGGTGGATAAGCTGAAGGTTCCGGTGCAGTTGCGGTCGGCGGCGGAGTATGTCGACCTGCTGAAGAAGCACGCGTTTGAGAATGTGGAGGCGCGGCGCATTCCGGATGATACTCCGACTCCCGATGACTACCAGACGAAGTCGTTCAACAGCCTTGAAGACTTGAAGGCATTCAAGCGCGAGGGCGCGTTGCTGCTGATGGCTACCAAGCCGGACCTGCGGACTCCGGCTCCGGGATACACGATCTACTGACCTCTCAGGGTTTAGGGGCTAGGGGTCAGGGGATAGCTCTGGCCTCTAATCCCTGACCCCTGATCCCTGGATCAGATTTCGCTGTCGTCATCATCGTCATCTTTGTCACGATGGCTCAGGTCTTTCACTGGGCTCATGGCGTGGCCATCCTGGGCGTGACGAATCTCGATGCGGCCGTTCACGTCCTCCAATTTGATGTGCGTGCCGCCGTTCCCCAGTTCTCCACGCAGGTCGTGTCCGACGAACTGGTGACGGTTCACGTGCAGGCCGAAATCGTTCTCGATGCCGCCCGAGACAGTGCTGGCTTCGATTCGTGCCTGAGAGTCGGAGGGGATGGTCAACTCGACCGAGCCATTCACGGAACTCAACTCCACCGATTTTCCGGCAAGCTGATTGAAGCGTACTTCCAGACGGCCATTGATTGTCTCGAGATGAGCGCGTCCGGCGAGGTCGTGGGCTGAGAGATGGCCATTGATGCAGGAGGCGCGGACCTCGCCGCTGACGCCCGCGATGTCGAGGGTGCCATTGATCAGCTTGATTTCATCGAGCCGCGCGGTTCGGGGGATGGTCAGCGTGTACTCGACGCCGGCAGGGTTGTTGTGCGAGCCCCAGTTGAAGTTCAGGTCATGATCGCGATACTTGGTGCGGATGGAAAGCGAATCCTTGCTGGAGTCGACCTCGATCTTGGCCTCGTCGAGGCGTTGTTTGGTGCCGGCATATTTCACGGCATCCACCTTCACTTCGTTGCGATCCCAGCTGGCGATGTGGACGTCGCCGTTGATGTTGTCGAGGTCGACCCGGCCATCCGCGGACAAGGCGTAAGTCTGATGGAATTCCTCGGTGTAGGCATGGCTGTCGGCGGCCGGGGCGGCGATGGCGCAGACGAGCAGGGCGCAAGCGGCGCCTATGGTAGCGCGCAATCTCAGGGCAGACGCGAGATGGTTCATGGAGTCCTCCGGTTCATTGCCTTAGACGCGGCAAGTCGTAATCGGTGAGAAGCATTTTTAGGTTTGCGGCACTAATCCCACAGTCCGGGATACGGAAGTTACCTCCGTGATGTTCCCTGCGGGACGTGGCTCAAAGACAATCCAGCCAGGAAGTTAGGTGGGGTTCAATCGTTTTGTTCCGGGGCAGCAATCCCGCGTCCGAACGCCGGCAGAGAACTGCTCTGCCTGCGGTTGCGGTGTTGTGCCTCCTGTTTTCCCTCGCGGGCCGGTCCGCGGCTCAGACTAAGAACGACGACAGGCCAATCCCTATCCTTACCGGCAATGCGGGCGCTTTCAGTTTTGTCACCGGCGGGCAGAATCTGATCGACACTCAAGTCAATCCAGTTCTGCTATTGCCGTTGGGAGATCGCTGGCTGGTGGAATCGCGGGTAGCGTTTGAGGGCATGTTTCAGCGCCCACCCGGCGGAGGTCCTTACCAGGGGCCGGTCACAAAACACATCGACTATGCCCAGGTGGACTACATCGCCAGCCCTTACGTCACCATCACGGCCGGGCGATTTCTAACGCCGTTCGGCATCTTCAACGAACGTCTGTATCCGTGCTGGATTCGCGCCTTGCAGCCGGATCCTTTGATTCTTCCGATCAACACCGCTCCCAGCGACGGGGTGATGCTGCGCGGAGGATTCGCCCTGAATTCTGCCGCCAGCCTGAACTATGCCGCATACGTTTCTGCTACGAACATCGGCATCGGCAGCGTGGACTCCGAGCGCCACGTCGGCGGACGCATGGGATTCTTCTTTCCCGGACCACGGCTGGAGGTGGGCGGTTCCTGGCAGAAGACATTGCAGGACGATCGCAAGAATGCGTTCGGCTTTCACATGGGCTGGCAGCCTGCCAAGGCGCCGCTCAACCTCCGAGCAGAATTCGCCCACTCATTCGAGGGAAGCGGCTACTGGATCGAAGGCGCGTACCGGCTCAGCCAGGCCCACTTCTGGCAAAAGGCGATGCGCCGCACGGAAGTGGTCGCGCGCGCCCAGCAATTTTTCGTAGGCGATATTGGCGCCGAGGGCGAGGCCGCACTTGCCCTACCCGGAGCGAACACGCGCGAAGCTGACTTTGGAATCAACTATTTCTTGCGTGACGGATTGAAGGCGGTGGCAAGCTATGGCCGGCAGTTCGGTCCCGCGGGCAACTTCAATCAGTGGACGTACGGCGTCGCCTACCGGTTCCTGATTCCACTGGGGCCTACGGGAGCACAATGACGGCAGGTCGATGGAAATCAATCGGAGCGATACTGGCCTGCATTTTGGCGCTCGTATCGTTTGTGCTTGCGGGAGAGCCGTCGGGCAAGAAGGACGCGGCCGCGTCCCCAGTGATTCACGCGACCGATGCCGATACCATGCGCCTTCAGGGGGAGCAGCGCTTTCGCGCGAATTGCGGCCGGTGCCATGCGGCTCCGCATAAATTTCCGCCGCGCATGATGGCGACGGTGGTGCGCCACATGCGAGTGCGGGCCACCATCACTGACGAGGACATGCGCCTGGTTCTGTTTTATATGACCCAGTAACCGCGCAGGTTACCGGATTACCATCCCATGACAAATCCGTCCAGATCTCATCGTATGGTGGTGTGGTTTAGGGTCGCGTTTGTGCTGCTGGCCGCCGTGCAGTTCGCCACCGCGCAGGCGCACGTGATCGAAGTGACGGCGGACAGCGACAGCCGCTACAAGATCGCCGGACAACACGTTCCTGAAATCACGGTCAAGGCGGGCGAACAGATTCTCTTGCGAGTCACCGCGCACAGAGGCAAATCGTGGAATCGTGATGGTTCGATTCATGGCTTCACCCTGCTGCGAGCCAAGGATCGAACCAAGGTTGAGGGTTGGGACCTGCTCTTCAGGCCCGGGACGCAGGAATTCCAACTCACCGCTCCGACGGAGCCGGGGCAATACGAAGTAGTCTGCACCGTCATTTGCAGTGAGGACCATGAAGGCATGCACATGAAGTTCACGGTGTTGCCTTGAGCACTACTTGTACAGGAGTCTTATGAAGAGAAAATTAGTCTGGTACGCAGCAGGAGTATTGGCGCTGGCGAGCGCCGGGTTTGCGCAGGGTCCACGCGTTTTTCGCGGAGAAGTTTCCGATAGCCAGTGCGCCTTGAATGTCCATTCACTGACGCGGTCGCATCAGGAAATGCTGAAGTCGAAATCGATGGGCGGCACTTCGAACACGTGCGCCGTGTACTGCATCGAGCACCTGGGGGGATATCTGGTCTTGTCAGCGGGGAAAGACGTCTACCGGCTCGATCGGGCGGATCTGGTGCACGGATTCGAAGGCCGGCGCGTGAAGATCACCGGCACTCTCGATACCAAGCTTAAGCAGATTCACGTGCTGTCGATCGATCTGGAAAAGAATCGGTAGACTTTTTGCCCGCCTCGGTCAGGAGAAACACGCACAGGATGGTGATGAGCGGTTCGAGTGGATGGCGATAGCGCAGGATCGAGTACACGCCGTAATAGACGGACGGGTAGAGCAGGATCAGCCAGAACAGCAGCCAGGCGCCCGGCCTGCGCTGCCGCAGCGCGCGGCCGAGTCCCCAGAACATCAGAACGGACGTGGCCAGGAACAGCGAATTCTTCGCCGGCCCGAGCCATTCTGGTTCGGTGGCCTTCGGCGGTCCAGCCCAGAAACAGACGAAGCGCTTGAAGCACAGCACGGCGAACCGCGTGTAGTCCGCCTTGATGTAGGCGAGCGCTTGCTGTTTGCGCATGGCGATCCATGCCAGTTCACCCATGGACTGATATTGCCGCATGGCGTAGATGTCGTGCATGGGGTCGAGATAGATCATCAGGGTGCCGTCGGCGCCATTGCCGTTGCCCAGGCGCAATTCGGCGCCGAAGTTGTCGCGGATGAAGATGAACCTGCCGAAGACTTCGTAGTTGCGCACGATCCAGGGTGTGATGCAGGCGAAGAAGACTGCGGACGCGAGTACGACTCCGGCGAGGGACGGCTTATTTTGCTTTGATCGGCGGTACCACGCCCACAATCCTGCGGCTGGAAGAAACGACAACAGCGTGGGACTGTTCAGCGCGGCGATGCCCCAGAGCAATCCGAATTCGAGCCAGGGTCGCCAACCTTCGCGGTCTTCGAGCGTCAGCGTAAGCCAGAAAATGGTTGCTACCAGCAGCGCCGACAGGCTCGTCTCCCACACATAGCGGGTACACCAGAACATCACGTTGGGAAGCAGGGCCCAAGCCCACGCTGAGCCGATCGCGACCTTCTCCGAAAACATGCGGCGGGCGATGCGATAGATCGGAATGCAGGTCAGGGCGGAGAATGCGCTGTTGAGCGTGAGCAGCACGAAGGCCGAGGCTTTGGAATAAATTCCGAAGAGTAGGAACACGCCAGCCGTGAGATACGGGTAGAGCGGAGGCTCCCACGCGGTCGGGCCGGCGGGCGGGCCGAAGGGGCTGCTGAATCCGTGTCCGGAGGCGAGCGAGGCGGCGATGCGGCCCATCTCGAAGCCAAACCCGAAGTTGTCATCGGTGGGCTTGAATCTGTAGGTGTGGCCGATGAGGATCCACCCCACGCGGAGAAGGAAGGCGGTGGCGACGATCCAGGTTGTGGTGGAGGCACGCGCCGAGGATTCGGACGGGCGGGCAGACACCGCTGGTCTGGCTTCCATGGGTGGTTCTATTTGTAGCTGAGGGAAGCGGCGGGGGCAACAGCGCAACCCGCACGCCTTGTCATCCTGAGCGAAGCGAAGGACCTCCGCACTTTGCCGGCAGCATCGGTACGGCCGGCGAGTACAGAGGTCCTTCGCTCAGGATGACAATTTGCTCCGGGTGACGATGCGTTTTTTTGGCGTACAATCTCCGTCACTGGAGGTGGGTCATGATTCTGGGGATGACGACTGCGACTTTTACCTTGCTGCACGTGTTGATCAGTCTGGTCGGGATTGGTTCGGGCTTTGTGGTGATCTTTGGGTTGCTCACTGGGAAACGGCTGGAACGCTGGACCGTCCTGTTTCTGGGCACTACCTTACTGACCAGTTTGACAGGATTCCTCTTTCCCATCGAGCACGTTACGCCGGGGATTGTGGTCGGCGGGTTGTCACTCGTCGTGCTGGCGATTGCGATTCTGGCGCGGTATGGGCTGCAGATGAGCGGGGCCTGGCGCTGGATCTACGTCGTCACCACGGCGCTGGCGCTCTATCTGAATACGTTTGTGCTGGTGGTGCAGTCGTTTGAAAAAGTGCCGGCACTGAAGGCGCTGGCTCCCACACAGAAGGAACCGCCGTTTCTTGTCGCTCAACTCGCCGTGCTGGCGCTGTTCATCGTGCTCACGGTGATGTCCGTGAAGCGCTTCCACGCAGAGCCACTCGCGGCAGCCTAAGAGGACACGTTACGGTGTGACCGCACTATAGATCACTCCGTTCAATGACGAGTTATATCCGGCGCACCAGACCTGGTGGCCGGTCTTGAGCGGCTTCTTGTCGCAGGCGTCCATCTCGGCGTTCGTCGTGACGTCGACCGACCACGTGTTGCCGCCGTCGCTGGTGTAGTAAATGCCGCCCACGCCGGTGTAGACGTTTCCTCCGGCGGCCCATCCTGTCTTGGTTGTCGTGAACACGAACTGGCGAATGGGCCACGGACCGTCGAGCGTGCGCGCGCTCCAGGTCTTGCCGCCATTAGTGGTGATGTGCACCCATCCTTCCACGGCGGGAGAGATCTCGCCTCCGCCAACCCAGCCGAGAGTGTCGCCTTGAAACAGCACCGGGCCGTCGAATACAGAGTCGACCGAAGGTCCACAGGTCCAGGCGCCGCCGCCATTGAGGCTGGTACAGAAGTTGATGCCGGAGGCGCGAGCATGCGTATTCGCGAGCAGGCTGAATTGCAGTCCGAACCACCCGCCGTCCGGATTGTTAGTGACGGTGGTCCAGTCGGTCGCGGTGGCGCCGCCATCGGTGGTGTATTGCGCCGTGCCGTTTGCCAAGTCGAGGATGACGCCGTCATTCGCGTTCGCGAAGCGCACGCGCTGCAGCCATGCTGAATTGGACAGGATTACGTCGCTGCTCCAGGTCGTCCCACCATCCTGCGTCCAACGAAGGACTCCTGCCTGCTGGGTGGAGGAGTCGATGAAGCCGGTTACCGCGATTTGCTTCGAGGTCACGGCGGCGATGCCATAGAAGTAGTAGGGATAGCCCAGGTTCAGCGCCAGGCTCCAGGTCCTGCCACCGTTGCTGGTCTTCCAGACTTGTCCGCCTTCGGCCGCCGCGTATCCGGTGGTGCTGGTCACGAAGACCAGGTCGTGAATGACTGCGCCGGGCAATGTCGCCAGTAGATTCCATTTATTCGCGGGGATGGTCGCGGGATTCTCGCGCGGGAGAGCTTCGGGGTTCGCGGACATGATCGGGCGGTTGGCCGAGAGCACGCGCGTCGCGGTTTGCACCGGAACGGTGCGGGAGACGTGAGGGACGACGATGGCGGAATCCTGCGCGGCGGCGATGGAAGCGAGAGTGCCGACGAACAGGGCTGAGCAGATCAGGCAGGCGGTTTTCATGGAGTTCCTCCCAAAAGAGGCTGGAGCGGGTCGCATGTTATCACGGGTTTGCTCCGGTGGAGTTTAAGGTTGTGAGAAAAAGGAATCGTTCGGCATTCCCTCTATTTAACTGCATGACTCTAAGTCTAGTGTTAACTGCAACATAGACGCGTCTCGCGATGGTCCGCGAAAATTGCTCTTGACAGGAAATAACGTTAAGCAGTAAGTTTACATCGTTAAGTAAACACTGTTAACCAAGGGATCGTCGTTCATGGGAGTCAAAGAAAGACGCGAGCGCGTGAAGTCGGAGACGCGAGACAAGATCCTCGACGCGGCCCGCGAGTTGTTTGTGGCGGAGGGATACGAGGGTGTCTCGATGCGCAAGGTGGCGGAGATGATCGAGTACTCGCCCACCGCGATCTATGTGCACTTCGCCGACAAAGAAGAATTGTTTCGCGAGCTCTGCCACCAGGATTACGCGCGCCTGGCCGAAGTCTTTCAAAGTTCGGTGATGTCGACGGATCCCATCGAGCGGCTGCGGCAAATCGGCGCGATCTATATGGACTTCGGCATCCGCAATCCGAATCACTACAAGTTCATGTTCATGACCACGCCGCCGCATCACGAGCCGGATGAGGTGGACCGGGAAGTCATGGGCAATCCCGAGGTGGATGCCTATGCGTTTCTGAAGTGGGCCGTGCAGCAGGCGATCGATGCAGGGTGTTTTCGCGAAGAGTTGCGCGATGTGGAGATCGTCTCGCAAACTTTGTGGGCGGCGGTGCACGGCGTGATCTCTCTGGAAATTGCGAAAGGGTGCGATTACTGGGTGGAATGGCGTCCGATCAGGGAGAGGGCGGAGATGATGCTGGATTTGACGCTGCGAGGACTCGTCGGCGCCGGGAAAGAGGGCAAGTAGCTATGCCTCCTCTAGCAAGACGAAATCTGTTTCACGACAAAGTCCGCCTGGCGGTGACGCTGACGGGAATTGTTTTTGCTGTCGTGCTGATCGTGGTGGAGTTGGGATTGTTTGTTGGCTTCACGGTGACCACGTCGAACTTGATTGATCATGCGGGCGCGGATTTATGGGTGAGTTCGCCCAAGGTGCCGTATGTCGAGATGGGAGTACCGTTCAGCGAGCGCAAGCTCAATCAGGTGCGGGCGGTGCCGGGCGTAGTGGATGCGCAGAAGCTGATCTCGCAGTGGACGCAGTGGAAGCTGCATGACGGGGCGCAAGAGTCGGTGCAGATTATCGGGTTCGATCCGGACTCGCCGCTGGGAGCGCCGTGGAATCTGGTGGAAGGACGTGTGGAGGATCTGAAAGATCCCGACGCGGTGATTCTCGACGATCTGTATAAGCAGAAGCTGGGCGTGACGCGGATCGGCGAAGTATTTGAGGTTCGCGGACATCGGGCCCGGGTGGTGGGATTCACTCGCGGCATTCGGTCGTTCACGACGTCGCCGTATGTGTTCGCGACGTTCAAGCACGCGGAAGATTTTGCAGGGATGCAGGGCGACAAGACAACCTACATCCTGGTGAAGGTCGCGCCGGGTGCGAGCGTGCAGCAGGTGAAGCGGAGCATTCTGAGTTCGGTGAAGGATGTGGATGTCTATACGACCAAGCAGTTCAGCGATATGACTCGCTTCTACTGGATGTTTACCACCGGGGCGGGCGTGGCCGTGCTGATCGCGGCGGTGCTGGGGCTGGTCGTGGGATTCGTGGTGGTGGCGCAGACGATTTATGCGACCACGGTGGATCACATCCGCGAATTCGGAACTTTGAAGGCGATGGGCGCGCCGAATAGTTATGTCTACAAAGTCATCATGCAGCAGGCCGCGATCAGCGCGGTGATTGGATATGTGCTGGGGATGATCGTCAGCGTGTTCGTGGTGCATGCCAGCCAGAAGGGCGGGGCGGCGATCCTGATGCCTTTGCCGATGGCGGTGGGGATGTTCTTCGTGACGCTGACCATGTGCGTGGGGGCGGCGCTGGTGTCGATCAATAAAGTTACGCGGATCGATCCGGCGATGGTGTTCAAGGGGTGAGCTTCGGTTCTAAGCGACCTTGCCATCCGAGGCTTTGTCATCCTGAGGCAGGCGCTTTTTGCCTGCCGAAGAGCCTGCCCTGAGCGCAGTCGAACGG
>Ga0075029_100002558_pt1 | contig 10313 bp, 9 predicted proteins | sample LitLauG_LLR_2013_FD_71391 | JGI IMG/M metagenome (GOLD analysis project Ga0075029, IMG submission 71391) | Freshwater sediment microbial communities from North America - Little Laurel Run_MetaG_LLR_2013 | ecosystem: Environmental > Aquatic > Freshwater > Creek > Sediment | place: USA...
GCGCGCGGGTGAGCGCCGGCGCGCGCGCGAGGCTCGCAGTGAGGGTCGTCGTCTGCTCGCTCGAGGCGGACACGGGCGATGCAACTTCTGCACCGGTCCTATGGGCGCCAGCGTCGTTTGTCTAGGATTGCGTCCCGCAAGGAGTGAGTCTGGGAGCGTCCCCGGCATCCTCCTCCTCCGTGTCGGGGGCGCGCCCAACGGGGCTCACGCGCGAGCGGAGCGCTCGGCGCGCCGTGCGGGTCGCGATCGGGCGCGGCAGGCGCGGGTGCTCGACCGGCTCGAGGTCTCGCTCGCGGCGTCGCTCTCGCAGGAGGACCGAGGACGTGCGGGGCGCTTCAGCTTCACCGACGCTCGTCGAGCACACGCTGCACGAGGGTGTCTGCGCCGGATCGGCGTGATGCCGACGCTGTCCGTTGTCGGGCGTGCGGCGCGCGGCGGCGATGCCGGGCCCGAAAACAGGTCCGGCCCGCGGGGGGAGCGGGCCGGACGGGGTGCACAGGTTTCTGGAGGAGGTTGTGCGTGGCGACTTCCATGCCGCACCTAGGAGTATCCCCATCGAGATGAAGGCCACGTCAAGAGCACCTCGTGGTCAAGATAAAGATCTGTCCCAGCTCAGATAAACGCTCGTCGGCGGAGGCGCCCCCCGGATTCCTTCCCCGCCTGCACTCGCGCGAGGGCGTCACCGACGAGTGCGCCACCGGGACCGCCGGGCACCGTTCGATAACGTGGTTAGGGTCACCTAACCTGGTGGCCCGCTCCAGTTGCCGGCCGAGACTCCTGCTCGAGCGCGGAACGGCCCGGCGTCGACGTCAGCTGTGCCCTTGATCGCCTCTTCAGCCCTCCCATTCGCACAGACAGTCGGCTTGGGTGCGGTCGCGGGCGCGACGATCTTCATCGGCCTGCCGATCGGCCGCATGCGCGCCCTCGACACGCGCATGCGTGTCGCGCTCGCGATGTTCTCGGTCGGGATCCTCGCGTTCATATTCATGGACGTCGGTTCGCACGCGGAGCGGATCATCGAAAGCCACCTGCAGGCTTTCAAGCACAGCCATGGCTCCTTCGCCACGGTCGCCGGACTCTTCGGGACCTTGATCGCGGGCTTCACGGCAGGTAGCGCGGGCATCCCTGCTGCCCAGCGGTGGCTGCGCTCGAGCCGGCAGCGGGCTCGCCCGCGCCTTCCCCCGCCGCTTGCGGGCGCTTCCGCCGAGGTCCCCGCGATCACGCCCGGGGAGGCAGTCGGCTTCCGAACGGGTGCGCGCGAAGCGCTCGCGGACGCCGAGACGGAGGAGAGAAGGGCGCTCGACAGGGGGATGACGGTGGCGGTGGCGGTCGGACTGCACAATCTCGCCGAGGGTCTCGCGATCGGCGTTTCTGCTGCGAGCGGGGCCGTGGGTCTCGCGGCGGTGCTGATCATCGGCTTCGGTGTTCATAACGCCACCGAGGGCTTCGGCATCGTGGGCCCCCTCGGCGCGACGCGGCCGAGCTGGCGCTGGCTCACCCTGGTGGGTCTCATCGCTGGCGGCCCCACGTTCCTGGGCACGATCGTCGGCTATCAGGTCACCTCTGCGCCGCTCGAGCTGCTCTTCTACGCGCTCGCGGCCGGCGCGCTCATCTACGTGATCGGCGAGATCTGGATGAGCATGCGGCGGTATGGCCACCGGGAGCTCGGGTTGCTGCTGTTGGCGGCAGGCTTCCTGACAGGAGTGCTCACCGATCTCGTCGTCAGCTATGGCGGCGTCTAGCCGGCGGGCCGCTGCCGCACGGTCGAGACTGCGAGGAGTTACGCTCGGTTCCCATTCGCGGGCCGGCTGCCCGCGCGTGTCTTCTTGATGGCGGGGTTCGGCGCGGGGATGAGCGCGAGGAGCTCCTCGTGGGCGTCGCGCAGCCGGGCGATGAGGTCCCAGGCGTCGTCCAGCATCTCTCGATCTGCCACGACGCCGAAGTCGAGCTGGTCGCGGTAGCTGAGCAGGGTGATGTTCAGCCCCACTCCGTCCATGATCGCCGAGACCGGGAACTGGGCCTCCAGTCGCGCGCCCGCGAGGTAGAGCGGGACGGGAGAGCCGGGGACATTGGAGATGATGACGTTCACAGGCGCCTCGAGGCCACGCGTGGTTGCCAGCCGTGCCGTCACCCGTGAGGCCCGTGCGAGCAGGGCCGGCGGGATGATCTCGTTGGCGTCCTGCAGCAGCGAAGCGGGTAGGGCCTGATGGCGCTCCTTGGCCGAGTGCATCGTCTCGTGAACCTTCCGCAGCCGCTCGCCGGCTTCGCTCTCGTCGGTCGGTAGCTGGACGATCATCGTCGAGACGCGGTTGCCGAAGGTCCCGAACTGCTCCGGGGTCCGCACCGAGACAGGGACCATCGTCACGAGCGGCGAGGAGGGCAGCTCGCCGTGTTCGCGCAGGAACGAGCGCAGCGCGCCGGCGCATATCGTCATCACCACGTCGTTGACCGTGCACCCGAAGGCGTTCTTGACGGCCTTTACCTCGGAAAGCGATATCGAGCCGAACGCCACGCGCCGGTAGGGCGATATGGGGTCCTGGAAGCGGGTACGCGGAGCATGCAGATGGCGGCCCTCCAGCACGCCGCCGTCGTGCCGCCTCGGCGAGACTGCACGACCGATGCTGCGCGTGAGCGAGGCGATCGGCGTTGCGCCGGGCAGGTGGCGCATAGTCGGCAGGACGTCGAGGTTCGCGAGCGTCTTGGGCAGCCGCTTGATGATGTGGACAGGCTGCATCGGCAGTGCGGCCAGGCCTCGGCCCAGCATCTCGGTCTCGCCGGGGACCCGCTCACTGCGGCGGTTGTGCGCGGGCGGCGGCTCGATACAGCGCCCATCGGGCGAGACGTCGAGCAGGACGCTGAGGATCTCTGCACCCGACAAGCCGTCGACGGCTGCGTGGTGGATCTTGGTGAGCACCGCCACCCGGTCGCCCGCCAGTCCCTCGATCACGTACAGCTCCCAGAGTGGGCGCGCGCGGTCCAGAGGACGGGCGAAGATGCGCGCGACCTGCTCCGCGAGCTGCTGTTCGCTGCCGGGTGCCGGCAGCGCAAGCTCGCGCACGTGGAACTCGAGGTCGAAGCGGTCGTCGTCCACCCAGTAGGGGTGGTCGAGGCCGAACGGGACCTCCACGAGCCGCCAGCGAAACGGCGGCAGCAGGTGCAGGCGCTCCTCGACGACCGCGCGCACGCGTGCTGCATTGAGGATGCCGCCGGGCGCCGTCGCAGGGTCGTACACGGCGAGGCCGCTGACGTGGCCATAGTGCCGTCCATCCTCGATCGCGAGGAACTGGGCGTCGAGGCTGGTCAGCTGCCGCATCGTCTCTCCACCGCTCGCCTGTGTCCCCTCATCCTCACCCGTCGCCGGCGCCACGGTCTCCGGCGCCGAGCGAGTCTAACAGCGTTGCGCGGCGGGGGTTCGCGCCGACACGGGCATACGCGGGATCGGCCGTTGCGCTGAGGGCGATGGCGTGCCACGAGGCAGGCGTGCACGCGTCACATGCGCACGTGAGCGCCTGCGCGCCGACCGGCCGGGCCGGGTAGGGTGTCGCCCCAATGGATGTCTCTGCGTCGGGCGCCGGGGCGGTCCGAACACCGGCCACCCGGGGGCGGTTTCGCTGCACATCGTGCTAGCGACGTACGCGCTCGATGGACCGGGCGGAACGGAGTCGTATACGTTGACGGTCGCTCACGAGCTTCAGCGTCTGGGTCATCGCGTGACCCTCGCGGCGGAGCTCCTGGGCCCGGTGGCCAGGCTCGCCGAAGACGAGGGGCTCGAGGTTGTGCAGGCGCCGGACGGCCTGCCCGGGCAGTGTGATGCTGCGATCGTCCATGACGCGATCGTGGCGGGCGCCGTCGTGGGTCGCTATCCGCACGCGAGGGTCATCCATGTCGCGCACTCGGACCTGTTCGACCACCAGCTGCCGGTGCTCGTAGACGGCGTGCTCGACGCGGTGGTGGCGATGTCCGATCGCGTCGCGTCCTGCGTCCGGGCGCTCGCGCTGGACACGCCGGTCATCCGGCTGAGCCAGCCGATCGACCAACAGCGGTTCGTGCCGGCGGGGCCGCTTCCGCCCAGGCCGCGACGTGCGCTGCTGCTCGGCAACTACCTCGATGGGGACCGCCGCGCCGCGCTGTTCGATGCCTGGAGGCCCGCTGGGATCGAGTTCGTTCAGGTCGGGTCGCCGGCGTCGCCGCTGCTCGACGTGCGCTCCGCGCTGGCATCCGCCGACATCGTCGTGGCCAAGGCGCGGGCGGCGCTCGAGGCGATGAGCTGCGCCCGTGCCGTCTACATCTACGATGCGTTCGGCGGCGACGGCTGGGTGACGCCCGAGCTGTACCCGGCCCTCGAGGCGGACGCGTTCGCCGGCCAGGCGACGTCGGCGCCGCGCGGCCCCGCCGAGATCGCTGCGGACCTCGCCGACTACAGGCCGTCGATGGGGTGGATCAACCACGAGCTCATACGCACGCACCATGCTGCACGCCGGCATGCCTGCGCGCTCGTCGAGCTGCTGCTGGAGAACGCTCGGGTCAGCCGGCGTCGGACGAGCGGGCTCGATGAGGTGGCGCGGCTGTCGCGACGCATGTGGCAGATGGAGTCGCGGGTGCTGAACGCAGAGAGGCGTGCCGGGAATGCCGAAGATGAGCACGCCGAACTTCTCGCGCGCGCCAACGGGGCATCGCAGGAGAGCGCGCAGGCGCAGGCGCAGGCCTCGGCGGCCGCCGAGGAGGCGGGGCGGTGGCGAGCGCGAGCCGAAGCCGCGGAGGCGCAGACGGGAAGAGCGCGCGACCTGCTCGCGACCCGCCGCGTGCGCGCCGGTCTCGCACTCGGGCGCGCCCTCGATCGCGTGAGGGGGATGCGATGACACTGATCGCGTCCGATCGCGCGCCCGGACTGTGCACGGGCCCCGACGTGACGATCCCTGCCGACGCGGAGATCGCTCCACACGTCACGATCTACCCCGGCGTGGTGATCGGCCCGGGGGCTCGGCTCGGCCAGGGCTGCATCCTCGGGCGACCGCAGGAGATAGATGCCAGGAGCCGCTCGCCCCGCCAGCCCCCCGGGGCGCTGACGCTGATCGGGGCCTGCTGCCGCATCGGAAGTGCGGCGGTGGTTGTAGCCGGAGCGACGCTGGGAGACCGGGTGTACATCGGAGATCACGCGCTGATCCGCGAGACCGCGGTGCTCGGTGACGATGTGATGGTGGGCCGGTCGTGCATCGTCACCCACAGCACATGCCTGCGCGACCGTGTGCGGCTGCAGGCCGACGTGATCGTGGGGCCGTGGACGACGATCGAGGAGGATGTGAGCGTCGGCCCCAGGGTCACGTTCATAGGCGATCCCACGATGGGACGCAGGCCGCCGGGTGTGCCGCGACGGGGTTCGACGGTTCGCCGCGGAGCGAGGATCGGAACAGCAGCGGTGGTGCTTCCGCCCGTGACGATCGGCTACGAGGCGGTGGTGGGCGCAAAATCGCTGGTGCGCGAGGACGTGCCCGAGCGGACCGTGGTAGTGGGAACGCCCGCGGTAGCGCTCAGAGCGGTTCGCGACGATGAGCTGCTCGAGGTGTGGGAGCCGGATGGGTTGCGGCCTGTCGGCTGACTGATTGCGCGACTGCCCGCTCCGCGCGTCCCCGCCAGCCGGCGTCGGCGCCACAAACCTCCGGCTAGAGCGCGTGGCCGCTGCGCGCCGGTGCGTTCGCGGCTGGCCGGTGCTCGAGTTTCAGCGCGAGGCGCGGGCACGCCGTGATGGCGCGGCGCGCATCTGCGTGCAGGTGTTCGGGTAGGGAGGGGTCGTTGATGATGGGGTAGCCCCATTGGTCTAGTTCGATGATCTCGGGCAGCAGCTCGGCGCAGTGGCCGTATGCGTCGCAGCGGATCATGTCGAGGGTGAGGTGTAGCGGCTTGCTCATCGCCAGTCTCCTTGCTTTGTCGGAACGGGTAGTACGTGTTGGTGAGAGTGGGCAGTGCAGTGGCCGGCGAGGTGCGCGGAGAACTCATCGGCGAACACGGTGGTCGCGCTGGCGGCGAACTCGAGGACGCCGTCGGGGTGCGCGCAGGCTCCGCGGCGGGCGATCTGGCGGTGAAGCCCTGCGAGCGCCCGGTAGGCCTCGGTGGCGCCGGGCTCGGCGCGGGCGATCGTCGCGAATCGAGCTGCCAGCGTGCGCAGCCCGAAGACACAGGGTCCGCACTGCTCAGCACTCTGGCGGGCCATGTAGGCGATCACGCGTGCGCTCTCGAGGACGCCGCACGAGCTCTCCGGGAGTGCGATGACCGTGCGCGCGCCGAGGCGCCCGCCCGCAGTCGCGAGGCTCTCGTTGCTGAGCTCGAGTCCCTCGATGGGGGGAACCCAGCGGCCGAAGTAGCCGCCGACCAGATAGGCGGAAGCTGGCTCGGTGAGCCCGCCGCAGCGGGCGAACAGGTCGCTGAGCAAGATTCCGAGCGGGACCTCGAGGACGCCCGGCATGCGGACTGCTCCGCAGACGGTCGCGAGTACGTTGCCGGGCTCTGCTGCTGTCCCGCTGGCGCGGAACCATTCCTCGCCGTATCGGGCGATCAGCGCGAGGGTCGCGAGCGTCTCGACGTTCTGGACTAGCGTCGGGCGGCCGCCGACACCGCGTTCGAACGCGCGGGGTGGTGTGGCCGTGGGCTTCGCCTCGCCTCCGTTCAGGAAATGGACCAGGGCGCTCTCCTCGCCTGCGATGAATCGCTCCGGCACGGTTTTCACCTCGACGCGGTCCCCGTCGGGGCGGCTCGCGAGTGCCCGCTCGAGCTGGGCGGCGGCGTCGGTCGCGCGAGCGACGGCGATGATCACGCGTCGGGCCCGGACCGCGTCGGCTGCGAGCAGTGCGCCATCGATGACCAGGTGAGGGTTGTGCGCGAGCAGCACCTCGTCCTTGTGGCTGGCGGGCTCGCCCTCGGTGCCGTTTGCGAGCACGACCGGCCGCCGCCCGTCCCTGACCGCGCGGAGCTTGCGGGCGGTCGGGAAGCCCGCACCGCCGCGCCCGCTCAGGCCACTTCCCTCGAGCACTCCGATCAGTCGCTCTCCGGGCGTGGGAGTGGGACCGTAGAGGTTGAGGAACTCCTCATAGGCGCCCGCCCCGCGCGGCGGCAGAAGGCCCAACGTGCCCTGATGGTCGCGTGAGCGAAGTGACTGTCCTGCATAGGCGCTCATAGCGACACCGCGCGCGGCTCGAGGTGCTTGAAGCGCGGTGCGGCCAGTCGCCACACGACGGCCGCGCCGACGGCCACGACACACGAGGCACCGACCGCGCGCAGCCAGAGCGCGCCCGCGTCGCTGCCCGTCCCGAAGCTGTGCGCGAGCGCCAGCGGCCAGGACAGGTAGGCCGTCCAGTGGATCGTCTTCCAGGCCCGCGCGCCGATGCGGGCACGCAGCAGCGATGAGAGGATCAGGGCGATGAAGAGGTCGAGTGAGACGGCGCCGAGGCCGACCCAGAAGGCGTTGCGTCCGGCGAGGAATGGGATGAACGCTGCAGCGAGCCCGAGGACCGCGTAGGGGTCGGCGATCGCGGTCACGACGTGCGCCGCGAGGAAGACGACCGCCAGCAGCGAGACAGAGCGGTGCAGGCTGGCGGTGACGAAGCGCGGAAGCTCCATCGGGCGCCACCGCCGGAAGGTGGCGACGCCCAACACGAATGAGGCGGTCAAGAGGACGAGCGCTACGACTCCACTTGAGCGCATCAGGTACCAGTCCGCGTTCGTCAGAGCGCTGGCAGCTAGCATCACGATCCTCCCGAGCTTGCGACCGCGGTGCTCGTGGTCGTGGTCGGTGCGCTCGCCGCCGCGACGGTTGAGGTCGAGGCGGCGCGTTTGGAGCTCGACTCGGAGGTCGTCGCCGAGGAGCTCGATTTGGTGATCGTGGCTGCGGTCGAGGTGCCGGTCGTGCTCGTCGTGCTGCTCGTCGGGGTCGTGCCGCTGACGGCGCCGGTACCGATCGCGCCGGCGAGCACGGCTGTGGCCACGCCTGCCGCCACCGCTGTCTGGCGGTTCGCGTGGCGAACGAAGCGCGAGCCGCGGTTGCGGTCGGGCGCTGATTGCGTCCTGGATGTCCTTGGCGTTCTCATGATCGTCTCCTGTCGGGGTGTGATTTCAGGAAAGCGGCGTGTCGTGAGCGGAGGCTCAGGCGATCCTGTGGGTCGCCTGAGAAGCCGCTCGCGGCTATGAGCCCCCCGAGGAGGCGACGGCTGATTCGCTTGAGCGGCTCGGCGCGGAGGACGAGCTTGAGCTTTCCGGGCTGGAGGGGCTGGATTCAGAGCTCGTCGAGCCGCTCGAGGAGGAGCCGCTTGATTGACTCGATGCGCCCGGTGCTGCTGCGCTCGTCGCGGATGCCGAGGCGCCTGCTTGGGTGCTGCTGGGGGAGGCGGGGGTTTCCGTTGAGGCCGCGGCGGCCGGGGTCGTGGCCGTGCTCGTCGTGTGTCTCGCGGCGACCTTGTGTGCCTTGGCTCTCGTAGCGTGATGTTCGCCTGTCTTCTTCCTCGCTTTCGCCGGGTCCCGCGTGACCGAGGGCGTGCTGAGCGACTGATCGCGCGTCTTCGTGGGCGCCCGTGTGCCCGCTGCGATCGCGCCCGCAGCGATAGCTGTAGCCGCGGTCGCGCCGACCGCGAGCGTCCGTTTGCTGCTGGCGAGGAATCGATGGCCGGCGTCTCGGCGCTCGAGCTCGAAGTCCAGATCGTTCATCGGTGCTCCTTTCCTGGTTGCTGGTCATCGCCGGGGGCTTCGCCGGCCGAAGGTGTCTGGGCGCTCTTGCCTGGGTCCTCCGCGGGCCAGCCGCAGGTCCGCGCGACCGTCCCGTCCCTGTGAACGAGTCGTGCCGCAAGGTTGCGCTCACTCAGCCAGCCGACGGCGCGGGGCCCCAGGACGATCGCGGCGGTCGCCGCGGCGTTCGCCTGCACGCAGCTGGCGGCGGTCACGCTCACCGTGCGCCAGTGTTCGGGCGCGCAGGCACCGGTGGCCGGGTCGACGATGTGGTGGACCTCCACGCGGCCGGCCTGCCAGCGCCGCACCGTGGTGCTGGAGGTCGCCAGCGCGCCCTCGCGGATCGCGACTGTCTGGCCGCCGCAACTTTGCCTGTGGTCCTCGCCGACGTGGATCGGCCAGCCCCCGGGCGGAGATCCCGCGACCGAGATGTCTCCTCCGAGGCTGACGAGGACGTCGCTGCCGGTGCTCTCCCGGACTGCTCGGGCAATGCGATCGGCCGAGAAGGCCTTTGCAGTCGCGCCGAGATCCAGCTCGGTCAGTCTGCCGATCGTGATCCGCTTGCTCCGATGATCGAGTCGAACTGACTGCCATCCGCTTGCGGGGACGAGCCGGAAGCTCGGGCGCGGGGTCCTCGTGAGGACCAGGTCGAAGTCGCGGTCATAGCCCAGGCCGCGCATCGCCGCACCGACCGTCGGGTCAACGAGACCGTCTGTCGCCCGCGCTGCCTCGAGCGCGACCTCGGTTGCAGCGAACAGGAGCGGGGATACGCTCAGGCCGCCCGGACCACCGCGGTTGAGCGCGGCGATCTCGGAGTCCTCACGAAAGCGGCTGCACGCGACGTCGAGCTGCTCGATCTCCGCGCGGGCGATCTCGAGCGCCCGCCCGAGCGCACCACGCTCGGTGACCGTCACCTGGTTGGTGACGCCGATCGCCTGAAAGGTGCGGGTGTGGAAGGGCATGGACCAAGGCAACCGAGACTCCCTTGGGATCACCTGAGGATCGGCACAAAGAAGGCGGGGAGTCAGCTCTGTCCCCTTCACACTTCGAGCGCACCGCGCTGCCGGCGCGCAGGCCGACCTCCGCCTGAGCGCACGGCAGGGGGGCCGGCTCTCGCCGGCCCCCTCTCTCTCGCGGTCGGTCAGGCGCTCGGGGCGCCCGGGGGAGGACCGCCGTAGCCGCCCGGGCCGCCTGCTCCGCCGGGGCCCTGCATCACTTCGAACGAGCTGTCGAGGTGAACCTCGACCTTCGTGCCGTCGGACTTCGTGACCGTCGTCTCGTAGCCGCTACCGGTGTAGTCGGTCGTCACAGCACCTGCAGTGCCGCTGCCGACGGACTTCACCGCGGCTTCCCGGGCCTTCGTGGCGTCCGTGCCGGCGACGGCCTTCTCCGCGTCCTCATGCGCGGCCGTGCCATGCGCGGGGCCATTGAACGCCGGCGGCTGCGCGCCCGGGTTGCTGGGAGTCGTACTCGACCTGGCCGGCGAGGACGACGTCGCCGCGCCGGCGATCGCCGCGCCTCCGAGGGCCAGCGCTGCAAGCGCCGCCATACCGGCCAGCGCTCTCTTGGTTGATCGGAACATCAGCTGCGTCCTTTCGGTGGTC
>Ga0075029_100002562_pt1 | contig 10309 bp, 6 predicted proteins | sample LitLauG_LLR_2013_FD_71391 | JGI IMG/M metagenome (GOLD analysis project Ga0075029, IMG submission 71391) | Freshwater sediment microbial communities from North America - Little Laurel Run_MetaG_LLR_2013 | ecosystem: Environmental > Aquatic > Freshwater > Creek > Sediment | place: USA...
GCAGCGAGGGTCCGTCCCGTTCAATTGCAGGATTTGGCGAATCTGGGATGCCAAGTCGGCCTGCGTGAATTGTCTGGGACTAATGTTGACGCTCATCGTCAGGGGTGGGTTTGAGGGGAAAAGTTCCTGCCAGGAACGGAGTTGTTGGCATGACTCCGCCAGCAACTCTCGGTTGATGGAAAGGATGATGCCGGTCTCATCGGCAACTGGGATGAATTCATTTGGCATCACGACCTCTCCGGGCCGTAGCCAGCGGCTGAGAGCCTCGAATCCCACAATCCGCCCCTCGCGCAAGGTAACGATAGGCTGGTAGTAGACGTGGAACTCACCCAACTCCAGGGCCTTGCGCAGGTCTGTCTCCAGCTGTAAACGCTTGAGGGCGCCCGCGTGCATGGCGTTGTCGAATACCGCACAGCGAGCTTTCCCCGTATGTTTAGCGCGGTACATGGCAATTTCAGCATCGCGCAGCAGGTCTTGGGCCTTTGCGCCAGCGCTGCCGCCGAAGGCAATACCGATGCTCGCGGTGATGACGATCTGGTGACCATCGAGATCGAAGGCGACGCCTAGCCTCTCCTGAACGCGGTCGGCCACTCGAATGGCGTCACTGGGGCCGCGAAGGTCTTCCGCGAGCACAGCGAATTCATCACCGCCGGGCCGGGCTAGGGTGCAATCTCCCACGAGAGACTCTGCGGCCTCGCCCTCGTCCAGTTTTTGACGTGAAATTGTGTCGGCACGGCGAAGGCAAGCGGTCAGGCGCCGCGCGACCTCGATGAGCAGGGCGTCGCCAGCGGAGTGTCCCAGGCTGTCGTTGAAGATCTTAAATCCGTCGATGTCAATAAACAGGACTGCGAACTTGAAATCAGCGTGGCGTCGCGAGAGCGCAATCGCCCGTTCCAGGCGATCCAAGAAGAGCAAGCGGTTAGGGAGGTTCGTCAACCCATCGTGGAAAGCGTTGTGCGCCAGCAAGTCCTCGGCCCGCTTACGTTCGGTGATGTCGCGGTTGACGATGACCAACCGTTCGCTGGTTCCTCCGGCTCCGCGAATCGCATTGGCAGTGGACTCGAGAATGCGCCACGAGCCATCTTTGTGGTGGATGCGGTACTCGAGCCTCTCTCCGCGACCGGTGAGGCGCGCCTTCTCGGCGGCCTCCAGCACACGCGAGCGGTCGTCGGGATGAATCTGTTCGATGGGGGAGGTTGCAGCCAGTTCCTGTGGGCTATATCCGAGGACTCGCTGATAAGCAGGGCTGTTGTAGAGGCGATGTCCGTTCGTGTCCACCACGGCAATCATGTCGGCGGCATTTTCGCTGATCAGCTGAAAGAGTTTGTCGCGTTCCGCCAGTTGTCGGCGCAGGCGCTGTAGGAGCAGGTGTTGATAGACCGTGTAGATGTCGAACAGTAAGACCAGGGCGACGAGCCCACGGACCCACTCTTTCAAGCTCAAGGAGTAAACGTTGTCAGCGGGTAAATGAAAGGCGGGAAAGGTCAGCGAGAGGATGCCGAACGTCAGAACCAGGGTAACCGCGACGGCGAATCCCCAAAGCCACCACTCCCGACCTTCGACTTGACGTATTCGAAGGATGGGATCGGTGACGCTCGCTCGTGGAGGTTGGTTCTTCACGGTAAGTCCGGGGGAGGGCGGATATCGTCGACTGCCAAGGGGAGGATGTTGCCCACACCCCCAAATGAAATGGCAGGCACTTGGATTACCACAGTCTATGATTCGCGAATCCTGATGAAGAATACGCTCGAAGGTCACTTGAGTAAAACCATCTTTGATCAGTAACTTAAGAGCAGCAGCTTGCGTCAGCCACACGCCAGACACCCTAGAAGGCATCCCAGGTTTTGCCTCCTTTCTTCTAAGCCGAGTCTGAGAACGGCAGACAGCATTCCAGAATTCAGACGCACCTTTGATCTCACGAATGGACCACCTTCTGGCAAGTGGAACTTAGCCTTGACGTTAGGCGTCGTGACTGCGTTTGGCCTACTACCTGCAATGCCGATCGATAGTGGCCAGATGAAAGAGCACGTTCGACTCGACGGTCTGCTGTTTAGTAAAGACCCGCAGGTTCTCCGCGTCATGAGTCAGATGCTGGACACCTTTGCCATCAAAGCTGAGGTTTGCACCGAGATTGGATCAGCTCTTGAGGCTGTGACTCACCGAAGACTCGATACAGTGATTGTGGACTGGAATACCAACGATCCAACTCGCGTCGTACGCACTGCCCGCAAATCTTCCCCCAATAGCAACTCGACAGTCGTCGCGATGGTCGACGTGGGCGCGGAAACGCACGCCCTTCTGGTTGGAGCTAATTTCATGATTCACAAGCCCGTGGACCTCGATCACGCAAGGCGGTGCATGCGGGCTGCATACGGAACCATGATCCAGCAGCGCAGACGGGCGGCTCGGGTGTCGGTCGACATTCCCGTGATCGCGAGAGTTTCAGAACTTGGAACTCTTGAAGGGCGAATCAGCGATATCAGCGTAGGTGGGTTGGCCCTGCAGTGCCCACTGGAGATCGATCGAGAGGTCTCGCTGCTCTTCTCACTCCCCGGCACCAATAACGTGGTTCACGCAACCGGCAAGGCAGTAAACGGCAACGCCGCCGGGGGGGCTGGCATTCGCTTTTCTTTCATTCCCGAAGAAGAGCTTGGTTTGCTTGAAGACTGGCTGGCAAAGGAGTTGGCGAAATTGGAGAGCGCGGAGATGCCGGTCGGCGAAACCAGACTACCCCTCGGTGATCAGGATCCAACTGTTCGTGGACCCTTGCCGTAAACTCTGGCACCCTCCCCCTCCTCCCTCGAGGTTGGCTGAGTAACATCAAGAAATGCGAAAACAGAAAGTAGCGTCCAAAATGAAGATTCTGCTGATCGAAGATAGCCGCTCTTTGCGCATCGCGCGCTCGAGAGGACACTGGCGAAGGCGGGATACGTGGTAACTGGTGTCACGGACGGCCGGTAGGGCTTGCATTCGGCCCGTACCGACCCACCGGCCCTCATTCTCTTGGACATGATGCTGCCAGGACTAGATGGTACGAGTGTGCTGAAGGCATTGAAGCTAGATGCAGTCACGGCACAAATTCCCGTTATCGTGTTGACCGGGCTGTCCCAGAGGAACGAAGCGAAGCTGAAGAGCGACGGGGCTGCAGGCTATATTGAGAAATCATCGCTCGACCTGGAAAAGAATGCGCATGCCCTGATCGATAGCGTCGAGTGTGTACTTGTTAGCTGGTATGCACTAAGCGGAACGATCGGCGGTTGAAATGACATGACAATGTCGCACAACGGACAACATCCTTTCATCAAACCGACCACTAAGACATTTAGCTTTAGGCGTCTGTGTGCGTGACCATAGGGCGTCTTTCGAGTTAAGAGCGAATGCCAAGGTGACGATAATGATATCCCATCTTCCGTGGACGCAGCCCCTTATTTCCGGAGGCTTCTCGCGGAGCGCAGAGGATACGCGCGTTACTTAGTGTGCCTTGAAATCGCAATCACAGAAGTGGGTGGTAGTTTCGCTTTGCGTGGTAGCACGTCGGATGTGAGCCTCGGTGGATGCTATGTGGCGACTTCCCCATGGCCGTGGGCTCCCAGATCTACTTCACCCTACGGGTGGCTGATGAAAACATCAAATCGCGTGGCGAAATTTAGACGTGCCCCCCCTGGTGTTGGCATGGGTATCCAATCTATCGGCCTCAGTGACAAGGACAGGCGTCACCTTCATGAATATCTCGGCTCCTCAGTGCCGACTTTGCCAGAACGCATGATTGGATCCTACGTTCGTTGACTTGCGCATATCCAACTTATCAGCTCTATTGTCTGGATTTCAGACGTGTTTCCAGCTATTGCTCAGAACTACGTCACCCCTCATTCTGGCTTCATGGGATAAGCGCCTATGTTTCATGGAGATCAATAGGGTGAGCGGTTACGGCGCGCCAATTGCCGTAGTACTTTCCGTGGAATCCACAATAAAGCAGCAGTAAGCTCTGGTTAGGTGTGTGTCGTTACGAAGTGAGCCGATCCTTCCAGAATTCGTTGCTGCTGACTGAAACGTCGGCGGGTGGAAGAAATGACAGCACGGGCTTCGCAGTCCCAATCTTCATTAAACCTTGCAGAACGTGATGAACTTGTTCTAAGTCAGTTGACCCTGGTACGTTTCATTGCTCGAAGTATCCATCAGCGCCTCCCCGGGTTTATACCGTTTGAGGATCTTGTCCACTTTGGTGTCCTAGGCCTCCTGCAAGCAACCCAGAACTACGATTCCACAAAGAATGTTCCATTCACATCATTCGCGCAGTTTCGAATTCGGGGCGCGATTCTCGATAGTCTGCGAAAGTCCGATTGCGCGTCGAGGCGAGTGCGTGACACGCAGAAAAAGCTCAACACAGCATTCGATCAACTCTCGCTGAGGTTGGGCCGCCTACCAACGGAAGAAGAAGTCGCCCACGAAGTGGGACTGGACGTAGCAAACCTAAGGAGAGTCGCCGAGGTTCTTCGCAGCGTGGAATCGGTGGACCGCTCACACAGGTTCGGGAACGATTGTATGGAAACTCGCGATCTGATCGAGTCCGCACCCGCCGATCCTGGCGAAAACCCTTTTGTGCAATGTCTGCGCTCGGAGATGCGGCAACAGTTAACAGAAGCGATTTCTAATCTCTCCCCAAGAGAACGGCAGATTGTTTCTCTATATTACGGTGAACAACGGACGATGCGGGAGATCGCGTCCGTGTTGGGGCTGAAGGAGTCACGAATTTCAAAGATTCACTGCTCTGTCATTGCGAGGTTGCGTGCCTATCTTGGAGCAAAGGAAATCAGCAACTGCAGCGAACTGGGGTATGTGCCGGTGTCGTGATGAGGTAGAGCATGACCGCTGCGCCTCGGTCACCAATGGCACATCAGAGGGTTGGCTTCCCCCGTTTGGACCCTTTTTTATTAGGGGCGTCTCCTGCCGCTTGACCTGCGGTACCTTTGTCAAGGCGTTCGCGAACCTTCCGCAGTAGCAGCTCCGAGGTGAATGGCTTTGAGATCACCCCCACCCCACGCGAGGCTAGACCCTCCAAATTATGAAGATCTTCCGCAAACCCTGTCATAAACAACGTGCAGATGTCGGGTCTGAGAGCGCTGACGGTTTCGGCAAGTTGCGGGCCGTTCATCTCTCCGGGCATGACGATGTCGGTTAGCAGCAATTTCACAACTCCGTTGGTCGCACGCAAGACAGAAAGAGCCTCGAGTCCGCTGTGAGCCTCAAGGACCTTGTAGCCAGATCTCGCAAGCACGGTCCTAACCAGCTCGCGGAGAGACGGCTCGTCTTCCACCACGAGGATCGTCTCCTCCCCTGTTACCGGCACGGGAGAGTCGGGAGGGGCGAACGTCGTAAAGGTCTCGGTTGTAACTGGCAAGTAGAGGCTGAAGGCCGTTCCGCAATTCGGCTCGCTGTCAACCCAGATGTAGCCGCCACTCTGTTTGACCACTCCGTACACGATCGAAAGACCCAATCCTGTACCTTTTCCCAGTTCCTTGGTGGTAAAGAAAGGTTCGAAGATGCGGGCCAGCGTTTCACTGTTCATCCCGCATCCCGTGTCAGTCACTGAGAGCAAGACGTAGAGCCCGGGTTTCATCGGCGGGTGCCGTTCCGCAAAGCGCTCATCGACTTCGACGTTGGCCGTCTCGATGGAGAGTCGACCGCCATTTGGCATGGCATCCTTGGCGTTCACGGCCAGGTTCATAATGACCTGTTCGATCTGGCCGGGGTCGGCTTTCACTCTCTGCAGATTCGCTCCCCCGCGGCACACTAACTCAACGTCCTCACCGATCATGTGACGGAGCATCTTACTCAGTTCTTCAATCAGCTTGTTAAGGTCCAGGACCTGCGATTGCAAGATTTGCTTTCGGCTAAAAGCTAACAGTTGGCGCGTCAGGTTCGCTGCCCGGTGCGCTGCCCTCTGAATTTCGGTTACGCTCGCGACAGCCGAATCCCCAGGCGGAACCTGGGTCTGCAGAATGTCGCCGTAACCAATGATGACGCCCAGCATGTTGTTAAAGTCATGGGCAACGCCTCCGGCCAGCCGTCCGACCGCTTCCAACTTCTGTGCTTGCCGGAATTGCGCTTCCAGCAGTCTGTTTTCAGTGATGTCCTGCGTGGTGCCTTCGTAGTAGGCGATCTCTCCCTTAGCCCCGGTTATCGTGCGTGCGTTTGCGAGCAGCCAGCTTTTGCCCCCGTCACACCGGTAAGCCTCGTATTCAAAGTTGCGCACTAAGCCCTCTTGGCTGAGAAGCAACTGGAATTCCCTCCAGCGAGAGGGGTCCGTATACAGCTGGTGGGCCATGTCGGTGATTTGGACCACCATCTGTTCCGGAGACTCGAAACCCATCATGTGTGCAAATTCATTGTTTACGGTCAGGAACCGCCCATCCGGTGTGCACTGAAAAATGCCCAGCACCGCATTCTCAAAAATTTCCCGATACTTCTCCTCCGCTTGCTTGAGGGCTTTTTCGCTTTTCTTGCGCTGCGTCACGTCCTGCTTGATCACAATGAAATGGCCGATCTCGCCGTTTTTAGAGCGTACGGGCGTGATTGTCATTTCCTCGGTGTAGAGCCTCCCATCTTTGCGACGGTTCTCCAACTCCCCATGCCAAACATGACCGCTTCGGACCGTACTCCACAGGTCGCGGTAGAACTCTGGGGCCTGCGTTCCCGATTTCAGGAGATTCTGTCCTAGAACCTCATCCGGACGGTAACCGGTTAACGAGGTAAATGCAGAGTTCGCCCACTCGATGTTGCCATCCGAATTCGTAATGACGATAGTGTTGGCAGCTGATTCCAGCGCGGCAGCCTGGAGGTGCAATGTGTCTTCGGCGCGCCTTCGCTCCGTGACCTCTTGAAACACAACCACTGACCCGGTAACTCGCCCGTTTTCCACAATTGGCGTGCTCACGTACTCGGCCCAAAAGCTCGTGCCGTCCTTCCGCCAGAAAACCTCATCGACACCGCGATGTACGATGCCATCCTTGAATGCCGCATAGATGGGACACTCTTTCACGGGGAAAGGGTTGCCGTCCGCCCTGGAGTGGTGCCACATCCTATGAGATGATCGGCCGATCATCTCTTCTGCGCGATAACCAAGCATGTGAGCCGCAGCCGGGTTTACAAATATTTGTCTACCTTCCGCATCGATTCCCACGATCCCTTCACCGGCCGAATCGAGGATCATCGAATGGTGCCGGCTGAGTTGCTGAAAGTCCCGCTTGGTTTGGTTGAGGACCTCGATCGTCCGACCTTGTCGGTGCTGGGTGAGCGAGAGCCGAGCAGCGTACAGCAAAATGGACGCAGCGATCGTGGTCGTGCCCAGCAGTTGCCACTTGCCGGGAGAGTGAACGCCGGCCACCGCGACCAGAAGCACCAGCATCGCCCAACTCAGGTTGGCTTCGAGGATCCGCGCGAGGCTCCTGCCGTTCTGAATTCTGCCCTCCATCCCCTCATCGTGCATCGTCCAACGGGTCGCGAGGAGCGCCGCTGCGCAGTACGGGACAGTCCAGAAGAGGTCGAACCACGCCGCAAGGTCACCGTACGCACTGATGTAGTTCCCCACGCCGGATACGGCGGCATAGACCAACAGAAACCACAAAAGTCTTACCAGCAGGCTCCGTAAAGTGCGCGAACGGCTGAATCGCAGACGGACAACGGTGGCAGTGATCAGGAAGACATTTTCCAGGTTGTTAGAGATGTTGAGGCTGAGCGCATCATGCAGCAGCCGTCCCTGGAGGAAGACAGAGAAATATCCGATGTAAACCGCAATAACAACAACGCCAATCTGCAATGAATCTAGTAAGGCCAGCCAATCATAGTCGAAGGACTCGGATTCCCCTCGGATGAACAGGATCAACAGGACCGGTACGCCGTAGCCGCGGTAAAGGAAGTTGAAGATAGTGGTTGAGTCATTCGTCAGCCCGGCATAGGTGCGATGCAGAAAAATGCCATTGGCAATTCCCCAAAGCACGAGGGAACATGTGAGAAGAAACCAGAATTGGCGTGCAAAGCCACGGGCACAGCGGAAAGCATGGATGGTGCAAGCGATTGCGATGAGATTAGCGACAATCTGCACGCTCTGCGACCACAGCCACCCGGCACGATTCACTCCCAGCCACCCGAACCCTATGGCTTGGATGACTATCACCACACACAAGACGAGCGGAAACACCCGGCGGTTGAGCACAGGAGCGCTCTCACCACGCAGATCAACTGACGAGCTGTCGTCTTGCATACTACCCTCCCCTTGAAGATTCTGGGGGAGATACCCTAGTTTCGCAACTATCAGGAGCCGCTGACGTGAACTAGTCGCTCACGCTTACCTCAACTAAGTCCGGACTTCGGAATGCGCTGGATGGCACCTGTTTGCAAAATGAGGAGAGAAGTCTCTACCTGCGGTCGGCATGCCAAACTCATTTACGCCTTACCCTTTGCCTGACTTTCTGATCCTCTTCATTCAAGCCCATGTACATCATATAGACCTGTGAGGTCCGTCACAATGGCCTGTTATATTCGTGTCTCGCGATAGTAACCAAGAAGGAACCGTGGAACTTGGAACGACTGTTCCGCGTGGCCGTCCTATCAGAGGTCGTTTTCTCGACTTGGCCACAGCGCTCTGCCGAGCCGTCGGCACATCTGCCGATATACCGGCAGTGCATAGCCGACCCGGTAGCTAGCGCGATTGCGGCACCAGCGATTCGTACACAATTTGGGATGATTCCTCTACAGGTATATGGAGTTGAAAGTGATCTACGTCACTTACTTCTGGCCGACTTCGTGGAACCATCACTTAGCTCCGAGGAGGAGAGTCCGGTGCCAGTGGCCCCCAAACGAAGAGAGGCCCGCACTAGCGCATGATCCGAGGTAAAGATGTCGCAAGGGAGATGTAATACTTATTTTACAAATCCAGGTCGGCTCGGAAGGCACGAGGCAATCGAGAGTTCCTTCGATGTACATTCCCTGCGCTTGACTCCAGAACAATACGCGGCGTCATCCGAATTAAGAGCGTGGGTCCAGCGAAATAAGTAAGCGTCCGGTGATGACCGTCTCGACATCCTGTACCTCGCCAAAAACGTCGTACACCTACAAAATGGATGACTTGGCACCAGGATTGATTCGGACTTTCCCGATAATATTCTTGCCATGATCCTGGCGCTCCGGCATCTCCTCGGGTGGATGGTCAGCGTTTTCCGCTCCCGCGAGGACCTCGTCCTCGAAAACCTGGCTCTTCATCAACAATTGCTGGCTCTGCACGCGCAACGACCTCGCCGTCGATTGCCTGCCCTGCACAAGTTGTTCTGGGTTGCGTTGAGAACGATCTGGTCGGGGTGGAGGAAGCCTCTCGTCCTGGTCACTCCGAGAACCGTCGTGAACTGGCATCGGGCGGGGTTTCGTTTGTATTGGGCTTGGGTCTCCAGAGCCAAACATGTAGGAGGACGGAAGCGCGTCAGCAAAGCGGTTCGCGCCTTGATCTTCCGTATGGTTGCCGAGAATCCGACCTGGGGAGCACCGCGCATTCACGGTGAACTGCTGAAGCTGGGTTTCGATCTCTCGGAAAGAAGTGTCTCGCGATGGATCCGGCGGGCCTCGAAAGATCCGGATCCCGTGAAGCGATGGCTGGCCTTCCTCAGAAACCATCGTGAGGCCATTGCAGCGATGGACTTCTTCACCGTCCCAACGCTCACGTTTGGTGTTCTTTACTGCTTTTTCGTCATCGGCCACGACCGGCGTAAGATCCTGCATTTCAATGTAACGCGAAATCCCAATGCTCTTTGGGTTGTACAGCAATTGCGAGAAACATGGGCCTACAAAGTGCCACACAGATTCTTGCTACTGGATCGAGACACAAAGTTTGGAGCCGATGTGGTTTCGGTTGTGAAGGACATGGGCAGCCAGCCTGCTCGCACAGCCTTTCGCTGTCCTTGGCAGAACGGCGTTGCTGAGCGTTGGGTGGGAAGTTGCCGGCGCGACTTGCTGGACCACGTGATCATCGTGAATGAGCGGCATCTCAAACGGCTGATGTCCGCGTACCTGCTCTACTACCATGAGGACCGGACACATCTCGGCCTCGCGAAGGACACGCCCGCAGGTCGGCCTACGGCAATTCGCTCTAAGGCTGAAAGCAAGATTCAATCCTTCCCGAGACTCGGCGGGCTGCACCATCGTTATGCCGTGGCAGCGTAGACTTAGGAACCATTCTTCTAAAGACCAACCTCTCTTCTTCTAGCCCATCTGCGCCGCGGCTCATGTTTTCTCCGAGCATGGTTCGCCGATCGACAAATCA
>Ga0075029_100002563_pt1 | contig 10305 bp, 5 predicted proteins | sample LitLauG_LLR_2013_FD_71391 | JGI IMG/M metagenome (GOLD analysis project Ga0075029, IMG submission 71391) | Freshwater sediment microbial communities from North America - Little Laurel Run_MetaG_LLR_2013 | ecosystem: Environmental > Aquatic > Freshwater > Creek > Sediment | place: USA...
AAGTACAACTGGCACTGGTTCTGGGACACCGGCAATGGCGATATCGGGAACCAGGGCGTGCATGAAACCGGCATCGCCCGCTGGGCGCTGGGCGATCCGCAGTGGCCGAAGACGGCAGTGGCGTTCGGCGGCAAGTTCGGTATCGATGACGATACGGAAACCCCTAACACTCTGACGGCCGGTTTCAGCTACGGCGAGCAGCAACTGGTGATTGAAGTGCGCGGCCGAAGGACGAATGGCGAAGGCGTCCGGCAGGCTCGCGTGGTGACGGCCGGACCGGGCACCAGTGGCCGCGGCGCAGCGGTGGACGCTCCCGGCGCTCCGCCGCCCCCGCCGGTGGCACAGGCGGCCAATCCGCTCAACGTCGGCGTCGGCGACCTTTTCTATGGCAGCGAAGGCTGGGCCGCGATGAGCGACACAGGATTCCAGGCCTACAAGGGCGATTCGAGCGAGCTGGTCATGGAAGAAAAGCCGGACCGCAGCGCAGGCGACCCCACCAGCCTCCATATGAAGAATTTCCTGGAGTGTGTGTTGTCGCGCAAGGAGCAGGATCTTCACGATCCGATCGCCAATGCGGTGCCGGCCGCCGATCTTTGTCACATGGCGAACATCAGCTACCGAGTCGGCCGCGCATTGAAAGTAGAGCCCGGCCCGGTCCCCAAGTTCACGGGCGACGCCGAGGCAACTAAAATGATCACGCGCCCGGTTTATCGCAAGGGCTACGAAGTGTAGCCCTTGGCTTAGAGGCGCGACATGCGGGAGCGGTCAGTGCACATGTTTGATAGAATCGGGCACCGTGAGACCCCTTGTCATCCTGTGCATGACCGCCGCTGCGCTGCTTTTTGGCCAGCAGCAAGCTGCTTCGTCCCCCGGCGAGGCTTTGTATAAGGCGTATTGCGCCAGCTGTCATGATACGGGCTTTGGCGGACGCGCCCCTGCTCGCGCGGCACTGGGCAAGATGCAGGCCGACCGTATCTATGAATCCATGAACACCGGCGCGATGATGGCGCAGGCCGGGCTGATCCCCATGCCTCAGCGCCAGATTATCGCCGAGTTCCTGAGCGGCAACAAGCTGGGGTCGGGCAAGAGCGAGGAAATCCCGGCCTCGGCGTTCTGCGCCGCCGCTCCGGGGCAGATGCCCGCGGACGCTTTGTCGAAGCCGCATTGGAACGGCTGGGGCGTCGATGAAACCAATCACCGCTTCCAACCGGCGGCGATGGCTAAGCTGGCGGCGGGCGACGTCGGCAAGCTGAAGCTGAAATGGGCGTTCGGATATCCGGGCGATGTGATGGCGTACGCGCAGCCCACGGTTGTAGGTGGGCGCATTTTCGTGGGCAGCGCCGGACGCAGGGTTTATTCGCTGGATGCGAAATCTGGCTGTATTTACTGGGTGTATCGCGCCGAAGCGTTCGTGAGATCGGCGATCACGGTGGAGAACAACACGGCGTATTTCGGCGACGGACGCGCCAACGTCTACGGCCTGAATGCGTCGACCGGAGCCGAACTGTGGAAGACGCGCGTTGAGCCGCACCCCGAGGCGCGCATCACCGGCGCAGTGAAGTTTCACCAGGGCAGGCTGTACGTGCCGGTATCGTCGTTTGAGGAGGGAACTGGCGGCAATCCGATGTATGAATGCTGCACGTTCCGCGGCAGCGTGGTGGCGCTCGACGCCAGCTCCGGCAAGTTGATCTGGAAGACATACACCATTGACGAAGAGGCGAAGCCGACCAAAAAGAACGCCGCGGGAACGCAGCTGCGCGGACCATCCGGCGGGGCCATTTGGTCGTCGCCCACCATCGACACGAAGAACAAAGTGGTCTACGTCGCCACCGGTGACAATTACTCGGAACCCGCCGCGGGCATGACCGATTCGATCATCGCGCTGGACCTTGATACGGGCAAGATCGTGTGGTTCCGGCAAATGACTTCGGGCGACATCTGGAATTTCGCCTGTAGCTCAGGGTTGAAATCGCTGGGCGTGGCGGAAGTGAATTGCCCGAATCAGGACGCTCCGGACGCGGATTTTGGATCGTCGCCGGTGCTGGTGACGCTCGCCGGCGGCAAGCGGGTGTTGATCGCGGGCCAGAAATCGGCGGCGGTGTATGCGCTGGATCCCGACAACAAGGGCGCGATCGTGTGGCAGACCAAATTGGGCAAGGGCGGCAAAGTGGGTGGTGTGCAGTGGGGTCCGGCCGTGGATCATGAGAAGGCGTACGTGGCCATTTCAGATGCCAGCGTGAATTTCGGGCCGGACGAAAAAATGGGGATGGCCGCGGCGCTCGATCCCAAGCTGGGTGGCGGGCTGTTCGCGTTGCGTCTGACCGATGGCGAGAAGCTGTGGTACGCCAAGCCAGGCCAGTGCGGTAATCGCAGGCCGTGCAGCCCCGCGCAGTCCCAGGCCGTGACGGCGATTCCCGGAGTCGTGTTCTCCGGATCGCTCGACGGACATTTCCGCGCTTATTCGGCCAAGGATGGAAAAATCATTTGGGACTTTGACACTTTCCGGGAATTTCCGACGGTAAACGGAGTGGCGGCGCGCGGCGGCGGCATCGATGGCCCGGGCGCGACGGTGGTGGATGGGATGGTGTACGTGAACTCGGGATACGCGTTTACCGGCGGAGGGCCGGGCAATGTGTTGCTGGCCTTCTCGGTGGACGGCAAGTAGGCGTTTGCGGGTGTAAAATCGTCTGCCATGGGACGGTTACTGATCTTCTCCCTTTTTGTATGCGGGCATGTGGCCGGGCAGACTCTCACAACCGTGGCGGTGTTTGACAGCACCAACGGAGGCATCACTCAGCCCTTGACCAAAGGCGCCGATGGGAATTTCTATGGCGTCACCGGTTATAATGCGGCGGGTATTTTCTACAAAGTGTCGCCCGCTGGGGTTTTCACACAGATCGCCACGCTCGGGCCGACCTCGACGAATGACATTTATGCTCCCAACACGAGCCTGACGCTCGGCACCGACGGGAATTTCTACGGGATAGGCTTGCTCGGAGGCAGCGGCAAGGGCGGCATCTTTAAGATCACCCCTGCTGGCGTGAGGACGAGTCTTTATTTGTTCAGTTCGCAGATCTACACCGCCATCAGCAATGGATACGGAGGGATGCCCGCTTTGACGCTGGGCAAAGACGGAAATTTCTACGGCGAGACAGCGGGTGGAGGCAAGAACGGATCCGGGACGGTCTTCATGGTCACTCCGAAGGGCCAACTCACGGTGCTGTACGACATCCCGAGCAATGCGGCGGGGGGGGCCAGGGGCTCGCATTGGGGGCGGACGGCAATTTTTATGACGTGTTTCTTGTCCAAACAGGGCCTGTTTCAGACGCTATCGTCTTGTTCGAGTTCAATTCCTCGGGCATCGCAGCGCAAGTCACGACGCTCCCGGTTCTGCCCGCGGGTCCTCTGGTGCCTGGGCCAGATGGGAACCTCTACGGGATGAGCACCGGAGACCTCTACAACCCCAATTACGGCCAGGTTTTTAAAATCTCGCTCACGGGACAATTCACAACGATTTCGCCGGCGGCAGCATTGGCTGCGGGCGTGGTGGAGTTTGTAGGGCCGATGATTTTCGGCCAGGACGGCAATATTTATGTGACCGCCTGGGGTGGAGTCGCAGCTGGATTTCTGCTGAAGAGCACCTTGTCGGGCGTGGTGTCGCCTTTCTACACTTTTTGCAAACAATCCGGCTGCCCCGATTCGACCAATCCGACCGGCATAATACAAGCGCCCGATGGTAGCTTCTTCGGAACCACGTTTCACACCATCTTTCACTTCCAGAGCGCCAAGCCCACCTGCACCAATTCCGCTCCGCCGGTGATCACCTCCATTCAATCGGCCAGCGCCTATGGGGGCTACAACTACTTCGCCTCGGGCTCCTGGCTTGAAATCAAGGGCACGAACCTGGCCGATCCGGCTGATCCGTGCCTGACTGCGGCCACGAATCCCGGCCAATGGACCTCGGGCGATTTTAGCGGCGTCAACGCGCCCACTTGGCTCGACGGCATCAGTGTCAACATAGACAATAAGCCAGCCTACATCTGGTACATATCGCCGGCACAGGTGAACGTGCAGGCGCCTCAGGATTCCACGATCGCCAATGTGTCCATCAACGCCACCAATTGCATGGGCACGAGCGGACCGGTCACGCTTCCGCGGCGCGCTGCCGCGCCGGGGCTGCTGGCGCCGTCGAATTACTCCTCCGGCGGCAAAACGTACCTGGTGGCGACGTTCGCCTCCGATGGAGCCTACGTGTTGAACACCGCGCTGGGCGCGAGCTTCGGCCTGAATGCGCGTCCGGCGAAATCTGGCGATGTGGTTATCGCCTACGGCATCGGCTTCGGCGACGTGACACCCGCGACTTTGCCCGGGGTCATCGTGCAGGCCGTCAATACATTGGCGAGTCCTGTAATGGTCAGCTTCGGCACGACGCCCGCGGCAATCTCCTACCAGGGCCTCGCCGGAGGGTTCGTCGGACTGTACGAGTTCTTCATCACGGTGCCAGCGGGGCTCGCGCCCGGCGATTACCAGATCAACGTCGCGCAGGGCGGAACAGCGCTGCCACAAACGTTCTATCTGACTATCGGGAATTAGAAACGCCCGAGCTGAAGATGCGGCCGGTGTCCGTGGGCCGCATGGGTAAATTTTGGGACGCGGTCCGACTTTCCCGACATCGGCAGGTGCGAACGCGACGGGCCGGGGTGGTCTAATGATAAAGTCTCATCATCAGCCAAAATGAATATCCAACAGTCCGGACAACCCAGCCCGGCGGCTCCTTCGGCCGCGGGCGAAAATTATGGCCCCGCCTTAGCCGTAATCTCCTCGGTGTTTTTCATGTGGGGATTCGTCACGGTCCTCAACGACATTCTGGTGCCGCACCTGAAGGCCGTCTTCGATTTGAACTACACCGAGATCATGCTGATTCAATTCACGTTCTTCTCGGCCTATTTCTTAATGTCGCTGCCAGCGGCCAAGGTGATTTCGCGCATCGGTTACCATCGCAGCATCGCGCTAGGCCTGGGCGTAATGGGAATTGGCGCACTGCTGTTCGTGCCGGCCGCCAGTGTTCCCAGCTACCCCATATTTCTAGGCGCGTTGTTTGTGGTGGCGTCGGGCATGACGCTGCTGCAGGTTTCGGCGAATCCGTACGTGGCGGCGCTGGGCCCTCCGGAGAGCGCGTCGAGCCGCCTCAATCTTGCTCAAGCGCTGAATTCCCTGGGCACGACCATCGGGCCCTACCTGGGCGGGCTGTTCATTTTGTCGGCCGCCGGAGATGTGAAGGACAGGCTGGCGGAAGCGTCCACCGTGAAGCTGCCGTATATCGGCATCGCGATTTTCCTGGGGCTGCTGGCGCTGGCGATTTCGCGCTTCAAACTGCCGACACTGGCAACCATCGAGGACCCCACTCATCACACCAAGGTGGAGGGTGACAGCGTGTGGCATCACCGGGCGCTGGTGCTGGGCGCGGTGGCGATTTTCGTGTACGTCGGCGCGGAAGTGGCCATCGGCAGCTTCCTGGTGAACTACTTCATGCAGCCGAACATCGCCGCGCTGACGGCCAAGGAAGCGTCCAAATACGTGTCGTTTTACTGGGGCGGCGCGATGGTGGGGCGCTTCGCCGGGTCCGCCATTCTGCGCTACGTCAAGACCGGGACGCTGCTGGGGCTATGCGCGCTGGTGTCGTGCGGGCTGGTGCTGACCTCGCTTTCCACCAGCGGCCATGTTGCGATGTGGACCATCATTTGCGTGGGCCTGTTCAACTCCATCATGTTCCCCAGTATCTTCACGCTGGGTATCGACCGGCTGGGAAGGCTTACGGGACAGGGCTCCGGCCTCCTGATCGCGGCCATCGTGGGCGGTGCGATCATCCCGCTGGTCGAAGGTGCGGTCGCGGATCGCATGGGGCTGCAGGTGGCTTTCCTGCTGCCGGCGGCCTGCTATCTGTACATCGTGTTCTACGGGTTCATCGGCTCGCGACAGCCGGCTACAGCCGGGTGATATGCTCGTCGCGTGAGGAAAAGGCTTCTCGTTTCATTTTTCGCGCTGGCTGGTACGCAGGCGCAAAATTACACCCGCGGCGTCGGCGTTTATCCGGGCGATCCGCGCCAGGATTTTTCTCCGGCGTCGGCTATTGACGCCACAACATATCGCAATCTCGCGCTGCGCCGCCCGGCGTATCAATCGAGCGCCTACGATTACAACCTGACGGCGCAGCTTGTCACCGACGGGATCCGGGCAAATCATGCGCCGCGATGGATCGGCGTGCGTACGAGCAAGGACGGGGTTCTCCCAAAGAACCAGCGCGAATTGCTGTTCGACGACAACTGGGTTACCACAATTGACCTGGACGGGCCGCGCGTTTGGGTGGAGCTGGAATGGGGTGGCGCAGCGCCTCCGATGATCGATCTCGCCTTGGTCGAGGGCACAATCAACGGGTTGGAGCCCGATAACCAGGAGTGGGCGTGCGTCCTTTCGGTGTCAAACGACGGCAAGCAGTGGCAAGAGGTGGGCCGCGCATCCGGCATGGCGCATCCCAGCGGAGAATGGAAAGCGCCAATTTCCTGGACCAAGCCGACGAACAGCCGCTTCTATCGCTTCACGTTTGAGACTGGACGGCCAGTACATTGGCACATTGGCGAGGCCCGTTTCTACCATGGCCCTGAGCGCGTGCGCCCCGGAGGTCCGTACGATTTCACGAGCGCGTGGCGCAGCGCGGGCGCAGGGACAGAGTGGGTCGCGGTGGATTTGGGCGCGATCTGCACATTCGATCGCGTGAAGCTCGCGTGGCTGAATCGCGCGGAGGCGGGCGAAATTCAGGTTTCGGACGACCGCACGACATGGAGCACGTTGCAGGCGCTCGGCGCGAACGATGACATCAAGCTTCAGAGTCCGGCGCGCGGACGGTGGGTTCGTTTGCGGCTGACCAAATCCCACGGCGGCGAGCCGTACGAACTGAGCGAGTTCGAAGTGTTCGGACGCGGCGGGCCCGTACCGGTGGCGAACGCTGCGCCTGTTGCGGACGCCAATGGCCGCGTACATCTTGCTGCCGGGCGCTGGCGCATCGAACGGGCGTCCGAGCTGCGCGCAGCCGGTCCGGCGCTTTCCACGCCCGGGTTCGCCGACGTTTCCTGGCTGCCGGCAACGGTTCCCGGAACTGCGTTAGTGAGCTGGTGGAACGCGGGCGCGCTGCCCGATCCGAATTTCGGCGACAACCAACTGGCGATTTCCGATTCCTTCTTTCACTCCGATTTCTGGTATCGCAACGAATTCACGCTTGCGCCGAAGCCTGGCAGGAGGATGCTGCTCGATTTCGACGGCATCAACTGGAAAGCGGAGGTCTTCTTCAACGGCCAGCGGTTGGGCCGCATCGAAGGAGGGTTCGAGCGCGCGCGGTTCGACGTGACGGCACTGGCGCACGCGGGCGCGAACGCAGTTGCGGTTCGCGTGGAAAAGCTGGCGACTCCGGGCAACATAAAAGAGAAGACGCTGGCGTCGCCGGGCAAGAACGGAGGCGCGCCAGGCGCGGATAATCCGACGTATCACGCCAGCATCGGCTGGGACTGGATTCCGACCATCCGCGGCCGCGACACCGGCATCTGGGCGGACGTCTGGTTGACCGAAACGGGCTCGGCTGCGGTTGAGGACGCTTCGTCGGACACCACGGCGCTGGCCGCAGACGCTTCGAGCGCCGATGTGAGCATCAGCGCGACCATCGTCAATCGCACCGCTGCGCCCTTGACCGGCGTGCTGCGCGGTCATTTTGGCGAGACGGCGTTCGAACAGCCAGTAACGTTGAACGCGCACGAGCGGCGCCCGGTCAAGGTGAATCTGCACCTTACGCGTCCCAAGCTGTGGTGGCCGAACGGATACGGCGAGCCGGACCTTTATCCGGTCGATCTGCGCTTCGAATCGGGCGGAGCAGTTTCCGACAGCGCCAAGTTCCAGGCGGGCGTGCGGATGTTCACTTATAGCGAGGAAAATCACACGCTGCGCATGTGGATTAACGGGCGCAGATTCGTGGCGCGTGGCGGCAGCTGGGGCTTTCCGGAGTCGATGCTGCTCTATCGCGCGCGCGAATATGACGCGGCGGTCCGCTATCACCGCGAGCAGAACTTCACCATGATCCGCAACTGGGTAGGGCAAACCGGCGATGAAGCGTTTTATGACGCCTGCGACAAGTACGGCATCGTGGTGTGGCAGGATTTTTGGCTGGCTAATCCCTGGGACGGTCCGGACCCGGACAACACGGCGATGTTTCTGAACAACGCTCGCGACTATATGCTGAAGGTACGCAAGCATCCTTCGATCGGGATTTATGTGGGGCGCAATGAAGGCTATCCGCCGGATGCGATCGAGCGGGGGCTGCGCACCCTGGTTGCGGAACTGGCTCCCGCGAGCCACTACATACCGAGTTCCGCCGATGATACGGTCAGCGGCCACGGTCCGTATCAGGCCATGACGCCGCGCTACTATTTTTCCCAGCGCGCGACACCCAAGATGCATAGTGAGTTGGGCATGCCCGACATCCCCACGATGGACAGCGTGCGCGCGATGATGGCGGAAAAAGATCTGTGGCCACAGACTGACGTGTGGGGCTTGCACGACTTCACGCTGACCGGCGCGCAGGGTGGCACCAGCTTCCGCAACCGCATCGACACGGCGTATGGAGGCGCAAAGGACGCCACCGAATGGGTGGAACTGGCGCAGTTCGTTAACTACGACGGCTATCGCGCGATGTTTGAGGCGCAAAGCAAGCTGCGCATGGGCATGCTGCTGTGGATGAGCCATCCGGCGTGGCCCAGCTTCGTGTGGCAGACCTACGATTATTTCCTGGAACCCAATGCCGCGTATTTCGGCTCGAAAAAAGGCTCCGAGCCGCTCCATGTGCAATGGAATCCGCTGGACGACACGGTGGAGGTGGCGAATTATAGCGGTGGGCTGGCGAATGGGCTCTCGGTTTCAGCCGAGATTCTGAACCTCGACGGCAGTGTGAAGTGGCGCGAGACGGCGGCGGTCGACAGTAAAGAAGACTCGATGGTGGCGCCGATTCATTTGAAGTATCCCGCTGACCTGTCGGCGGTGCATTTCATCCGCTTGAAGCTGGAACGCGGTGGGGCGCTTGTGTCCGAGAATTTTTATCTTCGCGGGACGGAAGAGGGCAAATTTACCGCGATCCGAACGCTGCCCAAGGTGAAGATCGACGCATCGACCGTGACTGAAGCGCGGGCAGGGCGCTGGCGTCTCACGACTACTTTGCGCAATATTTCGGCGCAACCGGCTCTGATGGTACGCGTGAAGGTCGTGCGTGAAAAAACGGGCGACCGCATCCTGCCGGCGATTTATAGCGACAACTACATCGCCCTGATGCCGGGCGAGGCGCGCACGATCTCCTCGGAGGTAGTGGATGCCGACACACGCGGCGAGAAGCCGGTGGTTTTGGTGGAAGGATTCAACACGAGGAATTGACTTTCGGGCGCACTGCGGCTGTACGAAAGTTGAGCGCGGCCGGACACGCTGGTAACAGCCCTGGGTGATAAGCCCAGTAATGCCCGGCCGCGAGTGGATCGGATGGAATCTAGCGAGGGGGTCCGGAGCTTAGCTATCCACCAGAAAAACTGGCACGCCCCATTTTTTATCCGCTGCTTTGATTGTCACCCTCTGAAAACTCCCCTGAAGGCGGCGATAGGCGCTATCCGCTCAACAGTGTTGTTGCGAGATCGATCCCGAAGTACCTCCGTCGGCGCCATGCTACGAGCTGGCGCCGCAGGGGCGATAAGGCCGCCGGAGACTCAGGTCCACAGTAATTCAACTTTCTTCCTGGCCAGGAAGTTCTGGCTAACAGTACGCCGGAGAACAAAGAAGATTTCACGCAGAAATCGCCAAGGTGCAGAGAACGCGGAGGATATAGGATTGCGAAGCTCCGTGACAGAGTCATTGCTCCATTTCGACGGCGCGCGGGAACAGGATGTTGTTCTCCAGATGAACGTGATGATGAAGATCGCGCTCGAACTCCTCAAGCGCGTGGAATAGCCCAACAAACGTCGGGCAGGCACCGGCCGGCGGTTTGTATCCATTCGAGAGCTCGCGGATCTGGGCGAGCAGAGCGCCGGCGTCGTCGTGCTCGGCCATCATATTCGCGATGGGGCGTTTCACGCTTCCGAAAAACGCGACCGGTACAGGGTCTCCGTTTTTGAGGGCCTGTTCCATCTGATCGATATACGGAAACAGCACTTGCTCTTCCTTCAGCATGTGAGTGGGGAGTTCCTGCCCGACCGCCGAGAAGAGTTCCTCGATCCGTATGAGCTC
>Ga0075029_100002565_pt1 | contig 10298 bp, 9 predicted proteins | sample LitLauG_LLR_2013_FD_71391 | JGI IMG/M metagenome (GOLD analysis project Ga0075029, IMG submission 71391) | Freshwater sediment microbial communities from North America - Little Laurel Run_MetaG_LLR_2013 | ecosystem: Environmental > Aquatic > Freshwater > Creek > Sediment | place: USA...
GGGTCGTGAGGGTGCAGCTCGGCCAGACGCAGCACCCACTGCGCCGCCCACTGCGCCGCCGACTGTTCCACCTGCGGCGCGGCCGGCTGGGCACCCGACCCCGCCGCCGGTGCCAGGGTGGTGGCGGCGGCGACCACCTCCTGCAGCAGCTGGGCCAGGGCGGCGCCGGTCAACGTCACCAGGCGGGCGAAGACAGCCCGGAGCCGGGCAGGACTGTCCACGTCACCGGCATCGGCGAGGTCGGCCACGATGTCGGACCAGCGCGGCGACCCCCAGCTGCCGGCGAGCGTGAGGATCTCGGCAGGGTCACGGAAGCCGCACAGCGCCTGGGCAGGGGTGATCGCGACCAGCAGCTCGGGCTTGTGGTTGTGGTCCTTGAACGAGCGGGCACCGGACTCACGGGGCACCGCCGCGTCGTCCTCAGCGGCGAAGCCGGCGACGGCGCGAGCACGGTCCGGGTGGGCCTGGATGGACAGCGGGACGTCCGCGGCCAAGAGCTTGACCATGAACGGAAGGTCCGGCTCGACCTCGGCGAGACTTCGACCGTCGGGCAGCTGCGACGGGTCGGCAGGATGTGCCCCGATCCAGATCTCCGCCCACGGCTCCACCGACGGGACGGCCTGGCCGAGCAGCCCCGGCAGGACGGTGTGGGACCCCCAGGCGTAGGTCCGGACCTGGTTGGCCAGGAGCAGGGCGTCCACCATGGGCCGGGACGCTACACGGCGCGGTCCGCGCGACGGTCAGCGCCGGCGCGAGCGGACAGGCACCGCACGCGACCTGGAAGGGCCGCCACGGTGGTGAGGTCAGTCGCCTGGCTCGCGCTGCGCGGGGATGCCCGCCAGCAGCGCCCTGACCTCGGCCTCTCGGTAGCGGCGGTGACCACCCAGCGTGCGAATCGAGGTCAGCTTGCCGGCCTTGGCCCACCGGGTGACCGTCTTGGGGTCGACACGGAACATGGCGGCAACTTCAGACGGCGTGAGCAACGGCTCGGCGTCGGGCATCCGGGTGGTCACGAAGAGCCGCCCCCTCATTGCGGGACAGTCACTTCGACGGTCCACCGGCGCACATCATCCCGGGTTGTCCAGGTTGTCCGAAATGGCCCGATAGGACCATCTGTCTAGTGGCTCCGACTGACTAGGGGTCGATCACCTAGGTTGATCATGTCGATCAACTACACACAGTGACGAAATGGGCCTTGAGGCCTTGGCTGCGGGGCTGGTGCGTCACGTCGCGTGCTCGAGGGCCTGGATGTCGCGCCACCGCTCCACCAGTCTCGAATATGCGTCGGCGGCGCCGTCCGGCTCGCCGGCGGCCAGCGCTGCGAGGCCGTCGGCGACGTCGCTGACTGAGGTGTCAGCGGCCAGAGTCCGGTCGTCGACCAGGGTCGCGAGCCCGCCGTAGTCGAGCTCGACCTGGCTGTGCGGGTGGAACTCCTCCAGCCAGCGGGCCAGCTGCTCGACGCCTTCGCTGACAGCTCCGTCGCCCATGGTGCGCGCGACGACCGCCAGACCGCGCGCCATCCGCTGCCGGGCCTTGCCCATCGAGGTGCGAAACAGCAGGCCGCGCTCGGCGTCGTCGCCCAGGCGCAGCGTGCGTTCGTCCGGGTGGAAGGCGATGAACCACCACAGCGGGATGTGCCAGGTGGCGGTGAGGATCCGGGGTTGACGCCGTGCGTGCCCGGCGCGCCAGACCGCGTAGGCCGACAGGGCCTGCTCGCGGGTGGCCGGCGGGACGAACGCTGACAGCAGCGGCTCGGGGACGTCGTCGTGCAGTGTCTCCAGGGCGACCCATGAGCGCAGCCGCTCGTCCAGTGGGCACAGCAGTGGTCCGGCGGCGGCGTCCAGGACGAAGGCGCCGCGCAGCTCCTCGTCGGGGCCCACCCGGGCGGGCAGGGCGACGGCGCGGCGCAGGGCGGCCTGCTGCTCTGCGGCCAGCAGTGCGACCCGACCGGGGCGGGCGGGGTCGGCGGCGTAGGCGGCCCAGTGGGAGCGCTCTGGCTCGTCGAAGGCGCCGAGCGGCTCGTAGACGCGCAGCCACGCCGCGTACGGCGGGAGCGGCGGGCGAGCCATGGCGTCATCCTCCCAGAGCGGCCCGGGGCTGACCTGGGCATCACCGCCTCACCCTAGGCTGGGTGCATGTCGTGGCAGCCGGTGGACCTGGTGGCTCACGAGCAGGTCGTGCGCATCCACGACGCGGCCACTGGGCTGCTGGGATACATCGCCATCCACAGCACGGCGTTGGGGCCGGCCCTGGGTGGTACCCGGATCTTCCCGTACCGGTCGGAGAGCGAGGCGCTGGCTGACGCGCTGCGGCTTTCCGAGGCGATGTCGTACAAGAACGCGCTCGCCGGCCTGGACCACGGGGGCGGCAAGGCCGTCCTCATCGCTGACCCGGCCCGGGACAAGTCCCCTGCACTGCTGCACGCCTACGGACGGTTCGTGGAGGCGCTCGGCGGGCGGTATGTAACCGCCGCCGACGCCGGCACCTCGGTGGCGGACATGGACGTGGTGGCAGAGGTCAGCCGCTGGGTCACCGGCCGGTCGCCGGAGAAAGGGGGCTGCGGGGACTCCAGCGTGCTCACCGCCTACGGCCTGTTCGCGGGGATGAGGGCCGCCGCGCAGGTCCGCTGGGGGCAGCCGTCGCTGTCCGGGCGCACCGTGGGTGTGTGCGGGGTCGGCAAGGTCGGAACGCACCTGGTCGCGCACCTGGTCGGCGCCGGCGCCCAGGTCGTGGTGACCGACGTCGACCCCGACGCGGTGAGCCGGACGTTGGCCGCCCACCCCACGGTCAGTGCCGTCGCGGACGCCGGCGTGCTGGTCCGGACGCCGCTGGACGTGTACTCCCCGTGTGCGCTGGGGGGTGCCCTCGACGAGGAGACCGCTGCGGTGTTGGTGGCCGCGGTGGTGTGCGGTGCGGCGAACAACCAGCTCGTCCACCCGGGCATCGCCGAGGTCCTGGCCGAGCGCGGGATCTTGTACGTGCCGGACTACGTGGTCAACGCCGGCGGGGTGATCCAGGTCGCAGGCGAGCTAGTCGGCCTGCCGGTGGAGCGCGCCCGGGAGAAGGCGGCGGCGATATTCCAGACCACCCTGTCGGTGCTGGCCAGTGCCGGGCGGCAGGGCGTCGTGCCGGCGCTGGCGGCCGACCGTCTCGCCGCGGAACGTATCGGGGCTGGACCGTGGGCGGCCACCTTGTACCCGGGCCTGGCAGCGACGCTGGGTGTGTCCGCGGGCGTCGAAGAACCGTTACCCTAGGACAACGACGACCGGCGGCTACCGTCGGTCGCTCGACTGCACAGGCACCACGCAGGAATCGCACGGGCACGAAGCAGAACAGCAAACGCCGACCGGGGCTGCTAGCCCCGTCAGAGGGGGTCGAGCCATGGGGCGCGGCCGGGCCAAGGCCAAGCAGACCAAGGTCGCCCGTGAGCTGAAGTACAGCACGCACGGGACGGACCTGGACGCACTGCGGGCGGAGCTCGCCGGTGATCGTCCGAACGAACGTACGGCGCACAGCGCGGTCCCCACTGGGCCTGCTGCAGCCGACGGCGACGGTGACGCTGACGAGCTGGACGATCCTTACGCTGCGTACGTCGACGACGACGACAGCCAGGAGGACTGACCGCGTCGTTGCGGCGCCCGGCCGCTGGTCAGCGTGGGTGGCTGCCGGTCAGCTGGACGTGGCCGGACCCCGAGGTGACCTGACCGCACACCCACGCCGGCACGCCGGCCGCGGCGAGCCGGGCCAGGGCGGCATCGGCTGAGTCGGCTGCCACCACTGCTGCCATCCCGACACCCATGTTCAGGGTGCGCTCGAGCTCACTCGGCGTCACCGCGCCCAGCGAGCCGATCAGGTCGAACACCGGCGTGGGGGTCCAGGTGCCACGCTCGATGGTGGCACCGAGGCCTGCCGGCAGCACCCGGGCGAGGTTCGCCGCGAAACCGCCGCCGGTCACGTGCGCCATCGCGTGCACGCCGCTGGCGGGGTCGCGGGCCAGGGCCAGGCAGTCCAGGGCGTAAATGCGGGTCGGCTCGAGGAGCTCGGCCCCGAGTGTGCGGCCGAGGTCGGGGACCTGGCGGTCGACGTCCCAGCCGGCCACCGTGAAGAAGACGTGACGGACCAGTGAGTAGCCGTTGGAGTGCAGTCCCGAGCTGGCCATCGCGATGACGGTGTCGCCGGGGCGGACCCGTTCGGCTCCGAGCAGCTCGTCCGCTTCGACGACTCCGGTTCCGGCGCCGGCCAGGTCGTAGTCACCGGCGTCCATCAGGCCCGGGTGCTCGGCGGTCTCACCGCCCACCAGGGCAGCCCCGGCCAGCTGGCAGCCGGTTGCGATCCCGCTGACGATCGCGGCGATCCGCTCGGGGACCACTTTCCCGCAGGCCACGTAGTCCGTCATGAACAGCGGCTCGGCGCCGCAGACCACGAGGTCATCCAGCACCATCGCCACCAGGTCGATGCCAATGGTGTCGTGCACGCCCATCATCTGGGCGACAGCGACTTTGGTTCCGACGCCGTCGGTGGAGGTGGCCAGCAGCGGCCGGCGGTAGGTGACCAGGGCGCTGGCGTCGAACAGCCCGGCGAAGCCGCCGAGGCCGCCGACCACTTCCGGTCGGGTCGCCCGGGCAACGGATGCTTTCATCAGCTCGACGGCACGCTCACCGGCGTCGATGTCGACCCCGGCGGCAGAGTAGCTGGTCACGGGCGGGTCAGGGAGTCCGCGGCGCCCGCGCCGCCGACCAGCGCGACCAGCCCCTCGTGGTCGGCGGTGATGGTGCGCTCCATCCCTTCCAGGACGTGCTTGCCGAGGAACTCCGGGTCCGGCAGGGCCACCGGGTACTGCCCGGTGAAGCAGGCCCGGCACAGCCGGTCACCGGGCACGGTGGTGGCTTCGACGAGCTGGTCCAGGGACAGGTAGGCCAGCGAGTCGGCGCCGATCGACAGCCGGATCTGCTCGACGCTGAGCCCGTTGGCGACGAGCTCGGCGGGGGAGGCGAAGTCGATGCCGTAGAAGCACGGCCACTTCACCGGCGGTGAGGAGATCCGTACGTGCACCTCGGCCGCGCCTGCCTCGCGCAGCATCCGCACCAGCGCACGCTGGGTGTTCCCGCGCACGATCGAGTCGTCCACGACGACCAGGCGCTGGCCTTGGATGACTTCGCGCAGAGGGTTCAGCTTCAGCCTGATGCCCAGCTGCCGGATCGTCTGGGACGGCTGGATGAACGTGCGGCCGACGTAGGAGTTCTTCACCAGGCCCTGCCCGAAGGCGATGCCTGACGCCTGGCTGTAGCCGACGGCCGCCGGGGTGCCGGACTCCGGAACCGGGATCACCAGGTCCGCGTCGACGGGTGCCTCGCGGGCCAGCCGCCGGCCCATCTCCAGGCGCGCGGCGTGGATGCTGCGGCCACTGATCGAGGTGTCGGGTCGGGCCAGGTACACGAACTCGAACAGGCAACCCTTCGGGTCGGCGCTGGCGAACCGCCGCGAACGCAGCCCGTGCTCGTCGATCGCCAGCAGCTCACCGGGCTCGACCTCGCGAACGAAGGAGGCACCGACGATGTCCAGGGCCGCGGTCTCCGACGCCACCACCCAGCCGCGTTCGAGCCGGCCCAGCACCAGTGGCCGGATGCCCTGCGGGTCGCGGGCCGCGTACAGGGTGGACTCGTCCATCCAGACCAGCGAGAAGGCGCCACGCAGCTTCGGCAGGACCGCGAGCGCAGCGACCTCCATCGACAGGTCGGGGTGGGAGGCCAGCAGCGCGGTCAGCAGGTCGGTGTCGCTGGTCGAGCGCACCCGCGGCATCCCCGACAGGTTCAGCTCGCCACGTTCGACGGTCAGCTCGTCGACCATGGCGGCCAGCTCGCTGGTGTTGGTCAGGTTTCCGTTGTGGCCCAGGGCGATGGAACCGGTGGCGGTCGCACGGAACGTCGGCTGCGCGTTCTCCCAGACACTGGCACCGGTGGTGGAGTAGCGGCAGTGGCCGATCGCCAGGTGTCCGAGCAGGGCGCTGAGGTGCGACTCGTCGAAGACCTGGGCGACCAGTCCCATGTCTTTGTAGACCAGGATCTGGCTACCGTTGCTCACCGCGATACCGGCGGACTCCTGGCCCCGGTGCTGCAGCGCGTACAGGCCGAAGTAGGTGAGCTTGGCGACCTCTTCGCCGGGCGCCCAGACACCGAAGACACCGCAGGCGTCCTGCGGGCCCTTCTCGTCGGGGAGCAGCTCGTGGTTCAGCCGACCGTCGCCACGGGACACGGTGGTCAGTCTACCCGGCGCCACCGGAGCCGGCGCCGCACCGGCCGCGGGTACCGGCCAGTGTCGTCGCGGTGGCTACGGCGTCGACTAGGTGGGGGTCGGTTCTTGGGCCGAGCAGCCCGAGTCGGACCCACGGCGAATGTGTCGCTGCGCCGGGTGGCCACCGCGCCGGTGGTCAGCGCCACCGCATCCACAAGGCGCTGCCCCAGCCGCTGTCTGAGGCAGAGCAGATTGCGCAGGTCAGCGGGAGGGACAGTCGGCGACAGCTTCACCGCCTTCGCGACGATCCCGATGGTTGTGGCGCACAACCTCGACTCCTACGTGAATCGCGCGCTGGTCCAGCCCGAGGCATCGCAGGAGTGGGTCCGCACGCTTGTTGTGTCGAGGGGATCAGCTTCCCGTCGAGCTCTGGCAGGGCCGGCACGGTCAGGTAGGTGCGTGATTGGCGGGGGGTGGACCGTGCCCGCTGTTGATCAGACGCGGCCGCCAGCGGTGGTGTCGCCCGCCAGGCGCTGGCTGAGGTAGATCGGGATGACGGAGGCCACCACCAGCACCGCCGCGACCACGTTGACCACGGGGGCCTGGTTGGGACGGGACAGGTTCTGGAAGATCCAGATCGGCAGGGTGGTAACCCCCGGCGGGGCGGTGAACAGGGTCACCACGATCTCGTCGAAAGACAGCCCGAACGCCAGCAGCGCGCCAGCCAGCAGCGCGCCGCGCAGCAGGGGGAAGGTCACCAGCCGAAAGGTGGTGAAGGTGTTGGCGCCCAGGTCCATCGACGCCTCTTCGGGGCTGGTTCCCATCCTGCGCAGCCGGGCGACGACGTTGTTGTAGACCACGACCATGCAGAACGTGGCGTGCGCGACCGCGACCGTCCAGATCGACAGTTCGATGCCCAAGATGGTGCGGAACGCGGTGCGGAACGCGAGGGCGGTCACGATGCCGGGTAGGGCGATCGGCAGGACCACCAGCAACGAGACGGTGTGGCGCCCGAAGAACGTGTACCGGCCGAGGGCGAACGCCAGCAGTGTTCCCATCACCAGTGCCGCCGCGGTCGCGATGAGCCCCACCTGGACCGAGGTGACCACAGCCTGGCGGATGCTGTCGTTGCCGATCGCGCTGGACCACCAGCGCGTGGTGAAGCCTCGGGGCGGCCAGGCGAACACCGTGCTCACGTTGAACGAGTTGATGAGGATCACCGCGAGCGGGATGTAGACGAAGGCGAGGCCGAACGTCATCGCCGCAGCGGCGAACCACCGGACCGAGCGGGAGGACATCACCTGGCCCACCTCACAGGTTGTCCAGGGCGCCGGTGCGCCGGACCACGGTCAGGTAGACAACCATGATGACCACCGGAATGGTCGCTATGGCGGCCGCGAACGGCAGGTTGCCGGTGTAGTTCTGGTAGACGATGTTGCCGATCATCTGGGTCTGCCCGCCGACGATCTGGACGGTGATGTAGTCCCCGAGGCTGAGGGAGAAGGTGAACACCGACCCGGCGACTATCGAGGGGTAGACCAGTGGCAGCACCACGCTGCGTATCGTCCGCCAGGGTTTGGCGCCGAGGTCCCCCGATGCGTCGACCAGGGAGTCGGGCAGGCGCTGCAGGCCCGCGTACACCGGCAGGATCATGTACGGCAGCCACAGGTACGACAGGGTCATGGCGGTGGCGACGGCGCCGTATCCGGGACCTGACAGGCCGAAGGGGCGCAGCAGCCAGTCGAGGACTCCGGTGTCCGGTTGCACCATCGCCTGCCATGCATAGACCTTGACCAGGTAGGACGCCCACAGCGGGGTGACGACGAGGGCGACCAGCAGGTTCTGCCATCGCCGCGGCGCGACCTTGGCCATGAAGAACGCCATCGGCAAGCCAAGGACCGTGCAGGCGACGGTGACCGACGCGGCGATGGCCACCGTGCGCACAGTCGCCTCGAAGTAGGCCGGGTCAGAGAAGACGTCGTGGAAGTTCTGCAGCGTGAACTTGCGAACCACGGCGTTGGTGAACTCGTCGACGGACAGGAACGCCGTGGCCAGCAGCGCGAACAGCGACGCGAGGTAGACCGCCACCAGCCAGAACATGGGCAGCGCCAGCAGGGCCGCCAGCCGCAGCCTGGTCCGCCGGAACAGCACGGCCGAGAGCCGGTGGACAGCGCCGCTGTCCACCGGCTCTTGGGTGACCACTGCCATCAGGTCAGCCGTTCTTGACGCTGCTCCACGCTTCGGTCCACTTGGAGTACGGGATGCACGTGACGTTCGTGCGCCCGTCCAGGCAGTCCGTCTGCGGCGTCGACCAGAACCACAGCTTCTTGAAGTACGTCTCGTCGGTGGCGTGATAGGTGTCGCAGTGCGTCTTGTCGACGGTCAGGGCGCACGCCTTGACGTTGGCCGGGGCCTCCCCGAACCATTCGGCCACCTGTGCCTGGACGTCCGGCTTGGTGATCCAGTTCATCCACAGGTAGGCGCAGTTGGGGTGCGGGGACTTCGCGTCGATCATCCAGGTGTCCGCCCAGGCGGTCGCTCCCTCGGTCGGCAGCACCGACTCGACCGGGGACTTGTCCGCCTTGGCGAGGTTGATGATGATCTGCCACGTCGAGCCGACCAGCGTGCTGCCGTTCTCCAGCGCCTTCTGGGCATCGGCATAGCCGGACCAGTAGCTGGCGACCTGCGGGTGCTGGGCGCGAAGCAGCGCGATCGCTGCGTCGAACTGCGTCTGGTCCAGCGCGTAGGGGTTCTTGATCCCCAAGGCGGGCTTGGTGGCCATCAGGTAGACGGCTGCCGCGCCGATCCCGTCGGTCGGAGAGTCGTAGTCGGTGATCTTGCCCTTGTACGGGGAGCTGGGGTCGTAGACCACACTCCACGAGGTCGGCGCCGGCTGGACCTTGTCGGTGCGGTAGGCGAGCAGCTGTGCGCCCCAGCCGTGCGGCATGCCGTAGGCGACGCCGTCGACGGAGTTCCAGTTCTGCATCCGCTGCCAGGCCGGAACATCGTTGTAGTTGGTGAGCAGACTGGTGTTCACCGGCGCGACTTTGCCGGCGTAGATCATCCGCAGCGAGGAGTCCCCCGAGGCGGAGACCACGTCGAAGTCACCGGTGCCCATCTTCTCGAACATGGCATCGGAGGTATCAGCGACCTGGACCTTGGCCTGGCACCCGGTAGCCTTCTCGAAGGGGTGGACCCAGTCCACCGTCTTGTCGTTGCTGCCGTCCTCGGCGTATCCGGCCCAGGCCAGGATGTTGATGGCTCCCTCGCCGGGGCCCAGCGCCGACAACGCCTTCAACGCCGGCGGCTTGGCCTTGGCCGGCCCGCTGGCCGCAGCACCCGTGCTCGCACTGGTGCCGCAGGCTGACAGCAGCAGCGCCGCAACGGCACCGAACGTGGCAATACCTAACCCTCGCTTGCGCATCATCGGCCGACTCTCCTCATCTGTGACCTCCGGAACATCTGGAGCTGCTTGCCCCTGACAGCCCCGCTGGGTCTGCTGGGCGTGCGGTGGGTGGACGCGGGTCCGGTCACGTGTCGGCCCGCACCTGGAACTCGTGCTCCTTCTTCCAGACCAGCTGGACCCGCTGGTCGCGCATCTTCAGGACATCCATCGATGACGTCTGCAGGTTCTGCCGCAGCGCGACCAGGGTCGCTCCAGCGTCGAGATCGACCAGGAAACGGGTGGCCGACCCCACGTACACGACCTCGCGCACGGTGCCCGCGGCCGCGGCCTCGTCCGGGGCGGCATCGGCACCGACGTCCTCGATCCGGATTTTCTCCGGACGGACCGACCAGGTTCCCTGCCGCCCCAGCAGCCGGGCGGCCACCTGCGGGTCGATCAGGTTGGACGTGCCGACGAATCCGGCGACGAACGGGGTGGCCGGCGCCTCGTACACCTGGGCCGGGGAGCCGACCTGCTCGATCCTGCCGTCGGAGAAGACGGCGATCCGGTCCGACATGGTCAGGGCTTCCTCCTGGTCGTGGGTGACGAACAGGAACGTGATCCCGACCTGCCGCTGGATCTGCTTGAGCTCGACCTGCATCTGCTCGCGCAGCTTCAGGTC
>Ga0075029_100002566_pt1 | contig 10298 bp, 9 predicted proteins | sample LitLauG_LLR_2013_FD_71391 | JGI IMG/M metagenome (GOLD analysis project Ga0075029, IMG submission 71391) | Freshwater sediment microbial communities from North America - Little Laurel Run_MetaG_LLR_2013 | ecosystem: Environmental > Aquatic > Freshwater > Creek > Sediment | place: USA...
TCGAAGGCCTGGCCGAACTGGTTGTCGCGCTTGCGCCAGTCCAGATTGGACGAAATCAGCGTGTTGATGTCGGTGTTGATGGAGAAATGCCGGGCCGTATAGTAGCCCGCCGCTATCGCAAGAATGAGCGCGACCAGGACCGTGAGAGAGGCAAACCGCGTGCAGGCTTTGACAATCGATACGACAATACTGGTCAGCACATTCTTTCTTTCTAATGTTAACGGCGCGCCGGGAAACGCCCGCTCTTTACCGCAGTTGCACAAGCCGATCTAATGTTGCTTTTTAATGGTATTCCTTGGGGGCGCGGGACCAGGAGGCACCGGGGCGCCGAAACCGCGTTCGGAGGCTGATATAGACCGCTTCGGCCTGCGGTAAAGTGACGAACAAGTGAGGGTTCTCGGACGTTATTCCCCCGCAAATGCCAGAAACTTTACCATAATACCGTCTTAACCTCACTGGCTTTTGGTCGGCCGTGTTCGAAACCCGGCTTTCCTATCCGGCGGTTTTTTGACACAAAGCCCTGTGCCTCCGTGCGCTTGGGGACGGGACGGATGCGCAAGCGGGGATGGTGCGGATATTGCAGATATCCCAGCTGGAGACGATGCGGAAATGAGTGTGGTGCAATTGCGTAACGGGCATCCTATGGAAGTTTATCTGGCCCAGCCGCGCGGCTTTTGCGCAGGCGTGGTGCGTGCGATCGAGATCGTTGAGCGTGCCCTCGAGAAATACGGCCCGCCGGTCTATGTGCGTCACGAGATCGTCCATAACAAATACGTGGTCGAAAGCCTGAAGAACAAGGGCGCGATCTTCGTCGAGGACCTGTCGGAAGTGCCTCCGCTGGCCGTCACCGTGTTCAGCGCCCATGGCGTGGCGCGGACGGTGGAGGAGGAAGCGGCCGCGCGCGGCCTGCCGGTACTCAATGCCACCTGCCCGCTGGTGACCAAGGTCCACAACCAGGGCAAGCGCTATATGTCGAAAGGCCGGGCGCTGGTCCTGATCGGCCATGCCGGACACCCCGAGGTCGAGGGCACCATGGGCCAGGTTCCAGGCCCCGTGCTGCTGGTCCAGAACGTCGACGACGTGGCGGCGCTGAGCCTGCCGCGGGATACCCCCCTCGCCTACATCACCCAGACCACCCTGAGCGTGGACGACACCAAGGACATCATCGCCGCCCTCCAGCAGCGTTTTACAGATATTCAAGGCCCGGACATAAGGGATATCTGCTATGCGACACAGAACCGCCAATCTGCGGTAAGGGACCTCAGCAAGCTCGTGGACGTCATCCTGGTAGTGGGGGCTACCAATAGTTCCAATTCGAACAGGCTGCGCGAAATCGGCACCGAAGCCGGTGTCGCGAGTTATCTCGTTGCCGATGGCAGCGAACTGAACCCGGACTGGCTGAAGGACGCCAGGGCCGTGGGCATCACCGCAGGCGCCTCGGCGCCCGAGGTGCTGGTCGATGACGTGATCGAGGCGTTGCGGCGGATCGGCCCGGTGAAGGTCTCGATCCTGCCCGGGCGTGAAGAAAATATCGAATTCCGGCTTCCGGCTGAACTGGCGGCAGGCTGATCCATTCTCTCGTTTGTTCAGAAAGAAAACCCGTAATGGCAATACCCTTCTTCAAGGAACTGCGTATCGGCGGTTATCTCATGAAGCAGAAGCTGATGGGGCGGAAACGCTATCCGCTGGTGCTGATGCTCGAGCCGCTGTTCCGCTGCAACCTCGCCTGCGTCGGCTGCGGCAAGATCGACTATCCCGATGCGATCCTCAATCGCCGCATGTCGGCGCAGGAATGCTGGGATGCGGCCGATGAATGCGGCGCGCCGATGGTGGCGATCCCCGGCGGCGAGCCGCTGATCCACAAGGAGATCGGCGAGATCGTGCGCGGCCTCGTGGCGCGCAAGAAATTCGTGTCGCTGTGCACCAACGCGCTGCTTCTGGAGAAGAAGCTCGATCTGTTCGAGCCGTCGCCCTATCTGTTCTTTTCGGTGCATCTGGACGGCCTGAAGGACCATCACGACAAGGCGGTGTCGCAGAAGGGCGTGTTCGACCGCGCCGTCTCCGCGATCAAGGCGGCGAAAGCCCGCGGCTTCACCGTCAACGTCAACGCCACCATCTTCGACGGCCATCCCGCGGAAGAAATCGCCAAGTTCCTCGACTTCACCACTGAACTCGGCGTCGGCGTTTCAATGTCGCCGGGCTATGCCTATGAGCGCGCGCCCGACCAGGAGCACTTCCTCAACCGCACCAAGACCAAGAAGCTGTTCCGCGACGTGTTCGCGCTCGGCAAGGGCAAGAAGTGGAATTTCATGCATTCCGGCCTGTTCCTGGACTTCCTGGCCGGCAACCAGACCTACGAATGCACGCCGTGGGGCATGCCGGCGCGCAACATCTTCGGCTGGCAGAAGCCCTGCTATCTGCTCGGCGAAGGCTACACCAAGACCTTCAAAGAGCTGATGGAAACCACCGACTGGGAGACCTACGGCACCGGCAAGTACGAGAAGTGCGCCGACTGCATGGCGCATTGCGGCTACGAGCCGACCGCGGCGAAGGCTGCGCTCGACAATCCGCTGAAGGCCATGTGGGTGGCGCTGCGCGGCGTGCGGACCACGGGTCCGATGGCGCCCGAGATCGATCTCACCAGGCAGCGCCCGGCGCAGTACATCTTCTCGTCGGAAGTGCAGAAGCGGCTGTCAGAAATCCGCCGCGACGAGGCCCTCGCCGCCGAGCAGAAAGCCTCGACAGCCGCGTAAGGAGCGCAGCGCGCGGTTGAAATCGATTCCGGTCGAGACCAGCGCGCGCAGCGTCATCGGGTTGCGCGCCACCCCGCGCAACACCTTGCGCAGATCGATATCGCCGTTGGGCTTGATCGCCGACATCGCCAGCGCCGGCAAGGCCCGGCTGGCGGGGTCGGCGATGACGCGCAGCGCGGCAAACGGAAGCCCGGATTCGGTGGCATAGGCGGCGGCGATATGGCTTTCCATGTCGACCGCGGCGGCCCCCGTCTCCGAGTGCAGCGCGGCCTTGACGTGCCGGGCGGCAACCACCTCTTCGGCCCCGGCAAGGCTGCCCCTGACCACGCGCCGGCGTCCGAGCGCCACGCTGGCGATCATGTCCTCGTTCAGCGGCAGGCCGGCCAGCCAGCGGGTGTCACCCGCCAGCACCTCGGTCGCCACCACCACGTCGCCGGATTTCAAGGTAGGATCCAGCCCCCCGGCGACGCCGAAGCTGATGACGCCCCGGATCGTGGTGGGGTCGAACACCGTGAGCAGGGCCCGCAATTGGCGCGGATCGCTACTGCTGCAGATAACCGTCATGCCGGGCCCAGCCGCAATGCGGGCCTCCTGCACCAGACCGGTCACAATTAAAACCGGCCGCGGGTCAATTCGACTTCCCGCGGACCTGCCGTCCCCCGCCCCCAATTTCACATCCCGACCCCTACCACCCTGCTGTTGGTGTTCCTCAGATTCCGATACCGCGCCAACGCCCAGAGCGGAAAGAACTTCGGATACCCATGATAGCGCAGATAAAACACCCTGGGAAAGCCCGTTGCCGTGTAGCGCTGCTCATCCCAGAGCCCTTTTTGGCTCTGTGTGTCTATCAGGTACTGCACGCCCCGGGCGACCGCCGGGTGCCCGACCTCGCCTGCCGCCATTAGACCAAGCAAGGCCCATGCCGTTTGCGAGGCGGTGGTGGGCGCGCCCTCGAATCCCCGGTAGTCGAGCTTGTAGCTGGTGGCATCCTCGCCCCAGCCGCCGTCCTGGTTCTGGATCGAGACCAGCCAGTCCGCCGCCTTGCGGATCATCGGGTCCTGGTGGTCGACCCCGGCGGCATTGAGCGCGCACAGCACCGACCAGGTGCCGTAGATGTAGTTCAGCCCCCAGCGGCCATACCACGACCCCTCGGCGAGCTGGGTGCGGCGCAGATAGGCGACCCCGTCCGCCACCGACTTGCTGCCCTCGACGGTCTGGCCGAGCTGCGCCAGCATCGAGATGCAGCGGGCGGTGACGTCCTCGGTCGGCGGGTCGAGCAGCGCGCCATGGTCGGAGAACGGGATGTTGTTGAGGTAATATTCGAGATTATTGACGTCGAAAGCGGCCCAGCCGCCGTCGCGGCTTTGCATGCCCTCGATCCACTCGCGGCCGCGGGCGATCGCGGCATCGTAGCCGTGGCTCCCGTCGGCGCGCTGGGCGCGATCCATCGCCATCACCACGACCGCGGTGTCGTCGAGGTCGGGATAGTAGTCGTTGTTGTACTGGAAGGCCCAGCCGCCGGGGCGTATCTCCGGGCGCTTCACGGCCCAGTCGCCCTTGACGTCCAAAACCTGCCTTGGCTTCAGCCATTCGAGTCCCTGCCTGGCCGGGCCCAGCGCCTCGCCGCCGGCTTCCAGCAGCGCATGACAGGTCAGCGAGGTGTCCCACACCGGCGAGACGCAGGGCTGGCAATAGGCCTCGTCCTCGCCGATCACCAGCAGCCTGTCGAGCGCCCGTCGCGTCATGGCGCGCGGCGGATAATCGGCGCCCTTGCCGAGCACCTCGTACATCATCACGGCGTTGGCCATCGGCGGATAGATCGCGCCGAGACCGTCTTCGCCGTTGATCCGCTCCTCGATAAAGGCCACGGCCGCATCTATCGCGCGTGCGCGCAGCTTCTTGGGGAACAGCGGCTCGATCACCCGCAACACGCTGTCGAGCCCGCGGAACAGCAGGAACCAGCCCCAGCTCTGATGCGGCGCCTTCGCCGTCATCCCGATCGAATGCGGCGGCTGCAGGAACAATTCGTCGATGCCGATGCGGCTTTCGTTTATCGCGCGCGGCTTCAGCGCCGCCAGCACCATCAGCGGCACGATCGTGGTGCGCGCCCAATAGGAGATCTTGTTGATATGGAACGGCGACCACATCGGCAGCAGCATGATCTCGACCGGCAGGACCGGCACGCTGCGCCAGGTCATCACTCCGAACATCGCCAGCATGAAGCGGGTGAAGACGTTGCTGTGAATGGCGCCGCCGCGCGAGCGGATCGCCTCGCGCGCCCGCACCATGTGCGGGGCATCGGTCGATTCGCCGATCATCTTCAGCGCGAAATAGGATTTCACGCTGGCGCTCATGTCGAAATCGCCGTCGTGCACCAGCGGCCAGCCGCCATGGGCGCCCTGGACCCGGCGCAGATAATTGGCGATCTTGGCTTCCAGCGCCGCATCAACCGGCTCGCCCAAGTAGTGGCGAAGCAACACATATTCCGCCGGGATCGTGCAATCGGCTTCCAGTTCGAACACCCAGTGTCCATCCGGTTGCCGGTAGTCGAGCAGCGCGTTCGTCGCCGAGGCGATGCTCGTCTCCAGCGCCCGACCGGCGTCAATTCCAGCTGACTTTTCGAGGGAATGCATCAGGCTCGACATCTCTTGTTTTTGCCTTGCTAGGTTACACCAGAAGCCGTTCGCGATCAGGATCGCCGCATGGCGAGCACGAGGTCGGCGGCGCGGTTCCCCGACCGCACCGATCCCTCGATGGTGGCCGGCAACCCCGTATCAGTCCAGTCGCCGGCGAGAAACAGGTTTTTCCATGCGGTCGAGGCGCCGGGCCGCAGCGCATTCTGCTCTGGCGTGGCCTCGAACGTCGCCCGGCGCTCGCGCACGATCTGCCAGGGCGGCAAGTCGCCCTGCACGCCCCCCGCCTTGCAGACATCCCGCCAGATCGCCTGGGCGAGTTCCTCGCGCGGCATGTCGACCAGCCGGTCGCCATTGCTGATGGTGACCGACAGGCGCTGGGGGAACGCGAACAGCCATTCCACCAGCCCGCCGACGACCCCGATCAGCGGCGGCATGTCCTTGGGAGGATCGAATCGGAAATGCGCGTTCACGATCGCCCGGAACTTGGTAGGCGTCTTCAGCCCCGGCAGCAGCGAGGCTGCCGGGCGCGGCGGAACCGCCATGATCACCGCATCGTCAGCGCCGATGGCGACGGTGTCGCCGCCGAACTTCAATTCGCCGACTCGGCCTGAGGCCATGCCGAACTCGCGCAGCTCATGGCCGAACTGCACGCTGGCGCCCTTGTCCTGCAGCAGCTTGACCGCGGGCTCGACCAGAACCGCGCTCAGGCCATCGCGCGCGATCAGGGGCCGGCAGGCCTGTCCGCCCGCCAGCAAGGTCTCGCGTACCACCGCACCGGCCAGACCCGCCGAGCCCTCCGGCGGGTCGACGTTCAGCGCCGCCAGCAGCAGCGGTTGCACCAGCCGCGTGTACAGCGTCCCCTCGCAGGGGATCGCCTTGCCGACCAGCGTGCTTTGCGCTGCCCATATCAGAGGCATCAGTGCAAGATAATCGCGCAAACCGGTGTCGGGCACCCGGCGCGACTCGTCGAACACCCACAGCGGCAGCCGGCTTTCGCCGAGGTCGAGCTGCCAGCGCTGTCCGGTGGAAAGATCGACGAACGGAAACTGGGCGCGCTTCGGCCCGACCAATCCCGCCTCGGTGCCGATTGAGCGCGCGTAAGCCAGCGCGTGACGATTGCCCGAGAGCAGGAGATGGTTGCCGTTATCGATGGTCAGATTGGTCGCGGCGTCGAAATAGGACCGGCAGCGGCCGCCGGCCTGCTGCGTCGCCTCGTGGACGTGCACCATGAAACCGGCATTGGCCAGCCGGACGGCTGCCGAGAGGCCCGATATTCCGGCGCCGATGATATGAACGGTGTTTGGCATCAGACGAACGCGTAGCGGAGGATAATGGCGATGCGGGCCATCTTGTTGACGCGAACCGGCGCGCGGGGAGCCGCAAAGCCGCGGGCGACGAGAAGATCCAGTATCGCGTGATAGTATTTCGACATGATCCTCGGCGCGCGCACCGCGCGCCGCTTGTTGCGGTTCATGATTTCATCGGCCTTCTGGAAATGCATTCTGGCCCGCTCGGCGAGCGGCAGGCACACTTTGGGAAGCGTCCGCTCGGCGATCACCCTTACCGGATCGTCGCCGGTGATGCCGGCAAGCAGCAGGCTTTCGCGCGGCAGATACAGCCGGCCGAGGCCGGCATCCTCGTCGACGTCGCGCAGGATGTTGGTCAGTTGCAGCGCGCGGCCGAGATGATGCGCAAGCAGGATGCCGTCGGCTTCCGGCAACCCGAACACCCGCACCGACAGCCGACCGACCGCGCTCGCCACGCGGTCGCAATACAGATCGAGCGTCGCCAGATCGGGGGCGCGGATATCCTGCGGCACGTCCATTTCCATGCCGTCGACGATAGCCAGAAAATCCTCGCGCTTCAGATCGAATTTGCGGACTGAGGCGACATAATCGGAGAGCCGCGGCGGCGGATGGCCCTGGTACAACGCGTCTATATCGTCGCGCCATTGCTGCAGCGCCTTCAGCCGTTCGGGCCGCGGCCCGTCGGAATCGGCGATGTCGTCGACCTGGCGGCAGAAGCTGTAGATCTGGAACATCGCCTCGCGCTGCTCGCGCGGCAGGATGCGCATCGCCGCGTAGAACGAACTGCCGGACGCGGTTGTCCCGTAACTGGGGTTGGCTGCCGCCGCCTCAAGCGTCATGCGCCGGCCGCCGGCTTCGATACGGGCCGCCGTCCCACCGCGCGCCGGGTCATCTCGCCGGCCATTCCGCCGAGGCTGTGGCCAAGCAGTTCGAACGGGCTGAGATGCACCCGCTGGCTCAGGGGATCGCGCACTTTGAGAAGCTGAACGATCTTGTCGGCGAAAGCCTGGATCACGGAGATCTCGAGCCCGAGCCGCAAATCCCTCACCTCCGCGCTGAGCGACTTGCTTTCATTGAGCAGCGCCTCGGTTCGCACCGCGAGCGCGTGCAGGCATTGCAGAAGCTGCGGCGACGCCCGCCCCTCGCCGAGCGCCTCGACGGCAGCCCCGGCGGCCGCCAGCGCATCGCGCGGCAGATAGACGCGATTGAGGTTGCGATAGTCCTTGCCGCAGTCCTGCAGATGATTGTTGATCTGCAGGCCGGCGCAGAGCGCATCGGAGGCCGCCCAGGTCGATTTGCTCTCGCCATGGACGTCGAGCATGAAGCGACCGACCGGCATCGCCGAATAGCGGCAATAGTGAATCACTTCGTCCCAGTTCTCGTAGCGAAGCTTGGTCACATCCATCCGAAAGGCGACGAGGACATCGAGCGCGTGCCGCGGCGGCATCGACCGCTCCGCCAGCGAGTGCCGCAGACTGACCGCCTCAGGCTGACTGTCCCCTTGGCCCAGCAACTCGGCTTCGAACAGATCGAGAAGCCGGAGCTTTTCCTCTCCGGGAAGCGTGGCGTGATCGGCGATGTCGTCGGCGGTTCTGACGAAATTGTAGAATGCGAGAATCAGCGCCCGGTGACGCGGATGGATGATCCATGACGCGACCGGAAAGTTCTCGTCGCGGTGCGTTTTGCCGGATCGTAATTGGCTCGCGCTCGTCATCGGCAACTGGCACCATTCGCTCAAAACAGTGGTTTTGCACGCGCCGGAATGGCCCGCGCATGCATGCGGGATCGCGAACCCCATATAGGGGAATACGACACCAAAACCAATGCTATCTGCGGTGTCCCGGTGTGCCCAAATCAGGCCGAAAACAGGGCTGTTAAGCCTAATTCAGGCCTGCGGCGACGACTGCCGGAAGCGCGCCCCTACTGTCCGTGGTCTTTCAGCACCAACTCGCAGGCCTTGGTCAATTTCGGACGGTTCTGCTGCAGGCACGCCAGAATGGTGAAATCGCCTTGATCGATCACCGGACGGCAATAGCGCTGAACGTCGCGCGAACAGGCCGCCTGCTCCTCAGGCGTGCCGCTGCGCTGCGCCGGCGGCGTCTCGGCGATGGCACCGGTGGAAACCGATAGCGACAACAGGATAAGTGCCAGGGAAAATTTACGCATCGTATTCCTTCATTCTGACGGCAGAGAAATTGCGGTCCCGCGTAATGCAAGGCATGACCGGACCGGCTGGTCGGATTGCAGACGCCGAGAGCGCAGCAGCGAGCCCGCAACCACAAGCACTGGCAAATGCGGCCAAATTTGCGGCGGTCGCTGCGCGAATCGCGATGCTCAGTGAATTAGTTCGATGCTGCCCTTAACCGGTTGATTTCAAGCCTTATTTGGTGGCTAGCCGTTGCGGCGTTTTGTTGCGGATGGGCAACGCCAGGAACTATTCTGCGGACTGCAACTTGACGAAAGCCGAAGCTGTTCCAATTCCCCAGAAGCGAAAAAGCGGTTCGCCAGCGTCCATCAGATTGTGTATCCTCTGGATATCCGATCAGTACCGACGACCCCTGCCGGCGCAATCGCGGGCGGCGATCCGTCATTTGAACCTAACACACTGCGGCGACACTAAATCTTCGATGCGGCGAGACGTATCTCTTTCATGAGAGCGTCAATTTGAGGGAAAACGCGAATGAAACTGTTTGGCTCCAGCTTGTTTGGACAGGCAATCAAGGCCGCTGGCGTTGGCGCCGTACTCATGCTGTCGGTGACGGCGAGCAACGCCCAGTCGGGTCCGTTCATGGGCTTTAGCGGTGCATGGTCCGGCAACGGCACGGTGGCTCTTTCCGACGGCACCACCGAGCGTATCCGCTGCAAGGCCGACTACCTCGTCGACGGCTCCGGACTGGGCCTGAAGCAAACGCTCAAATGCGCCAGCGACAGCTATAAATTCGATCTGACCAGCGATGTCAGGAGCCAGGGCGACCGGATCTCCGGCAGTTGGAGCGAAGCCAGCCGCAACGTGTTCGGCAATCTGCAGGGCACTGCGGGCGGCGGACGGATCGAGGTGTTCGTCGAGGCCAACGGATTTGCCGCCAACCTGACGCTACAGACAAACGGTAACAAGCAGACCGTGCAGATCAGCTCCAAGGGCGAGATCCGGGGCGTCAACATCACGATGGTGAAGAGCTGACGCCCGCATCTGCTGCATTGAGCACCATCTCGGGACAAACGCCCCGCGTTTGTCCCGCGGAAAAAGCGGCCCGCGCTTTGCGCGAACGGCCCGTCCAAGCCGGATGATGTCCTAGCCGTTCACGCCGCCTTCTTCCGCCGGCTTTGCCCGTTCAGCAGGCGTCCCGCGAAGCCGCTGCGACAGGTTGATCAGGAACATCGACGTCGGCCGCAGGATGAAGAGATCCGCGATCAGCGCCGCGACCATCGAGAAGGCGCTGAGCCAGCCGAACAGGCGCAGCGACGGCAGGTCGGAAAACACCGTCACCACCAGCCCGCAGGCCAGCACCACCGTGGTCAGGATCAGTGCCGGACCGACCAGCACAGTGGCGCGCTCGACCGCCAGCTCCGGACTGACGCCGGGCTGGGATTCAAGTCTGAGC
>Ga0075029_100002570_pt1 | contig 10292 bp, 10 predicted proteins | sample LitLauG_LLR_2013_FD_71391 | JGI IMG/M metagenome (GOLD analysis project Ga0075029, IMG submission 71391) | Freshwater sediment microbial communities from North America - Little Laurel Run_MetaG_LLR_2013 | ecosystem: Environmental > Aquatic > Freshwater > Creek > Sediment | place: USA...
GCACGTGGGGTCGCCTCACAGGTTTCCCCGGGCACACCCCGCCCGGATCCCGGGGGGGTCACCCACGACCAAGGGTGACGGTGACCGGGCGGCCCTGGCCTAGGCTTGGACCTTTCGAGCCCCCGCCGCATCTCGCGAGCCAAGGAGGACGACGTGCGCGTCGCCGTCACCGGATCCATCGCCACCGACCACCTGATGACCTTCCCAGGCCGGTTCTCGGAGTCCTTGGTCGCCGACAAGCTCGACAAGGTCTCGTTGTCCTTCCTCGTCGAGGACCTGGACATCCGACGCGGCGGGGTCGCCGCGAACATCGCCTTCGGGATGGGGTGCCTGGGGCTGCGGCCCACACTGGTGGGAGCCGTCGGCCCGGACTTCGCCGACTACCGGTCCTGGCTGGAGCGGCACGGAGTGGACACCGCCTCGGTACACGTCAGCGGCACCCGGCACACCGCCCGGTTCGTGTGCACCACAGACGCCGACCAGAACCAGATCGCCTCCTTCTACCCCGGGGCGATGAGCGAGGCCCGAGAGATCGAGCTGCAGCCGGTGGCCGAGCGGGTCGGTGGACTCGACCTGGTCGTCGTCGGCCCCAACGACCCCGAGGCCATGGTCCGACACACCGACGAGTGCCGGTTCCGCGGGATGGCGTTCGCCGCCGACCCCTCCCAGCAGCTGGCCCGGATGGGCGGCCCGGAGATCCGCACCCTCATCGACGGCGCCGGCTACCTGTTCACCAACGAGTACGAGGCGGCGCTGACCGAACAGAAGACCGGCTGGTCCTCAGCGGACATCCTTCGACGCGTCGACGTGCGAGTGACGACGCTGGGCGCGAAGGGCGCCATGGTGGAGCGGCAGGGGGAGCCCGTAGTGTTCGTTGACTGCCCAGCCGAGCTGCGCAAGGCCGACCCGACAGGGGTCGGGGACGCCTTCCGTGCTGGGTTCCTGGCCGGGATCGCCTGGGGGCTGCCCCCGGACCGCGGCTGCCAGATCGGGTCGCTGCTGGCCACCTACGTGATCGAGACGGTAGGCACTCAGGAGTACGAGCTGTCGCGCCAGGTGTTCCTCGACCGGCTCGCTCAGGCGTACGGGGACGACGCGGCCGCCGACGTCGACCGCCACCTTTCCTGCCCCCGCCCGTAGCCCGACACAGGAGCCCGGCCAGCCGAGCGGAGCACGCCATGGGCCAGGACGACCTGGTGGGGGTCGGCCTGGACCTTGAGCCCCAGACACTGATCAACGCCTACTCCAGCGGACTGTTCCCGATGCGACTGCGCGGCCGCCGCGGGCCCCTGGGCTGGTGGTCGCCGGACCCGCGGGGGGTCCTACCGCTGGACGGGCTGCGGGTGAGCAGGTCGCTGCGCGCCGCGACCCGCCGCTTCACCCTGACAGTGGACACCGACTTTGATGCCGTGGTGGCCGGATGCGCCGACCGTCGCCGCCCAGGGGGATGGATCGGACCGGACATCCAGGTCGCCTACCGGCGGCTGTTCGACCTCGGCGTCGCTCACAGCATCGAAGTCCGCGACCCGGCCAGCGCGGCCCTGGTGGGCGGGCTGTACGGGGTGGCGGTCGGGGGGATGTTCGCCGGCGAGTCGATGTTCCACCGCAGCCGCGACGCCTCCAAGGTGGCAGTGGTCGAGCTGGTCCGCATCCTGACCTCCGACGAGGTCACCGGGCGACTGCTCGACGTCCAGTGGACCACCCCGCACCTGCGGTCGCTGGGAGCGGTGGACGTGCAGCGCCCCCGCTACCTGGCGGCGCTGTCGGCCGCGTTGGAGCTGTCGCCGCCGCCGCCGTTCCGAAGCCGCACCACGTAGGCGACGCCGCCGTCGGCGGCGGGCTGCGAGCCGAGGAGGTCGTGGCCCTGGAGCCGGCACCACGCCGGGACGTCGGTCGCCGAGGCGGGGTCATCGGCGAGCAACGTGAGCACCTGGCCGGGCGCGCTGCGCGCCGCGAGCTTCGCGAGCTCGATCACCGGCAGGGGGCAGCGCAGCCCACGCGCGTCGACCACCGTCACCGGTCCGCCCCCGCGAGCTGGTCACGGACCGTGGCGACTGCACCGGGCAGCACCTGCAAGAACCGCTCCACGTCCGAGTCGGCGACGCCGCGGGGCAACGACACCCGAATGTTGCCCTGTGAGAGCGCGCCCATGGCCACCAGCACGTGGCTGGGGTCCAGGGTCGAGGCACTGCACGACGAGCCGGAGCTCACCGCGAACCCGGCTCGGTCCAGCTGGGAAACCAGCGCCTCCCCGCTGGCGTACAGGCAGGAGAACGTCACGATGTGCGGCAGTCGCAGCAGCGGATGGCCCACCACTTCGCAGTCCGGCACCGTTGCCGCCACTGCGGCACGGATCCGCGTGGTCAGCTCCGACAGCCGGGCGTCCTCGTCCGCAGCGTGCGCGACGACCACCTCCAGCGCCGCCGCCGCGGCCACGATGGCCGCAACGTTGTCGAAGCCACCGGGGTGAGCGCCGGCCGCCGCGGCGCTGCCGCCGGGACGGCGCCAGCGGACCCCGGTCCGCAGGCACAGCACACCAACCCCAGCCGGGCCACCCCACTTGTGGGCGCTGGCCGTCAGCGCCGACCACCCCTCAGGCACGGGCCCGTGACCGATCGAGGCCGCGGCGTCCACCAGCAGCGGCACGCCGACACGCGCGCAGGCCGACGCAACGGCCTGGACCGGCTGCAGGGTCCCGACCTCGTGGTTCGCGCTCTGCAGACACGCCAGGGCCGTGTCCGGGCCTAGCGCAGCCGCGAACTCCTGCGGGTCCACCGCACCGAACCCGTCGACCCCCACGAGCGTGGCCCCACCGCCGGTGGCGTGCCCGGCCGCGTGCAGGACACTGGAGTGCTCCACCGCGCTGGCCACCAAGGCAGCGCCGACCCGGCGGCGCCCGAGCATCAGGCCATCCAGCGCCATCTGGACCGCCGCCGCTCCGGACGCGGTGAACGTCAGCTCGTCGGGGCGGCACTGCAGGGCAGCAGCCATCTGCTCACGGGCCCGGTCCAGCATCGCCCGAGCCTGGCGGGCGGCCCGGTACAACCGAACCGGGTCCGCCCAGCCGTCGTCCAGGGCGGCCAGCAGTGCGGCCCGCGCCGCCGGATGCAGCGCCTCGGTCGAGGCCGCGTCCAAATAGCCGGACGGGGGAGTGCTGCGCCGCGCGGCGGGTGTGTTCGCGGTGCCCATGCCTGCGACCCTGCCACGTCCGTGGCCGGGTAGGGAATCACCGCCGCGGGGGCGGCCCCCGACGCGCCCTGGCGGGGGCTGCTGCGCTACGGTTTGCCCCATGAACCGACCCGGACGACGCGGCCTCGTCGCTGTCGGGACGATGACGGTGCTCGCCCTCGGCCTGTCCGGCTGCTCGGCTTCCGACATCCCCGCCATGATCAGCATCCCCGAGCCGGTGACCAAGCAGGGTGAGCTGATGCACAGCCTGTGGCAGGGCTCGTGGGTCGCCGCCTGGTGCGTGGGAGGCATCACGTGGGGGCTGATCATCTGGGCGGTGATCGCGTACCGCAAACGGTCCAACGAGGCACCGGTCCAGACCAGGTACAACATGCCCATCGAGATCATGTACACCGTGATCCCGTTCTTCATCTTGGCCGTGCTGTTCTTCTACACCCAGCGCGACGAGTCGCGGATCACCGCCGTCAGCGCGCACCCGCAGAACACCATCAACGTGGTCGCGTTCCGCTGGGACTGGACCTTCAACTACATCGACCAGAACGTCTACGACGTGGGAACACCGGCGCAGCTGCCCACCCTGTACCTGCCGGTCAACGAGTCAGTGAAGTTCACCCTGACCTCCCCGGACGTCATCCACTCCTTCTGGGTGCCGGCGTTCTTGTTCAAAATGGACGTCATCCCGGGCAAGACCAACCAGTTCGAGCTCACCCCGACCAAGATCGGCACCTACCCTGGCCGGTGCGCCGAGCTGTGCGGGGTCGACCACTCCAGGATGCTCTTCCAGGTGAAGGTGGTCAGCCTCGCCGACTACGAGCAGCACATCGCCGATCTGAAGGTGGCAGGGCAGGTGGGCCTGCTCAACACCGGTCGGGTCAGTGACCAGGCCGGCGGCAACAAGCAGGGCTACACCACCCTCGGAGGAACCTCGTGACCTTGGCAGAACGGCAGAGCGTCGCCGTAGCCGCGCCCCGGCGGCAGGCCGTGGTCCGCGAGCCTCGAGGCAAGATCCTGGTCGGCTGGCTCACCTCCACCGACCACAAAGTCATCGGGTACATGTACCTGATCACCTCGTTCGTGTTCTTCCTCCTCGGCGGGGTGATGGCCCTGATCATGCGGGCCGAGCTGGCGCGACCGGGCCTGCAGTTCGTGACCGCCGAGCAGTACAACCAGCTGTTCACCATGCACGGCACGATCATGCTGCTGATGTTCGCGACGCCACTGTTCATCGGCTTCGCGAACGTGATCATGCCGCTGCAGATCGGCTCGCCCGACGTGGCGTTCCCCAGGCTCAACCTGCTCAGCTTCTACCTGTTCTTCTTCGGCAGCATGGTCGTGGTCGCCGGCTTCCTGACCCCGGGTGGGGCCGCCGACTTCGGCTGGTTCGCCTACGCCCCGCTCAACGACGTCATCCACTCCCCAGGCGCCGGCGCAGACATGTGGATCATGGGCCTGGCCCTGTCGGGTCTGGGCACCATCTTGGGTGGCGTCAACTTCATCACCACTGTCTTCACGATGCGCGCGCCCGGCATGACGATGTTCCGGATGCCGATCTTCACCTGGAACATCTTCGTGACGTCGGTGCTGGTGCTGCTGGCGTTCCCGGTCCTGGCCGCGGCGCTGCTGTCACTGGAGGTCGACCGCGCATTCGGGGCGAAGATCTTCGACGCCTCCAACGGCGGCCCCATCCTGTGGCAGCACCTGTTCTGGTTCTTCGGCCACCCAGAGGTCTACATCATCGCCCTGCCGTTCTTCGGGATCGTCTCGGAGATCCTGCCGATCTTCAGCCGCAAGCCGATCTTCGGCTACAAGGGTCTGGTGTTCGCGACGCTGGGCATCGCGGCCCTGTCCATCGCGGTCTGGGCCCACCACATGTTCGTCACCGGCTCGGTGCTGCTGCCGTTCTTCTCCTTCATGACCTTCTTGATCGCGGTGCCGACCGGGGTGAAGTTCTTCAACTGGATAGGCACGCTCTGGCGAGGGTCTTTGACGTTCGAGACGCCGATGCTGTGGTCGATCGGGTTCCTGGTGACCTTCCTGTTCGGCGGCCTGACCGGAATCATCCTGGCGTCGCCCCCGCTGGACTTCAACGTGTCGGACAGCTACTTCGTGGTGGCCCACTTCCACTACGTCGTGTTCGGGACTGTGGTGTTCGCCATGTTCGGCGGGTTCTACATGTGGTGGCCGAAGATGACTGGCCGGATGCTCGACGAGCGCCTCGGCAAGCTCCACTTCTGGCTGCTCTTCATCGGCTTCCACACCACGTTCATGATCCAGCACTGGCTCGGAGTCATGGGTATGCCGCGGCGCTACGCCGACTACCAGGCCGCCGACGGGTTCACCACGTTCAACACCATCTCCACCATCGGCTCCTTCATCCTCGGCGCGTCGACGCTGCCGTTCCTCTACAACGTGTACAAGACGTGGAAGCACGCGCCGATGGTGGGCGTGGACGACCCGTGGGGCTGGGGAAGGTCACTGGAGTGGGCCACCTCCTGCCCGCCGCCAAGGCACAACTTCGTGTCGCTGCCGCGGATCAGGTCGGAGTCGCCCGCGTTCGACCTGCACCACCCAGAGTTCGCCCCGGTTCGGCCAGCCCCATCGGCCGCGCAGCCGGTCAGCGCCGCATCGGGGCCGTCGTCGTCCACCTCGCCAGGACATCCGGACGGCGGTGAACCGTCGTGAGGGTCGAAGGCCTGATCTTCGCTGTGTTCGCGGTGTTCTTCGCCGCCGTCGCCGCCGTGTACGGCGTGCTGTCGCACGAAGTGGTCGGCACCACCGCGCTGGTGCTGTCCGGTGGCCTGGCCCTGGCGATCGGCTTCTACCTGCTGCGGGTGTCAGCCCGGTTTGGTCCCAGGCCCGAGGACCTGCCAGACGCTGACATCGCCGACGACGCCGGCGAGTACGGGTTCTACAGCCCGCACAGCTGGTGGCCGCTGCCCACCGCCGCCTCGGCGGCCCTCATGTGCCTGGGATTCGCGTTCGGCTGGTGGCTGACAGTCCTGGGTGCCTTCCTGCTGATCGGCTCCGTGATCGGGTTCGTCTTCGAGTACTACCGTGGATACCACGTCGAGGGGTAGTCCCCGGCTCCGGCAGGTGACGTCGGGCCCTGCGTGGCTCGCCGCACGGCCACAGCAGGCACCCGGCCGAAGCGACCACCCGACGACCACGCCGGGGCCCGGACCTGAACCGCGCCGGCCCGGCACACGCTCGAGCAGCACAACCCGGTTCGCCGCCGGCCCCAAGACTGGGCCGGAACCCAGACTCGGTGGCGGACCCTGACCGCCGACGCTGACCCGCCAGCGGGCGCCACCCCAGACCTCGGTGAGACGGCAGGACGCGCTGAGCCGGCGCCGGCCGCGCAGCCTGGCAGGCTCCGGTACGGCCACGGCGCCGGACGCTGGGTGCTCCTGGCGACCGTGCTGGGCTCCGCGATGGCGTTCATCGACGGCACAGTGGTCAACATCGCGCTGCCCCGGATCGGGACGACGCTGTCGGCGGACGCCGGCGGCCTGCAGTGGGTGGTCAACGGATACACCCTCACCCTGGCCTCGTTCGTCCTGCTCGGCGGCTCCCTCGGAGACCGGTTCGGCCGCCGCCGGGTCTACCTGACCGGTGTCGCCTGGTTCGCGACCGCGTCGCTGCTGTGCGGGCTCGCCCCGACTATCTCCACCCTTGTCGCGGCCCGCGCGCTGCAGGGAGTCGGGGGCGCGCTGCTCGCACCGGGCGCCCTGGCCATCTTGCAGACCAGCTTCGGCGGCGACGACCGGATGCGCGCCATCGGCGCCTGGTCGGGCCTGGCGGCCCTGGCCGGGGCCATCGGGCCCCTCCTGGGTGGCTGGCTGGTGCAAGTGTCGAGCTGGCGGCTGGTCTTCTTCATCAACGTTCCGGTGGCCGCAGCGGTGCTCGTCCTCGCGGTGCGGTTCATCCCGGAGTCGGTGAACGCGCGCGCTACCGGTGGCCTGGACCTGGCCGGGGCCGCGTTCGGAGCGGTCGGTCTCGGCGGCCTCACCTACGGGCTGACGTCGTGGTCGGTGCACGGCTCAGTGGACCAGCCGGTGGTCGTCTCGCTGCTGGTCGCTGTGGCCGGCCTGGTCGCCTTCGTGCTGGACCAGGCCCGGTCCCCGAACCCGATGATGCCGCTGGGTCTGTTCGCGTCGCGAGTGTTCACAGCCGTCAACGTGGTCACCGCCATGGTGTACGCGGCACTGGCCGGGGTGTTCTTCTTCGTAGTGATCAACCTGCAGGTCGTGGCAGGGTTCAGCCCGCTGGAGGCCGGTGTCGCGCTGGCACCGGTGACCGTCTCCATGCTGCTGCTGTCGGCCCGCTCGGGTGCGCTGTCCGCGCGGATCGGCCCCAAGCTGCCGATGACCATCGGGCCGCTGGTCTGCTCCGTCGCCTTGGTGCTGCTGTCCCGCATCGGTCCCGAAGCCACCTACCTGGGGTCGGTCCTCGGGCCGGTGGTCGTGCTGGGCCTGGGGCTGAGCCTGACCGTGGCGCCCCTGACCGCAACAGCGCTGGCCTCGGCGCCGGAGGACAACGTCGGCGTCGCCTCCGGGGTGAACAACGCGGTTGCACGCACGGCTGGCCTGCTGTCGATCGCCGTGCTGCCACTGGTCTGCGGGGTGGGCGCGAGCCTGACCGACGCCGAGACGCTCGCGCCGGCCTACCGGACAGCGATGCTGGTGTGCGCCGGGCTGCTGCTAGCCGGTGCGCTGCTAGCCGCTGCCACCATCCCGTCGAGCTTCGCGGCGGTGCGCGCCTCCCGCTAGCTGCCGGCCGGCGGCCCGGTCGAAGAACGCAGGACCAGGTGTGGAGTCAGCCGGGCTGGCCGGACGACCCGACCGTCCACGGCCGCCAGCACCACCTGCACAGCGGCCCTGCCCTGCTCAAACAGCAGGTGCGACACCGTGGTCAGCGGCGGCCTGGTGCGAGCGGCCTCGTCGACGTCGTCGAATCCGACGACCGACACGTTCCCCGGAACGTTCAGACCGGCCTGCTCCGCCGCGTCGAGGACACCAAACGCCAGGACGTCCGTCACCGCGAAGACCGCGGTCGCGCGGTCAGCAGCGGGGCGGTCCAGCAGCTCTGCGGCGGCCAGCTGCCCGGCAGCGCGCACATTGTCGCCGGCCTCAACGACGTGGATCTGCGCCGGGTCGATGCCGGCGCGGTGCAGCGCGCCGACGAAGCCGCGCCGGCGCTCGTGCAGCCCCGGACGGGGAGGGACACCGGCCGTGCGGTCACCGGCCGGCACCGTGACCACCCCAAACCGGGTGTGACCCAGGCCCAACAGGTGGTCGGCGGCCTTCACCGCGGAGCGGGCGTTGTCGATCCCGACGAACGGGATCCCAGCCACCCGCGGCCCCCCTCCGATGACCAGCGGCACGTGCCGCTCCCGTGCCGCCGCGATCGCCGGGTCGTCGGGGGACATCGCGCGCAGCACCAGAGCGTCCACGATGGCGCTCCGCAGGACCACGTGGTCAGGGTCGCTGGCGGCCGGAATGACCAGCAAGGCCTGACCGGCGGCCGCCAGCTCGGTCGCCATCCCGTGCAAGAACGTGAGCATCCCCGGGTCCGCGAACGCATACGGCAGCTCATCGGCCAGAAGCAGCCCCACCGTGCCTGACCGGCCACGACGAAGCGAACGGCCGGCCGGACTAGGACCGGGGTAGCCGAGGTCGGCCGCGACCTTCAGAACCCGCTCCCGGGTAGCCGCCGAGATCTGGTCGGGTCGGTTGTACGCGTTGGAGACGGTCATCGGCGAGACCCCCGCGGCGCCAGCGACCGTGCTCATCGTGGGTCGTTGCTGGACCAACACGCGCCTCCTTTCCCTTTTCGCGTATCCACCTGTATCGTTACACCTGTATCGTTACAGAAGTACAGGATCTCGGAAAGGCTCACCGAACCGTGCCCAGTGCCGCATGACCGTCCACGGACTCGCTCTTGTTCTGGCCTACACCGGCGCCACCCTAGGGGTGCTGATGGTCGTGCCGCAGATCCTGCGGACGTTGACCCACCCCGCCCTGGGCGGGGTGTCTGCGGTCGCCTGGTCGATGACGGCTCTTGGGTGCTCGATGTGGCTGGTGTACGGCATCCGCACAGTGACCGTGCCCCAGATCCCCGGAAACATCTTGCTGGTCTCCGGCGCTGTTGCGGTGGTGCTGCTGGTGCCGAGCCCGGCTTCGCGTCGGCGCCGGGCGGCGACCCTGGGCGCTGTCTGGGCGTTGCTGCTCACGGTGGCTGTCCTGGTTCCGGCGCACATGGTCGGCTACCTGGCCGTGGTGATCGGCTTCGTGTCGGCGTGGCCGCAGGTCTATGACTCGGTGCTGACCTGGCGTGCGGGGACCCGGTCGGGAGTGTCGATCACCACCTGGTCGATCAAGTCCGTGTCTCAGCTGTGCTGGCTCTCGTACGCGCTGCTGGCCTCGGACGTGCCGGTTGCGCTCAGCGCGACGGTTGCGCTAGGTACTTCGTTGACGCTGGTCAGCCTGGAGTCGTTGGCGATCCTGGCCGAGCGTGGCGGGCCGCCGTTCCGGCGGACCGGCACGGTGCGGGTCTAGTCGGCGGCGGGGGCGTAGCGGTCGACGAACTCGCCGCCGAAGGTGCCGTTGGGGTCCATGTCGCGCCGCAGCGCGGCGAAGTCGGTCATCTTGGGGTAGCCGGCGCAGACGTCGTGTGCTGGGTCAGTGAACAGCTTGCCCCAGTGCGGTCGCGCGTGCCACGGCGCGAGACGCTCCGCGAGCAGGTCCAGGACAGGCGCGCAGGCCACGGGGTCGTTGACCCAGGTGAAGTGCACAGCGACACTGTCGCGGCCGTAGCTGGGGCTGAGCCACAGGTCGTCGGCCGCGACGGTGCGGATCTCGCTGACCAGCAGCACCGGCGCCAGGACGGCTCGCATCGATGCGACGACGTCCAGCGCTGGGGCGGCGTGCTGTCTGGGGATCAGGTACTCCGTCTGCAGCTCGTTCCCGAAGCTGGGTGTGAACTCCAGCCGAAAATGTGGTAGCCGCCGGTGCCACGGCCCCGCGATGCCCATCTGCTCGGTGCAGAAGGACGCGGGGGTCCGCGGTATGGGGTGTCGGGGGCCGTCTGCGGGGCCGTGGCAC